>LNFM01032965.1_pt1 | contig 11569 bp, 8 predicted proteins | sample 596031 | NCBI WGS metagenome assembly LNFM01 (sample SAMN04254537, study PRJNA301005) | activated carbon metagenome | isolation source: dual media filters at the Ann Arbor, Michigan drinking water treatment plant | place: USA: Ann Arbor | reverse complement strand
AGACTGTCGTATTTCAGCTCGTCATGCAGTTTGTGCAGCAGTTCCACGCGGACGATTTTACCGTAGGCCTCCCCGCCGGGCAGGCTCTCGGCCATAGCCCGGGGCCAGTCGAGGCAATGGGTTTCGAGCAGCACGCGTCCGCCGTTCACGTCATCGGGGTCGAGCGAGGGTCGCACACCGAGGTTGGCCACGCCGGGCAGGGGCGCCGAATCGGCGTGTGGACCGAGGCCGTGCACCCGCACAGCAAAGATGCCGCTGGCCGCGGGCTTCCAATGGGAAAAGCGCAGGTTGAGGGTGCGAAAACCATCGCCACGACCGGGAGCGCTCTCGGCCAGCTGGCGGCCCAGCTTGCGCCCGTGCACCACGTGGCCGCTGATGCTGTAAGGCCGGCCGAGAAGTGCGGCCACCTCGTCCATCCGTCCGGCGCCCAGCGCCTGGCGCACGGCAGAGCTGGAGACGCGCAGGCCGTGCACCTCGTAGCTCTGCATGCGCGCCACGTCGAAGCCCAGGCGGTTCCCGGCGGCGTCCAGCATGGCGTAGTCGCCGGCGCGTTTGGCGCCGAAGCGGAAGTCGTCGCCCACCAGCACGTACTTCACGCCCAGACAGCCGACCAGGATGTCTTCAATGAAGGCCTGCGGCGTCTGCGCGGCGAGCTGTGCGTTGAAGGGCAGCACCACACACTCGTCCACGCCGCAGCGTTCGAGTTCCTGCAGCTTGTCGCGCAGGGTGGCAATGCGCGCGGGCGCCAGGTCGGGCTGGTGGTGCAGGGCGGCAAAGTAGTCGCGCGGGTGCGGCTCGAACGTCATCACGCAGCTGGGCACGCCCCGGTGCCTGGCTTCGTTGTTGAGCAGCGCCAGCATGGCCTGGTGGCCGCGGTGAACGCCGTCAAAGTTGCCGATGGTGAGCGCGCAACCGCCGCGGGCCGCCAGTGGGTTGCTGGGGAGACGGCCACGCAGGCCGCGAAAGATTTTCATGCCGGGTCGGTGGGTGAAGGTGCTCTTGCGGGCCCGTTGGCGGTGTGGAATGTGCCGGTGTGACGGGCTGCGTCATCAAAGCGCGCTATATTGACACACGACGATACATGCCCGCAGGCCTTGCCTGCCGGTGATGTGGGGCCTGTCCAGGCCTGTTTTCCGGTGATGCCCATGCACAAAGGAGTCCGTCTTGAAGGTTTTGAAGCTCTCAGCCCAGGGGCTGCCACAGTCGTGGATCAGCCTGGAAGAAGCCGTCCTGCACTACGCGGCGGACGAGGTGCGCTGGGAGATGGGGGCCGAGATCGCGGTGTTCCATGGCGGGCACAACGCGGTGACCGGGCGCCAGTCCGTCATCAACGTCAACTCCATCATCGGCACCCAGGGTGTGCCTCGCATCAACCCGTTTGACCTGCGGCCCACGCTGACCAACAGCAAGCTGTTTGCGCGCGACCGCAATGTGTGCGCCTACTGCGGCGAGCATTTTCACGAAGAAGAACTGACCCGCGAGCACATCGTGCCGCTGGGCCAGAACGGGCGCGATCTGTGGATGAACGTGGTCACCGCCTGCCGTTCGTGCAACCACCGCAAGGGCAACCGCACGCCCGAGCAGGCGCACATGGGGCTGCTGTATGCGCCCTATGTGCCCAGCCTGTGGGAAGACTTCATTCTGCGCAACCGCCGCATCCTGGCGGACCAGATGGAGTTTTTGATGTCCCACCTGCCCAAGACCTCGCGCTTGCACGCCTGAGGTCCGTAGCGGCCTCAATAGGTGAGTTCGAGGATCACCAAGCGGTTGTCTGCCACTGGCCAGGTCCGTCCGGTGATCTTCTCGCCGTTGAATTCAGCAGCAACTGCCCGCACGCCGTCCTGCATCAGCTTGATCTTCGAGCTCGACACACCGGCACCGGTCGGCGGCACGCCGGGCAGGGCCTTGCCGTCGAACGCCATCTTGTCGCGCTCGGCGTCGAAGTAGCCGCGCGGGCGGGTGAACGTCACGGTGGACCTGGCGTCCTTGTCGGCTGCCGGGATGCGCTCGGCGCGCAAGTGGATCAGGTCGCTGCTGCGCGGGAAGGGGCTGCGGTAGATGTGCGTGGTGGCGTAACCCGGCGCGGTGATCACGAACTCGTGGGGCACACCGGCCTGCGCGGTGAACGGGCCCCAGAGGCCGTCGGTGCCCACGGTCTTGCTGTGCACCGCAGCGCCTTTGCGCTCGCCAGTGGCGGGGTCGGTGGCGTACACCGCCAGCTGTGCGCCTGGCAGGGGCAGGTTGTTGGCGTAGTTGCCGCTGGCCGGGTCGGTGGGCACAAGGCCCAGGCTGGTGATCTTGCCGTTGAGCACCACGGGCGCCTGCTGAGTCGGGACCAGCGTTGTTGGCGCCTTGCCGGTGATGAAGCGGTACGTGGTGTCGAAGGCGGCGGGGGAGAACGAGGTCTCGCGGTGGTCCACGCGCGCCAGCACAGCGTTGGTCGCGCCCTTGAGCGCCGGGCCTTCAAACGTGACGTTGGTGGGTGTGCCCTTGGCTCCGATCCACAGGCCGTCGGGTTGAGCGAACTTGTCGTTGTTGTCGGATCGGATGGTCATCCACTTCACCGGACCGGTCACTTCGTCACCCGCGGCGTTCTTGGGCGCGTTCAGGCCGGTGAGGAACGGCCCGGTGCCGGAGAACTCGTTGGCTTCGCGAAAACCTTTGGTGGCCCACACGCCGTGGTTGGGCGTGCCGCCCAGCACCGCGTGGCTCACGGTCTTGTCGCCGCCGCCGTTCTGGATGTAGTTGCGCACGGCATTGCCACCGCGCGAGTTGGCCACCAGCACCACCTGCTTCGCGCCTGTGGCCTTCAGCACCTTGTCCACCTCGGCCTTGAGGTAGGCCATGTGCTCGGTGGTGGACGTGCGGCCAGGCTGGGCCTTGCCGTCCTCGTCGCGCGCCAGCGGGTAAGGCAGGTCGATGGCGGACTCGAAGCGCCACACCGTGCTCTGCCAGATGGAGGCCGAGTCGCCGTTGCCGTGCACGAACACGATGGGGGGCTGGCTGGCGCCTTGCGGCCCGGTGGCGCAGGCACCGAGCAGCAGGCTGCCGGCGACCAGGGCGAAAAGAGTGCGGCGTGTGGTCATGGGTGTCTCCGTATCGATTTTTGGGTGGCGAAAACAAAGCGGCCCGCTTGTAGCGGGCCGTGGGGGCTGAAGCCGGATCAGGCGAACACGCCGGCCGTGTCCTGCATGCGGCTGGACACCTCGCCCAAGTGGTGCAAGGTGTCACCAAAGGACATTTCCATCTGCGTGAGCTTCTTGAAATAGTGGCTCACGATGTACTCGTCGGTCACGCCGATGCCGCCGTGCAGCTGCACCGCCTGCTGACCCACGAAGCGCATGGACGTGCCCAGCTGCACCTTGGCGCGTGCCATGGCCGCGCGGCGCTCGGGCGCCGGTGCGTTGAGCTTGAGGCTGGCGTAATAGCTCATGGAGCGTGCCAGTTCCAGCTGCATCTTCATGTCGGCGACACGGTGGCGCAGGGCCTGGAAGCTGGCAATGGCCACACCGAACTGCTTGCGCGTGTTCATGTACTCGACCGTGATGGCCAGGGTCTTGTCCATCACGCCCACCGCTTCGGCGCAGGTGGCGGCAATGCCGATGTCCACGCAGTGTTCGAGAGCGGTCAGTCCGTCGGTGGTGATCAGTTGGGCTGGTGCGTCTTTCAGCGTCAGGTCACCGGCGCGGCCGCCGTCCTGCGTGTGGTGGCCGCGGGTGCTCACGCCCGAAGCGGTGCGCTCCACGAGGAACAGGGCGAGCTTGCCGCTGGCCATGGCGGGCACCACAAAGGCGTCGGCCTGGTCGGCGGCGGGCACCACGTTTTTGGTGCCGGACAACGTCCAGCCGCTGCCGGCCTGCGTGGCGGTGGTGTTGCACACGTCGAGCTTGTAGCGGGCCTTGCGCTCCTGGTGCGCGAGCACCACCAGCGCTTCGCCCGAGGCCATGCGCGGCAACCACGCGGCCTTCAGATCGGCCGGCGCGTAACCGCCGAGCACGCCCGACGTGACGAGGGTCTGGGCGAGCGGCTCGAGCACGATGCCGCGCCCCAGCTCTTCCATCACAACCATACCTTCGATGGGGCCCATGCCCATGCCGCCGTCATCTTCGCTCACGTAGAGGCCGGCCAGGCCGAGTTCGGCGAGTTCGTTGTAGGCCGCGCGGTCAAAGCCACCGGCAGCCACGATGGCGGTGTGCCGGTCGAAGGTGTAGGCCTTCTCCACCCACTTTTGAACGGCTTCGCGCAATGCGCTTTGATCATCGGAAAAATCGAAGTCCATGTGTTCTCTCCAGTAGTTAGAGCCCCCAGGCTCGCCCTTGGCTCGCCGCCCCCCCGAGGGGGTGCGATTCGCCTTGGGGCGGCCCGGCGGCGAATCATCCCAACACCGTTTGCGCGACGATGTTGCGTTGCACTTCGTTGCTGCCAAGGTCGATGCGAGCGGTGCGTTGGCGTTGACGCCGCCGGGGAAGTCGCCTTGCCAGCCGGCTTCCATGGCTTCTTCGATGAAGGGCAGGCTGTAAGGGCCGGCCGCGAGCATCATGAGTTCGCTGTAGCGCTGCTGGATCTCGCTGCCCTTGATCTTGAGCAGGCCGGCGATGTCGAGCGAGCTCTTGCCCGACTTCTCGGCCGAGAGCACGCGCAGCACCATCATTTCCAGCGCCACCACGTCCACTTCCAGCAGGGCGATCTGGTCGCGGAAACGCAGGTCGTCCCAGACGCCTTCGGCCTTGGCGATGCGCTTCAGGCGCTCCAGCTCGCGCTTGGTGCGGTTCACGTCGGCGATGTTGGTGCGCTCATGGCCCAGCAAATACTTCGCGTAAGTCCAGCCCTTGTTCTCTTCGCCCACCAGGTTCTCGGCCGGCACTTCGACGTTGTCGAACCAGACCTCGTTCACCTCGCATTCGCCGTCGAGCAACTTGATGGGGCGCACCGAGACGCCGGGCGATTTCATGTCGATCAACAGGAAAGAGATGCCGGTCTGTGGTTTGCCCTCAGAGCTGGTGCGCACCAGGCAGAAGATCCACTCGCCGTATTGGCCGAGCGTGGTCCAGGTCTTCTGACCGTTGACGATGTACTTGTCGCCCTGACGCTCGGCGCGGCATTTCACCGAAGCGAGGTCGGAGCCGGAGCCCGGCTCGCTGTAACCCTGGCTCCACCAGACGTCACCGCTGGCGATGCCTGGCAGAAAACGCTCCTGTTGTGCCTTGTTGCCGAAGGCCATGATCACCGGCGCCACCATCACCGGGCCGAAGGGCACGACGCGCGGCGCGCCGGCCAGGGCGCACTCTTCTTCAAACAGGTGCCGCTGCACCGCGTTCCAGCCCGGGCCGCCGAACTCTTTGGGCCAGCCCCAGCCGAGCCAGCCTTTCTTGCCGAGAATTTTTGCCCAGCGCTGCATGTCGTCGCGCGACAGCCGCAGCGCGTTGTGAACCTTGTGGGCGATGTCGGCGGGCAGGTTGGCCTTGACCCAGCCGCGGATCTCCTCTCGAAACGCCTGCTCTTCGGGCGTGAATGCCAAATCCATGGGGTGTCTCCTGATGGCCGCCACAGAAATGTGCCGGCAGATTGAACAACGCCGGGCAGTTTGGCACGACCGTTCGTTTTACGGCTGTCCGGGCTGCGACAAGCCGAGTTGATCGTTCAGATTTTGCAGTTGCTCTCGCAAGGCAGCCACGGTGTTTTCCAGCGTGGCCACACGGCGTGTGAGGTTGATCAGCTCGTCTTCGGTGGCGGCGCTGGCGGCGGGGGGTGTGGTCTGGGTCAGCAGGGATGCGTCCACCGGGCCGCACAGCAGGTGCGCCCAGCGTTGCTCGCGAGCACCCGGTGCGCGCGGCAGCTTCTCCACCAGCGCACCACCTTTGTCGTCGCTGCGGTCCTGCAGTTCTTCCAGAAAGGCATCGACCGAGGCGATGTCGAGGAACTTGTACCAGCGTTCGGTGTTCAGGCGCAGCTCACCGGCTGTTTGCGGGCCGCGCAACATGAGCATGCCCAGCAGCACGGCCGATTGTTCGGGCACGGCCACGGCGCGCATGACGTTGTGTTCGTAGCGGGTCACGCGGCTGCCGCTGCTCTCCAGCACCAGGTTCAGGGCGCGCAGGGCGTCCAGCGCCTCGAGCACGGCGGCATCCGCGAGGTTCATCACCGGCTCGCGGCTGGACTTCTGGTTGCAGCCGGTGACCAGCGTGTTGAGCGTGAGCGGGTAGCTGTCGGGCACGGTGCGCGCTTTCTCCATCAGCGTGCCGAGCACGCGGGCTTCGGCCTGGGAGAGCGGGCGCTGGGTGAAATCGTGGCCGCGTGGGCGGCCGTTTGAGGGGGTTTGCAGGTCTGAGGTCATTACACTTCCCGGCCATGGCTGGCGTGAACAAAAACATCGTGATTCTGATCTCCGGGAGCGGCTCCAACATGGCCGCCATCGTGGAGTCCTCTGTGAAGCAGCGCTGGCAAGACCGCTTCGGCGCGCGCGTGGTCGCGGTGATCAGCAACAAGGCTGGTGCCCAGGGGCTGGCGTGGGCGGGTGAGCAGGGCATCGCGACCTGTGCCCTGGACCACACCCGGTTCGGCAGCCGCGAGGGCTTTGACACGGCGCTGATGGCCGAGATCGACCGCCATGAGCCCGCCTTGGTGGTGCTCGCCGGCTTCATGCGCATCCTCACACCCGGATTCGTGCAGCACTACGAGGGCCGGCTGGTCAACATCCACCCCAGCCTGTTGCCGGCGTTCACGGGACTCAAGACGCACCAGCGCGCCATCGACATGGGCTGCCGCGTCGCCGGTGCCACGGTGCACCGCGTGACCAGCGAGCTCGACCACGGCGAGATCCTCGACCAGGCGGTGGTGCCGGTGTTGCCGGGCGACACGGCCGAGACGCTGGCCGCGCGGGTGCTGACGCAGGAGCACGTCATTTACCCCCGCGCGTTGGAGCGGCTGCTGGCTGCCTGATCAGACGCCCTTGGCGAACACCAGGCCCGCATGCTCCCGCATCGCGTGGAACCGTATCTTCGGCCAGTTCGCTTCCACCGCGCGCAACGTGGCCGCGTGGTCGACCAGCAGCGTGGGTGCGTCCACCGCGTCCAGCGCCACCCGGTGGCTGTTGGCATCGATGAACTTCTTGAGCTCGATCTCGCCACCGTCTTCGGGCGCGCAGGTCACCCAGCGCGCCACCTGGTAGGGGCTGTTCATGATGCGGGCCTTCACGCCGTACTCGTGCTCCAGCCGGTGTGCCACCACTTCAAACTGCAGCTGACCCACGGCGCCCAGCAGCAGCACCGACCCAGCCACCGGGCGGAACACCTGGATCGCACCCTCTTCGCCGAGCTGCGTCAAACCCGAGCGCAGCTGCTTGCTGCGCAGCGGGTCGGCCACTTCCACGCTGCGGATGATTTCCGGCGCGAAGAACGGCAGGCCGGTGAACTGCAGGCTCTCGCCTTCGGTGAGTGTGTCGCCCAGCTGCAGCACACCGTGGTTCGGGATGCCGATGATGTCGCCGGCAAAGGCCTCGTCCAGCAGTTCACGCCGCTGGGACAGGAAGCTCACCACGGTGTTGGGGCGCAGGTCCTTGCCCGAGCGCACCACCTTGAGCTTCATGCCGCGCTCGAAATGGCCACTGGCCACGCGCACAAACGCAATGCGGTCGCGGTGCGCCGGGTCCATGTTGGCCTGGATCTTGAAAACCACGCCGCTGAACTTAGGCTCATCGGGGTGCACGGTGCGCTGGATCGCGGGGCGATCGCCGGGTGGCGGCGCCAGGTCCACCAGCGCGTCGAGCACCTCGCGCACGCCGAAGTTGTTGACCGCCGAGCCGAACAGCATCGGCGTCTGGCGGCCTGCGAGGAACTCGGCTTCGTCGAAAGCGGGTGATGCGCCCGCCACCAATTCCAGCTCGTCGCGCGCCTGCTCGAATTCAGACCCGAAGCGCTTCACGCTCTCGGGGTTGTGCAGGCCCGCCAGCACGTCCTCGTCGCCGCCCCGGCGGTCCTCGCCGGCCGCGAACACGCGCATCTGGTCGGTGCGGCGGTCGAACACGCCGCGGAAGGTCTTGCCCATGCCCACCGGCCAGGTGAAGGGCACCACCGTCATGCCCAGTTCACGCTCCAGCTCGTCCATCAGGTCCAGCGGCGCCTGCACCTCTCGGTCCATCTTGTTCACGAAGGTCAGGATGGGCGTGTTGCGCGCACGGCAGACCTGCAGCAGGCGCCGCGTCTGCGGCTCCACGCCGTTGCCCGCGTCGATCACCATCAGCGCGGCGTCCACCGCGGTGAGCACGCGGTAGGTGTCTTCCGAAAAGTCCTGGTGGCCAGGCGTGTCCAGCAGGTTGATCACGCAGTCGCGGTATTCCATCTGCATCACGGACGAGGCCACCGAAATGCCCCGCTGCTTTTCGATCTCCATCCAGTCGCTGGTCGCGTGGCGCGCCGCCTTGCGCGCCTTCACGCTGCCGGCGATGTTGATGGCGCCCGAGAACAGCAGCAACTTCTCGGTGAGGGTGGTCTTGCCCGCGTCGGGGTGGGAAATGATGGCGAAGGTGCGGCGACGGCGCACCTGTTGGGAAAGTTCGGACATAACCTCCGATTATCCCTGTGCAGGGAGCGACTCCGGCGTGCGTGCCCCAACCCAGAGATGCCGTGGAACCGGCTCCGCCGGGCCACAGGCATCGTCCCCCTGGGGGGAAGCCGCTTCAGCGGCGCACGAAAGCGCCAGCCTGATCGAACAGGTCTTCAAGTTCGAACACCCCACCGACGCCGTCGTCGCCCGCCACTTTCGCGAGAACCGTTCGCTCGGGTCCCGCGAGCGCGCCACCTTGTCCGACACTGTTTACAAGATCCTGCGCGAGCGCCTCAAGCTCGAATGGCTGGCCCGCTCGGGCAGCGGTTCCAAGTGGCGTCGGTTGGCGATCCTCGCCTTTCCGGGCGACCGCGATTTCATCAAGAGCGCGCTCACCGAGCCCGAAAAGACCTGGCTGGACCACTGCGATGCGGTCAAAGACGCCGACCTGATGGCGCCACACCGCCACAACCTGCCCGACTGGCTCGCCACGTCCCTGCGGGAGCAGGTGGGCAACGAATTTGACGCCTTGGTGAGCAGCCTCAACCAGCCCGCGCCGCTGGACTTGCGTGTGAACGTGCTCAAAGCCAAACGCGAAGCGGTGTTGGCTTCGCTTCAAAAAGCGGGTCTGGTGGGCGAGGCCACACCCTATTCGCCGCTGGGCATCCGCCTGCAAGGCAAACCGTCGCTGGCCAAGCTGCCCGCCTTCACCGAGGGCGAGGTCGAGGTGCAGGACGAAGGTTCGCAGTTGCTCGCCTTGCTGCTGGACGCCAAACGCGGTGAGATGGTGGTGGATTTTTGTGCCGGTGCCGGTGGCAAGACCCTGGCCATTGGCGCTGCCATGCGCAACAGTGGCCGCCTTTACGCGTTTGACACCTCCGGCCACAGGCTCGATGCGCTCAAACCGCGCCTGGCACGCAGCGGCCTGTCCAACGTGCATCCGGTGGCGATTGCGCACGAGCGCGACGATCGCATCAAGCGCCTCGCCGGCAAGATTGATCGGGTGCTGGTCGATGCCCCCTGTTCGGGTTTGGGCACGTTGCGCCGCAGCCCCGACCTGAAGTGGCGCCAGAACCCCCAGACCGTGGCGGCCCAGGCCGAACTGCAACTGGCCATCCTGAACAGCGCGGTGCGCCTGCTCAAGCCGGGTGGCCGGCTGGTTTACGCCACCTGCAGCTTGCTCAAGGAAGAAAACGAGGCCGTCTGCGCCGCCTTCGAGTTGGCCCATGCCGACTTCGAGGTGGTGCCTGTGTGCGGTTTGCTGGACACCGCCCAAGTTCAAAACGCCGCATTCCTGTGTCAGGGCGACGAAGGGCGCTGGCTCCGCTTGTGGCCGCATCGGCATGCTACGGATGGCTTCTTTGCTGCCGTTTGGCGGAAAAAGCCTTGAAAAGCCGTCAATTCACTTGATCTGGGACAGTAGTTTCCACATTGGAAGCGGGTTATGGGTTGGTGTTTGTGACCCCCGCCTTTAAAATCGTGGTTCTCTTTGCTCCGGGTGTTCTGGAGCCTACTCGGTATCCATCCGCGCCCCTGAGCGTTTATTGGGAAATCAATGTTCTCTTCCGACTTCGGCATTTTTTCGTCCATCTGGGACGGCCTCATCCAGTTCCTCGCTCACGGGGTGACGGGGGCGACCTGGTGGCAAACCATGATCGTGGCACTGGTGTTCACCCACATCACCATCGCCAGCGTCACCATTTACCTGCACCGCCACCAGGCCCACCGCTCGCTGGACCTGCACCCGATTGCCTCGCACTTCTTCCGCTTCTGGCTCTGGATGACCACCGGCATGGTCACCAAGGAATGGACCGCCATCCACCGCAAGCACCACGCCAAGTGCGAGCACGAAGGCGACCCTCACAGCCCGGTGGTGTTCGGCATCAAGAAAGTCTTCTTTGAAGGCAGCGAGCTGTACCGCGCCGAGGCGAAGAACCAGGAAACCCTGGATCGATACGGCCACAACACCCCGAACGACTGGGTCGAACGCGAGGTCTACACTGGCCGTTCGCGCCTGGGCGTGAGCCTCATGCTCATCATCAACGTGGCTTTGTTCGGCGTGCTGGGCGTGACCGTCTGGGCCATCCAGATGATCTGGATCCCGATCACGGCCGCCGGCATCATCAACGGTATCGGCCACTGGTGGGGTTACCGCAACTTCGAGGCCACCGACGCCAGCACCAACGTGTCGCCTTGGGGCATCCTGATTGGCGGCGAAGAGTTGCACAACAACCACCACACCTATCCCACGTCGGCCAAGTTGTCGGTCAAGCCCTACGAGTTCGACATCGGCTGGATGTACATCAGCATGATGCGTTCGGTGGGCCTGGCTTCGGTCAAGAAGTTGCCGCCGAAAATGGCCTTTGGCGATGTGAAGCCGGTGGCCGACGAGAAAACCCTGGAGGCGATCATCGCCAACCGATACGAGGTGATGGCCGGTTACGCCCGCGAAATGCGCGCGGCCTGCAAGCGTGAAATGGACGCGCTGCAGCAGCGCCGGGGCGATGCCACCGTGTTGCAATCGGCTCGCCAGTGGCTGCACCGCGACGATGACAAAGTGCCTGCCAGCGTCAAGCCTCAGCTGGCACAAGTGCGCGCCGAGCATCCCGTGCTCGACAAGATGGTGACCATGCGCGAAGAGCTGCGTGCCCTGTGGTCCAGCACCACCGCCACGCGCGAGCAGCTGGCCACCGACCTGCAGGCTTGGTGCCGTCGGGCCGAAGAGAGTGGCATTGCTGCCTTGCGCGATTTCTCCATTCGCCTTCGTTCGGCCCACGCCTGAAGTCGACCGCTGCAGATAAAAACCACCCTGCGGGGTGGTTTTTTTCATGGGTGCACGGACTTCGATCGAGCACAAAAAAGCCGCTGGGTCACAGCGGCTTTTTTGTTGGAAGAGATCCCGCTTATTTCAGCTTGATCTCTTTGTAGTCCACATGCTTGCGAGCTTTTGGATCAAACTTTTTGATCAGCATCTTCTCGGGCGTGGTCTTCTTGTTTTTGGTGGTGGTGTAGAAGTGGCCGGTTCCAG
>LNFM01018701.1_pt1 | contig 11569 bp, 13 predicted proteins | sample 596031 | NCBI WGS metagenome assembly LNFM01 (sample SAMN04254537, study PRJNA301005) | activated carbon metagenome | isolation source: dual media filters at the Ann Arbor, Michigan drinking water treatment plant | place: USA: Ann Arbor | reverse complement strand
TCAACACGCTGAAGGAGTCGTCGTTCCTCACCGGCAAGACGAGCGCGATGGTGTGCTGGCTGTTCGTCGGCTCGTCGATCTTCTCGGCCGCGTTTGCGCTGCTGGGGGGGCAGAATTTGGTGGAGCAGTGGGTCCTGTCGCTCGGCCTGACGCCCACCCAGTTCCTGGTGCTGGCGCAGGTCATCATCTTCATCCTGGGTTGGCCGCTGGAGTGGACCGAGATCATCGTCATCTTCATGCCGATCTTCGTTCCGCTGCTCGACAACTTCGGCATCGATCCGTTGTTCTTCGGCCTGCTGGTGGCGCTTAACCTGCAGACGGCGTTCCTGTCGCCGCCGGTGGCGATGGCGGCGTTCTACCTGAAGGGCGTATCACCACCGCACGTGACGCTGAACCAGATCTTCGCGGGAATGCTGCCGTTCATGGGCATCCAGATCATCGCCATCGTGCTGCTGTATACGTGGCCGCAGATTGGCTTGTGGTTGCCGGGCGTGCTGTACGGCCGCTGATGTGCCAATGAGGCTGGGCGTGCGCGTGGCCGCCCCGCCTCGCGCTTGCCAGCCTGCCAGCGCAGCGCGGTTGGCGCGCCCGCGGCGGGGCGATAATGCGCCGCCTTCCCGCCTGCGCCGGCCCCGCGCTTGCGCGTTCGCTGTTTCCCGTCCTCAACGTCCTGGGCGCCATCGTCATGATCTTCGCGATCACGATGCTGGTGCCGCTGGCCTTCGCTTTTTTCGGTCCCGATGCAGCGCTGAAAGCGCACGCCAACGCCCTTGTCGTCACGCTGCTGTCGGGCGGCGTGCTGTTCGTGGCGACGCGCCGCTTCAAGCGCGAACTGCTGCCGCGCGACGGCTTTCTGCTGGTGACCCTCGTGTGGACGGTGCTGCCGGCGTTCGCCACCCTGCCGCTGATGTTGCACCTGACAAATCTGTCGTTCACGCACGCGTACTTCGAGACGATGTCAGGCTTGACCACCACCGGCAGCACGGTGCTCAGTGGCCTCGACCATCTGCCGCTGTCGATCAACATCTGGCGCCATCTGCTGCAGTGGATGGGCGGCATGGGCATCCTGGTGCTGGCGGTCGCGATCCTGCCGATGCTCGGCGTCGGCGGCGCGCAGGCGTTCAAGGCCGAGACCGCCGGGCCGATGAAGGAAGCCAAGCTCACCCCGCGCATTGCCGACACCGCCAAGGCGCTGTATGCGATCTACTTCGCCATGTCGTTGGCCTGCTTTCTCGCCTATCGGTTCGGCGGCATGGGCTGGAACGACGCCTTCATGCACATGTGCTCCACGGTGTCGATCGGCGGGTTCTCGTCGTACGACGCCAGCTTCGGTCACTTCGACTCGCGCGTGCTGGAGAACATCGCCGTGGTCTTCATGGTGTTGGCGGCGCTGAACTTCTCGGTGCACTTTATCGCCTGGCGCCGGCGCTCGCTTCGGGTGTACGCGGCAGATGCCGAAACCAAGGCGATCGCGATCACGCTCGTGGTGGCCTGCCTGGTGGTGACGTTCCACCTGTGGTTCTTCGAGATCTACCCGAACTGGGACGACTCGCTGCGCTTTGCGGTGTTCAACGTGGTGTCGATCGCAACCACCACCGGATATGCCACCGCTGACTACGGGCAATGGCCGGTGTTCGCGCCGATTCTGATGCTGTTCCTGGCGGGCTTCACCAGCGCGGCCGGGTCCACCGGCGGCGGCGTGAAGATGATCCGATCGCTGATCCTGATGAAGCAGGCCGCGCGCGAGTTCACGCGCATCCTGCACCCGCGCGTGATCAACCCGGTCACCGTGAGCGGACGGGTGATCGAGAACAACGTGATCTTCGCGATCCTCGCCTTCATGCTGATCTACGGCGCATCGATCACCGCCTGCACCATGCTGCTGCTGTTTTCCGGCGTCGACGTGGTCACCGCGTTCACTGCGGTCGTCGCCAGCCTCAACAACGTCGGTCCGGGTCTGAGCCAGGTGGGGCCGTCCAGTACCTACGCCACGCTGCGCGACTTCGAGATCTGGGTCTGCACCTTCGCCATGCTGATCGGCCGCCTGGAGCTGCTGGCCGTGCTGGTGCTGTTCACGCCGGCGTTCTGGCGCAAGTAAGGCGTACGTGTCGCAGTCGTTTTCGATCGATGCGCAACCCGTGCGGGTCACCCTGGTGTGCGCTCGCGGCGCAGCGGCGCAGCAGGCACTGGCTGGCTGGCTGGGGAGCCCGCACGCGGCGCCGCGCGCGGTGATCGCCGAAGGCGCGCTGTTCGGGGTCGATGCGCCTGCCGATGTCAGCGTCGTCCGGCTGGCGGCCGGGTGCGTCTGCTGCCTTGGACTGGTGCCCTTGCGCGTGAGCCTGACCCGGCTGCTGCGCAGCGTGCGCCCGCAGTCGTTGCTGTTGATCGTGGCCAGCGACGAGCACCTGCCGCGCCTGCGCGCGCTGCTTGCCAGCGGCGACCTGGGCGCACTGGAACTCATCGAGCCCGCTGCCGCCGACGCCGTGCCGAGCGGTGTGACCCTCTTCAGCACGTCGGCCAAGTGAGTCTACCCATGCAACGTACACATGCGAACGGCATCGACATCGCCTTTCTGCGCCGCCCGCATCCGAACCCGATGCGCCCCTGGCTGGTGTTCGCTCATTCGCTCGCCTGCGACCACACCATGTGGCAGCCGCAACTCGACGCCTTCGCCGACGACTATTCGCTGCTCGCCTACGACATGCGCGGGCATGGCGGCAGCAGCGCGCCGGCCGGCGACTATCCGTTGCCCACGCTGGCGGACGACCTGCTGGCGTTGCTCGATGCCCAGGGCATCAGGCACTGCCACTTCATCGGACTGTCGCTCGGCGGCATGGTCGGGCAGCAGGCCGCGCTGCGGCAGCCCGACCGCTTTCGGTCGCTGACGCTCGCCGACACCACCAGCTGCCAGGGACCGGGGGCGCGCGAGATCTGGGACCAGCGCATCGCCAGCGTGCGTGGACCGAAGGGCATGCACGCGATCGTCGACGCCACGCTTGAGCGCTGGTTCACGCCGGCGTTTCGCGCCAGCGCGCCGGCACAGGTCGCGCGCATCGGCGCGATCGTCGGCAGCACGCCGGTAAACGGCTACATCGGTTGCGCCCATGCCGTGGTGAACATCGACCTGACCGACCAGCTTCACCGGATCACCTGCCCGGTGCTGGTGATCGTCGGGCGCGAGGATGTCGCCACCACCCCCGCCATGGCCGAGGCAATTGCCCGCGCAATCGGCGGCGCCACGCTGGTGGTGATCGACGCGGCGGCGCATCTGTCCAACCTCGAGCAGCCCGCGCGGTTTGACGCCGCGCTGCGCGCATTCCTGCGCGCTGGCTGATCCGCTCGGCCGAACCTCGCCGAGCCTGCCGTCGTTGCGCCGAACGTCGTCCGCCGACGTCGGTCACAGTGGTCAGAATGCTCCTGCGCGCCCCGATGGCCCTGCCGCCGGCCAGGTTGCGGGCCGGACCTACGTACGTTTTAAGACCGCTGCCCCCTTGAGATTCGCGCCGGGGCACCGAAATTGCCGTTATGGGGTGGTTCCGCTGCATGGGTGGCGAGGGCCCTGACCCTTCAACTTCGCCACACAGGTGAACTGACCGCACCGCTCACGCGTTGGAACCCACATGAACATGATCTACAACAGCCCCCACTTCTGCGTGGTCGAGTTCACCGACTACGGCGGTGCCGACACGCACGCCTCAGGCGGTTTCGAGATCATGGACAAGTCGATGCGGCGCGAGATCTTTCTCGGCGGCGAAGAAGCCGAGCGCTTCCGCGAGCAGGTGGCCGAACTGATCGACAGCGAACCCTCGCACGAGGACGTGGACGCCTTTCTGCACCGCTACTCGGCGCTGATGACGCAGCCGTTGACTCTGCATTGATGCTGCGCTTTGCATGTACGCGAGCCCGTTGGGCTCGCACGTGCTTGCAAAGCGACTGATTAGGCGCGGCGCCGCCGCGCCGGTTCACGTGAACTGATCAATCAGAGGGGCTTCGCTCCGGGCGGCCGCGCTCTGCGCCCCTGGATCAACGACGAAAAATCCCTGACGCCGACTGTTTCCCGCACAGCATTTGCCGCATCAACGAAGTAAAGACCCGCGCCGGCGCTTTTGCGTAGCCCTTTGAATGGGGGCGCAGCGCGCGGCCGCTCCGGAGCGAAGCCCTCTGATTAGTCACTTGATGTGCACGTGCGCGGCGCAGCCGCGCGTACACATCAAGTGCTCTGCGTTGCGTGCGTCTCCCGCGTCAGCAGCAGCAGCACGAACGACACGGTCATCCAGCTCACCAGCAGCAGCCAGGCCGACTGGAATGCCTCCAGCCCGTACTGACGCACGCCGTTGAGCGTGGCGCCCTGCCACTGCCAGTCGAGGATCGCGCCGATCAGTGGCATCAGCGTCAAAGCGCCCAGCATGACGCCGGCGTTCACCACGCCAGTCACCGTGCCCTGCAGCGGCAGCGGCACCGACTCCTTCGCGTAGCCGAACGAAATCGCCATCGCGCCGGCGCCGAGGCTGCCGAGCGACAGCACTCCCACCAGCACGGGCAGCGGTGCCCCGGGCGCCACGCTCAGCACGGCGAAACTTGCTACCGCAACGCCGGCGCCCAGGGCGAACGGTCGCTTGCGCAGTCGCCAGCGGTCCGACAGGCCGCCCATCAACGGGCCGCCCGCGGCAAACAGCACTAGCATCGTCGAGGTGATGAGCGCGGCTTCCTTGACGGTCAAGCCGTGGTGCTGGACGAAGAACGGCACGCCCCACAGGCCGGTGAAGGCGAGAAAGCAGCCGCAGATGCCGGAGTTCACGCCGAACAGCAGCCACGTGTTGCGATAGGCGAACACCTGCGCGACCGAACGCAGCATCGGGTCGTGACGGCCGGCGGCCGCGTGTCGCACGGCCGCGTGGGCACCTGGCGGCGCGTAGGTCATGAAGCGACGGTCCAGCGGGTCGTCGCGCATCAGGCGCCAGATCGCCACCGCCAACAGCAGCGCGGCACCGCCCGACACCGCGATCACCGGGCGCCAGCCGAATGCATCGGCCAGCATGCGCAGCGGCGGGCCGGCCATCACCGCGCCCGCGGTGCCGACCGCCAGCGACAGACCGGACATCATCCCGAAGCGCGACTGCGGGAACCAGTGCGCCACCAGCTTCAGCATCGACACCCAGGCCATGCCATGCGCAGCGCCGATCAGCGCGCGGCCCAGGCCCGCCACCAGCACCGTCTCGGCCAGCCCGAACAGCAGCGCGCCCAGGCCCGCCAGCACGCTGCCGGCCAGGAACAGCCGGCTCGGCCCCCAGCGGTCGACCATCACGCCGGTCGGGATCTGCATCGCCGCGTAGGCGTAGTAGTAGAAGCCGGCGAGATTGCCGAGGCCGGCCGCGCTCAGGCCGAAGTCGCGCATCAGGTCGTTCGCCAGCGAGGCCGGCGTGACGCGCTGGAAGAAGCCAAACAGGTAGAACGTCGCCGCCAGGCCCCAGACCAGATAGCTCAGGCGTAACGGAGGAAATTGCATCGGGGTCGGCGGGCGCAGCGAGCGCGCAGGTTGCGGGCCGGCGGACGCAGGCGGCGCGGCCAGACGCGCCGCGAGGCGCAACGCGAGGCACGGATTGTAAGGAGCGCGACGACCGGCCCGGCAAGGCAGCGCGGGCACCGCCATGACGGCCGGTGCACCGTGCAATGGAGCGGGCACTCTAGTCGGAGCGTCCGTCGGCGCCGCCGCCGGCCGACGCGGTTGGCGACAATGTGCCATTGCGTGCCAGGCACGTACAAGACACGGATCGGCGGCCGGTCGGCGGCGCGCGTCAAAGCGCACCTGCGTCCGCAACCGGCCAGGGAGACCACGTGGAGTTCGACTATGTCGTGATCGGCGCAGGCTCGGCCGGTTGCGTGCTGGCGGCGCGGCTGTCCGAGGATCCGGCCGTCTCAGTGGCGCTGCTGGAAGCCGGTGGCAGCAACGATCGCGTCCTCAACGTCGTGCCCACCGGGGCAGCGGTGCACATCCTGCGCGCCAATGACTGCAACTGGGCATTCGAGACGGTGCCGCAGCCCGGCCTGAATGGCCGCCGCGGCTACCAGCCGCGCGGCCGCGGTTTGGGCGGATCGTCGGCGATCAACGCCATGATCTACCTGCGCGGTCAGCGCCAGGACTACGACGACTGGGCTGCCGCCGGTGCCATCGGCTGGGGCTGGCACGACGTGCTGCCGTACTTCAAGCGCGCCGAGAACAACGAGCGCGCCGGCCTGTCGCCCGAGCTGCACGGCCGCGGCGGTCCGCTCAACGTGGCCGACCTGCGCTCGCCGCATCCGTTCGCGCGCCTGTTCATCGAGGCCGCGCAGCAGGCTGGACTGCCCGCCAACGACGACTTTTCGGGCGAGGTGCAGGAGGGCGTGGGCTGGTACCAGGTGACGCAGAAGAACGGCGAGCGCTGGTCGGTCGCGCGCGCCTACCTGGACCCGGCGCGCGGGCGCAGCAACCTGTCGATCCTCACCGACGCCCAAGCCTTGCAGATCCAGTTTGAAGGCACGCGGGCCGTGGGCGTGCGCTATGCGCAGGCGGGCATCGAGCGCGTGGTGCGCGCGCGGCGCGAGGTGCTGCTGGCAGCCGGCGCGCTGCAGTCGCCGCAACTTCTGATGACCTCGGGCGTCGGCCCACCCGACCACCTGCAGGCTCTCGGCATTCCGGTGGTGGCCGCCGCACCGCAGGTCGGCCAGAACCTGCAGGACCATCTGGACATCATCATCAACCGGCGCGTCGACGACAGCGACCTGCTGGGTCTGTCGATGACCGGCGGCGTCAAGCTGTTACGCGCGATCAGCCGCTGGCGGCGCGAGCGGCGCGGCGTGTTGACCTCCAACTTCGCCGAGGCCGGCGCGTTCGTGCGCACGCTGCCCGATATTGACCGCCCCGACCTGCAGCTGCACTTCGTGATCGGCATGGTCGACAACCACGCACGCAGCCTGCACTGGGGCCACGGCATGAGCTGTCACTCGTGCCCGCTGCGACCGAAGAGCCGCGGTCAGCTCACGCTCGCGAGTGCCGATCCGCGCAGCATGCCGCTGATCGACCCCAACTTCCTTGCGCACGATGACGACCTCGCCACGCTGGTGCGCGGCTTCAAGCTGGTCCGCCGCATCTTCGCGCAGCCGGCGTTCGCGCCGTTCGACGGCGGCAGCCTCGCGCGCGAGCTGTACGACTCGCAGGTGCGTACCGACGAGGAGATCCGCGCCGCGATCCGCCGCCGCGCCGACACCATCTATCACCCGGTCGGCACCTGCCGGATGGGCAGCGACGACGCTGCCGTGGTGGACCCGCAACTGCGCGTGCGCGGTGTGACCGGCCTGCGCGTGATCGACGCCTCGGTGATGCCCACGCTCGTCTCCGGCAACACCAGCGCGCCGACAGTGATGATCGCCGAACGCGCCAGCGACCTGATTCGCGATCGCGGCGCTGGATGAGCGGGCGATCGATCTCGTGCGGTCAGCGCCGCGGTGCGCGCATCGCCAGCGGCCGCGCGATCAGTTCGCGCACCAGCGGGTTGGGAAAGCGCCGGCTGGGTGAGACCGCGTAAAAGCTCTCGTGGATGCTGGCGATCCGGCAGCGCTCCACCAGCAACCCGGCCTTCAGCTCGTCGCGCACCACCACCGGCGGCACCAGCGTGATGCCGGGCGAGGCGCGCGCCACCAGGCGCAGCATCGCCATGTCGTCCACCTCGGCCAGCACAATGGGTCGGATACCGGCCCGATCCAGCGCCACGTCGAACGCAGTGCGCAGGCTGCTCGCGCTGCTGGGCAGCACCACCGGCAGGTCCTGCAGCGCCTGCGGAAACTTCAGCCGCGTGGTGCCGACGTCCGGGCGGCTCACCAGGCTGGCCGGCTGCTGGGCCAGCAGGTGGCTGTGCCAGCTGGTGTGCGCGTCGCGCGGTGCCGGCTGGTTGGACAGCACCAGGTCGAGCGTGTGCGCGGCCAGTTGCGCCAGCAACTCGCGCAGCGAGCCCGAGTGGATCACCAGGTCCACGTCATGCCGCGCCAGCAGCGGCCGCAGGAACTCCATCTGAAAGTTGCGCGACAAGGTCGTCACCGCGCCCACCCTCAGCGACTGCCGCGGCAGCGGCGCCCGGTCACGCAGCGTGGCGACCAGCTCGTCGCCGGCCTTGAAGATCGAATCCGCATACGCCAGCGCGATGCGTCCGGCCTCGGTCAGTACCAGCTGCCGGTTGCGTCGCTCGAACAAGGCCTGGCCCAGGCGCTCCTCCAGTTGCCCGATTGCGACACGTGCAGCTGCTGCGCCGCCTTGGTCAGGCTGCGCTGCTGCGCGATCGCCCAGAAGTAGCGCAGGTGGTGGTAGTTGAGCGCAGCCATGCCGATACTTTAACCAAAAAGAACGAAAGGCTTGAATCGTTGAATTTGTCGGCAGGCCAGCCGGTTCCTAGGATGCCGTCCCGTCTGCATCCAATCGAAGGCAAGCCATGCCGGGCGTCGATCTGTTGTTCACCAACCTGCTGCAGCCGATCGTGCTGGCGTTCCTGCTCGGCGCGCTGGCCGGCTGGCTGCGCAGCGAGCTGGAGCTGCCCGAGGCGGTGATCAAGCTGCTGGCGATCTATCTGCTGTTTTCGCTCGGCCTGGGCGGCGGTCGAGAGCTGGCCAAGGCAGACGTGACCGCGCTGCTGCCGCTGCTGGCTGCCACCGGGCTGATGGTGCTGGCAATCCCCACCGTGGCGTACCTGGTGACGCGGCGCCTGGGCCGGTTCGACATCGAGAACGCGGCCGCGATCGCCGCCCACTACGGCTCGGTGTCGACCGCCACGTTCTTTGCCTCGGTGGCCTTCGCGGCGGCGATGAACACCCCGAGCGAAGGCGTGCTCGCCGCGATGGTCGCGTTGATGGAGTTCGGCGTGATCTACGCGCTCATCATCGCGCGCGTTGCGCAGGGCCGCGTGGCCGGTGGTGTGCGCGTCGGCGAACTGCTGCTGAGCGTGGTCCGCGGTCGCGGCATCCTGCTGCTGGGCGGCGGCATGCTGATCGGCGCCGTGGCCACCGAGCCGCAGTGGCAGCAGATCCAGCCGTTCTACGAGGGCCTGTTCCGCGGCATGCTGATGCTGTTCCTGCTGGAAATGGGGATCACCGCGGCCCGCCAGGCGCGCGCGTTCCGCGAGGTCGGCGGCTTCATGGTCGCCTTCGGCGTGCTGATGCCGATCGTCAACGGCGTGGCCGGCGTCACCCTGGGCCATTTCGCCGGGTTGTCGGTGGGCGGCGCGTTCGTGTTCGGCGCCATTTGCGCCAGCGCGTCGTTCATCGACGCGCCGGCGGCGTGCCGCGCTTCCTTGCCACGGGCCAACCCCGGCATCTACCTCACCGCATCGCTCGGCGTCACGCTGCCGTTCAACCTGCTGCTGGGGCTGCCGCTGTACTACCAGGTCGCGGTCTGGCTCGCAGGCTGAAACGTGTCGTCAGCCGGTTGCCGTACGCGCCGACCCGCGCCGGTTCAGCGCAAGTCAGCGCAGGCCCAGCGCGCTACATCTGCTCCCACGGCAAGCCGGCCTTGCGCCAGCCGCCCAGCGTGCCGCGATGAAAACTGGCGTCGAGATTGCCCTCGAAGCCTTCGAGCACGTTGGTCACGTCCTTGAAGCCGGCAGCCTCCAGCGCGGCGCCGGCATCGAGCGTGCGCTGGCCGGAGCGACAGATCAGCAGCACCGGCCGCGCGGTCGAACCGGCCTCGCGCAGCACCTCGTCCACGAACGTCGGATTGACGGTGAACTCGGGCGCCACCTGCCACTCGATGTTCACCGCGCCTATCGGATGGCCGACGTAGTAGAACTCGATCTCGGTGCGGCAATCGACCAGCAGCGCATCGGGATTGCGCTGCAACTCGTCATGGGCTTCGGCGGGCGTCAGGTGTTTCATGGCCGCGATTATCGCGGCGCTTTTGCGTTCCGGTGTTTCGCGTTTTCGTCAGTCGTTGCCGGTGCAGCCCAGATGTGCGAGCAGGGGCGCCAGGACGTTGGCGTCAAGCAGCGTGCGCGCACTGGCGTCAGCCCCGAGTGAAGCAAGCAGCTTGCTGATGCTGGCGGCCTGCGGCAGCACCGGCCCGAAGAACAGCGGCGTGCCGCCACGCGCGATCAACAGGGTCGGGAAAGTCTCGATGTCGAGATCGCCGATCGAATCGGCGTCGTCCTCGACGTCGACCCAGCGGTGCACCGCCTGCGGCGCAGCGGCCGCGTGTTGATCGAAGATCGGACGAAACGACTCGCAGGCGCGGCACCACCCGGCGCACAGGCAGGCCACGGTCCAGGCCTCGGCGCCGTCGTCCGCGGTGAAGGCAGCGTTGCTCATGGGGCGATTGTCGCCGAGCGGGCGAGCGGGGTTGCGCGCCGGAGTCGGCTTGGGTCAAAAAAACTTGACATGACTTCGCGTGGTCAGCAGACTGCAAATGTCGGGTTTGTTTTACATAAAGTCCAGTTTGTTTGATAGACGCCACCTGACCGTCTGATCGACTGAGGGAGCATCGATGGATCTGTCTTTTCGTGAGCGCAGCCTGTGGCTGATGCTGCTGAGTCTGCTGGCCGTCTTCGGCTTCTACTTCGCCACCGTGCTGCCCAGCAGCGCGGCGCACCTCGGGCCCGAGCACATCGCGCCCTTCGCTGTGGCGGTGGTGGTGCTGGTGATCATGCAGGTGGCTGGCCACATCGTGATCGCGTTGGTCGATCGACGCGCGGGCGAGGACGAGCGCGACCGGCTGATCGAGCTGAAAGGCATCCGCAACGCGGCCTACGTGCTCGCCACTGGCGTGTTTAGCGCGCTGTGTGCCGCGATGCTGACGAAGGGCAACTTCGTCGTCATCCATGTGCTGCTCGGTGCATGGGTGCTGGCGCAGGTGGTGGAGATCGTCTCGCAGCTGCTGCTGCAGCGGCGGGGAGCTTGATGGGCAAGCGCGCCGGCGTCATCACCAACGACCTGCGCACGCAGCGATTTCTTCATGGCGAAATGACGCAGCAGGCGCTCGCCGACCAGGTGGGCATCACCCGGCAGACGGTCAACGCGATCGAAGGGAACAAGTACTCGCCGTCGCTGGAGGTCGCGTTCCGCATCGCGCGGGTGTTCAACGTGCCGCTGGAGCAAGTGTTCCAGTACGACGACTGAGCGGCCCTCGGCAGGTTGATTGCGCAGCTCCCGAGGGTCGGGGTGCAACTGGGATCTGGGCGCCTCATCAACCGCTCCCCCTCCCGACCTCCCTCGGTGAAGGGGGGGTGGAAAACGCAGTGCAGCTACGCCGCCGCCAGCAGCCCGCGCGCGACGATGAACTCGATCACGCGGTCCACCCCGTCGCGCGTCTTCAGGTTGGTCATCACATACGGCCGCGTGCCGCGCATGCGTTCGGTGTCGTGCCGCATCACCTCCAAACTGGCGCCCACGTAGGGCGCCAGGTCGGTCTTGTTGATGACCAGCAGGTCGCTCTTGGTGATGCCGGGGCCACCCTTGCGCGGAATCTTCTCGCCGCCGGCGACGTCGATCACGTAGATGGTCAGGTCGGACAGCTCGGGGCTGAAGGTGGCGGCCAGGTTGTCGCCGCCGCTCTCGA
>LNFM01011973.1_pt1 | contig 11569 bp, 10 predicted proteins | sample 596031 | NCBI WGS metagenome assembly LNFM01 (sample SAMN04254537, study PRJNA301005) | activated carbon metagenome | isolation source: dual media filters at the Ann Arbor, Michigan drinking water treatment plant | place: USA: Ann Arbor | reverse complement strand
GCGTGCGCCCGGCCTGCGGCCGCGAGAACGAACAGCCTTGCACCGTCGGCCAGCGCATCGCGATCGACCCTCTGCTCAAGACGCCCGTGCCGCAGCCCTGCGACTTCAACCTCAAGGTCGAAGGCGGCGTGTGCGTGCATCCGGCCTGCGGCCGCGAGAACCAGGCGGCCTGCCCGGTGTGGGTGCGGCTGCCCAGCTGCGACGTGAACCTGGCCGAGGTGACCGGCCGCTGCATTCGCCCGAACTGCGGCCGGCTGGGCCAAGGACCTTGCGCTATCACCGTGCGCGGCCCGGCCCGCGTCTGCGATGCCGACCTGATCGTGCGCGCCGACCAGTGCGTGCGGCCCGGCGTGCCCGGCAACGCGGCCGGCGGCAGCCCGCCCGGTGCGCCGGTGGCCGCGGTGCCGGTCAACGCGCCTCCCCCGCCACCGCCGCCTGGCCGGGGCGCCCCGCCGCCGCCACCCCCGCCCGCGCCTGTGGCACAGCCCGTCGCCGGCGGCGGCATGGAGTCCGACACCGATCGCATGGGTGCCGACATGTACGGCTTCGCCCTCGTCGCTGCGGATCCGGCGATGTGCCAGACCGCGTGCAACGTCAACGCCCAGTGCATGGCGTGGACCTACCTAAAGCCCGGTGTGCGTGGTCCGCAGGCGCAGTGCTTCCTGAAGAACGCGGCGCCGCCCGCCAGCCGCAATCCCTGCTGCGTCTCGGGCGCCAAGGCTGCCGGCGGTCCGGCGAGCCTGCTACCGCGCCGCTGACGCGCCGCGTACCACGCTGCAGCTTGCACATGTCCCTTCGAGGCGCTTTCGGTCGACCTGCCGTCGGCGGTCCGCCGGGGCGGCTACAGGCGACCGCGGTCGCCCGCGCGACCACACCACCGCGCCGCGTCGCATCGGCAGGGGTCGCGGCGACCCACTGCGTCAGCGTGGGTCGTGTTTGGCGCGAAACGTGGCCGCTCGCCAGCGCACCGCTCGAAGTTTTCAGCACGGCCGAGCCCATTGCGAGGGTTCAGTCACGCGACGCCTTCGTGTGCGAGTCGGTCAACCACAGCGGGCCGCCGCCGCGCGCCGCGCCGGCGGGCGACGCCGCCCTGCGCGCCGGCGGCGGTCACGCCTTACGGGCGCATAACGCTCGCGTAACGCCTGGCTCGCTAGAAAGTCGTCACTCGACCGTAGGGAGCAACGGCGCATGACGACAACAACGGAACCAGCAGCGCCGCGCCGTCACCTGCCGCCGCCGAGCGCAGCACGCCTCTGCCTGCCGTCAGCCGGCTGGCTGTCGAACGCACCGCGCCGTGCGCCCGCCTGGTCGTACCGCTGAATCACCCACTCATCTGCACCGCGCCGATCGGAACCCGCCATGACCTGCTCCTCACTCGCCTCACCCGGTCGCGCGCGGCGCGCGCTGATCGTGTTGTGCGCTGCCGCCTGCGCCTTCCCCGTGCTGGCGCAGACGCCGGCGCGCGTCGATGACTCGGCCACCGCCAAGGAACTCAAGCAGGTGCAGCGGCGGGCCGGCGCCAAGCCGGTGGTGGCGATCTACGAGTTTCGCAGCGCCGTGCCGGAGGTGCAGGTGGGCGCCGCGCGCGAGATGTTCGTCACCGCGCTGATCCGCTCCGGCGCCTTTGCGGTGGCGGAACGGCAGCGCCTGAACGAAGGGGTCATGCGCGAGCGCCAGCTGGCGCAGGGCGGCACCACCGCCGCCGCCCCGGCCGCGCAGGGTCAGATGACGGCCGCCCGCTACATCTTTGAAGTGGTGGTGTCAGAGGCCAACGCCGGCGGCAACGAGAGTTCGGGCGGCGTCAACATCGGCGGCATGCAGGTCTCGGGCGGCAGCACGGCCGACCAGATCGGCATGGACGTACGCATCGTCGATGCGAACACCGGCCTGGTGGTCGACGCCGTCAACGTGGTCAAGAAGCTGGAGTCGTCCACCACCAACGTCAGCGGTATCGGCAGCCTGCTCAACTCGCTGGCCTCGCTGCGTGGCAAGAACCTGCCGGTGCAGGTGGATGCCGACAGCCGCAGCAGCCGCAAGGAAGGCGTGGATCGTGCGCTGCGCTCGTGCATCGAGGCAGCCGTCGCCGAGCTGGCGCGCCGGCTGGTGGATGAGTGAACCGCCTGACCTCCCCCCGCGCGCTGCAGCCAGGCGCGGCGGCGCGCCTGCCGCGTTTCATCGCCGTCGCGCTGTTGACGGGCGCGGCGGCCGCTTGGCTGCCGGCCCGGGCGCAACCCGCGCCGGGGCCGACGCCAGCGCCGCCGGCATGGCAGCACCCAGCGACGCCTTACGGCGCTGCGCCGTACGCACCGCACGGGCCGTCGGTGCCGCCGCCGCCCTACCCGCCCCATACGCCCTACTCGCCCTACACGCCCTACTCGCCTCAAGCGCCCTACGCGCCCTATCCCGGCGTCTACCCGGCGCCGCTGCCGCTGGCCCCCGGTTTCTACGCCGGACCCACGCCGCACGACGCGCTGCCCGGCGTGCCGCTGATGCTCGCCGCCGACGATGCGCCACAGCGCCTCGACAACTACTTCGCGGCCGGCGGCCCGCTCGAACGCCACACGGGACGCCCGGGCGCCTGGTACGCGGTGGTGTTCGTGCCTGCTGTGCACGGGTCGGTGCAGCTGTGGGCCTGGCAGCGTACCCGCGCGCACCAGCTGCGGTTGACGGCGATCGACGGCTGGCCGGCGCACGCGGCGCGTCAGGTGGTGCCACTGCCGCTGTACGCGTCCGCGACCGCGAGCGGCCGGCCGCTGGTGCGCAGCACGCCCTTCGCGCTGCCGCCGGACAGCCGTGCCGACGGCACGTTCCTGCTGGTCGAGCAGTGGAGCCTAGTCGGCGACCGGCCAGCGCCGGTTTGGCTGCAGGCGCGCTCGGCCCAGCCATGGGTCGAGCTGCCAACACGCGGCGGCGCCGCCTGGTGGCCGACGGCCGAGTCGGCGCGACCGGCGCCGCGCGATCCGCTGGGCAGAGCCCACGCACCACCCGCGCCGCCCGCCGCTGCGCCACCTTCGCCGCTGCTGGCGCCGCGCGGTACGCCCGCAGTGATCGAGCTGCCGTTCATGCAGCTGGCCACGCCGGTGCCGCGCCCGGCACCGACGTTCGACCCCTGGTGGGAGCGTTGAGATGAGGATCGATCACCCCAGCGCCGCCGCCACCGCACGCGCCGGCATCGTGGCAATGGCATGCGTCATCGCCGGCCTGCCGGATGCCGCGCAGGCGCAGGCGATCAACGTGGTCGCGCCGCGCCTGCCGCCGCGTGTGCCAGGCGCCGCACCGGCGCCGACGCCGCCCGCTCAGCCGGGCACCCCGGCAGGCGGCTACGGTCAGCCTGCGACAGGATCGCCCGGCGGCGCCGCCCCGGCGCCGGGCTACGGCGCGCAGCCGGGCTATGGCAACGCACCGGGTTACGGCGCCCAGCCCGGCTACGGATCAGCGCCGGGCACCGGCGCGCAGTCAGGCACCGGCGCGCCTGGTTATGGGCAGGCACCGGGCACCCCCGGCTACGGGCAGGCGCCGGGCTATGGCGCCCCGCCCGCCTACGGCGGCGCGCCCGCCGTGCGACCCGGCGGTGCGCCACCGTCGGTGCTGGCGGGGCGAGCGCAGCAGCCTTACGCCGCCCCGCCGCCGCCGGCCGGCGAGGTTCAGGTGGCGAGTGTGGCGCCGACGCGCAGCACCGCCAGCGGCCACTGCCGCGCCGATCCGGCGCCCGATCGCCAGAGCGTAAGCCTGCTGGGCGCCGATGCGCTGCCGCGCACGCACGTGCCGCTGGGCGAGTACCGCGTGCAGCAGGTGATCCACTCGCCCGACGGCCGCTGGGCAGTGGCCTTCACCAAGCTGCGCGGCCAGCCGCGCTTCGCAGTGATGACCTTCGACCTCGCCCGCTGCGAGCCGCAGAACACGGTCGACCTGCCCGCGGCCGCGGACGACGCGCGCTTCGATGGCGACGACGCTGTCGTCACGCTGGCCAGCGGCGAGCGGCGCGTGAAGCTCGCCAATCCTCGGGTGCGCTGATGCACCACCACCCCTGACCACCACGGATGACTGCCTTGGCGATTCGATCGATCCTGACCCGGCTGTGGTGCGTCACCGGCCTGCTGCTGGTCGGTGCGCTCAGCTGGTCGAGCGCCGGTGCGCAGCCGAACTGCGGCCGCGAGAACGGCCGCCCCTGCACGGTGTTCGAGCGCATTCCAAGTTGTGACGCCGGCCTGATCGAGCAGGCCGGCCGCTGCATCCGACCCTCGCCCTGCGGCTATGCCGGCGAACGCGCCTGCACGATCGCCGAGCGCGTCCCGAGCTGCAACGACGGACTGGTCGAAATCAATGGACGCTGCGCCCGGCCTTCGCCCTGCGGCGGCCAGGACATGCGCGCCTGCACGGTGGCCGAGCGCCTGCCGAGTTGCAACCACGGGCTGATCGAAGTCGCCGGCCGCTGCGTGGTGCCCTCGCCCTGCGGCAGCGAAGGCCTGCGCGCTTGCCTCGTCAGAGAGCGCGTCCCGAGTTGCGACCCGCTGCTGGTCGAGCGCGCCGGCCGCTGTGTGCGGTTGGCCTGCGGTCAAGTCGATGCGCGGCCCTGCGTGGTCACCGAGCGCATCCCGGCCTGCGACACCCAGCTGATCGAGCGCAACGGTCGCTGCGTGTTGTCCTACACGCCGCAGGCGGGGCCGGCGGCATCGGCGGGCAGCGGCCGTGTCGCGCCAGCCTTCGGCTCCCGGCCCGCTGCCACGCGCCCACCCGCGTCCCAGCCCGCCAGCGGTGGCTGCCGACAACAGGCGTTCCCGGTGCGCGAGGCCTGCACCGGCCAGCATCCGCAGCTGTGGCTGCCCAAGACGCTGTACGGCTGCACCTACGAAGATGCGGTGCAGAAGCTGCCGCCGGCACCCCGTTGCTGGTACGTGCGCTAGTGGCGCGCCCTTGCCGGAGAACCCGATGTTCCTGCTGCTGATCGCCCGCGCTTGCCACCTGCTCGTTCTGCTGGCGCTCGCCATGGCGCTGCCCGCCGCCGCGCAGAACGCGACCTCCAGCTATCGCTATCAGCCGCCACCGGGCTGGATCAGCGCGCTCGAAGGCGACATCGAATCGTTGACCCCGCAGGGCGAGCCTGCCGGGACCGCCCAGGTCATGCTGCTGGCGCCGAAGGCCGCCAGCGGCGCATTCCATGCCCAGTTCGACGCCGAGCGCGCGGCGCTCGAACAGTTCTGGGGCCTGCGCGCACCGCAGGCAACGCCGCTGCAGAGCGGGCAGGCGGCGGTCGGCGCCTACGCGGCCTACTTCGCCAGCTACGACAGCGACGGTGGCCCGCGCTACATGGGATTCATGGCGCTCGGCAATGCACAGCAGTTCGGCATGCTGGTCTTCGTGGCCGACAGCGACACGAGCTTCAACCGGCTCGCGCCGCAGGCGACCGAGATCTTCAAGAGCCTGTCGCTGCGCTAGCGCTCGCCGGTCGCGGGGGGACCGGCTTTACAGGCAGCAACTGAGACCACCGCAGCGCGCATCGGGCGCGCGCAGGCCCGGCACCTCAACCGCTCGCCGCTGACGGCCCGAACGAGGCTGGGCGGGCAGCGGCGGATCGCGTCGCGCTCGGGCCGCGCGCCAGCGGCGAACCGGGTCGGCGGGTGATCGGCCAAAGCGCGGCCCGCTGGACTGGTCGGTCCGTTGATCGCCGTTCAGCGCGCCGGCCCGGCCGACCCTGTCCGGCGCAACTGCGGCGGCGATCGCGCGACGACCGCGCGCTCGCAGTTGCCGTTTCCGGCGTTCAGCGTCCGAACTGATTGGTGTAGCGGTAGGGATTGTTGCCGTAGTTCTGGATGGTGTTGAACTGCGCCTGCCGCATCTGCTCCATGAATTGCATCTGCGAGCGGAACGCCTGCTGCTGCATCTGCAGCGCCGCCATGTTCCGGCTCAGGTCGGCGGCGGTCTTCGCGGCACTGCCGCCGGCGGCTGCGGTGGCTGCCGCAGCCGGCGCGCGCAGGCGCTGCCCGGCATCGCGCAACGCCTTTTCCACCTGCGCCAGGCGCTCGGCGGTGGCACGTGCCGCCGGCTGCGTGCGCAGCGGGGCGGCGAGCTTGGCGAGCGCGTCGGCTTCGCGCGTGAGATCTTCGGCACGCCACTCGGCGGCCGGCTTGGCAAGATAGGCGTCGATCTCCTTGAGCTTGGCCAGCGCAGCACGTTGCGCCGGCGAGGCCACCAGCGGCGCGTCGGCGGCCGCTTGCGGCAGCGGGAAGTCCTTGCGCCAGAGCGCCGCCACCTCGGCACGGTCAGACTCCTTCGCCGCGTCCCACGCCGCCCGCACCTCGGCCCACTGCAGCGGGCTGCCGGCGATCTCGCGCTTGCGCTCAGCCGCCAGCCGCGGCCAGCCGGCGACCAGCGCCTTGGCCCATTCGTCCTTGTCGGCGGCGCTCGGCTGCAGGTCGGCACCGTGCGCCTTGCCGAGGATGAAGTAGGTCATCTCGATGGTGGCATCGCTCATCTGCCGCGTCAGTGCCGGATTGCCGGCGGCTATCGGCTTGTTGGCGGCGTCGTACAGCGCGATGAACCAGCGCGCGTCGGCATCAGTCTTGGCCTGCGCTCGCAGCGCCGGCAGCACTTCCTCCAGCAGCTTCTCGCGCACGAACGGGCGCTGATCGGCCGGCAGCGTGTCGATGTGATCGGCCGCCGCCAGCCACTCCTTCAGGCCCTCGCGATCCTTGGGCAGGCGCCACTCGGCGACGATGATCTCGCCCAGGCGCGCACGCTGCGATGGCGTCAGCGGCGCCTTGAAGGTCCATTCGATGAACTGCACCAGCCGCTCGTGCGTAGCGCGCGTGAGCGACTCGGTGGCGGGCTGCACCGCGACGAGCACATCGTTGGGGTTGGCAATGGCCAGGGGCGGCGCGGCAAGCGCGGCGGTCAACAGCAGGGCGGCGACGCAGGCGCGCAGCGTCGGGGTCGTGGGTGTGGGCATGGGTAAAGGTCCTCGGCGAACGGCCGCTCGCAGCGGCATCGGGCGTACCGTAGGTGAGCCGGCGTTAGGCGCTCGTTATGAGCCGGCGCGGCGCCGCTTACCATCGCGCCATGCGCAGCGAGATCGATCATCTGGTGGTCGCCTGCGCCGATCTGGAGCAGGGGTCGGCGTGGGCGCAGGCAACGTTGGGCGTCGCCCCGCAACCGGGCGGGCGCCACTTGACGATGGGCACCCACAACCGGCTGCTCAAGCTGGGGCCGCGCTGCTACCTCGAACTGATCGCGCTCGATCCGGACGGCACGCCGCCCGCGCAGCCACGCTGGTTCGACCTCGACAACCCGGACGTGCGCGCGCGTACCGCGCTGGCGCCGGTGCTGCTCACCTGGGTCGCCGCCACCAGCCATCTGATCGAGGCGGTGACCAAGGTGCCGGCGCTCGGCGAGGTGACTGCCTTCACGCGGAACGCCTACGCCTGGCGCTTCGCGCTGCCGCCCGATGGTCGCCTGAACTTCGGCGGCGTGCTGCCGGCGCTGATCCAGTGGGACGGTGCGCATCCGGCCGAGCAGCTGCCCGACAGCGGCTGCGCGCTGCTGTCGCTCGACCTCGCCCACCCGGCGGCCAGCAGCGTGGTGCCGCTGTACCGCGAGTTGAAGCTGATGGGTCCGATCGACCTGCGGCCGGGTCCGCGCAGCCTGCGCGCCCGGCTGCGCACGCCGCTGGGCGATGTGACGATCGGCGATTGAGCCCAATGCACGCAACCGAATCGACCCACCGATGAACCCACGCTCGACCCCCGCGCCGCCGCCCCCGATCGCCGCCACCGTGCCGCATGTCGTCAAGTGCGCGCACGGCGAACGCGTCGACGAGTACCACTGGCTGCGCGACGACGACCCGCAGACCAAGCGCACCGAGATCCTCGACTACCTGCGCGCCGAGAATGCCTACTGCGACGCGATATTGGCGCCCACCGCCACGCTACAGGAAGCACTGGTGCGCGAAATGCGCGCGCGCATCAAGGAAGACGACTCGAGCGTGCCGGTGTACGACAACGGCTACTGGTACTGGCAGCGCTACGACAGCGGCGCCGAGTACCCGGTGCATGTGCGCCAGCGCGGCGGCCTCGACGCCCCCGACCCGCAGGCAGAGCAGGAAGTGCTGCTCGACGAGAACGCAATGGCCGCGGACCACGCCTTCTTCGAACTCGGCGACTGGGAGGTCAGTCCGGACAACGACTGGCTCGCGTGGACCGAAGACACCGTGGGCCGGCGCATCAGCACGCTGCGCATCAAGCACCTACCCACCGGCCAGGTGCTGAACGAGTCGATCCCCGGCGTGCTCGAACAGCTGGTGTGGGCGGGCGACAGCCGCACGCTGTTCTACATCCGCCAGGACCCGCAGACGCTGCAGTCCGGGCCGGTGTACCGGCACGCGCGCGGCACCCATCCGACCCTCGACGTGATGGTCTACGACGAGCCGGACAAGACGCTGTTCACGTCGATCGGCCACACCGCCTCGCGGCGCTTCATCACGCTCTGGCTCACCGGGTTCGAGACCACCGAGCTGCGCACGGTGCCGATGGACCAGCCCGCCGCCGCGCCCACGCTCGCCTTGCCGCGACGCGACGGCGTGCGCAGCTACGCCGACCACCTGCACGGCCGCTGGGTGATCCGCAGCAACGACGGCGCGCGCAACTTCCGCCTGCTCACGGCCGCCGACGACGCGCTGGCCGATGCCGGGCGCTGGACCGAAGTCATCGCTGGCCGCGACGACGCCACGCTCGAAGACGTTGCGCTGTTCGACAGCGCGCTGGTGGTGCAGGAGCGCGTCGCCGCCAACGTGCAGCTGCGCGTGCTGCCGTGGCCGGGTAATGCCGCGCCGACGCCGTTCACCGTGGCGGCCGACGAGAGCGCGTTCGTGATGACGCTCGGCACCAACCTCGATCCGGCGCTGCCGCGGCTGCGCTACGTGTACGACTCGATGGTGATGCCGACCAGCGAGTACGACGTCGATCTCGCCAGCGGCGCGCGCACGCTGCTGAAGACGCGGCCCGTGCTCGGTTACGACCGCGCGCAGTACGACTCCGCCCGGCTGTGGGCACCCGCGCGCGACGGCCAGCACATTCCGGTGTCGCTCATGTGGCGCAAGGACCGCTACGTGCGGGACGGCAGCGCGCCGCTGTATCTGCTGGGCTACGGCGCCTACGGCTACTCGTACGACCCGGCGCTGCCGCAGAACGCGTTGAGCCTGATCGACCGCGGCTTTGCCTTCGCCATCGCGCACGTGCGCGGCGGCGCCGAGCTGGGCGAAGCCTGGTACGACGCCGGCAAGCTCGAACACAAGCAGAACACCTTTAACGACTTCGTCGACGTCACCCGCCACCTGAAGGACGAGCGATGGGCGGGACAGGTCTTCGCCAGCGGCGGCTCCGCCGGCGGCCTGCTGATGGGTGCCATCGCCAACCAGGCCGGCGACGAATACGCCGGCATCTCGTTATGGGTGCCCTTCGTCGACGTGGTGACGACGATGCTCGACGACAGCATCCCGCTCACCGCCAACGAGTGGACGCAGTGGGGCGACCCGCGCGACAAAGCCGCGTACGACCGCATGCTCGCCTACTCGCCGTACGACAACATCGAATGCAAACCGTACCCGCCGATGCTGGTGCACGCGGGGCTCTGGGACTCCCAGGTGCAGTACTTCGAACCCGCCAAGTACGTCGCTCGACTGCGGGCGCTCAAGACGGACTCAAATCCGCTGCTCTTGCACATGGACCTGGAAGCGGGTCATGGCGGCAAGAGCGGAAGGTTCGAGCGGCTGCGCGACAAGGCGCGGGAGTTCGCTTTCTTTCTTGATCTGGCCGGCATCAGCGATTAGCACTGTCAGCGTGCGAGTGGCCTGCCCGCATGGCGCCCTAATCGAAGAGCCCGACCGCCAGTTCAGCCCACACGATCGCCAAGGCGAGCAGGACCGACGCCACCACGGCCAGGCGATGCGCACGAGTCCGCGCGAGCCTGGTGCCGGCATAGATCGCCATGCCGGCGCCGAACAGAAGCACGGCAGCGACAACGAAGTCGCCTGGCCCCCAGGCCACCTCGCGGGTGAACAGCATCGCGGTGGCTGGCAGCGCCAACAATGCAGCGGTCACCAGCGCAGTGACAACGATGGCTTTTCGCGCAGGGATGGAGGTCATGCTGCCGCCCAAGAGTGATGCGCCTAGTCGAAGGCGCAGGCCAAAGCGAAGCGCGCTCGATCAGCGGCGGCCGGCCGTTTGGCTGGCGCGTCGCAGCGGGTGAACGCGTAGACGCGCCGTGCGGGTCGATGTCGATTTGCGTGGCACGTCTTGCGTCAGGGGCCGAGGGGTCACAACATGACGCGCGGCAACGCGAACAGCGTTTCCACCCGCCCAACCTCCGTACCCCGATAGTTGCGCACCGCCGGCCGCGCGTAACTGGCCAAGAGCGTCTGCGCCGGATCATCGATCAGCTGCAGCTGCCGCAGCACTTCCACCGTCACCGCCAGCAGCGCGCGCTTGTTGCCGTCGGCGACGCGCACAGCAATCCCGATGCCCTTGCTGCGGACGCCGATTGCCTGCACGCCGTCGGCGCCGATCTTGCTGACCCAGTCGCCGTCAGCGCCCTGGTCGGTACTGCCGGCCTGCCAGCCGGTCTGCATCAGCGCGAGGTCACTGCGCTTGGTGCCGGAGACGAGATCGGGGTGGCGCGCCATCGCGTAGCGCAGCGCGGCCAGGGCCGGCGTGTCGCCGCGCGCCAGCGCGCCGAAGGCGTGCGCCAGCGCCGACAGTGGCATCGCAAAGTTGGGCGCGCTGCAGCCGTCGATACCCATCGGCAACTCGCGCCGCCCGTGCAGCGGGGTGACGAAGCGCTGCACGCAGGCGCGCACGCGCTGCTGCAGCGGTGCGTCGGGGTCGAGGTAGTGCTTCAGTGGCTGGCCGTGCAATCGGCAGTACGCAAGGAAGCCGCTGTGCTTGCCGGAGCAATTGTGAAATAGCAGGCCCCAGCGCCGGCCAGCGGGCGGCTCCGTGCCGGTGGCGGCGAAGTAGGTCGGCACGTGGCAGCCGCATTGCAGGTCGGCTTCGCTGGCGTCGATCGCGGCCAGCATGCGCTGCGCGGTGGCGACGTGCATCGCCTCGCCGCCGTGACTGGCGCACATCAGCGCCAGTTCGCGCGAGCCGAAGCCGAAGCGCTCGGCGCCACCGTCCTCGACGAAGCCCAATGCCTGCAGCGGCTTGAGCGAGGAGCGCGTGAAGTTCATGCCATGGGCATCGCCCGCGCCGGCGACGAGCGCGCCGCGCGCATCGACCACGGCGATCGAGCCGTAGTGGACAAGCTCGGGCAGGTTGCCACGCGTGGTGGTGGCGAGCGGGACGTGACGCGGTGCGCGCAGCAGGGTGGCTGAAGTCATTAACGAAAACGCCCGGAGCAGATCTGCGCCGGGCGTTGGAGGTTCCGGGTGCGCGGATTATCCGCGATGCCGCAACCTAAGCCGGTTGCGGTGCGCCACCGGCAGCAGCCAGGCGCTGCGTGACTTCCTTGCGATAGCGGTTCAGTTCCTGCACCGAGTTGAAGCTGCGCTCGAACAGCAGGCTCATGTTGTGCAGGATGC
>LNFM01013464.1_pt1 | contig 11570 bp, 9 predicted proteins | sample 596031 | NCBI WGS metagenome assembly LNFM01 (sample SAMN04254537, study PRJNA301005) | activated carbon metagenome | isolation source: dual media filters at the Ann Arbor, Michigan drinking water treatment plant | place: USA: Ann Arbor | reverse complement strand
AGAGAGAACCAGGAAACGCTGATCAGCGGATCACGGCCAAGGTGGTGCGGGCACCGGCCTTGTAGGTCATCAGCGTCAGGGCGCCGTTCTTGATATCGCCTTTTTCGTCAAAGGTGATGTTGCCGGTCACGCCTTTGTAGTTGGTGGCCTTGAGAGCAGGCAGGTAGACCTTCGGGTCTGCAGAGCCAGCGGTCACCATGGCGTTGGCCATGACTTTGACAGCGTCGTACACGTAGGGTGCGTACACCTGAACGTCGGTACCGAACTTGGCCTTGAAGTCGGCGCGGAACTTGTCCATGCCTTCTTTCTGTTCGCCTTCAACACCGCCAGCTTCGGCGCAGTACACCTGGTCGTCGGCCATGCCGTCAGCGGCCAGCTTGGGCAGTTCGCTGGAGCAGATGCCGTCGCCACCCATGAACTTGGCATTGATGCCGAGCTGTTTCATCTGCTTGAGCATCGGGCCGGCCACGGCGTCCATGCCGCCGAAGAACACGACGTCAGGCTTCTTGGCCTTCAGGGTGGTCAGGATGGCGTTGAAGTCGGTGGCTTTGTCGTTGGTGAACTCGCGGCCCACCACGGTACCGCCAGCAGCGGCCACACCTTTTTCGAACTCGTCAGCCACGCCCTGACCATAGGCCGTGCGGTCGTCGATCACGGCCACGGTCTTGGCTTTCAGCGTTTCCACAGCGTACTTGCCCAGCGTGCCACCAAGGTGCACGTCGTCAGCCACCATGCGGAACACGCCCGCGTAGCCCTGGCGGGTGTACTTGGGGTTGGTGGCCGATGGGGAAATCTGGGGAATGCCAGCGTCGTTGTAAATCTGGGAGGCGGGGATGGTGGTACCGGAATTCAGGTGACCGATCACGCCGGCGACCTTGGCATCCACGAGCTTGGTAGCGGCAGCGGTACCTTGCTTGGGATCCGCAGCGTCATCTTCGGCCAGCAGCTCGAATTTGACTGGCGCGCCACCGATGGTCAGGCCAGCAGCGTTGAGTTCCTCGATCGCCATCTTGGCGCCGTTTTCATTGTCTTTGCCCAGGTGGGCAATTGCGCCACTGGTGGGACCGACATGACCAATCTTGATGACCTGGGCTGCAGGTGCAGGAGCCGCCGCAGGTGCTGCGACCGGCGCGGCTTCTTCTTTTTTGCCGCAAGCGGCAAGAGAGGTTCAGTTGCATGGTTTTCCTCAAAAAGGATTGAAAAAGTTAAGCGATGGGAACTTTTGCCATCACGCTCATAAAGATACTCTAAAAAAGCCGCGAATTTCACATACGTGACAAGGCTGAAGCCCAATCAAGGGTTTTCACAGAGCACATCACCCCGGCGAATGTCGCATTAGCGGCTGTCATGCCCCGCCGCAGTGCGCACTCAATCCAAAGGCACCAACTGGAGGTCGTGCCGTTGCGGCTCCAGGCCCAGCGCCCTGTATCGGCGCCATCGATCGCGCGCCGGCGCTCGATCGGCTTCGTCCAGCGTCACCACTTCAATCACCCGGTTGAACGCCGCAGGGTCGTCGGGCATGTCGTGACGCAGGTTCACCAGAATCAAATCGGCTCGGGAATCGGGCAGCTGGTGACCGATCTGGATGGGTGACCGCGCGGTCAGCATTTCGGGGTCGTCGCTGCGGCAATGGGGCACAAATTCACCCGGGCCCAGGGTCCACAACGCCGCGTCGAGCCGGGCCAGATCACTCTGTACGACCCACACAAACAGCCGCGCCTTGCGCAAATACGCCTTGCGCAGCAGCCGACAGGCATAGCCGACCCGATCGGGCGCATTGAAATGAAAGGCGACATCGGGCAAGGCAGCCTCAGGCTTTCGTGGTGCGGCGGGACGCAGACCTGGAAGGTGATGCGGGTGCAACAGGCGCTTCGGCTTGGTCGATCAGGTACTGAAGCAGCAGGGGCACTGGCCGGCCAGTGGAACCCTTGGCCGCCCCGCTCTTCCACGCCGTGCCCGCGATGTCCAGGTGGGCCCACGGCAGCTCGGTCGCGAACTTTTGCAGAAACTTGGCGGCAGTGATGGCGCCGCCGGCTCGGCCGGCCACATTGCCCATGTCGGCAAAGTTCGACTTCAGTCCTTCAGCGTAGTCGTCGTCCAGAGGCATGCGCCAGCACAGGTCGAGCGACTTCTCACCAGCGCTGGCCAGGGCCTGCGCCAGATCGTCCCGAGCCGAAAACAAACCGGAGCGCACGGCACCCAAGGCGATCACGCAGGCACCGGTGAGGGTAGCGATGTCGACCACGCTGCGGGGTTTGAAACGGGCGGCATAGGTCAATGCGTCGCACAGGATCAGGCGGCCTTCGGCGTCGGTGTTGAGGATCTCGATGGTCTGACCGCTCATGCTGGTGACCACATCGCCGGGCTTCACGGCCTGGCCGTCGGGCATGTTCTCGCAACTGGGGATGATGCCCACCACGTTGATGGCCGGCTTGAGCACGGCCAGTGCCGCAAAGGTGCCGAGCACGCTGGCCGCGCCACCCATGTCGAACTTCATCTCGTCCATCTCGGCGGCCGGCTTGATGGAAATGCCGCCGGTGTCGAACGTGATGCCCTTGCCCACCAGGACCACAGGTGCGCCGCCTTTGGCGCCGCCGTTGTAGTGCATGACGATGAAGCGCAGCGGCTCCACCGAGCCACGTGCAACGGAGAGGAACGAGCCCATGCCCAGCGCTTCCACCTGCTTGGGGCCGAGCACATCGGTCTTGAACCCGGCCTGACGACCGAGCTTGCGCGCAGCCTCCCCCAACATGGTGGGTGTGGCATGGTTGGCCGGGCGGTTGGCCCATTCCTTGGCGAACTCCACACCAACCACCTGGGCCTGTCCGATGTTGAAGCCGTGTTGCACATCGGCGGCCTTGGCCACACCCACCACCACCTGCTTGACGGAGCGCGCCTTGGCGCTCGGTTTGGTGGTGGTGTAGCAGTAGGTGGCGTCGGCGCAGGCCTGCATGGCGGCGCGCACACCGTCGTTGGTCGCTTCGATCAGGCTGAACAGCACACCAAGCTTCTGGATGCCCGGTTGTTTGAGCGATCCCATGCCGGCAGACACAGCCTTGCGCACCGATGCTGCAGAGCCGTCACCCACCCGCACCAGCGTCACGCGCGCGGCCTTGAAGCCCTCGGGTCGGTAGCAGGCCAGCAGCTTGGCCACGCCGCTTTCCAGGTCTTTGTGTTCGACGGCCTGAGCCACCAGACGTGTCAGGGCCTGGTCGGCGGACTTCAGCGTCGGCGTCGTGTCGGGCACCAGCACCAGCAGCGCGTCCACAGACAGTTGGGCCGCTTGTGCAGCGCTGAGGGATTTGAGTTCAAAGTCCATAATCGTGTTTTCCTTGTGGCAATCGATGTTATTTCATTCTTCCATCCGCAGAGAGCTGGCGCGCAGCTTCGGGGCCACCCTCGTCGTGCTCTTCACCATCGTGCTGACGATGCTGCTGATCCGCACACTGGGCCTGGCTTCGCGGGGCAGCGTGAATCCGCAAGAGATCGCTCTGGTGCTGGGCTACACCGTCATCGGCCGCATGCCCACCATCCTCACGCTGGCCTTGTTCGTGGCCATCGTATTCACGCTCTCGCGCATGTACCGCGACAGCGAAATGATCATCTGGTTCTCCAGCGGGCGCTCGCTCGGGGGCTTTCTCGGGCCGGTGCTGCGTTTCTCGTGGCCGATCCTGACTGTCATCACGCTGATGGTGTTCTTCGTCTGGCCCTGGGCCAACCAACAGACCGACAACCTGCGCAGCCGGTTCGAGCGCCGCGGCGATCTGGAGCGCGTGGCGCCGGGTCAGTTTCAGGAATCGTCGAGTGGCCGCCGTGTCTTTTTTATCGACAAGGACACGGCCGGTGGCACAGAGGGTCGCAACATCTTCATCTCCAGCACCGAAGACGACGGCCGCGAAACGGTCACTTCCGCTCGATCAGGACGCATCGAGTGGGTCAAAGACCAGCAGTTCCTGATGCTCAACAACGGTCAGCGGCTGGAAACAGCGGCCGACGGCAGCGGTTTGAAGGTCAGCGAATTCGAAAGCTATGGCACGCAGATCGGGTCGAGCGCGATCACCGAAGGTCGATCGCAAGCCTTGAAGTCGCGCAGCACGCTGCTGCTCATCACCGAACCCGACCGGGCCAACCTGGGTGAGCTGGGCTGGCGCATCGGCATGGCCCTCACGGCGCTCAACTTTGTGCTGATCGCCTTGGCCACCACCGCAGGCAACCCGCGTGCGGGTCGCGGCGGCAACCTCTTCTTCACCCTGTTTTCCTTCGTGTTTTATTACAACCTGCTCAACCTGGGTCAGAGCTGGGTGGCGGGCGGCCTGGTGAGCCTGGGCGCTTTCATGCTGATGCTGCACGGTGGGGTTTTCGCACTGACGGTGCTGTGGTTGGTCAAACGGCATTACAACGTGAGCGTGCGCAGCTGGCTCAACAGCCGCCGCAACGCCAGCGCAACTTCTCAACGGGCCACGGCATGAAAACAATCCGGCGCCTGATTTACGGTGAAATCTTCCTGGCGGTGGGGTTCGTGCTGCTGGCCTTCCTGTCGCTCTTCTTCTTTTTTGATTTCGTGGATGAACTGCCCGCGCTGGGCAAACCGTCTGCGTTGGACGCCAGGCTGGTCTACGAGGTGCCGCACGCACTGTTGTATGTGGGCTTGCTCATGCCCAGCCGCATTTATGAGCTGCTGCCTATTTCGGTACTGATCGGCGCGGTGTTCGTGCTGGCGCGCCTGGCGCAGGGCTCCGAGTACACGATCCTGCGCACCAGCGGGCTGGGACCCTGGCGCGCGCTGCGAACCTTGCTGGGCCTGGGCGCCGTGTTCGTCGTCCTCACGTTTGCCCTGGGTGACTATGTGGCGCCACTGGCGGACCGCACCGCCCAGCTGCTCAAGGCCCGCTACCAGGGCAACATCAGCGTCGGCCAGACAGGCGCGTGGCTCAAAGAGCGGCAGCCCTACAGCAACTTCTCGGTCAACGTGGGCTCCATGTCGCCGCAAGGGGAACTCGGCAACGTGCGCATCTTCGAGTTCAACAACCAGGGCTCGCTGGTTTCCACACTCACCGCCGCCACCGGCCAGATCGAGGTTGACGACTCGTGGACACTTCGCCAGGTGCAGCGCCGCGAGTTCGATACCGCCGGCAAAGCATCGGCGCGCATCGTGCGCAGCGAGCTGGAAACCTTCCGCTGGCCCAGCGGCATCAACAGCGAGATGGTGTCGGTGGCTTTGCTCAAGCCAGAGACCATGCGCACAGCCGACCTGTTCGGCTACATCCGCCACCTGCAGGCCAACGGGCAGACCGCGCAGCGCTACGAAATCGAGTTCTGGCGCAAGGTGTTCTATCCGCTGAGTTGCCTGGTCATGGTGGTGCTCGCCCTGCCCTTTGCCTACCTGCATTTCCGATCCGGCAGCATCACCGCCTATGTGTTTGGTGGCGTGATGATCGGCATCAGCTTCTTCCTGCTCAACAACGTGTTCGGCTATATCGGCAACCTCAATGCCTGGCAGCCCTGGCTGGCAGCGGCCTCGCCCGCGCTGATCTATTCTGTTTTTTCGCTGGCTGCGTTTGGCTGGCTCGTTTTGAGGAGGTAGCGTGTCCATGCTTGGTGTGATCGTGTTTGCCCATGGGTCGCGCGACCCGTTGTGGCGCCTGCCGGTGGAGTCGGTGGCCCGGCAGATCGCGCGCAGCGATCCGGCTGCTTCCGTGTCGTGCGCTTACCTGGAACTGTGTGAGCCCGACATGGCAACGGCCGTGCGCGAGATGGTCGACGCGGGCGCCACGCGCGTGCGGGTGCTGCCCCTGTTCTTCGGCATGGGGAAACATGCGCGCGAAGACCTGCCGGTGATCATGAAGGATCTGGCTGAAGCCCACCCGCAGGTGCGTTTCGAGCAGTTGCCCGCGGCGGGTGAAGACCCGCGCCTGACCGCACTGCTGGCGCAGATCGCATTGGAAACCTGACCATGAACCTGCACCAGTTCCGCTTCGTGCAGGAGGCCGTGCGCCGCAACCTGAATCTGACCGAAGCCGCCAAGGCGCTGCACACCTCGCAACCCGGGGTGTCCAAGGCCATCATCGAACTGGAAGACGAGCTCGGCATCGAGATCTTTGCGCGCCACGGCAAGCGCATCAAGCGCGTGACCGAGCCCGGCTTGCAGGTGCTCAAAAGCATCGAGATCATCCTGCGCGAGGTCAACAACCTCAAGCGCATCGGCGAACAGTATTCGGCTCAGGACAGCGGCACACTCTCCATCGCCACCACCCACACCCAGGCCCGCTATGTGCTGCCCGGACCGGTGGCTGCGTTGCGCCAGGCCTACCCCAAGGTGGCGATCAGCCTGCACCAGGGCTCGCCCGATCAGGTGGCCAAGATGTTGATGGAAGAGGTCGCCGAGATCGGTATGGCCACCGAGTCGCTGGTGAACTATCCCGAGCTCGTCACCCTGCCCTGCTACGAATGGCAACACGTGCTGGTGTTCCCGTTCGACCACCCGCTGCTGCAACGCGAGCGCATCACGCACGAAGACCTGGCCCAGGTTCCCTTGATCACTTACCACCCGAGCTACACCGGTCGCACCCGCATCGACCAGGCGTTTGCGCTGCGGCACCTGCAGCCCAACATCGTGCTGGAAGCGATCGACTCCGACGTGATCAAGACCTACGTGAAGCTGGGCATGGGCGTGGGCATCGTGGCCGAGATGGCCATGGCGGGCGACAACCAGACGCCCGACCTGGTGTCGCGCCCCGCCGCCGACCTGTTCGGCCACAACCTGGCGCGTGTGGCCTTCAAGCGCGGCACCTACCTGCGCCACTTCGTGCTGCGGTTTGCCGAGCTGCTGAGCGAACGCCTCACGCGCGACCAGGTCATGCGCGCCATGGCCGGTACCCCCGACGACTACGAGCTGTGACCCCATGAGCCCGAATCCACCCCGCACACCCGCCCTTTCTTCCCGCCTGCCCAACGTGGGCACCACCATCTTCACCGTCATGTCGGCCCTGGCTGCCGAGCACAAGGCGGTCAACCTGGGGCAGGGATTTCCGGACTTTGGCTGCGACCCCGCTTTGCTCGACGCCGTCACGCAGGCCATGCAGGCCGGCCACAACCAGTACCCGCCCATGCCGGGTGTGCCCGCGCTGCGCCAGGCCATGGCCGACAAGATGCTTTCGCTCTACGGCCTGCGCTGCGACCCGGCCACCGAGATCACCGTGACCGCAGGCGCCACCCAGGCCATCCTCACCGCCCTGCTCGCCGTGGTGCACCCCGGCGACGAAGTGATCGTGCTGGAGCCTTGCTACGACAGCTACGTGCCGAACATTGAACTGGCCGGTGGTGTGCCGGTTCGCGTGCCGCTCACGCCCGGCAGCTTCCGCCCCGACTTCGACCGCATCGCAGCCTCCATGACGCCGCGCACACGCGCCATCGTCATCAACAGCCCACACAACCCCAGCGGCACGGTCTGGAGCGCCACAGACATGCAGCGCCTGCAAGACCTGCTGGCCCCCACCGACGTGCTGCTGATCAGCGACGAGGTGTACGAACACATGGTGTTCGACGGTCAACAACACCAGAGTGCCGCGCGTTTTCCGGGTCTGGCTGCGCGCGCATTCATCGTCAGCAGCTTCGGCAAGACCTACCACGTCACCGGCTGGAAAGTCGGTACCGTTGTCGCACCAGCCGCGCTCACCGCCGAGTTCCGCAAGGTGCACCAGTTCAACGTGTTCACAGTGAACACGCCGGTGCAGCACGCGTTGGCCACCTACATGGCCAACCCCGCGCCCTACCTCGAACTCAGCGCGTTCTACCAGCGCAAGCGCGACCTGTTCCGCGAAGGACTCTCCAACACCCGCTTTCGCATGCTCGCAGGCGAAGGCACCTACTTCCAGTGTGTCGACATCTCCGGCCTCGCCGTGCCCGAACGCGACCTGCCCGATGGCGACTTCTGCCAGTGGCTCACCCGAGAAATCGGTGTGGCCGCGATCCCGCTCTCGGCCTTCTACGGCAACGGGTTTGATCAACGCGTGGTGCGCTTCTGCTTCGCCAAAAAAGACGACACCCTGCAAGAAGCGTTGAAGCGCCTGTCACGCCTGTAACCGAGCAAGCTCGTGAGCGCATGGCGCTCTGTGCAGCGAAATAAAGGAGGAGGGGCCAAAGGCCCCGGGGGACATTCGCGGAGCAGAGCGCCATGCGCTCACGAGCCCGCCAACCACCTAGGCGCGAACGGTCTCAACAGCCTCCGGGCGCAGTGGTTTGCGACCAAAGAGCGCCGCAAACCAGATCGACACATCGTCCACCAGCGTGAACACCGCCGGGATCACCAGCAGGCTCAGAAAGGTCGACGTGATCAAACCGCCGATGACCGCCACCGCCATCGGTGAACGGAAGCTGCTGTCGGCAGCACCCCAACCAACGGCAATCGGCAACATGCCCGCCCCCATGGCGATGGTCGTCATCACGATCGGGCGCGCGCGCTTGTGGCAGGCGTCCAGAATCGCGTCCAGCCGGTTCATGCCGTGCTCGCGCCGTGCTTCGATGGCGTACTCCACCAGCAGGATCGAGTTCTTGGTGGCCACACCCATCAGCATGATCAGACCGATCAGCGACGGCATGGAGAAACTCTTGTCGGCCACCAACAAAGCGACGAAAGCACCGCCGAGCGAAAGCGGCAGCGCCGCCAGAATCGTCACCGGGTGCAAGAAGGCCTTGAACAGCAGCACCAGCACGATGTAGATGCACAGCACACCGGTCAGCATGGCCAGGCCGAAACTCGCGAACAGCTCGCCCTGCACCTCGGCATCGCCAATCTCCAGCACCGACACGCCCGGCGGCAGACTGCGCAAGCTCGGCAGTTTTTCCACCGCCATCTTCATGTCGCCCAGGGCAATGCCGGCCAGTTCCACCTCGAAGTTGATGTTGCGCGCGCGGTCGTAGCGGTCGATCACCGCCGGGCCGCCGCCAAAACTCAACGTGGCCACCTGTCCCAGCATCACTGGGCCCTTGCTGCCCGGCACCGCCAGGCGGGCCAGCAGGTCCAGGTCGCCGCGCGCGGCTGCATCAAGTTTGACCACGATGGGAATCTGCCGTTGCGGCAGGTTCATCTTCGGCAAGGCGGTGTCGTAGTCGCCCACCGTGGCGATGCGCAAGGTCTCGGCGATGGCGCTGCTGGTCACGCCCATCTCGGCGGCGCGGGCCAGGTCGGGCGTGACGCTGATCTCGGTGCGCACCAGCGAAGCGGTGGACTGCACGCTGCCCACGCCACCGATGGTGCGCAGGTCGCGCTCAATGGCGGTGGCTGCGGTGGTGAGCGCGGCGGCGTCGTTGCCGGTGAGCGTCAGGATGTACTTCTCGCCCGAACCACCGAGCCCCACCTTGCTGCGCACACCCGGCAGGTTGGACATGGCCACACGCATCTGGTTTTCGATGATCTGCTTGCGCGGGCGCGTGCCGCGCGCATCAAGCTGGATGGTGAGCGCCGCCTTGCGCGACTCGGCCGTGCCCTGGGGCGCGAACGGGTCGGAGCCGGCCGAGCCCGAACCGATGGTGGTGTAGACCGACTTCACGTGCGGCACTTCCATCACCAGCAGGCGAGCGCGCTCGGCACTGGCCACGGTCTGCTGCAAGGTGGAGCCCGGTGGCAGTTCGATATAGACCTGCGTCTGCGAGTTGTCGTCGGGCGGGATGAAGCCTTGCGGCAGCAGCGGAATCAGCATCAAGGAGCCGACGAAGAACAGGCCTGCCGCAATCATGGTGATCCAGCGGTGGCGGATGCACCAGGCCGCCCAGCCCTGGTAGGTGTTGAGCCAGGCGGGTTCGTCCTGGTTGGTCATCCACTTCCAGAAAGCACCGGTCACGCGGTTGCTGCGCGCCCAGCGCGGCATGTCTTTGGCCATCACCACCGGCTTCAAGAGGTAGGCCGCCATCATGGGCGTGAGCGCGCGCGCCACCACCAGCGAGGCGAACACCGCAAACGACGCCGTCCAGCCGAACTGCTTGAAAAACTTGCCCGGGATGCCCGACATGAAGGCCGTGGGCAGGAACACCGCGATCAGTGCGAACGTGGTGGCGATAACCGCCAGGCCGATCTCGTCGGCCGCCTCCATGGACGCCTGGTACGGCGACTTGCCCATGCGCATGTGGCGCACGATGTTCTCCACCTCAACGATCGCGTCGTCCACCAGAATGCCGATCACCAGCGACATGGCCAGCAGCGTCACCACGTTGATGGTGAAACCCATGTAGTGCATGCCGATGAAGGCCGGGATGGCCGAGAGCGGCAGCGCCACCGCCGAGACCACCGTGGCCCGAAAATCGCGCAGAAAGAGCCACACCACCAGCACGGCCAGAATGGCGCCTTCGTAGAGCAGGATCATCGAGCCGTCGAACTCTTCCTGCACCGGCGTGACGAAGTCGAACGACTCGGTGATGCTCAGGTCTGGCCGCGCGGCACGCAGCTCCTTGAGCTTCTCGCGCACGCCGTTGCCCACCTCGATCTCGCTCGCACCGCGGCTGCGCGCGACTTCAAAGCCCACCACCGGCTTGCCGTTCAGGAAGGCCGCGGCCGTGGGCTCGGCCACGGTGTCCTTGATGGTGGCGATCTGGTCCAGGCGAACACGTCGGCCATCGGGCAACGCGAGTTCGAGCCGCGAAAGTTCTTCAGCCGATTGCAGCGACGACAGCGTGCGCAGCGGCTGCTGGCTGCCCCCAAGGTCCACGCGCCCTCCCGCGCTCTCGATCTGCACCTTGGCCAACTGGCGCGACACATCGGCCGCGCTGGCGCCCAGCGCCTGCAGCTTCAACGGGTCCAGCAGCACCTGCACCTCGCGGTCCACGCCGCCCACGCGGTTGATGGCGCCCACGCCGCGCACCGAGAGCAGCAGCTTGGATATGTCGTTCTCGACGAACCACGAAATGGCCTCCGCGTCCATCTTGTCGGACGACACGGTGTAGGCCAGCACCGCGCCACCCGCGAGCTCCACCTTGTTGATGATGGGCTCGCGCAGATCGGCTGGCAGTTCGCCCCGCACCTTGGCCACGGCCGAGCGCACATCGTCCAGCGCTTCCTGCGTGTTCTTCTCGATACGGAACTCGGTGGTGATGGTGACCGCCCCGTCCTGCACCTTGGTGGTGATGTGCTTGATGCCTTGCAGCGAGGCCAGGCTGTTCTCGATGACGCGCGCGACGTCGTTTTCAAGCTGGTTGGGCGCGGCACCCGGCAGGCTGGCGCTCACCGTGATGTTGGGCACGTCCAGGTCGGGGAAGTTCTGCACCTTCATCTGGCTGAACGAGAACAAGCCCGCCAGCGTCAGCATGAAGAACAGCATCGACGCCGGGATCGGATTCTTGATGGACCAGGCTGAAACGTTCATGGCCCGGTCCTCACTTCACCACTTTGACGAGATCGGCTTCGTTCAGAAAGCCCGCACCTTGCACCGCCACCGGCTCGTCGGCTTTGACGCCTTCCAGCACCTCGACCCGCTCGCCCACGCGCCGCCCGGTCTGCACCTTGCGCTGGCTGGCCTTGTTCTGCGGGTCGATCACGAACACGTAGTTGCTGCCGTCGCGCACCACGATGGATTCGCTGG
>LNFM01011972.1_pt1 | contig 11570 bp, 11 predicted proteins | sample 596031 | NCBI WGS metagenome assembly LNFM01 (sample SAMN04254537, study PRJNA301005) | activated carbon metagenome | isolation source: dual media filters at the Ann Arbor, Michigan drinking water treatment plant | place: USA: Ann Arbor | reverse complement strand
CTTCTTGGGATGAAGTTTGATGTAAGTGAGGTTGTAGGTATATTCTGCCTGGCCTGAATTTTCCTTCCTTACACCTTCCAGTATATCGCGGGAAAAGTCATAAGTAAATGTGTAGGTAGTAGTTTTTCCCCGTGGCTCAAGACGGTTATAGATTAGGATATTTGCCTCTGTCATCCTGGTGAATTCTCCACGCACGGAATAAGAAGGGAGAGACTCATTGTCCAAGGAAACTTCGAAGTATTCCCTATTGGCATCTCCGGCATCCCGTATGATGGCCACTTTAGAATAGTTCTCTTTTCTTTCAATAATCTTTTCCTTCTCCACAGACGACATAAATCCCTTTCCTTTCTTTGTCACCACAATAGAAACTGAGTAGATACCTTCAATCGTACCAATACTGGAATTCTCTTTACTCATATACCGCTGTACGAGTTCGTGAAAATTTACCTGCTCAAACGGATACACTTTTCTGTTTTGCTGCATGGTATATAGTTTCTCCATAGAGCAGGAAGTAAACACAATCGCCAGTAATACAATCACTAGTCTTGACGTCATGGATCAATTAGTTTTTGAATTCCATTGGAATTAATGAACCGAACATTTGAATAAATTTCAAATATTTTAACAAGTCTGTTTGGAATTAGTTCAAAAGACAATATCAGCATAAACTTTATTCATACTCGACCGGCAGGAAAGTCGGCCTTTCAGAGCTGTTGGTTTAAATAAAGATTTGCCCATCAGCATCCGCACACACTCCTGAATACCTTCGGTTATACTGGGATGAGGATGAACACACTCTGCCAATTCCTCAATGCCTTTGTCCATGGAAATAAGTACGGCCACAGCCTGAATAGCACTACTGGCGTGAAGCCCTACCACCTTCATACCCAAAATCTTCATATGATCATCGCAGGTAACCAGCAACTTAATAAACCCTTGTGTATTACGCTTTGCAATCGCTCTTGAAATGGTGCTATACTCCAGCGTTACAACCTTGTAATTTATACCCATCTCACGTGCCTGGGTTTCGTTCATACCTACTCCTGCTACCTCAGGACTAAGAAACATAATCGTACTAATGTTCTCGTAGACTAGTTTTCGATCTGGATTACCAAATATTTTCTCAACCGCATAGCGGCCTTCAAGTTCTCCAACATTTACGAGCGAGATGTCTGCGGTAAGATCTCCGATGGCATAAATATTTGATACATTTGTTTGCGTATCGTTGTTGTCAATTCCCCGCTTAGTAATATTGATCCCCACTTTATCATCCCACAAATCTTCAATATTTGCTACACGGCCCACGGAAACCAATGCTTTCTCAACGTTGAATGTTCCTTTACTGCCATCGGTATATTCCAACTCATACTCTACCCTCCCGTTGATGACTTTCATATTGGTCAACCTGGAATTACGATGAATTAATACCCCATTGTTTTCCATGTTTCGTTCAACGATCCGCACTACATCTTCATCTTCAAAAGGAAGTATGCGGTCACCTTTATCAATCAAATGAACTTTGGTACGACCGAATCCACTAAAAATAGTTGCATACTCACAGCCAATCACCCCAGCCCCAACAATCACCATACTCTCTGGAAAATCATCCAGGTCTTCAATGCCCTCGCTTGTTAACACAATCTTTTCATCAATAGGAAGCTCCGGCAAATAGCGAGGCCGGCTTCCGGTAGCCAGAATGATGTGCTCGGCATATACTATTTCTCGTTTTGCTCCAACGCTGATTTCAATCTCATGTTGACTTATTAGTTTGGCCTGACCAGTCTTATAAAAAAGAAGATTTGCATACGAAGTTTCATTCAACTTATTCATATGCTCTTCGAGAAGTCCTTTACGCTCTAGTACTGCTTTGCGTACCTCACTTTGTATTTCCTTAAAACTAATGGAAGGTTCCTGAATATTATATCGCTTCAAATTTTTTCGAAAGGCCGAGGCCTCGCGCGATAACTCCCACCAGGTTTTAGACGACAAAGCACCATTAGTTACACCCGCCCCACCAACAGTATTCTTTTCAATTAACAACGTCTTCTTTTTGAAATCTATAGCCCGCATGGCTGCCGCATATCCGGAGGGGCCGGCACCAATAATAACGAGATCAAATTTTTCCATATAGGTTAAAGCCAAAGGGGTTTTAAAGGGTACAATTTCCAACATCCTGAGCTTCTATGCAATGCCTTTAATGGGAATCGATGTAAGGGCAACTCGTCAATTCTGACTAATTTTACACTTTCGCAGTTTAGAATTACCCTTACCTGAAGTGACCAAACCCTAAACAAAATCTATGCTTGATCAATTAATCGAGTGGGATAAAGAAGTTTTAATCTTTTTAAATAGTTTTCATACACCCTGGCTGGACCCAGTGATGTTATTGATCACCAAAACATTCTTTTGGCTCCCACTCTATGCTTTCCTGATATTTCTGCTCTTTAAGAATTTTAAAAAGGAAGCCTGGTTCATATTGATTGGCGCTGCGATTACAATCCTACTTTGCGATCAAATCACTTCTACCTTTATGAAGCCCTATTTTGCAAGATTACGGCCTTCACAGGACCCTTCCCTGGTAGGTCTTCTACATCATGTAAATGGTTATAAAGGTGGGTTGTATGGCTTTGCATCAGGGCATGCAGCCAACACCTTTGGCACTGCTATGTTCGTCTGGCTAATGTTACGCTCCGTTTATAAATGGATAGCGTTAATCTTCGTGTGGGCGATACTCATGACTTACACCCGCATTTATCTAGGTGTTCACTTTCCAGGTGACATTTTAGTGGGTGGCACCATCGGGCTGTTGTGTGGATACTTAAGTTATCTAATCTCACAACGACTAAGGAAAAGGTATCATAATAAAAAAACTCCATCAATTTCCTGATGGAGTTTCATTTCTGATAACAACGATTACTATTTCTTCCCAAAGAACTTACCAGCAAGTCCACCCAGGGCGCCCAGAGGATTTGACTTTGCATTGCCACCGGCCACCTGACCGAGGATACTGGCAACATCTAAACTATTATTACCACTTACGCTTTTCATAATATTGGTAAGATCAAACGAATTATCTTTGGGATCATTCGTTTTCTTGATCAATTGATTCATTACTGTGGGTAGTAAACCAGCAACAATACTTTGAGCTTGTGCTGATGACACTCCAAATTTAGTCGCAAAGTTTCCTGCTACCGAGGCTATCATCTGTTTCACCATAGGGTTGTTTGCAAGACTGCTCTGGCTGGCACCACCCTGAAGCATGGAGGCTACCTGTTGTAGATTACCCTGTGCGGCCTGACCTTTTAAGGTATTAAAAATTGAACCAGCTACTTCCTGTATAGCTGCATTGTTGAATTGGTTGGGGATGGCCTGATTTTTAACAATGGCATCTCCTGCGTTTTGTTCTACGAGTTTTACAAGTTGATCAAGCATAAAGTTAGGGTTTTGATTAATGACTAAAGTTAGCGGTCTATGGTGTATATAAAATGGATTATTACCGATTTAATAATCTCTTTACATACTTCCCGATTATGTCAAACTCCAGATTTACGCGGGCACCGGACTTAATCTGGTGGAAATTGGTATGCTCGTAGGTATAGGGAATAATCGCTACCGAAAAGCCATTGTCTTTACTATTAAAACAAGTCAGGCTAACGCCATTGATTGAAATAGATCCCTTCTCAACTGTGATATTTCCCTGGGTCGGATCATATTCAAAAGCGTATAGCCAGCTACCATTCATATCCTCAACCGAAACACACATACCCGTTTGATCCACATGGCCTTGCACTACGTGGCCATCAAATCTGCCATTCGCAATCATGCAGCGCTCAAGGTTTATTTCATCACCAGGCTTTAATAATCCCAGGGTTGATTTCGTAAGCGTTTCATCAATAGCGGTTACCCAATGCGTATTGCCTTCAACACGGGTAACGGTAAGGCATACTCCATCGTGGGAAACACTTTGGTCGACTTTCAAATGCTGGCTAATACTACTTTCTATGCAAAAGCTTTTGTTACTACGGTCTTGCTTAATTTCTTTTACAAGACCCAACGATTCAATAATTCCGGTAAACATGAGTAATTAATATGTAAGTTATTTCTTATCTGATAATTTCTGAATCTCAGCCTTCTGATCGGGTCTTACTGTTGGATACACTATTCCCAACTGATCTAAATAAGTTTTATATCTGGCCGGATTATAATAGAATGGCTTCAGCTTGGGAGCATACTCCGTCATGATTTTTTGATTTAACGTAATAGCCGGCAAATCCTTCTCACCTATCAGCGGTGTGTATTGCAAATCTTTGGTCTGTTCAGTACGATAATACTCCCAGGCATTTTTAAGGATTTCTGGTTTCAATAGTAAATCCACTAATGTCATTACTTCCGCCTTAGCCCCGTATACAATTCCTTTATGTGCAATGGGGGTAGCCATGGAAATTGCATTGCTCCAATGATGACCTGGCAATTCGGGAATGTTTGAAGGATAACGAAGAACTATAGTAGGTAACGACCAACTGATATCTGCAATGTCATCTGACCCACCTCCCATCGCCATTAACTGACGGCCCATTACATTCACAGGCCCTGTGGGTGTTGGCAAACCGATAGTATCAAGCTTAGTGGCAAGTCCTTCAATCTTTGGAGCTTTCAATTCTATTTGTGTTGCCCTGGCAAGCAATTGATCTTCTTCCGACCATTTCGGCAATCCCACCGTTTTAATATTTGAATACATGGCCTCAGCGAGCGGCTTATTAAAGTGACCCGGCCAGGCTGAGCCCAGAACTTCATAGGTAAATTTGGTATCTGTCATGAGTGCAGCTCCTTCCGCGACTTTAACTCCAATATCAAATAGTTTCTTGATGTTTGGATAGGTCCTTTCTCTGAAATAATACCATACCGATGCTTTGGACGGAACAACATTTGGTTGGTCTCCCCCATCCGAAATAACATAGTGGGATCGTTGGGTAAGCTCCAAATGCTCGCGTCTGAAGTTCCAGCCTATGTTCATAAGTTCAACAGCATCCAGCGCACTGCGACCTCGCCACGGTGCACCGGCTGCATGCGCTGCAGAGCCTTCAAAATTAAATCGAACTGAGACGAGTCCATTGTTGCCCGCATCGCCATAACCAACACTCAGGTTATGGGACACGTGGGTAAAAATACAGGCGTCAACATCCTTAAAATATCCAGCCCGTACATAGTATGCTTTTGTTCCCACCAACTCTTCTGCAATACCGGGCCACAACATAATTGTACCTTGAATCTTTTCACGCTCCATGATTTTCTTAAGCGCGAGTGCAGAAATTATATTAAGTGCTTGTCCTGAATTATGACCTTCGCCATGCCCGGGCGCACCCACTACAATGGGATCCGCATAGGCAACACCAGGTTTCTGAGATGCTTTGGGAATACAATCCACGTCCGAACCTAATGCAATCACGGGCTTGCCACTTCCCCAGGTTGCAATCCACGCAGTAGGCACACCAGCCACGCCTTTCTGCACTTTAAAACCTTGCTTCTCCAAAAGATTGGTCAGGTACGTGAAGGTTTCGTACTCCTGAAAACCCAGTTCGGAAAAGCTGAATAACATGTCGTTTATCTGTTGACCCAGAACCGCATATTTTTCAACTTCAGCGGCAGCCTCAGCCTTTAATTTTTCTACCTGCTGAACCTCGGTTTGTGCAAAAACAGCCAACCAAAAAATAACTAACAAAACGGTGATGATAGATTTCTTCATGGATGAGTAAAGATTAGGATTGACGCAAGTTAGACATTAAGTAATTTGCTACAACCCTGTTTTATATATGTTAAAAAGGCCATTTGAGTGGAAAAATAAAGGTTTTAAATAATTTTGGTTTATATTATAAACTATTTTATGATTGTGTCGTTGAAAGCAGTAAAAGGATAATAACCTCATAAATCCAATACCATGAGTATCGACAAAGAAACCCTCACTCCCGAACAAAGCCTGGATGTAATTACCTCCATGATTCGTCAGGCTAAAGGCAACATGCAAAATAATAGCTTCTACTTCCTGCTATGGGGCTGGACGATCGTTATTGCTAACCTTGGTGTTTATGTGCTCATCAAGTTTACGAATGTTGAAAATCCTTACCTGATGTTTTCGATCACATTTGTATCTGCTATCATTTCGATCATTTATGGAATTCGTCAGGGAAATCAAATCAGTGCCCCTACCCACCTGGATAGCATTTACAAATGGGTGTGGATAGGATTTGGTATAACATGTTTTATCTTCTGGATTTTTGGTAAGCAAATTGGCTGGCAGCTCAATTCAATAATTATTACCCTAAGCGCTTTACCTACATTTATTTCGGGGGCATTACTTAAGTTTAAACCGCTCATGTTGGGTGGTGTTGCATTTTGGATTTTTGGAGCTCTCATTTTTATCTCCAACCTTGAGAATCAATTTTTACTGGCAGCCATTGCTGTAACTGTTGGCTACCTTATTCCAGGCTACATGCTTAAGAAATCTGAATAATCATGTTGAGAGAATTAGATCCATTATTACATTCTCAACTCCGGCTTGGTATTATGTCACTTTTGATCAGTGTGGACTCAGCTGAATTCACCTGGCTAAAGGAGAAGACAAACTCAACAGCCGGTAACCTGAGTGTGCAGTTGGAAAAACTTTCAGAAGCCGGATACATTGCTGTTGAAAAGTCTTTTAGGGGAAAGAAACCTTTAACGACTTGTCGAATAACCAAGAAAGGCATCAAGGCCTTTGAAGAATATGTGAACTCGCTAAAGGATTACATCAAAACATAATTTTTTTAATTATTTAGTTTACAATATAAACTTGTTTATTATGAAACCAATTATCACACTTATCCTCTTCGTGGCTACTATTGCCATTGCACAAAGTCAACATACCTCCGGTTCTCTCTACATGGCTCCGGGGATTCAACAGTTCTCCTTCTCCAATCTGAATACTATTTTAACACAATCAGGTTATCATAAAGTGCCTTTAACCTTTGGATTTGGAACAGGCGGTTATGGTGAGCATAACCACCTGCGCATTGGTGGTGAAGGCTATTACTTTTCTGGTTCTGCAAAGGAAGAAAGCACCTCTACGGAAATCCAAGGCGGCTGGGGATACTTTTATGCTGGTTATAAATTCGGAAACAACTTATGGCGGTTTATTCCAGGTGCAGGGTTAGGTTGGGGCGGTAGTACTGTCAGCGCAATCGGAACAACTAACTCCTCGATAGGCGATTTAATAAATAATCAACCCAATGCAAGTGTCGTTTCGATCGGAGGTACTTTTCTCCATACGGCTATTACCATTGAACGCGATTTACCAGGTCACCAGTATTTAGCTGTTAAAGCAGCATACAACCTAGGCTTTTCAGCAAAAGAATGGACTGCACCGGGGTTGACAAGTTCAGTATCGGATTCCTTCAGTGGACTTCAACTAAGTCTGATATTCGGATTTACACTAAAATAGTTTTCAAAAATTAAATCATCATGAACTCAATCATTCACAGTCCTATAGGCTTGGTTCATCTTATTGCATGCATGATAAGCCTACTCTCCGGCACGTTTGTGTTGGTAATGGAAAAGGGAACGCGGATCCATAAATCACTTGGTTATATCTATTTCACTTTTATGTTGATCGTGAATGGAACTGCCTTTGGTCTGTACCATTTGTTTGGAAGATTTGGTCCCTTCCATATCGCGGCACTCATTAGTTTAGCAACCCTATTGGCGGGTATGATTCCAGTTTTACTTCGAACCAGATCCTGGTTGAATTATCACCTCGCATTTATGTACTATTCTGTGATAGGGCTTTATGCAGCCTTTGCTTCCGAGGTAATTGTACGAATACCGGGAATTGCTTTTGGTCCAGCAGTAGGTTTAGCAACTGCAGGGGTGATGATCACTGCCATGATCTTCTTTCAAAAACTTTCAAAAAAATGGCTTAAACACAATTCCTTAACATCAATTCCAAATAATTAAATTCTTGGATCAAATAAGTATGAAAACAACTTCAACTGTTATTCTGCTACTTGCTATGACTGTAACAAGCATAGTAGCTCAAAATCCAGCAAAAGTAAATCGCGATCAATTAAAACCTTTTAGTTTTATGATTGGAAGCTGGAAAGGCACAGCCAACATCCAGCAACAAGGTGGAGCAGTCATTAAAGTAAATCAGGAAGAAAAAATTAGTTGGGAACTGGATAGTACGCTTATCCATATTGAAGGTATTGGGAAAGATCCCTTAACAAACAAAAAATCCTTTCATGCCTATGCAATTCTTTTCTATAATCCCGCTACGCAACAATTGGGAATGAAATCCTTCACCATGGAGGGCCGCCAAACAGATGCATACTTTAAAGTACTTACAGAAAATAAATTTGAGTGGGGATTTGACTTACCCGGTAACCGTGGTAAAATAAAATACCTGATCACACTTTCCACAAGAGATAAAACCTGGGAAGAACAAGGCGAATTCTCTCAAGATGGAACACAGTGGTTTCCCTTCATGTCGATGAACCTCGTGAAGCAATAAATCAATCTAAAAACTTCTAGAATATAGAAAAGGGCTGTCTCAAAAGTCGTCCTGTCATCGCGGGCATTGACCCGCGATCCCAGATTTGAGAAGTAGAATGAGATTCCGGCTCAAAGGCCGGAATGACATTTCAATTTTAATTGACTTTTGAGACAGCCTCTTCTATTTTTAAGAAATAATAAGACTAAGCCAGCTTAGCCTGTTCCGGATCCCAATTAATTATCGTCTTGTCAAAGTAGCTCTTGTTAGTTGCTAAAGCCGGACCTGCCGCACGCATGCCAAACAATGCATCTTCAACAATTACTGCCTTTTCACGAATTCCTTTATAAAAATTAGTATGGTGATCAAGGTTGGCACTATAATCTTCTGGTGCCAAAAATTCAAGATCAGAAGGAAGAATGGTTGCCTTTTGTTTCGGATATTTGGCTGTATACCATTTCTCATACTCTTTCTGCTGACTGATAGTAAACGTATCGAACGAATCCCAACCTCCATACCCCGGTTCCTTTAAAATTTTATGATGTTTAACTTTTACATAACTCCATCCCATTTCGATAACCCCATCTGTTCCTATAATTCTCAATCCTTCCCCACTCTCGCTACCATCGACAAAGTTTACACGCATCTGCAAATTAAACGCGGCATGTTTATCGGCTTGCGGATAATCATAAATTCCTAAAATCACATCAGGCACATCACGTCCGTCCTTCCAATAGCGCAATCCACCGGTGGCCAGTACCCGGTTAGGACCCTTTGAACCTGTTACCGCATGGAGCGCTGAAAACAAATGAACAAATAAATCACCCGCTACACCCGTTCCATAATCCTGATAGTTTCTCCAACGAAAGAATCGAACTGGGTCGTAAGGCCGCTTGGGTGCATCGCCTATAAAATTATCCCAGTCAACAGTACCACCTTGAGCATCTGTGGGAATCGAATATTGCCAAGCTCCATTTGCACTGTGTCGGTCCATCCAGGTTTCCACCATTACTATATCTCCTATGGTCTTGGATTCAAAAATCTCCCGGGTCTTTTCAGTTACGATAGAACTCACCCGCTGACTACCTACCTGAAACACCTTGCCTGTTTTTTTCTGAGTTGCAATTACCTCGGCACCTTCTTCCAGTTTATGAACCATGGGCTTTTCACAATAAACGTGTTTGCCCTTATTCATCGCTTCAATGGAGATGCGATCGTGCCAGTGATCGGAAGTAGCGATAATCACTGCATCAACATCCTTACGATCCAGAATTTCTTTATAGTTCTTGGTTACAAACAAATCCTTACCATACATTTCCTTTGCCCTATCCAGCCGGCCTGTATATAGATCACACACGGCAACCAATTTAACGCCTGGCACCTGCAAACTCCAAAGCGCATTATTAAAGCCCATAATTCCCATCCCAATGATGGCAATATTCACCTGATCGTTGGGAGCATAAATTTTCTTTTCGAATTGAGGTGCTTCGAGCAAAAAAGATCCCTGCTGCTGTCCCGCTAATAAAACTGAAGGTGTTACGGAAGTAACCAAAGCCGTGCCGGCAACCTTCTTTATAAAACTTCTGCGTGAGGATTTTAAATTAGTCATGTCTAATTAAATGTTTAATGGTAAGTTTGGAATAAACAAAGCACTTTATAACACTCTTAAAGATATGATTTTGCAGGCTAAGAAAACCTTATCTAACAGCATATCTTTAAAGGTATCCCTCAGGATTTTGATGAGTGGTTACTTCATGTCAGGCCTACTACTGGCAACCGTTTTATTCTCCTGCCAAAGTTCCGAAAATAAAGAAGAACGTTTAGCCCGCCTGCATTGCGGAAGCTGTCATGTGTTTCCCGAACCAAACCTGCTACCAAAAGAAATCTGGGCTAAGGAAGTACTGCCCAACATGGCGTTTAGAATGGGGCTGGTTGATTTGATGGAGGGAGCACAATACCTTCCTTTGGAGGATCTTATAACAGTAGCAAGCACCTTGCCCGCTCAGCCACTGGTTTCTGAAGCAGAATGGAAATCAATACAAAACTACTTTGAAAAAAACTCTCCGGATTTGTTGACGAATGAAAGAAAAGAAATCCCTGGCTTACTTCAACTATTTGATGTTCAAAAAATCGTTGATCCGCAAGGGGAATTGCCGCTGGTGACACTTGTAAAAGCAGATACCCTCAACCGTAAAATAATGGTAGGTACGCGATACGGAAAGCTACATCAATTGAACTCACAATTTGAGCTCGAAAAATCAATTCAATTGACCAGCCCTGCCTCCCATCTCACTGTCGAAAATAATAATTACACACTTTCGATCATGGGCATTATGGATCCTAATGACCGGCCCAAAGGTGCGCTGATAACTATTCCTACAGACTCAATAAAGTCGAGTACTTTCATTGATTCACTTAAACGCCCTGTTCATTTCGAGCAAAAAGATTTAAATGCAGATGGCCATGAGGATGTTGTGATCTGTGCATTTGGGAATTATACCGGTGCGTTACTTGTCTATGAAAATCAACAGGGTAAGAACTATAGAAAACATATCGTTTCAACCTTGCCAGGATCGAGAGTGACCGTGCTGCGCGATTTTAACAACGATGGTTTACCGGATATACTGGCTCTCTTTACGCAAGGTGATGAGCAGATAACTCTTTTTATCAATGAAGGAAATTTTAAGTTTAAACAAAAAATCTTGTTAAGGTTTCCCCCTGTATACGGATCCACATTCATTGACATCGTGGACTTCAATAAAGATGGCAAATTTGATATCCTCTACACAAATGGGGACAATTCTGATTACTCGCAAATTCTGAAGCCCTATCACGGGGTGCGGATATTCCTGCAAGAGGCTGATTTAACATTTACTGAGTCTATGTTCTTCCCGATGCATGGTGCATCAAAAGCCATTGCCCATGATTTCGATGGTGATGGTGATTTAGATATTGCCTCGTTTTCTTTCTTCCCGGATTTTGAAAAAGCTTCTGAAGAAAGTTTCGTCTACTTCGAAAACCAAAACGGAAAATTTAACCCACTCACTTTACC
>LNFM01011971.1_pt1 | contig 11571 bp, 12 predicted proteins | sample 596031 | NCBI WGS metagenome assembly LNFM01 (sample SAMN04254537, study PRJNA301005) | activated carbon metagenome | isolation source: dual media filters at the Ann Arbor, Michigan drinking water treatment plant | place: USA: Ann Arbor | reverse complement strand
TTCGACTACGCTTCGCTCCGCTCAGGACGACGGGAATAGTTTGGATGATCAAGACGACGAACATGATGAAACCCCTCGGCATCCTGATGCTCGAGACGCGCTTTCCGCGCATTGTCGGCGACATCGGCAATACGGACTCGTTCGACTATCCGGTGATCTTCCGCACAATGCAGGGCATCGGCTCGGCGGACGCGGTGACGGCGCATCCTGACCGGCCGCGGGTGCTGGCGGCGCTCAAGGCCAACGCCGAGGCGCTGGCGGCGGAAGGCGCGGTCGGGCTCGCGACGAGCTGCGGTTTCCTTGCCCTCTACCAGGACGATCTCGCCGCGGTGTCGCCGGTGCCGGTCGCGACCTCGGCGCTGCTGCATATCGGGCGGATGAAAGGGAAGAAGGTCGGCGTCATCACCGCGTCGGCGAAGAACCTGACGCCGGCGCATTTCGAGGCGGTCGGTGCCCCCGGCGACACGCCGTTCGTGGGCTTGCCCGAGGACAGTTCCTTCGCAGGCACATTCCTGCGCAACGGCCTCACGCTCGATCGCGATGTCGTGGAGCGCGAGGTGGTCGCGGCGGGACGCGATCTCGTCGCGCGGCATCCGGAGGTCGACACCGTCGTGCTCGAATGCACCAATCTGCCGCCGTACAAAGTGGCATTGGCAGCGGCGTTGGGCCTGCCCGTCTACGACGTGCTCGATCTGCTGGCCGGCTTCTACGTCGACCTGAGCAAGCGGCGATAAAGCGGCTGCAGCAACGCCGGCATGAGGTAGATCGGGAACTGCACGGCGGCAATGAACAGGAAGATGTCGGGATCGGCCGTGACCGGCAGCACCGCCATCAGCAAGGCATTGTGCCGGCCGCCCGAGCAGTAGCCCGCCGTGAGCGCGGTGCGGCGGTCGAGGAAGGGCAGCATGCCGATGGCCATCACGAGGTTGCACAGGAGCATGCCGCCGAAGGCGCCGGCGACGAACCCCGCAAGCTTCACCGGCTCGGCGAGCGCGCGGGCCACCACGCCGTCCATCAGCGGGATGGCGAAGATCATGAGGACCACGACCGACAACCCATCGAGCGCCGCGCCCTCCTGGGCGATGCGCCGCCCCCGCCAGCGGCGGATCGCGATCGCACCGGCAAGGGCCAGCGCCACGATCGCCGCCAGCCGCAGGCTGAGATCGAGCAGGCCGATCTTGAGGTCGAGGCCCAGCAGCCACAGCGCCAGCGGGGGCAGGGTGAAGGGCACGAGGAAGTTGGTGAGCAGAGAGATCAGGAGTGCCAATGACGAATCGAGACGCAGGAACGCGGCGGTCGTGGCCGCCGAGATGATGCCGGGCGCCATGGCGCTCAGGCAAAGCGCCGCGATCAGGCCCGGCCACAGGCCGAGCGATTGCCAGACCGGCCAGACGACCAGCGGTACGGCGATCAGGTTCAGGAGCGAAAGGGTGATGGCGAGGCCGGGCCGCCGCAGCAGCTCGCGCAGCCGGTCCCAGTCGGTGCGCGCCAGCGCCAGCATCAGCAGGACCACCGCGAGCGGCATCAGCAGCGGCCGCATAACGGCGGCGAAATCCTGGAAGAGGAGGCCGAGCAGCAGCGAGAAGGGCAGCAGCGTCGTGGCGCGGCCGCCCATGCGCCGTAAAACGTGAACGACCGTGTTCATTGCCGCCAGCCTAGCACATGGTAGCGTCGGCCATGTTCCGCACGGTGCTGCTCGTCGCAATGCTGCTGTCCGCACCGGTGTGGGCACAGGACTGCACCGTCGACGGCAACCTCACGCAAAGCGACGGGCTGAAACTCGACATCGTCTATCGCTGCCGCTCGGCGGGCGCGCTCACCTTCCAGGCCGAGGGCGATTTCTCCGTCTCCAAGGTCCTGTCGTTCCGCGACGGGTCGGGCGCCGCGCAGCCGATCGCGCCGGGCGGCTGGCGGGTCGAGCCGGTGAACGGTCTCGTCGAGGCGCGCTACCGCTACGATCTCACCGGCTATGCGCGCGCCGTCGACTCGCCATCGAAAGCGCAGCAGCGCGGCGAGGGCGTGATCTCATTGTTGTCGGGCTGGCTGCTGGAACCCTTCGGCTATACCCATCTGCCGACCATCGACATCCGCATGACCACCGCGCCGGGCCTGGTGTTCGCGTCAGGCCTGCCCCGGGTCGGCGACGCCTGGCGCCTGACGGGAACGACCACGCGCTTTGCGGGCTATACCGTGCTGGGGCGTCTCGATCTGCAGGACCTCGCCGTGCCGCTGCCGGGATCCTTGCGACCCGGCCAAGTCGGAGGGCAGGGCGTGTTGCGGCTCGCGATGCTCGACGGCTTCCCCGCCGGGCAGCGCGTCGAGCTTCTGGACTGGGTGCGGCGCACGGCCGAGGCCGAGACCAACTACTGGCAGGGCTTTACGGCCCGGCAGATGCTGCTGGTCCTCGTGCCGGTGTCGCGGCGTGGCATCGGCTACGGCCGCACTGTGCCCGGCGGTGGCCCGACGGTGATGATCGAGGTCGGCGCCGACATGGACCAGCGCCGCCTGTTCGACGATTGGGTGCTGGTGCATGAGCTGATCCATACCGGCATGGCCTTCATCCGCGGCCGAGGCACCTGGTTCATGGAGGGCGCCGCCACCTACGTCGAGCCGATCATCCGCGCCCGCGCCGGCTGGAAGACCGAGCAGGACGTGTGGCGCGAATGGGTGACGAACATGCCGCAAGGGGTGGCGGCCTTTGCCCGCGGACTGGGCGATGCGTCGGGCCGCGAGAACTACTGGGGCGGCGCGATCTTCATGCTGCTGGCCGATATCGAAATGCGGCGATCGACCGACGGCGCCAAGGGGCTGGAGGATTGCCTCGGCGGTGTGCTGTGGAGCGGCCTCGACGGCTCGCAGCGCGCGACGCTCGACGCCTATGCAACGATCTGCGACCGCGCCATCGGAACGCCCGCCCTGCGCCGCCTGATCGACCGCTATGTCGTGAGCGCCCGGCCCGTCGACCTCGCCGCGGTCTGGCGCGACCTCGGCGTCGCGATGGCGGGCGGCCGTATCGCCTTCGACGACTCAGCGCCCGACGCACGCTGGCGCAAGATGATCGTCATGGGCCCGCCCGGCCGGCCGCCGAAGCGCGTACCGTTGCCGTGGGGCCCCTGAGCCGTGCTAAGCATCGACCATGACGACCGGGCACGGCGCGTGGCTTGAAGATCTCACCTGGCAGGAGGCCAGGGCGCGCTTCGATGGCGGTGCCGTCGTCGTGGTGCCGGTGGGGGCGGTGTCCAAGGCGCATGGTCCGCACCTGCCGCTCAAGACCGATGCACTGACGGCCCGGGCGCTGGCCCAGCGGCTGATCGAGCGGCTGCCGGTGGTGGCGGCGCCGGTCGTGGGCTTCGGCTTCTATCCCGCCTTCACCTCGTTTGCCGGCAGCCAGCATCTCGGCGCCGACACCTTCAAGGCGCTGATGCGCGAGCTTTTGGGCAATCTGCGCGGCCACGGCGTGCGGCGGATCGCGATCCTGAACACCGGCGTCTCGACCGAGACGCCGCTCGACGAGGTGGCGGGCGAGTTGGGCGAGGTCGCGGTGCTGCACATGCGGCTCCTCGGCGCGAAGGCCGACTCGCTGTTCGACAATCGCGACGGCGGTCACGCCGACGAGCGCGAGACCTCGGTGATGCTGGCCCTGGACCCGCGCGGCGTACGCATGGACCGCCTCGCGCCCGAGGGCGATTTCGAGACGACCGCGGCCACCGGCGACGCCTCGCGGGCGTCCGCCTTCAAGGGCGAGCGTCTTCTGGCGGCACGCGTGGACGACATGGTGGCGGCGCTGACGGAACGCTGGCCCGATGCTTTCTAGCCAGGCTGCCTTCTAGCGTTGCGGGGGCGGTGTTTCCGTCTCGAACTTCATCGGCCGCCATTTCTGCACCAGCTTCTTCGCCTCGGCGACCTGCGAGGACGACATCCGCGCCGCGACCAGGTCGCGCTGGCGCACGGCCTCGGAGCCGCTGCCGGCGATGCTGCGCGCACTCAGGCTCAGCCACATATAGGCCTGCACGAAGTCCTTTGGGACGCCGTTGCCGTTCACGTAGAGGATGCCGAGCTTGTACTGGGCATGCGGCTGGCCCTGCAGCGCCGACGACTCGAGCCACTTGGCGGCTTCGTCGGGGCTCCTCATCTCGCCGGTCGCCTCGAGGTAGACCAGCCCGAGCCGGTACTGGGCGTAGGCGTTGCCGCCTTCGGCGATCGGCAGCAGGATCTTTTCGGCGGCGGCATAGTTGCCGCGCTGATAGGCGGCATTGGCATCGTCGATCGGCGCGGCGAACGCGGGCGGTGCGACGGCCAGTGCCAGCAACAAAGAGAGTGCGATCAAGGGACGCATAGGCGGCGAGTATGCCACACATCTGGTCCCTCGGCCCGTTGCATGGGATAGTCGCCGACCCCATCTATTGGACCATCATGACAAACGCTTCGGGACTTATCCTGCCGTTCGACAACAGCTACGCCCGGCTGCCCGAGCGCTTTTATGCGCGCCTGCCGCCGACGCCGGTCGCGGCGCCCCGGCTGCTGAAACTCAATCACGCGCTGGCCCGCCAGCTCGGGCTCGATCCCGACGTGCTGGCCTCGCCCGAGGGCGTGGAGATTCTCGCCGGCAACCGCGTGGCCGAGGGCTCGACGCCGATCGCGCTCGCCTATGCCGGCCACCAGTTCGGCGGCTTCTCGCCCCAACTGGGCGACGGCCGCGCTATCCTGCTGGGCGAGGTGGTCGACCGCGACGGTGTGCGCCGCGACATCCAGCTGAAAGGCTCGGGCCCGACGCCGTTCTCGCGCCGCGGCGACGGCCGTGCGGCGCTGGGTCCGGTGCTGCGCGAATACCTCGTCAGCGAGGCGATGTTCGTGCTGGGCATCCCGACGACACGGTCGCTGGCCGCCGTCAGCACCGGCGAGCCGGTGTGGCGCGAGGCCGAGCTGCCGGGCGCGGTGCTCACGCGCGTGGCGTCGAGCCATATCCGCGTCGGCACCTTCCAGTTCTTCGCCGCCCGCGACGACCTAGAGGCGTTGCGGCTGCTGGCCGATCATGTGATCGACCGCCACTATCCCGAGGCCCGCGCCGAGGCCCAGCCCTATCGCGCGCTCTACGAGCGGGTGATCGACCGCCAGGCCAGGCTCATCGCACAATGGCTGCTGGTCGGCTTCATCCACGGCGTCATGAACACCGACAACACCTCGATCGCGGGCGAGACCATCGACTACGGGCCCTGCGCCTTCATGAACGCCTACGATCCGGCCACGGTCTACAGCTCGATCGACACCCAGGGCCGTTATGCCTACGCCAACCAGCCGCGCATCGCGCCGTGGAACCTGGCGCGCTTCGGCGAAACGCTGTTGCCGCTGCTGGCCGACGACAGCGAGGCCGCCCTCGCCATCGCCAACGAGGTGCTCGCGACCTTCCAGCCGCGCTATGCTGCCGCCCTGCTGAGCGGGCTGCGCCGCAAGCTCGGCCTCTTCACGGAGCAGGAGGGCGATGCGGCCCTCGCCGAGGATCTCCTGAAGGCGATGGCCGAGAACCAGGCCGACTTTACGCTTACCTTTCGGTGGCTGGGCGATGCCGCGGCCGATGCCGCTGCAGACACTGGCGTGCGCGATCAATTCCTCGATCCCGCCGCCTTCGATGCCTGGGCGGTGCGCTGGCGCCAGCGCCTTGCAACCGAATCGCAGGACGGCGCCGCGCGTCGTGCCGCGATGCATGCGACGAACCCGATCTATATTCCACGCAACCATCTGGTCGAGGCGGTACTGGCTGCTGCCATCGAGCGCGAAGACTATGCGCCGTTCGAGGAGATGATGACGGTGCTGGCGCGACCCTTCGACGAGCGGCCGGAGTTCGCTTCCTATGCCGAGCCGCCGGTCGGCGACCAGAGCGGATACAGGACTTTCTGCGGCACCTGAAGGTCAGTAGCGGAAGGTGATGCCGATGGTGAAGAACTTGGCGTTCACCGTGTCGAAGTAGCTGCCGGCCAGCAGATCGAACTCGAGCGGCCCGTCGTTCGGCCGCCAGCGCACGCCCATCTGGGCGCCGGTGAAGCCCGGCTGCCGGCCGAACACTTCCAGCATCAGGCTGACTTCCTCCCACCCGATCTTGGTTTCGATCTGGGCGCCGTAGAAGAAGCCGTTCTGAGGCTCGAGGATGCGGAAGAACTGCCAGCCGGCGTTGAGGTTGATCCGCGTCTTGTCGTCGAGCGGGATCGACACAGGCATGACCAATGCGCCGATCGCGAACTCGCCGGTCGCCAGATTGACGCCGCCAGTGAAGGCGAGGCCGAGCCCGACGCCGGTTGCCTGCGGGATCAGGTTGACCTTGAGCGCCGGTCCGAGGAGCTGGTCGGAGCCGGTCGTGTTGCCATACCAGTAATGCTGGAACTGCAGGCCGAACTCGAGCCGGGGCAGGGAAGACAGCGTGCAGGTGGGGGTGGCGTCGGCGTAGCCGCCGCCACCGCCGCTGCCGTCGAAGCCGGCCAGCCAGGTCTCGAGCTGGCAGGTGCCGGGATCGATGACCTCCGAATCGTCGACGATATGGGCGCCGCCCGCGGCCCAGGCCATCGAGCACGGTGCGCAAACCAGGAGCAGGAGAACGAGAAGGCGACCGAGGCCGGGCGGAAAGCTGAGTGTCACGCCACGGGACCTTCGTCTGTTGAGATTACGCGAACAAGTCATTTGGACAGGGCGCGACGTCGTGTTTGCTTACGCAATGACAGTCAGTATGGAATTCAACGCCGGAATTGGTTCGCCCGCCGGCGAGGACACGACATTAAGTCTCGCAGTCTCGCCAATTACGGCGGATACGCTCGATCTCGGTCTCGCTCGGCGTATAGGCCGGCGCCTTGGGATCGAAGCAGGTCCAGCCGCCCTTGCGGTAGTCGCTGCCCCGTTGTACCGGATCGATCGGCCCGTAGCGCTCAAGAATCGCCTGGATACCGGCGACCTCCTGATCGGCCACGCGCGCGCTCACCAGGGTGCAGCCGCGCCGCACGGCTTCCGAGTAGACGTCGGCGTGTTCCTGCGACAGGCCGGCGTCGACCAGCGCCCCCACGATGCCGCCGGCCGCGGCGCCGGCCGCCGCGCCGACCGCGATGCTCGCCAGCCAGCCCGCCGCCACCACCGGCCCGAGGCCGGGAATCGTCAGGATGCCGAGGCCGGCCAGCAACCCGGCGCCGCCGCCCAGCGCCGTGCCGAGGCCGATGCCGGTGGCCGCGTCGGGAAACTTTTCGACGTCGTCGAACTCGGCACTAACGCACTTGTTGGCGACCAGGCTGATGTCCTTCTCCGGCACGCCGGCTGCCTCCAGCGCGCTCACGGCTGCGCGGGCATCGGCATGGGTGTCATAGATGCGGCTGACGGTCTTCATGATCGCACCCCTCTTTGAAGGACAAGGCTACTGCAAGACAGGAGCGCGCGCAGGATTGATTCGGCAATCACGCCTGCCAGCACCAGCACGAAGGCATTGGCCGGCACGACGTACATATGGCTGGGCAGCGCCACCATGCCTTGCGCGATGAACAGGCCGAGGAAGGCGAGCGCCACCGCCTCGACGACCAGGCCCTGGCTGAAACCGATGCGCCGCCACCAACTGAGCGCGGTCATGGCCAGGAAATGCAGCACCGCGACGGCAATCACGATACCGAGCGGCGGGCCGGGATAGATCGTCGGCCGCTCCAGCATCAGGCCGGCCTTCACGAGATAGATGCGCGCCACCTCGAGCGGGTCCTGGACGACGTAGCCGAGATAGAGCTGCCACATCAGCCGGAAGTATTCGGGCGAGAAGAAGACGATGTCCGGCACAATCCTGCGCGCGCTCTCGTAGCCGAAATCGTCGTCGTAGATGAGGCCGAACCTGTTCTCGACGAAGCCCAGGCCGAGATAGAGCGTGTGCGAGAGCCCGTGGCGCTCCAACCGCTCGGCCGCGACCATGTCGAAGGAGGCATCGCGCGCCGCGACCGCCAGCCGTGGCGCCGTGAACGCCATGAACGACAGCGACGCAACCACGAGGAGCCCCGCGACCTTCGCCATCGAGCGCGGCGCCTTTACGCCCGACCAGCAAAGGGCCGCGAGCGAGATCGACAACCCCATGATGCCGATCGATTCGCGCACCAGCGCGACGCAAGCCAGGAACACAAGTCCTGAGCCGATCCAGGCGGCAGCGGCCCGTCGCCCGAGCAAGCCCTCGGCCCGCGCCAGCAAGGCGAGCGGCAAGACGGCGGCCAGGCTCACCATGCCGATGTAGCTCCAGTGCGGCGAGGTGCCCATCCAGAAGAGATACTCGACCGGCCCCAGCACCAGGAGCGCCGCCGCCGCGCCCCAGTTATGGAGCGCCACCAGTAGGCCTGCGAGCGTGATCAGGCCCAGCGTGTTGAGGATGGTGTTGAGCCGCGCCACGTCGGTGAGGGTAGCGCGCCGACCGGTGGCCGCCGACCAGGCATCGAGCAGCAGCGCATGGCCGGGATCGTCGGCCTGCGCGCGTTCGGAGATCGGCACCAGCTTTCCATCTTCGCAAAGCGCCAGCCAGGTGCCGCGGGCAAGCGTGCAGTCGGTGCTGTCGATCCAAACGTTGGTGGCTGCCCAATCGCCCGGCACGATGTCGGTGAGGTAGCCGTAGCGCTCGGCCTCGTTGAAGGTCTTGCCGAACAGGCCAGACACCAGCAGAGCCGCGCAGACGATAAAGATCAGCCCCCGCGCCGCCGCCACCATTCCAACCCTTCTTTCCTGTTGTGCAGTACGTGGCGTCCTGAGTTACTGTCTCCGATGGGCAGCAACTGCTCGATCCCCGCAACCTATCCCACAGCGACACTGACGAAGAGAGTACATTATGATCACCGGTGGTTGCCATTGCGGTGCAATTCGCTATCAGGCCGAGGGCGACGTCCTCACCCACGCTTTGTGTCATTGCACGGACTGTCGGCGCCACGCCGGTGCGCCGATGGTCGGCTGGACGATGTACCCGAAGGACGCCGTCAAAGTGACGAAGGGCACGCCCAAGGTCTACGCCTCGTCGGAACATGGCCGGCGGCATTTCTGCCCCAACTGCGGCACCGGTGTCTTCTATGAGAATGCGCAGATGCTTCCGGGCATCATCGATGTTCAGAGCGCGACCTACGACGACCCGAATGCTGTTCCGGCGCAAGTGCAGATCCAGGTTGCCGAGCGCATCCGATGGATGGAGCGCGCCCATGAACTGCCGGTGTTCGAGCGCTACCCGCCGCAGGCCTAGGCAAGAGCGCTCGTGAGCGAGCGCGACCGATACTTCAAGGGGTGGGGCGACCGCCGGGCGCGCATATTCATAGTGTGGGCGATGATCGCGGGCTTCGGCGTGCGCCTGAAGGTCTGGCCCAATCCCTGGATCGCCGGCGCCTGCTTCGTGGGCGCGATGATCGGCGCCTGCGGCTATTACGAGTTTCGCTGTCCGCGCTGCCACCAACGCTTCCTGCCCTTCCTGAGGGATGGGCTGAGCTTGTGGTGGCGTCGCACCTGCCGGAGCTGCGGGCTCGAGAAGAATGCCGTTCCGGCGGAGACCGACTAGGAGCGATTCGCTGTCCCCGCATTGACTCTCGGCTCGACCTTCGACGCAATGCGGCATGGACCGTCTCGAGCGCGCCGATCCTCTGATCGATCCCGTCGCCGGCGCCCGCCTGCTGGGCCCCGCGATCGCAGCTGCGTCGAACGAGATCGAACGCACGCGCCGCATCCCACCGGCGCTGCTGTCGGCACTGCACGACGTAAAACTCTTCCGCCTGCTGCTGCCGCGCTCGGCCGGAGGCGAGGAGGTGACGCCGGGCATCTACATGGAAGCGGTCGAGGAGGTGGCGCGCCACGATGCGTCGGTCGCCTGGAACCTCTTCGTCGGCAACAGCTCGGCGCTGGTCGGCGCCTACATCGGGCTCGACGTGGCGCGAGAGATCTGGCGCGATCCGCACACCGTCGTGAGCTGGGGCCCGCCCAACGAACATCGCGCCCGCGCCGTGCCGGGCGGCTACCGCATCGGCGGCCGCTGGGATTTCGCCAGCGGCTGCCGCGCCGCCAACTGGATGGGCGCGCACGCGCTGGTCGAGGAAGAGAACGGCGGGGCGCTTCGCCTCAACAGCTACGGCCGGCCGGGCCAGCGCATCCTGCTCGCGCCCGCGTCGCAGGCGGTACTGCTCGACACCTGGGACACGATCGGGCTGCGCGGCACAGCGTCGGATTCCTACACATTCGATGACGTGTTCATTCCCGAGGCCTATTCCAGCCAGCGCGAGGATCCGGCGCTGCGCCGCGAGACCGGCCCGCTCTATTCCTTTACCCATGCCGGGCTCTATGCCGTCGGCGTGGCAGGCGTGGCGCTGGGCATCGCGCGCGCCATGCTCGACGCGCTGGTCGAGCTCGCCACCAAAAAGGCGCCGCGCAATCTCGGCCGCATGGCCGACAGTCCGACCGTGCAGGCCGAGGTGGCGCGCACCGAGGCGCGGCTGGGGGCGTCGCGGGCCTATCTGCTCGATATCGTCGGCACTTTATATGAGCGCGCGCGGCCAGAAGCGCCGATGGGGATTGCCGACCGCGCCAGGGTGCGGCTGGGCTGCACCCACGCCATCCATACCGCCATCGAGACGGCGGATGTCGTCTACAAGGCCTGCGGCGTCGACGGGATTTTCCCCGGCAGCCCCTTCGAGCGCCGTTTTCGCGACATGCACACGCTCAGCCAGCAGATCCAGTCGCGCGGCGCGCACTACGAGGCGGTGGGTCACGTTCTGCTGGGCGGCAAGCCCGCGGTGTTCCTGTAAGCGCGATGCAACCCGGCGGCTTCTGGCGCATTACCTTCGTGCCGGTCGACGACAGGCAATATCGACTGGCCTCCCCTCGGACCCGATCCAAATTCTCCCCCCATGAGCGCTGGATCGGAGTCCGGGTGGAGTTGCGGGGCATATTTTGCGGACGCTGAGCGACGTGGCCCCAGCCCTAGCGGCCACTCGATATCATCCACATGCTGTAACGTTTGCGTCGCTACGGTGTTGTTCTCTTGGGGCAGTCCTGCGCTCCCGAGAGGATCGACAATGGCGGTCAGGCCATCGAGGGAAGAGCATCATCTGCAGTCGCTCGTGGCTACGCCGGTCGCAAGCCATCAGGTGACACTGCGGGTGTCTCATCTGCTACACACCGGTCATCGTTGCCACACCAAGCCGACCGCGACCGATCCCGATCGGCGGCGGACACTGCCGCGCCGCCCGGGTCAGTGGTTGTGGCAGCGGGAATGAGTTCGTGGGAAGTGCGATTAGAGCGGAGATTGAGAGTCGCCTTCGTCCCCGATGCAGTCCTATGATGCGGGCCAGGAACGAGCGCCCGCAGAGGCGCGCACCCGGGAGACGCGTCGATGGGCCTGGCCCTTGTATAGTTATATTGCGAGACGGCTGGCCTTCGGGGCCCTGACGATCGTCGGCGTGTCGATCATGGTCTTCGTGGTCATGCGCATCCTGCCGGGCGATCCGCTGGTGGCAATCTTCGGGCCCGAGGGCATGAGCAAGCTCACCGAGGAGCAGCGCGCCCACTTCATGAAGGACCTCGGCCTCAGCGATCCGCTGTGGGTGCAGT
>LNFM01016440.1_pt1 | contig 11574 bp, 10 predicted proteins | sample 596031 | NCBI WGS metagenome assembly LNFM01 (sample SAMN04254537, study PRJNA301005) | activated carbon metagenome | isolation source: dual media filters at the Ann Arbor, Michigan drinking water treatment plant | place: USA: Ann Arbor | reverse complement strand
GTGCTGGTGGGCTTCATCCGCGGCGGGCTGAGCCTGGTCAACATCATGGCCAGCACCTTCTTCGGCGCCATCTCGGGCTCGTCGGTGGCCGACACCGCCAGCATCGGCTCGGTGCTGATCCCCGAGATGGAGCGCAAGGGCTACCCGCGCGACTTCGCCACGGCCGTCACGGTCAGCGGCTCGGTGCAGGCCATCCTGATCCCGCCCAGCCACAACGCCGTCATCTACTCGCTGGCCGCCGGCGGCACGGTGAGCATCGCCGCGCTGTTCATGGCCGGCGTGGTGCCGGGCCTGCTGATGGGGCTGACGCTGGCCATCCTGTGCCTGATCATCGCGAAGAAGAAGAACTACCCCAAGGGCGAGGTCATCCCGCTGAAGCAGGCGCTGAAGATCACCGTCGACGCGATGTGGGGCCTGATGACGATGGTGATCATCCTCGGCGGCATCCTGTCGGGCGTGTTCACCGCCAACGAGAGCGCCAGCATCGCCGTGCTGTGGGCCTTCTTCGTCACGATGTTCATCTACCGCGACTACAAGTGGCGCGACCTGCCGAAGCTGGTGCACCGCACGGTCAAGACCGTCACCATCGTGATGATCCTGATCGGCTTCGCGGCGTGCTTCGGCTACCTGATGACGCTGATGCAGATCCCGATGAAGGTCACCGCCTTCTTCACCGGCATCTCCGACATGATGATCAACGTGATGCTGCTGGTGCTGGGCTGCCTGATGGACATGAGCCCGCTGATCCTCATCCTCACGCCCATCCTGCTGCCGGTGGTGAAGCTGCTGGGCGTGGACCCGGTGCACTTCGGCATGATCATGATGGTCAACCTGGGCATCGGCCTCATCACGCCGCCGGTCGGCACGGTGCTGTTCGTGGGCAGCGCCGTGTCTAAGCTGAAGATCGGCGTCGTCACGCGCGCCATGAAGCCTTTCTTCGTGGCGCTGTTCATCGTGCTGCTGATGGTGACCTACATTCCGGCCCTGAGCCTGTGGCTGCCGCGCGCCATGGGCCTGTAACGCGCCCCTGGAACGCCATCCCATGCACACCGGCCCCGCCATCCCCTTCAGCCCGAACGCCCGCCTGCCCGACCCCCGCATCGAGGTGCTCGACGCACGCTTCGCGGCGCTGCGCCTGTTCTCGTCGAGCGTCGAGCAACTGGCCACCGGCTTCCACTGGGCCGAAGGGCCGGTGTGGTTCGGCGACGGGCGCTTCCTGCTCTTCAGTGACATCCCGAACGACCGCATCCTGCGCTGGGACGACTGTTCGGGCGCGCTGGCCGAGTTCCGCCGGCCGTCGAACCATGCCAACGGCCTGGCGCGCGACCGCCAGGGCCGGCTGCTCCCGGCGCGTGACGCGCACCGAACACGACGGCAGCATCACCGTGCTGGCCAGCCACTTCGACGGCAAGCCGCTGAATTCGCCCAACGACATCGTGTGTGCGCGTGACGGCAGCGTCTGGTTCACCGATCCACCCTTCGGCATCCACGGCTGGTGGGAAGGCGCACCGGCCACACCCGAGCTGCCGCACGGCGTCTACCGCATCGACCCCGCCACCCGTGCGCTGGCCCTGGTGCTCGACGATCTGCAGGGCGCCAACGGCCTGGCCTTCAGCCCCGATGAACGGGTGCTCTACGTGGTGGAGAGCCGCGCCACGCCGCACCGGAAGATCTGGGCCTGGGACGTGGACGGCGCCACGCTGCGCAACAAGCACCTGTTGATCGACGCCGGCGGCCCCGGCGCCTTCGATGGCATCGCGGTCGACGAGCAGGGCAACCTCTGGTGCGGCCTGGGCAGCAACGGTGCGGCCGACGCCGACCCCGAGGCGCTGGACGGCGTGCGCGTCTACGCGCCCGACGGCACCGCCATCGGCCACATCCACCTGCCCGAGCGCTGCGCCAACCTGTGTTTCGGCGGGCCCAAGCGCAACCGCCTGTTCATGGCCAGCAGCCACTCGCTGTACGCGCTGCACGTCGGGGTGCGCGGCGCGCCGTGACCCGCTCGGGCCCGGCGGGGCCCCGTGCCAGGCCCTAGCGCGCCACCAGGCACACGGTGTGCGCTTCCACGGGATGCGTGGGCGCCTCCAGCTCGATCATCACGAAGTAGGCGAAGCGCGCGAGGTCCCAGGTCTCGGCCACCGGCGTGCTGACGGTAGACACGGTGGGCGAGTACGTGCTGTACAGCTGCGCGACCCTGGAGGCGCCGCCGTCGGACAGGCTCTTGCGCATCAGCATCGCGCGCACATTGCCGCCCTCCCGCCCGTTGGGGTCGCGGAACTGGAGCTCGAAGCTGTTCGGCGCCCGTCCTCCTGCGACCGCCGTGGCGGTCAGGCCCAGATCGGGGCAATAGAAGCGTGACGGCGGGTTGCGGCCCGCCTTCTGCACCGCGCCATTGGTGAGCGTGAGGTCGCTGAGCAGGGTGCTCCGGTCTGCCGCCGCGCAGGTGCCGACGACCACGCAGGCGGACTGCGCCGCCGTGGCAGCGAACGCCAGGGCGGCCGCCAGCGAAAGGCGGCGAACGAGGGTGACGTTGAGGTGCGACATGATGGGCTCCTGGCTGAACGAACCGCGACGGCGGTTCTGCCGTCCAGCTTGCCGGCGTCCGTCTTACCGATGTCCTACGGATGCGTCAGCCGGCGGAGGCGATCAGCCCCAGCTGCACGGCCAGCGACCGGGTTTCCGGCGCCGGCGACAGGCCTTCGGCCAGCGACAGCATCGTGCAGCACGAGCGCCAGGCGCGCAGCGCCTCGGCCCGGTCGCCCCGCTCGGCGTGCAGCCGCATCAGCCGCCGGCTGAGCGACTCGGCCAGCGGCTCGACATCCAGGGCGCGCTCGTACAGCCGGATGGCCTCGCCGGCATCCAGCGGTTCCAGCCGGCCCGCCAGCTGCGTCACGGCGACCACGAAGCGCTGGCGGTAGCGCCCGCGCGCGGCGCTGGCCCATTCGCCATGGTCGCCGGCCAGGAACGGGCCGCGCATCAGCTCCAGCAGCAGGCGCGCCCAGTCCTGCAACTGCTCGAGCGACGCGTCGTGGCCCGTGCCCATCTGCTGCAGCAGCGCACGCAGCGCCGTGACATCGCTCCACACCCACTGCGGGTCCAGCCCCAGGCGGCCGCCTTCCAGCCGCACCAGGCGCAGGTCGCCGAGCAGGCGGCGCAGGCGCAGCAGGGCCACGTCGAAGCTCTTCCGCTGCGCCGCCGCATCGGCCTCGGGCCAGAGCCAGTCCATCGCGGTGGCCACCGGCAGGGGCTGTCCGCCTTGTGCGAGCAGCACTCGCAGCAGGTCGAGCGGCCGCTGCGCGGTCTTGCCGGCACCACGTGCCAGCGGTTGGCCGTCGAGCAGCACCTCGAAGTCGCCGAAGGCGCGAAGCGCGAGCGGCCAGGGCCAGGCGGCCAGCGTCGGGTCCGGCGCCGGCAGGTCGTGCCGCCGGACGAACTTGCGCACGTACGCCACCTCGACATCCCGGGCCAGTGCCGTGCTGGCCATCTCGCCGACGACTTCGGGCATCCACCAGACCGAGGTCGAGCGGCAGTCCCGCCGGGCGCCATAGGACCAGGCGTCGTGCAAGGCCGTGCGCGCCTCGTCGGCCGGGCCCAGCCGCGCCAACGCGGCGGCCCGCATCAAGCGGGTGGTGAAGATCACCTGGGTGGCCTCGATGCGTTCGGCCTCGGCCTGGGCGGCTGCGATGCGCTCGAGTGCGGCCACCGGCTCACCGGCGCGCAGCAGGGCCTGGCCCAGGCTCAGCGAGTGCACGGCGCTGCGGTAGGGGCCGCCGATCTCGGCGGAGTTGTCGCAGGCCGTGCGTGCCAGCTCGAGCGCACGTGCCGTCTCGCCGCGCAGCATGGCGAGACCGGCCTGGAAGTGCCAGTAGTGGGTCTGGTCGGCCTGCGAGCCGCCGTCGAGCACCGGGCGCATCGCGTCGAGATGGCGCTCGGCCGTCGCCGGGTCCTGGGCGGCCAGTGCGATCGAGGCGCCGTGCGCATGCAGCGCGTAGGCATGCTGGCGCAGGCCGTGCTGCTGCACCAGGCGCAGCGCCTGGTCGATGGCCTCGCGGCCACGCTCGTACTGGGCGGCCAGGCGGGCGTGGTTGGCCACCGTCTGCAGCCAGACCAGCGCCTCGGCCGGCAGCAGCCCGGTCATGTCCAGGCCGGGCATGGTGTCGATCAACAGCGCGGTGCGCTCGAACTCGCCACGCCAGAGGTGGTACTGGGCCAGGAAGGTGGCCAGCTTCAGCCGCCCGGCTCCGGGCTTGACCAGACGCACCAGCACCGCGCCGCGGGCCGCCCACTGCGCCAGCTGCGGATGGGCAGGGCTGCGCAGCAGGATGCCGACGCCGCAGGCGATGATGCGCGCCTCGAGCTCGATCGACGGCCAGCCGTCGTCGGCAGGCAGCCGTCGGCACAGCTCGGCAGTCCAGTGGTCCAGCGGGTCGAGCGGGCCTTCGTCGACATAGAAGCCTTCGATGATCGCGGCCAGGCAGAGCAGTTCGCCCACGCGATCACCACGCGCGCTGAACGCGGCGAGCGCAGTCTGCAGGCGCTGGCGCGCCTCGAGCACATCCATCGCCGCGTCGAGCCGGGTCGTCCAGTAGGCCGTCCACGGCACCTCGTGCACCAAGGCCGGGTCCGCCACGGACGGCAGCCGCAGCGACGGCCACATCACGGGCTGGGCCAGCAGGCCCAGCGACGCGGCGGCCAGCTCCTGCTCGCTCAGGCATCGTGGTCCGGCAGCCATGGCGCCGGAGTATCCGAACCGCCTCCGGCGATGTCAATGACGCCGCCCCGCGCGGCCTGCGGCCGGCCCGACCGACAGCAGGCCCGGCAGCGCCCCGGGCGGTCCGACCCCAAGCCTCGGGGGGACCAAGGCCCTACCCTCTGAACAGAACGGGCCGCAGCCCCCACACTCGGCTTCTTCCGTTTCGAAGAACCGTCGCCATGCGCACCCTCGTCCTTGCCGCTGCCCTGCTCGTCCCCCTGGCCAGTACTGCCATCGAGGAGCCGGCCTACGAGGTGGTGAAGACCCTCGACAAGGTGGAAATCCGCCAGTACGCGCCCTATGTCGTGGCCGAGGTGCTGATGGCCGCATCGGCCGAGGACGCCGGCAACCAGGCCTTCCCCATCCTGGCCGGCTACATCTTCGGCAAGAACGAAGGCGAGCGAAAGATGGAGATGACCGCTCCGGTGACGCAGACCGCCGTGCCGGTGAAGATGAGCATGACCGCGCCCGTCACGCAGAGCCCGGCTGCGGGCGGCGGCTTCCTCGTGCAGTTCGTGCTGCCGCGCGGCGTGACGCTGGCCAGCGCCCCGAAGCCGACGGATCCCCGCGTCCAGCTGCGGGAAGTGCCGGGCACGCGCGTGGCCGCCATCCGCTATTCGGGCACCTGGTCGCAGGCCAACTACGAAGAGCACCTGTCCCGGTTGAAGACGGCGCTGAACGTGGCCGGTCTGGGCTGGACCGGCGAGCCGGTGTTCTCCCGCTACAACGGCCCGTGGACACCGTGGTTCATGCGGCGCAACGAGATCTGGCTGACGCTGAAGCCCTGAGACGGGCGCCGGCGCTCAGGCCGTGCCGCCCGCGTCGCGCGCCCGCATCTTGGCGCTGATGTAGGCGCCGTGGGGCACGTGCAGCAGGTCGGCGATGCGCCACATCACGTGGTTCTCGTGCGCGTCGAGGTGGCCGTCGGCATAGGCCACGCCCCACATGGCCTCGATCATGCGGATCTTCTGCGCCATGTCGAAGCGCTCGTTGATCACGTTGGTGAAGCGGAAGTAGTCGGTCGACGCGCGCGCTTCGGCCTCGGCCAGTTCGACCAGGCGCGCCAGCTCGTCGTCGTGCAGATCGAACTTGCCGCGCAGCGCCTGCAGCACGTGCCGGCGCTCCGCCGGCTGGATCTCGGGTGCGGCCCGCATCACTTCCACCAGCATCACGGCGGTGGCCAGGTGCAGGGCGTGGTCGGCGCTGGCCGGCGGCGCCTGGGCCGCCGGGGGCACGAGACTGTCGAAGAGGTCCTTGAGGGTCTGCAGCATGGGTGAGCGGTCTCGGGCTGGGGTCGAAGCAGGCACGCCCGGCGCCAGGGCGCACGGGCGTGCCGCCCCCGCATCATGCCGCCTGGGGCACCGGGTTGCCGCTGGCGTCGAACATGCCCTCGAAGAGCACCGAACTGAGGTAGCGCTCGCCGGAATCGGGCAGCACCACGACGATGGTCTTGCCGGCGTTCTCGGGCTTGTGGGCCCAGCGCAGGGCGGCCGCGGCCGCGGCGCCGCAGCTGATGCCGCACAGGATGCCCTCCTCGCGCGCCAGGCGCCGCGCCGTGGCCACCGCTTCCTCGTTGCTCACCTGTTCGATGGCGTCGATCAGCGACAGGTCGAGCACCTGCGGCACGAAGCCGGCCCCGATGCCCTGGATCTTGTGCGGCGCCGGCTTCAGCGGCTCGCCGTTGCGCGCCTGCGTGAGCACCGGGCTGGAAGTGGGTTCCACCGCCACGCTGACGATGGCCTTGCCGCGGGTCTTCTTCAGGTAGCGCGTGACGCCGGTGATGGTGCCGCCCGTACCCACGCCGGCCACGAAGATGTCGACCTGGCCGTCGGTGTCGTCCCAGATCTCGGGGCCGGTGGTGGTTTCGTGGATCGCCGGATTGGCCGGGTTCTTGAACTGCTGCAGCAGCACGTACTTGGGGTCGCTGGCGGCGATCTCCTCGGCCTTGGCGATGGCGCCGTTCATGCCCTTGGGCGCCTCGGTCAGCACCAGCCTGGCGCCGTAGGCCAGCAGCAGCTTGCGCCGCTCGATGCTCATGCTCTCGGGCATCGTCAGCGTGATGGGGATGCCGCGCGCGGCGGCCACGAAGGCCAGCGCGATGCCGGTATTGCCGCTGGTGGGCTCGACCAGTTCCTTGCCCGGTCCGAGCAGGCCGCGCTTCTCGGCGTCCCAGATCATCGAGGCACCGATGCGGCACTTCACCGAATACGCCGGGTTGCGGCCTTCGATCTTGGCCAGCACCGTGGCCCGGGCGCCGTCGGTGATGCGGTTGAGTCGCACGAGCGGCGTGCGGCCGATGGACAGCGAGTTGTCGGCGTAGACCTGGGCCATGGCGGATTCCGATCGGTGGGGTGGCCTGCAAGGCTAGCCGCGGCCGGTTGGCGCAGCAAGCAACATGTGGTTCTGTCGATATGCCCTGTGCGGCATGCCATCGGGATCGATGGGCAGGCGACGTGCCGGACTCCCCCCGGGGTGGCCCGCACCGCCCGCACCGAGCCGGGCGGCCGTTCGGCACGCGGCTTCGCGCCAGGGCGCACAATCCCCGGATGGCCAAACCCGTTCCCCAACTGTCGCCCGAAGAGATCCAGAGCGTGATCGCCATCGCCTGGGACGACAAGCCGCCCTTCCCCGCCGTGCTGCGCCGCCACGGCCTGTCGCCGGGCCAGATCGTGCAGTTGCTCAAGCGCGAGCTGACGCCCAACGCCTTCAAGACCTGGATGGCGCGCAGCCGCGCCAAGGGCCCCGTGTCGACGCAGAGCCGCCGGCCGCGCTAGGGCGACTTCTACGGCGCGCGCCCCGCGCGACGCTGCTCGCGCTGCATGAAGAGGTAGAGGCTTTCGAGCTTCTCGCGCGCCCAGGGCGTCTTGCGCAGCATCTTCAGGCTCGACGCGATGCTGGGCTCGCTGCTGAAGCAGCGCAGCGCGATGCGCTCCGCCAGCCCCGGCCACCCGTAGTGCGCCACCAGCGCCGTGAGCATGGCTTCGAGCGTCACGCCGTGCAGCGGGTTCTTCGGCTGGGCGGGCGGCAGTGTGTCCGTCATGCCACGAGGCTACTCGAAGCCGGGCAGCTGGCCGCAGGGCATGACCCGGAACTCGACACGGCGGTCGGGCGCGTCCTGCGCGTTGTCGGTGCCGCTGCCCACCAGGGTCTCGCGCCAGCCTCGGCCCACCGGCTTGGTGCGTGTGGCCAGGTCGCGCGCCTCCAGCGTCAGGCGCTGCTGCAGCGTCTGCGCACGCTGCTGCGACAGGCGGTCGTTGAAGGCCTCCGAGCCGGTGCGGCTCGTGTGGCCCAAGATGGCCATGCAGGCATTGGCGGTGCCGGCTTCGCGGGCGATCTGCCGCAGCCACATGGGGTACTGCACCGACAGCGGGTTGCGATCGCGGTCGGTCCAGAACTCCACGCTCCCCGGCACGAACAGGAAGCGGATCTGCAGCACGTCGTTGCGGATGGCGAAGGCCACCACGCGGCCGAAGGCGGCCTCGGCTTCCTGCATGCGGCCGGTGTTCACGAGCGCCATGTACTCGCCCGTCAGTGCCTTCAGGCGCGGGGCGTCGCGCTCCTGGTTGGCGCGGCGGAATCCTTCCAGGGCCTGCGGGTAGCGCTGCTCGTCGTAGGCCTTGGTGGCTTCGTTGATGGTCGCCGCCAGGCCCAGGCGCTGCAGGTAGTCGCTGTCGGCGCGCTGGCCCGGCGGCGTGGCCGCCGTGCGCGCATAGGCCTGCACGGCCTGGTCCTTCACGATCAGCGGGCTGTCGCGGTAGTAGGGCGTGGGCTCGTTGTTGACCTCCTCGGCCCGCGCCATGGCCGAGGCCTGGGCCAGCGAGAGGCCGTTCTTCAGGTCGGTGATGGCCAGGTTGATCTTCAGCACCTGCTTCTGGCCGGGCACGGCCTCGCGGCCGAGGGTGCCGGTGAGCAGCGCGTCGGCGCGCGCGATCTCGCTGGCCTGGAAGGGCACGATCTGGTACTGGGGATGCTCTTTCGCGATGCGCGCCACGATGCGCTGCTCCAGCAGGCGCGTGGCCGCGGTCTGCTGGCCGGTGTCGACGTCGATCATCGGGTCGACCACCAGCCGTTTCTTGCCCACCACGCTTTCCACACGCGCCAGGAAGCCCGGCAGCTTGCTGGTCTGGCCGATCAGCTTCTCGGTGGCTTCGACGATGGCCTGCTCGAAGTTGGGCAGGCCGGTGTTGCGCGGCGGCCCGGCGGTCTGCAGGCAGGCCGTGAGGAACAGGCTGGACAGGCAGGCCAGCAACAGGCCGGCCCCGCGGGCACCGGCCAGGAAGGACAGGGAACGCTTGATCACGGACAGGTCTCCTGCGCGCCGTCACGGTCGCGCGCGCAAGGGGGATTGTCAGCCTTGCCGCAGCCCGCTCACAGGACGAGCTAGGGGGCCAGGCGCCCCGCCGGCCAGCACCGATCCCGACGGTCAGGCCGCGACGTTCAGGCCGCGGCGGGCTGGTTGCCGCGGTGCTGCTCGGTCTCGCCGTGCGCGCTCAGCAGTTCCAGCAGCTGCTTGCGGATCAGCATGCCGGGCTTGTCGGAGTCCATCGAATACTCGACGCCGCGGCGGCGGATGTCGACCAGGGCGTCGGGGTCGGTCGATTCCAGGATGTCCTTGTCCTCGCGCGTGATGACGTGGTCGAAGTCGATCAGCAACTGCGCCGGGCAGTCGGCCTCGGTGTCGTTGCGGAACAGCCACTGCGCCAGCTGCAGCCGGCCGTCGTCGATGGGCGTGAAGCAGTTGATGATGATGTGGCGCACGCCGCTGGGGTACTCGATGTCGAGCCGGCGGCTGAACGGCAGGTAGTAGGCGTTGCGCATGTGGCGCTGGGTGATGGGCTCGGTGCTGCCGCTGACGCGGTGGAAGGCCGGCGGGTTCGTCGCGTCGATGAGGGTCTCGGCCTGGAAGCCGATCGAGCCGTCGGGGTTCCTGCGCTCCACCAGCTCGTACCTGCTGGGCTTGGGCTGCGCCGCCACGCCGAAGGTGGCGCGGTGCACGAAGCTGAAGTGGCTGTTGTCGAAGCTGTTCTCCAGCGCGCGGATCGGGCTGGTGGCCCAGGTTTCGTAGAACTGGAAGATGGTGCGCCAGCCCGGCGCGCCGAACTCGGGCACCTCGGGGATGGGGGCGACGGGCTCGTCGAGCGCCACCCAGGCGTAGCCGTACTTCGCGACGCAGCGGTAGGCCGGCGTGCAGTACTCGGCCGGGATGGCTGCGGGATGCGGATGACGCGGCCGCCGGCGTTGTAGGTCCAGCCGTGGTAGCCGCATTCCAGCGCGCCGTTCACGCAGCGGCCCTTGCTGAGCTTGGCCGTGCGGTGGCAGCAGCGGTCCTTCAGCGCCGCGGGCTGGCCGTCGGCACCGAGGAACAGCACGATGTCCTCACCCAACAGGGTGAAGGGCCTGGGCAGGCCGCCCTCCAGCATCGACAACGGCATGACGGCATGCCAGAACTTGCGGAAGACGGGTTGGCGGGTGATCAGCATGAAACGGCCTCGGCTCGAAGTGGTGCATGCGCGCAGGGCGGTGGGCCGGCTGCGCGCGCCTTCGGGAGCAATTTCCGGCCGCCACGGTGCAGATGCACCGGGACGGTGAACGCTTCTACTCGCCGCGAACACTCTAGCAGGCACCGTGCCACCGGCGAGACGCGCAAGTGCCGTGCTTCGGGCCGATGCGGTGCATGCCGCGACAGCACGCGCACGGAAGTTGCAAGCGGCCGGCCATGACCCCACGCTCCGTCGGCCCTCCTGCGTCCCCCATCCAGAGCTTCCTGGACCAGTTGCACCGCGAGTTCGCCGCCCTGGGCACCGGGCAGGTGGCCACCTACATCCCGGAGCTGGCCAAGGCCGACCCGCGCCGCTTCGGCATCGTGATCGCCACCGTGGACGGGCAGGTCTACGAGGCCGGCGACACGCGGCACGCGTTCACCCTGCAGTCGATCAGCAAGCCGCTGGTGTACGGCGTGGCGCTGGAAGACCGCGGGCCGGCGCGCGTGCAGCAGGCCATCGGCGTGGAGCCCAGCGGCGACGCCTTCAACTCCATCAGCCTGGAACCCGGCACCGGCCGGCCCTTGAATCCGATGATCAACGCCGGCGCCATCGCCACGGCCGGCCTGGTGGGCGGGGTGACGCGCGAAGATCGCCTGGCGCGTGTGATGGGCGCGGTGTCGGCCTACGCCGGGCGCACGCTGGACATGGACGAGGCCGTGTTCGCATCGGAGCGCAGCACCGGGCACCGCAACCGCGCCATCGGCCACATGCTGCGCAACTACGACATCGTCACCGACGATCCCGAAGACGCGCTGGACCTCTACTTCCGCCAGTGCAGCATCCTGGTGACCTGCCGCGACCTGGCGCTGATCGCCGCCACGATGGCCAACGCCGGCGTCAACCCGTCGACCGGTCAGCGCGCGGTGGCGGCCCAGCACATCGCGTCGATCCTGAGCGTGATGACGACCTGCGGCATGTACGACTTCTCCGGCGAGTGGGTCTACCGCGTGGGCATGCCGGCCAAGAGCGGCGTGGGCGGCGGCATCATCGCCGTGCTGCCGGGACAGCTGGGCATCGGCGTGTACTCGCCGGCGCTGGACGAGCGCGGCAACAGCGTGCGCGGCGTGCAGGTGTGCCAGGCGATGTCGTCGCGCCTGGGCCTGCACTTCCTGCAGCCGCCGCGCGTGGCCTCGGCCGCGGTGCGCTCGCGCTACACGCTGGCCACCGTGCGGTCCAAGCGCCGTCGGCCGCTGCACGAGAACCAGCTGCTCGACACCGAAGGCCGCCGCGCCGTGGTGTACGAGCTGCAGGGCGACCTGAGCTTCGCCACCATCGAAC
>LNFM01011968.1_pt1 | contig 11574 bp, 9 predicted proteins | sample 596031 | NCBI WGS metagenome assembly LNFM01 (sample SAMN04254537, study PRJNA301005) | activated carbon metagenome | isolation source: dual media filters at the Ann Arbor, Michigan drinking water treatment plant | place: USA: Ann Arbor | reverse complement strand
GCAGACGGCGAGATCCGCCGTCTCGGTCAGCGCCCGCGTCACCTGCTCCAGCGGCCAGACGTCGCCGATGTCGGCAAGCGCCACCAGCAGCGCCACCTGGGCGCGGAAGCGCCGGAGCGCCCGCCCTACCCCCTCATCGCTGCGCGCCTTGCGGCAGGCGGCGACCGCCTCGGCCTTCAGCCGCGCGAAGGCGGTCTCCGGCGCTTCGGTCAGGCTGGCCAGGAGATGGGCGGGATCGTGGGTGGCGATGCCGGCGAGAAAGGGCGAATGGGCAAGGATACCGGCCACCAGCGCGCGCGGCTTCGGCGCCTTCAGCATCTGGTCGAGGGCAGCGCGCAGCTCGGTGTCGTCGACGCTGTCAAGGAAGCCTGCGATGCGCTTCGCCGCCGACGTGCCCTTGGGCAGGACGGGGGCGGCCGCCAGCCGCATGGCAAGGCCTGTGGACGAATCAGACGGGTCGGGCGGGGGCGCTCGGGTCATCAGCCGATCGTGGCAGACGCAGCGCGACCTTTAAACCCGGCCGGTTGTCCTCGAGCACCAGTCGCCCGCCATGCAGGCGCGCGACAGCCGCCGCGAGGCTGAGACCGAGGCCGGACCCCGGGCGGGTCCGGCTCGTCTCCAGCCGCACGAAGCGGTCGAGCACGCGGCCCCGGTCGGCATCGGCGATTCCGGGTCCGCGGTCGGCGATGGTGACGACGGCCTCGCCGTCCTCGGCGGCGACGGCGACGGCCACCGCGCCGCCCTCACCCGTCGCGCCATATTTCAGCGCATTGTCGAGGAGGTTGGCGACGACCTGTCCGAGCAGTTCGCGGTTGCCGATGACGCTGACGGGCGCAGCCGTCACGGTGAGGGTCACGTGGGCCTCCTCGGCCACCGGCTCGTAGAGTTCTGCGACGCCGCGGGCGATCTCGGCGAGGTCGAGGGGCACCATGCCCTCGCGCTGGTTGCCGGCCTCGGCGCGGGCGATCATCAGGAGCGCATTGAAGGTGCGGATGAGCCCGTCGGATTCCTCGATGATGCCGGTGAGCGCCGCGCGATAGGCCTGATCCGAGCCGCCGACCCTCAGCGCCTCCTCCGCCTTGTTGCGCAGGCGGGTGAGCGGCGTCTTGAGGTCGTGGGCGATGTTGTCGGAGACCTCCTTCATGCCGGCCATCAGCGCCTCGATGCGGGCGAGCATGTCGTTGACGGAGCCGGCGAGGCGGTCGAGCTCGTCGCGCGAGCCGGCGGTCGGCAGGCGTCCGGTGAGGTCGCCCTCCATGATGCGCCGGGACATCTCGGTCATGGCGTCGACGCGCTTCAGCACGCGGCGCGTGACGAAATAGGCGCCGAGCAGGCCGAGGACGAGCGCCACGATCAGCGACAGACGGAAGCCGCGGCCGAAGATGTCGCGCATGCGGTCGCGCTCCTCCAGGTCGCGGCCGACGAGCAGGCGGAAATTGCCGGGAAGGCCGTAGACCTGGGCGATGGCGCGGTGCGGACTGTCCGTGGTGTCCTCGCCGGCGCGGCGGTAGTCGGTCTCGATCCAGCCCTGGCGAGCGAGCGTCCCGGCGGGCAGTTCGCCGATGTTGCCGGTCAGCGGCACGCCGGCGAAGGTGGTGACGAGGTAGAGCGAGGCGCCGGGGCGATTGCCGCGCTCGTCCACCACCTCGACGAGGCGGCGGATGCCGCCGATGGCATATTGCTCGGCGAGGCCCCGCACCTCCGCCGTGATGGTCTCGGTGAGTTGGTCGGTGAGCTGGCGCTGGGTGGCAAAGCCCAGCCAGCCGATGACGAAGCCGGCGAAGAGCACGAAGATGAAGAGATAGGCCGCGATGATCTTGAACGCGGTCGTCGACAGCAGCGAGCGGAAGCCGGAGATGCGGCGCACGGACCTCGCGGCGGCGGCGCCGGGGGGCGCGGGAGCGGCGGTCACGGGCGCACCGTATATCCCGCGCCGCGGATCGTGTGGATCAGCGGCTTGTCGAAGCCCTTGTCGATCTTGGCGCGCAGCCGCGAGACGTGGACGTCGATGACGTTGGTCTGCGGATCGAAGTGGTAGTCCCAGACGTGCTCCAGCAGCATGGTGCGGGTGACGACCTGGCCGGCGTTCTTCATCAGGAATTCCAGCAGGCGGAATTCGCGCGGCTGCAGGATGATCTCCTCGGCGCCACGGCTGACGCGATGGGAGAGCCGGTCCAGCTCGAGGTCGCCGACGCGGTAGACCGTCTCCGGCGCACCGGTGGTGCGGCGGCGGGAGAGCACCTCGATGCGGGCGAGGAGTTCGGAGAAGGAATAGGGCTTGGGCAGGTAGTCGTCGCCGCCGGCGCGCAGGCCCTTCACCCGGTCGTCGACCTGGCCGAGGGCGGAGAGGATGAGCACCGGCGTGTCGCGGCCGGCGGCCCTGAGGTCGGCGATGACGGACAGGCCGTCCTTCTTCGGCAGCATGCGATCGACGATCAGCACGTCGTAGGGGCCGTCCGAGGCCATGGCGAGCCCGTCCTCGCCGTCGGCGGCGTGGTCGGCCACGTGGCCCGCCTCCCGGAAGGCCTTGACGAGATAGGACGCCGCCTCGCGGTCGTCCTCGATGATCAGAATCCGCATGGAGGGCATGTTACACGGGCTCTCGGGCGCTGTGCGAGACGGGGCCGGCGAAACGACGGAAAAACGGGGCGGCCGGACATGGAGATCCGACCGCCCCGCTCGAGCAGATCCAGGCCGGCGGGGGGCGACTGGGGATGCCGCGCCAGGATCACTCGTGAGTGGTGGCCGGCGTCGAAAAGGTTCGACGCCGGAAGACTTCGCCTCAGCTCGGGTTGAGCGGGATGGCGACGAAGCGCTGGCCCTCGCCGGAGCGCAGCCGGATCAGGGCCGAGCGGCGGCCGTCGGCGCGGGCGGCGGTGAGCGCCTCGCGCACGTCACGCAGCGAGGAGACCGAACGGCCCGCCACGTCGAGGATGACGTCGCCGGGGCGGATGCCGCGCTGGGCGGCAGGCCCGGAGGGGTCCACCTCGGTGACGACCATGCCCTCGCCGCGGCCTGCCGGTTCCACCGACATGCCGAGGCGCGGGGTGGCCGGCGCCGTCTCGGGCGTCATCTCGCCGCGGGGGGCGCGGCGGCCGGGCTGCTGGGCCGAGGCCTGGTCGCCCGGCAGGCGACCGAGGGTCAGCGGGAAGGCACGCTCGGCGCCGTCACGGATGACGGTGAGGCGCACCGTGGTGCCCGGGCGGACCGCGGCGATGCGGCGGCTGAGCTCGCGGGCGTCCTTCACCGGCTGGCCGTCCACCGACACGATGACGTCGGAGGGCTTCAGCTCGCTGCTGGCGGCGGGGCTGCCCGGCTGCACGCCGGCGACGAGGGCGCCTTCCGGCTTCGGCAGTTTCAGGCCCTCGGCGATCTCGGGGGTGATCGCCTGGATCTGCACGCCGATCCAGCCGCGCTCCACCGTGCCGCCCTCGCGCAGCGCCGCGATGACCGTCTTGGTCGTCTCGGAGGGAATGGCGAAGGCGATGCCGACATTGCCGCCAGAGGGCGAGAAGATCGCGGTGTTGACGCCGATCACCTCGCCGTTGGCGTTGAAGGTCGGGCCGCCGGAATTGCCGCGGTTCACCGCCGCGTCGATCTGGATGAAGTCGTCATAGGGACCCGAGCCGATGTCGCGGCCGCGGGCCGAGACGATGCCGGCCGTGACCGTGCCGCCGAGGCCGAAGGGATTGCCGACCGCCAGCACCCAGTCGCCGATGCGCGGGGCGGAGGCGGCGAAGCGCACGAAGGGGAAGTCCGTGCCCTCGGCCTTCAGCAGGGCGAGGTCGGTGCGCGGGTCGGTGCCCACCACCTTGGCCTTCACGGTGCGGCCGCTGTCGAGGACGATGTCGGCCTCGGTCGCGCCGCGCACCACGTGGTTGTTGGTCACGATGAAGCCGTCGGCGGAGATGAAGAAGCCGGAGCCCTGCGACATGCCGCGCTGGCCGCCGGGGCCGCGGGGACCACCGGGCATGCCGGGGCCGCCGAAGCGGGGGTCGTTGCGGAACTGCTCGCCGAAGCGCCGCATGAAGCGCTCCATCTGGCCGTTCTCGTCCTCGTCCATGCCCGGCAGCTCGCGGTAGTTCATCGCCTGCGGGGCGGCCTGGGTGACGCGGACGGAGACGACGGCGGGCTTCACCTTCTCGACGACGTCGGCGAAGGAATTGGGGGCGGTGATCGCACCTTGGGCGGTGGCGCTGGCAACGAAGGGCGCGCGGGCGGGCTCGAAGGCCAGGACGCCGGCGCCGACGGCAGCGACTGCGACGGTGCCGAGAAGCGCGGCGCGAATGCGGGACGTCATGGGGGAATCTCCACGAATGAGGGGACACGGGGTCTGCGCCGTGTGTGAGGGGACCATGGCGGAGAGCGGATTACGCGATCCTGTCGGGGACATTACATCTTCGTAAGGTGGGCAGTGCGGCGCGGGAAAGTTCGAAGCGTGGCCGGTTGCTGGCGAGTACAGATTGGCCGCACCCGCACCCTCCCCGCTGCGCAGGGAGGGGGACTTCGACGTCGCGCCGGATTTGTCGACCATTCGCCAGGCCCGACCGTTGGCCATTGGTAGTGCGAGCGGAAAGTGCGGCGCTCGGGCTTGGCGCACTGTCGAAGCGAGGGCGGAACGCGGTAGTCTCCCTCCCCTCGCCCCGCGAGGGGAGGGTAAGGGTGGGGCCATTCTGACGACGAAAAATCCCGTCGGACGAAAGGCGGCAATCCCCTCAGGACTTCAGAGCCGCCTCGAGCTTGGCCTGCTCCTCCTCGCTCAAGGGCGCCACCGCCGCCGGCGACGACCGGCGGCGACGGGCCGCCATGAGCAGATAGCCGACGCCGCCGAGCAGGAAGAGCGCCGGCGCGCCCCAGAGCACCGCCGTGTGCCAGCCGAAGCGCGGACGCAGCAGCACGAACTCGCCGTAGCGGGAGACGAGGAAGTCGACGACCTGCCGGTCGCTGTCGCCGGCCGTCAGCCGCTCGCGCACCAGCACCCGGAGGTCGCGGGCGAGCGGCGCGTCGGAATCGTCGATCGACTGGTTCTGGCAGACCATGCAGCGCAAGTCCTGGCTGAGCGCGCGGGCGCGCTCCTCGAGGCGCGGATCGGCGAGGCGCTCGCCCGGCAGCACGGCGAAGGCCGGTGTCGCCGTCAGCAGCGAGAGCACGAGGGCGAGGACGCGCATCGCCTATTCCGCCGGCTGCATGGCGGCGGCGCGGCGGGCCGAGGGCTTCGGCGCGCCGACCCTGAGCCGCCGGTCGGACAGCGACAGGACGCCGCCGAGCATCATCACCAGCGTGCCGATCCAGATGAGCAGCACCATCGGCTTGTAGAAGAAGCGCAGGGCGATGGAGCCATCGGTGCTGGCATCGCCCGGCGAGACGTAGAGCTGCGAGACGCCGCGGGTCTTCAGCGCCGCCTCGGTCGTCGGCATGGCGCGGGCGGTATAGACACGTTTGGCGGGGGCGAGCGTGCCGGCGTCGACGCCGCCCTCGCGCACCGTGAGCCTTGCCACGAGATCGCGGTAGTTGGGCCCCTGCACCGGTACGAGGCCCTGCAGCGTGATGTCGTAGCCGGCGACCTGGACGCTGTCGCCCGGCCGCATCTGCACGATGGTCTCCTGCTTGTAGGCGGTCTCGCCGACGATGCCGAGCAGCATGACGCCGACGCCGGCATGGGCGATGGCGGCGCCCCAGGCGGAGCGCGGCAGGCCGCGGGCGCGGGCGAGGCTGGTGGCCGCCGGCGCGCGGAAGAGCTGGATGCGCTCGGCGATGTCGAGCAGCGCGCCGACGATGACATAGGCGGCGAGGCCGACGAAGAGCGGCGCCATGACCGGCCCGCCGGTCGTGACCGCATAGGCGACGAGCGTCGCGAGGATGGCGGCGGCGAAGGCGAGCGTCAGGCGCTGCGCCACCGCCAGCAGATCGCCGCGCTTCCAGGCGAGGAAGGGCCCGAAGACCATGGCGATCATCAGCGGCACCATCAGCGGCCCGAAGGTCCAGTTGAAGAAGGGCGGGCCGACCGAGATCTTGGCGCCGGTCAGGGTCTCCAGCGCCAGCGGATAGAGCGTCCCGACGAGGACGGCGGCGCAGGAGGCGGTGAGGAACAGGTTGTTGAGGACCAGCGCGCCCTCGCGCGAGACCGGGGCGAAGAGGCCGCCCTGCTTCAGCGTCGGCGCGCGCCAGGCGTAGAGCGCCAGCGAGCCGCCGATGAAGGCGACGAGGATGGCGAGGATGAAGACGCCGCGCTCGGGATCCACCGCGAAGGCATGGACCGAGGTCAGCACGCCGGAGCGGACCAGGAAGGTGCCGAGGAGCGAGAGCGAGAAGGTGAGGATGGCGAGCAGCACCGTCCAGACCTTCAGCGCCTCGCGCTTCTCCATGACGATGGCGGAGTGCAGAAGCGCCGTGCCGGCGAGCCAGGGCATCAGCGAGGCGTTCTCCACCGGGTCCCAGAACCACCAGCCGCCCCAGCCGAGCTCGTAATAGGCCCAGTACGAGCCCATGGAGATGCCGGCGGTGAGGAAGATCCAGGCGACCAGGGTCCAGGGCCGCACCCAGCGCGCCCAGGCCGCGTCGAGCTTGCCGTCGATCAGCGCCGCCACGGCGAAGGCGAAGGACATCGAGAAGCCGACATAGCCGAGGTAGAGCAGCGGCGGATGGATGGCGAGGCCGACATCCTGCAGCAGCGGGTTGAGGTCGCGCCCCTCCATGGGGGCCGGCGTGATGCGGGCGAAGGGGTTCGACGTCTTCAGGATGAAGAGCAGGAAGGCGGCGGTGATCCAGCCCTGCACGGCCAGAACGTTGGCCTTGAGGGTGAGCGGCAGGTTGCGACCGAACAGGGCGACCAGCGCCGAGAACAGGGTGAGGATCAGCACCCAGAGGACCATGGAGCCCTCGTGGTTCCCCCAGACGCCGGAGATCTTGTAGATCAGCGGCTTGGTGGAATGGCTGTTCTGGAAGACGTTCTCGACAGAGAAGTCGGAGACGAGATAGGCGTGGGTCAGCGTCGCGAAGGCGAGCGCGACGAAGAAGAACTGACCGAGCGCGACGGGTGGTGCCGTGCCCATGAGGGCGGCGTCGCCGCGGCGCGAGCCCCAGATGGGCACGATGGACTGGACCAGCGCCAGGGCCAGGCCGAGGACGAGGGCGAAATGGCCGATCTCGGGGGACATCAGGGCGACCTCGCCGGAGCGTTCGGATTGGGGGCGGGATCGCCCGGCTTCCAGTGGCCCTGCCGCTTCAGGCTGTCGGCCACTTCCTTGGGCATGTAGTTCTCGTCGTGCCGGGCGAGCACGCTGTCGGCGCGGAACGACCGGTCCGGCCCGAGCACGCCCTCGGTGACGACGCCCTGCCCCTCGCGGAACAGGTCGGGCAGGATGCCGCGATAGGCGACGGGGATGGAGTTGCGGCCATCGGTGACGGTGAAGGCCACCTCCATGTTCTGGCCGCGGCGGACCGAGCCCGCCTCGACGAGCCCGCCGAGCCGCATGCGGGCGCCGGGCTGGAGGTTCTTCTCGACGATGTCGGTCGGCGACTGGAACAGGGTGATCGAGCCGGAGAGCGAATAGAGCACCAGGCCCGCCGCGAGGCCGAGCACGGCGAGGGCGATGCCGATCAGGGTGAGGCGGCGCTGCTTGCGGGTCATGCCGCCGCGGACGAAGACGGGCGTTCCGGTGGTGGTCATGTGCCGCCGATCCCCAGTTCGCTGACCAGCCCGTCGAGGCGGCCGATCTTGTCGGCCTCGCCGGCGAAGCGCTGGCGGGCATTGGCGGCGGCCTCGCGGGCCTTGGCGGCCTCGCCGAGGACCACATAGGAGCGCACGAGGCGCATCCAGCCCTCGAAATCGGACCCGTCGGCCGCCAGGCGCGCGGCGAGGCCGTCGACCATGGTGCGGATTTCGGGCGGGATGACGGGCGCGGCCGGGGCCGCTGCGGCGGCGGCCGGCGGCGGGGTGCCGCCGAGACGGGCGATCTCGGCCTGCAGCAGGGCGACCCAGGGGGCGCCGGCCGGCGCTTCCGCGACGAGCTTGCCCCAGAGGGCGCGCGCCTCGTCCGGCTTGCCGTCCTGTTCGGCGGCGAGGCCGATGAAATAGCCCGCCTTGGGATGGCCGGGACCGAGCGCCCGCGCCCGCTCGAAGCCGGCCTTGGCTTCCGCGGTGACGACGCCGCCGGCGGCGAGGGTCTGGGCCTCGGCGAGGTCGGCCTCGCGGTCGGCGGTGGCGCCGAGGATGCGCAGGGCGTTGCTCCGGGCGCGGACCGCATCGGGCACCCGGCCGAGCCTCAGATAGACGGGGGCGACCACCTCCCAGCCGCGGCCGTCGCCGGGATTGGCGGCGAGATGGGCCTCGATGCGGGCGATGAGGCCGGCCATGTCGGTGGCTGCGGGCTCGGCGCGCTGGCGCTCGGCCAGCGGCTGGCCGGAATAACCGGGCTGGCCTTTCAGGCCATAGGCGACGGCGGCGATGGCGGGAATGACGAGGATGGCGCCGACCGCGACCATCCGGCGGCGGCGCGTGGCGCCCTCCCCGGCGGTTGCGGCGATGCGCTCGGAGGCGGCGATCAGCCGGCGGGAGACCTCGACGCGGGCGGCCTCCGCCTCGGCTGCGCCGATGAGGCCCGCCTCGGCGTCACGGCCGATCTCCGCGAGCTGATCCTTGTAGACGGCGACGTCCATCTCGGCGGCAGCGGCGTGGGTCGTGCGCGACAGGGGAAGGAGAACGGCGAAAATCGCCGCGGCAGTCATGGCCGCAATGGCGAGCCAGATCGTCAGGGAGCCTTCCATGGCTTGGGGGAACGTCCCGTCATGCAGGGGCGCCGACGGGCACCCACCCTCGAATGATGCTAAATAAAGCACCCGCCTCCGGGGGACAACGCTCAGGTTGTCGCGCTCCGGAAGGTTTGATGTCGCGCAAAGTTCGGCCGAACGCCGCGGCGCACTTGAGGACGTCCCTGCGCGGCGGCAGAACCGGCGCACTTGCTCGAGCGCTTCCCGTCATCCCCGGCCGAGCGCAGCGAGGGGAAGGGGATCCAGGAGTTGAAGGGCAAAACCCGATCCACGGCCGTCGTCGGCAAGGGTGCGCGCCAGCGCGTCGGCCCCTGGACCCCCTTCCCTCGGCCTTCGGCCTCGCCGGGGGTGACAGGGTAGGCTCGCTTCGAAGATGGGCCATCACGGGCGAGGCGCGGACCGCCCGCCTCAGCGTCCGGAGGCCTTGGAGCTGTTGATGGCGACGTCGGCGGCCTTCTGCAGCAGCTGGGCGTAGCTGGCGCCGAAGATGCGGGCGGAGAAGCGCACGGCGGCCTCGATCTGGCTGATCTTCAGGGACCGGTCCACGTCGGGCGAGGAACGGATGTTCTCCATCAGCTGCGTCAGGGTCGGATCGAGATAGCCCTGGATTTCCGAGAAGACGCGGGTGGTCATCTCGTTCAGAGCGATCTCCGAGGCATGGCTGCGGCAGGTGTTGAGGAGGTCGAGGCGGGCCTCGACCTCGGCGACCACCTCCTCGGTGATCGGCTGCATGGGCTGGTCGCTGCGCTGGCGCGGGCGCAGGAGGCGCCTCACGTCGCCCGGCACCCCCTCGATCTCGGCGGAGAGGAGCGCCGCGAGATCGGCCCGCAGCTTGGCGATGCGCCGCTGCCAGGGCCCGTCGCCCGTCAGGCTCATGTCGGTGCGCAGCGAGCGGACCGAATCGTGGAACTCCTTGATGCCGGCGGCGGCCCGGTCGCCGCGCCCCTCCTTGATCGCCCGCGACACCCGCTGGGTCGCCCGTTCGATGTCGGCGATGACGAGGTCGACGGCGGCGCGGTAGGGGCTGGTGGAGATCTTGCTCGGCTCGTCGCTGTCGGCGGCCGAGACGGCGAGGCGGACGAGCTGGGCGCGGTGGACCAGCCGCGCCTGCATGAGGGCGAGGCTGAAGGGCAGCAGGCCCGGGCGCGAGGCGGCCAGCGGGTCGAGCATGCTGCGGGCGTTGGCCAGCCCCTCGTCGGCGAGGTTCTTGATCGAGTTCGGCGCCTTGGCGACCACCGAGGCGATCAGCGTCGAATCGTTGAGCACCGCCAGCACGTCGGCGAGGTCCTCGCGCACCCGCTCGTCGCCGAGCCGCACGTTGAGGCGCTTGCGCTCGAGTTCACCGGAGGCGGCGACTTCGAGAGCCGCATAGGCCGTGGTGCTGAACTTGGGAAGGAAATCGGCGATGGCGGCGGCGACCGGGATCTCGTCGCCGTCGATCTCCGCCCTGCGGCAGACCTGTTCGAGGGCCGCCGACGCGTCCGGCTGCAGGTCGCGCTTGAGGAAGGTCCAGATCGCCGGAAGCGAGGCGCGCATGATGCGGCCGCGGACCTTGGTCTCGAGACGTTCGTCGATGAGGAAGGGATCGAGGGGGCGGAAGAGCAGGCGCGGGGCCGCGTCCTCGCGGGGGGCCTCGTCGGCGGGCGCCGTCTTGCCCGACGCCGCCTTGGCCGGCGCGGCCGGAGCCGCAGCCAGGCCGAGGGCTGCGACGATGAGATCGCCGCCCGGCACCTCCTCGCCGCGGGCCTTGGCCTTGGCGATCTCGTCGGAGAGCAGCTTCTTGGCGGAGTCCGGCAAGGCAGACAGATAGGCGCGCAACCGCTCCATGGACGAGGGAGCGGCGGCGCTGTCCTGTCTGGTGACGGCGGCTTCGGTCATCGTGCCCGAAAGTAACCCGCCGACGTTAAGAAGTGGTGGCTGCGGCAGCCTCAGCCCACCGGAGTCCAGCTTCCGTCGGGGTTGCGGCAGGCGGTGCCGACGGCGGTCTGCGGCCGGCCGCCCACATAGATCGTGTGGGTATATTCGCGGCAGTAGGCAGCGCCGCGGTAATAGGTCCGGCCCGGCTCGACATAGCCGTAGGCCTTCTCCGAGCGCCACTCGGAGCGGCGGCCCTCGACCCAGACCACCCGCTCGGCCTCGTAGGCGCGCTGGCGATCCTGGGCGTCGAGATCGCGGCCGATGGCATTGCCGATGAGGCCGCCGATGGCCGCGCCGGCGAGGCCAGCCGCCAGGCGCTCGCCCGGCCCGCCGCCGAACTGCGAGCCGATGAGCGCGCCGGCCACGGCGCCGACGGCGGTGCCGGACTGCTCGCGGGTTTCGCAGCCGGCGACGGAGAGGCCGATCAGGACGGTGGCGGCGACGAGACGGAGGCGCATGGATGGAACCCGGTTCGGGCCGGTTCTGGACCGGCGTGATGTGGACCGCGCCAATGTCCAGCCGAATGCGGCGAAAAACGGGCGCGATACCGTCGGGGATGGGGAGGCGGACGAGGACGTCGGATCGGGACGGTTCATCCGCCGCCGTCATCCCCGGCCGAGCGCAGCGAGGGGAAGGGGATCCAGAAGTTGCAGGGCGAAACCCATCCCTACACGACGTCTGCAGCTCAGAGGGTGGTGCATGTCGGCGCCTGGACCCCCTTCCCTCGGCCTGCGGCCTCGCCGGGGGTGACAGGGAGAGGATCGCGACAGGCAGTGTGCCGGAATGAGCAGGCACCGACCGCGTTGCAGGGCGCCGCCTCACCTCTCCCCGGCGGGGAGAGGTCGGCCGAAGGCCGGGAGAGGGGGGGGAGATCCTTCGGCTTGCCGC
>LNFM01026572.1_pt1 | contig 11576 bp, 10 predicted proteins | sample 596031 | NCBI WGS metagenome assembly LNFM01 (sample SAMN04254537, study PRJNA301005) | activated carbon metagenome | isolation source: dual media filters at the Ann Arbor, Michigan drinking water treatment plant | place: USA: Ann Arbor | reverse complement strand
GCGTGATCGCGCTGTTTCCAGGCTTCACGCGGGAGTACGTCAACGCCGTGAAAACAGTCGATCTGAACGATTACACGCTGGGTTGACGGCAGTGACGGCCCACGATTCCGAGACTACTTGAGGTGGTGAATCTCGCTCGGGTGGCTTTCTGCGCGTTCGACCGGCCGCTTTCGGGTGGCGAGTTCTGAACAACGGGTGTCAGCCTTGGGCCCGCTGCGGAAGTTCGGCGAGGTCTCATGGATGCCGGATGTGCAGCGATTGCGTCTTGGACCAGGACACACCAGAGTCAGCTCTGCGACGGTGACGCCATGAGGACCACCAGAAAACGATCCGACGAGGCTTCCTTGTCGGCGCTGGCGTAGATCATGCGACTCAAGCCATCCATGTGCTGCAACTCCAGCTCGACGGTTTCGGTCGAACCTTGGGTTTTGGCCTGACCGAGCATCCATCGCAACCGTTCCCTGCTGGGAGCAGACAAAAAGCTGGTGAGGGGGCGCCCCAGCACGTCATCGCCGGATGCCCGCAGCAAGCGCAATCCGGCCGCGTTGATCTCGCACAGCACGGACGCCTCGTCCACGACCAGGTACGCTGCCGGCGCCCGCTCGAAACGATCCGTTTGGCGGATCAGGTCATTCTCCAGCTCAACACGGGACTGTCGAAGTTCCTCATGCTGCATGTCGACTTCAACCTGGTGGACCTGGAGCTCGTGCAGCAGTGCCATTGCATCGACGGCGGTGTCTGGCGAGGACGCGAGCTTGTACAACACAGCCATCGCATCCGACGTGCTGGCGCGCGCGAGGTCGACCTGGATCCCGCCCGTCAACTGCGTTGTCGCCCGCTCGCGCAAGCTCGAGAGGTAGGAAGAGGTTTCAGTGAGGTAAGACATGGAAGCTCCTGAGAGTTGAAGTGTCAACTCACAAGCTTGCACTCTACCCCTTGCGAAGACGGGCTTCTAGCTTTTTGGCCGTGGTGATGTCGATCAGCGTGATGACCACGCCATGGATCATGTTGGCCAGCGTTCGATAGGGTTTGATCCGAACCAGAAACCAAAGTCCGTCGGTGGTCGTGATCTCCTTCTCGGTCAACGTCAAGGTCTTCAGGGTCTGCTTGGCGTCCTCGTTGAGACCGGGGTAGTTCAGCGTGCTGGCCAGGTCGGTCAAGGGCCGTCCGATGTCGCCCTCTCGCAGGTGGATGATCCGGGTGATCTGCTCGGTGTATCGCCGCACATTCAGCGCACTGTCGAGGAACAGCGTGGCGATGTCGGTGCTGTTGAGCAGGTTCTGCATGTCGCTTTGCGCCAGCGCCAGGTCGTCCAGCTTGGTTTGCAGCTCGTGGTTCAGTGTCTGCAGCTCTTCGTTCATCGACTGGGACTCTTCCTTGGAGGTCGTCAGCTCTTCGTTGGCAGATTGAAGTTCTTCGTTGGTGGATTGGAGCTCTTCATTGGCCGACTGCAGTTCCTCGGCAGACGCACCCATCTCCTGACGCAAGGCGAGGATCTCATCCTTGCACCGCTGCAGTTCTTCGACCAACTGCGGGTCCACTGCACCATCTGCTGGCTTGCGCCTGCGCTTGGCCGGCACTGGCGCAACGACTTCGCGAAAGACGACCATCACCAAGCCTGCCAGGGAATGAGGCTCGTGCATCAACTTGACGGTCACATCCAGGGAGGTCTGGATGGGCTCTTCGCTCAGGCGCAGGCCGCGCACCTCCACACTGCCTTTGTCCTGCTGGGCTTGTCTCAGCGCCGCTGCAATCTGGGTCCTGATGGTGGGACGGACCATCACATGGATGTTCCAGTTGGCCTTGCCCGACGCGGGCTCAAGGTACTTGCCCACGCTGCCATTGATGAAAACGATGTCGCCCTGCGCATTCACCAGCACGGCAGCCGGAGAAAATTCTTGAAGCAGCGCTTGCTCGGCGTGGGTTTGCAGGTTGGCGGAAAGCACGGTCGAGGGGGACACATTGAACTCCTGGGGATGCCGGGTCAAGACACGGCGAGGACTGGTCGGAAAGTACACCGAGCCTGCGTTGACGGGATATTCGCTGCGCCAGTAGAGCCGGGATTTCTGGCTGGCCGGCGTGAACAGGGCGTGGAATTTTCCAATGGTCTCCGACCCTCCGAGCAGCAGCGCGCCTCCGGGACGCAGGCTGTAGCTGAAGAGGGGCATCAAGCGGCTTTGCAGTTCCGCATTGAAATAGATCATCAGGTTTCGACACGAGAGCAGGTCGAGCTTGGTGAACGGGGGATCCAGAATCACGTCGTGCTGTGCAAACAGCACCATTTCCCTTATGTCACTGTTGATGAGGAATCCGCTGCCCTGGGCAGTGAAGAACCTGCCCAGCCGCACGGGATCCATCTCGCCGGTGATTCTCTGCGGATAGTGTCCCTTGCGGGCCACGTTGATCGCGTCTGCGCTCAGGTCGCTGGCGAAGATCTGCAATGAACGGCTCTCGGGGTCGTCCAGCTCGCCAAGCAGCTCCTTGAAGACCATGGCCAGGGAATACGCCTCTTCACCCGTGGAGCAACCCACCACCCAGGCGCGAAGGCGTGTTCCCTGAGGGCTGCGCGCCACCAGAGCAGGCATGACCGTGTCTCTGAGTTCCTGCCACACCACAGGATCCCGAAAGAAACTGGTGACGCCGATGAGCATTTCCTTGAAAAGCAGGTCCAGTTCCTGGGGGTTGTCCCGGGCAAACTGCTCATACGCTTCGTGGTTGGTCAAACCGTGCACGCCCAGGCGTCGCTGGATGCGTCTGCGCAAGGTGCTGGGTTTGTAGTCCGAGAGGTCGTGTTTGCTGCGCTCTTTGAGCAAACCCAGGATCGATCCAATGGCCTGTTGACCATCCCCGGCCTCGTCGTCGTACCCCGGGGAATCACCATGCTTCGATTTGATGAAACGGAGGATGCGATCGGGCAAGTCGGAGACCGGACCGGTGATGTCAACACAGCCAGTGGCAATGGCGCTCTTGGGCATGGAGTCGAACTGCGCAGACTCCGGCGCTTGGGCCAATGTCAGACCACCCTGCGATTTGATCGCCTGCAAGCCCAGCGAGCCGTCCGACCCCATGCCGGACAGGACCACGCCGATCGACCGATCGCCCTGGTCGCGCGCCAGCGATGAAAAGAACAGATCGATGGGCAATCTCATGCCCCGGGGCTGAACGGGCTCTGCCAGATGCAACAGCCCCCCTGCGAGGGACATTTCCTTGTTGGGTGGAATGACGTAGACCACGTCCGGCTCAATGCGCATCGTGTCGGTCGCTTCAAGCACTGGCATGTCTGTTGCGCGCTGCAAAAGCTCCACCAGCATGGCCTTCTGCGTGGGGTCCAGATGCTGGACAACGACATAAGCGAGACCGCTTGACGGTGGGACATGAGCCAGAAACTGCTCAAGCACGGCGAGCCCACCAGCCGATGCGCCCAATCCCACAGCACGCACCGCACTATTCGCGTGTGCAATGGATTTTTCTGCGTGTTGGCTCATGCCCGATTATCAAGGCACCATTGGGATACCACTGCTGGCTCTGCGGGCCATTTGAAACAAGGGCGGTCTCGGCTGTTGGTTCGCTTGGAGTACCGTCTCATGGTCTCCTTTACGACGGTCCTGACCGAGGTAAGTGAGTTGATCGAACCTGACAAACCCCGCCAGAACCAGCTGCTGGCCTCATTGCCCCGCGCGGACTGGCAGCGATGGCAACCTCTTCTTGAGCGAGTGGATCTTCCGCTGAAGAAGACGCTTCACGAGGTTGGCGCGCCGCTGCAGTTTGTGTATTTCCCAACCAACGCCATCATTTCGCTGCTCAATGTGAACGCGGACGGATCGCCGGCGCAAATTGCCGTGGTGGGTCGCGAGGGTGTGGTCGGCATATCCATTTTCATGGGCCACAGCAATTCACCGAGCCGCACTGTGGTACAGAGTGCGGGCATGGGATACCGCATCCCTGCCGTGGTCATCAAAGCAGAGCTGGAACGCTCAGTCCCCGTGATGCACCTCATGCTGCGCTACACGCAAGCGCTGATTACGCAGATGAGCCAGACAGCTGCATGCAACCGGCGTCACTCATTGGACCAGCAGCTCTGCCGCTGGTTGTTACTCATCCTGGATCGCCTTCCCGGTGACGAAGTGGCCATAACTCATGAGCTGATCGCCCACATGTTGTGCGCATCACGTGAAGATGTCATAGAAGCCGCCTTGGACCTTCAGATCTGCGGTCTGATCCAGTATGCACGCGGCCGCATTTCAGTGCTGGACCGCCCCGGATTGCAGCGCCGCAGCTGCGAGTGCTATCAGGTGGTGAAGAGCGAGTACGACCGCCTACTGCCGAATCCCGAGGTTGTGTCACGCAGGAACGGGTAGAGGCCTGCCCGTTCCGTTCAGCAACGCAGATCCACCATTTTCCCTTGTGTTCGGTTTGCCGTATTCGTTTGCATTTTGGGCTTCCCCGAGTTTCCCGGACGGTTTGCTCAGCCCGTCAAGCCTGAAAACATCATGTCATTGGATGTGTCCGGGAAACTGGGGAAGGCCCCGAAAAGACTGGGATTTGATCAGTTGCAGCGCAAGCTGCTGTGATCCATCGTTGCAGGCAGTGCTCAGACGTTACTGTCCACGTAACGCTGTCGAACGGCAGTTGTCGAAGGGCCTGCGGCCGTTCGAGCGCCACTTTCCACAATGGTCGAAATGCAAGGTCGTTACGGTTCTGTGCCGCGACGACGAACGTCCGGGACCATGCCCTGCCAGTCGTCTGCGCGTTTCTCACTTCTCGGCTGGCGCCGAAAAGCAAACCCATGCAAAAAACAGCATGAACACGAGATCGTTCAAGCCGTAGATGCTGAAGAACATCCCGGCAAAAAAATCCTTGGCGTACAGCGCCCCAAGGTTGTTATTCGAAAGCCACAGCAACCACGCCACCACATAGACAAACTTCTCGATGGCAAAAGCGCCGGCCAGCCATTTGATGCCGGTACCCGCCATTGCAGCACCCAGGTACGCCAAACCCCACACAACAATCATCAGCAGGCCGAAGTTCGACATGACGACGGGATCGGCTTCAGCGATGGCGTCGTTGGTGAAAACACGAGAGAACAGCAGCACACCGCCGATGTTCATGACACCGGCTGCGATGAATCCATTCCTCACCAGAGTCTTTTTCACTGCAGTACCTCAAGAAGTTTGTGAAAGAGACGGCAGCAGCAACAGCCCGTTGCGTGCAGCCGGCCGCCATCGCAGCCCTACCCCCCGTGCTGCGGCTGCAGCAGCGGCACGCGGTTGATGGCCATGGCAGCAGCCGCCGTGCGGGTCTCCACGCCGAGCTTGGCATAGATGCGCTCCAGGTGTTTTTTCACCGTGGCGGGGCTGGCGGGTTGATCTTGCCCTTGACCACCCAGTACAACACCTCGGCCTCGCGCGCGGTGAGGCCAAAGGCGCCGGCCACGCTGGAGAGCACGCTGGCGTCTGACGTTTCCTGCATCACGATCAGCCAGTCGCCGCCGGCATCGACATCTCCGTCTTCATCGCCTACACGCTGGTGCAGCCGGAAGGTGAGCCGGCGCGGGCCGTTTTCCAGCGTGAGGCGCGGTGGCTCGCGCTGCTCGCTCGCTTCCCCCAGGTGGCGCCGCAACCATTGCAACACGGCCGGTGGTGTGGTGGGCGACTCGGTGCCGCAGTAGTTGCGCAGCAGGTCGCGCGCCAGCGGCGTCTGCCACATCAGGCGGCCGTCGCTCTCGCGCACGGTGATGGTCGCGTAGCCGAAGGCGTCCAGCGCGTTGCGCGCCTGGCTGCGCTCCACCGCGCCTTGGCGCACATGGCGCGCGGTGCGCAGGTGCACGCCCATGCGCGCCATCACCTCGCGCGGCTTGATGGGTTTGGTCACGTAATCGGCGCCGCCCGCGTCGAGAGCGGCCACCAGGTGTTCGGTCTCGGTCAGGCCGGTCATGAAGATGATGGGGATGTGCGCAGTGGCGGGCTGTGCCTTGAGGCGGCGCGCCACTTCAAAACCGTCGATGCCGGGCATCACCGCATCGAGCAGCACCACGTCGGGCAGGGCCTGCGTGGCGCGGCGGATGGCGCTCTCGCCATCGAGCGCCACCAGCACGGTGTAGCCCGCGTCGTCGAGCGCGTCGTGCAGCGGCGCGACGTTGTCGGGCACGTCGTCGACGATCAGCACGATGAGCTGGTCGGTCTGTTGCAGCATGAACTCAGACATGGCGCTGCAGCAGTTGCTGTTCGATGGCGTCAAAACGGAACTCAAAGCCCGCCTGCTCGGGGTGGTCCTGCACCCACTCGTCGAGCCACTGCACGATGCCCTTGTAGTAACCCAGGCGCACGAGTTCCAGCAGGGGTTCAAAGTCCCGACCACGGGTGACCTCCACGCCGGGTTGTTGTTGTGTCGGGAGGGCGAGCATCCCGGCTGCTGACGGAAGCACATCGTTCCACACCAGATGCAACCGCAGGCCGAGCCAGCCGAGCAGGTCGTCGCGGCGCACCGGCTTCACGAAAAAGTCTTGCGGTCGGTGGCCCAGGTCGTTGTCGAGTCCCTTGTCGAACGCATTGGCCGACACGATGGCCAGCGGCACCACGCCCCAGCCGCTGGCACGCAGGCGGCGCATGGTTTCCCAGCCGTCGATGCCGGGCATGGCCAGGTCCATGAACACGGCGTCGGGTGCGCCTGCATCACCGGGCTGCAAACCGTCGAGCAAGGCCAGCGCGTCCAGGCCGCTGGTGGCCAGCATCACATCGAAGCCCAGCGGCTCCAGCCAGCGCTGGATCAGCTCGCGGTCGGCCTCTTCGTTGTCCACCACCAGCACGCGGCGGCGCACGCCCTCGTAGCCGGTGTGGCTGGGCAATGCCAGCGGGCGCGGCAACACCGCGCCGTGCACCTCGGGCAAAAACAGGCGCACGGTGAACACCGAGCCCTCGCCCGGTGCGCTGCGCACGGTCATCTCGCCGCCCATGAGGTCGGTGAGCATCTTGGCAATGGTGAGGCCCAGACCGGTGCCGGTGGAGGGCCCGGGTGCCACTTCGTTCTGAGGCTCGAACACCCGCTCCAGGTCTTGCGCGCGCATGCCGGGGCCGGTGTCGTGCACCTCGAACTGCGCCATCTCGCGCGCATGCGTCACGCGCAACCGCACCTGGCCGACCTGGGTGAACTTCACCGCATTGCCCAGCAGGTTGATGAGGATCTGGCGCAGGCGTTTTTCGTCGGCACGCACGGTGTCGGGCAGGCGGCTGCCGGTCTCGAACACAAAGCGCAGGCCCTTGGCGCTGGCCTGCAGCTCGAACATGCCGGCCACCTCCTGCATGGCGCCGGCAAAGGCCATGGGCCGCACCTCCAGCGCGAGCTTGCCGGACTCGATGCGCGCGATGTCCAGCGTGCCCTCGATCAGCGAGAGCAGGTGTTCACCACCGCGGTTGATCACGCGAATGGCCTGCGCCCGGTGCGGCGCCATGCCGGTGTCTTCCTGCAGCAGCTGCGCATAACCCAGGATGCTGTTGAGCGGCGTGCGCAGCTCATGGCTGATGGTGCTGATGTAGCGCGTCTTGGCCTGGTTGGCGTGTTCGGCGGCCAGGCGCGCCTGCTGCAAGGCCTCGTCGGTCAGGCGGTGCGATTCGATTTCCTGCATGAGCAGGCGCGTCTGCCGGTTCGACTCTTCCTGCGCCACCTCGCGGCTCTTGTGCGCCAGCACCAGCCACCAGGCCACAGTCGCCGTGATCAGCAGGAGCACGGCGTACACCCGCACAAAGCCCGTGCGCAAGGCAGCGTCGAGCAGGCCGGCGTTGGCCGACAAACCCATGCGCAGCGCGAGCGCCTGCACCTCCTGCCGGTACAACAACCCGAGCACGGCAGCCAGCACCGGCGCCATCACCAGCATGAGCAGCAGGTAATGGGCGAGGCCCGCCTCCAGGTACGGCCAGATCGAACGTGGCAACACGCGGCGCAACGCGCCCATCCATTGCTCGGAGAGTTTGGCGTGCGGTTTGCAGAGGTCACCGCACCGCGCGTCGAGCGTGCAGCAGAGTGAACAGATGGAACCCTGGTAGGCCGGGCAGTGGGCCATGTCAGGGCCTTCGTACTCACGCTCGCAAATCACGCAGCGCTGGAGTGAAAACGGTGCAATGCCCCCTCCCCCTCTGGGGGAAGGAGCGCACCCACCTGGCGGAGAGCAGGCTCCAGCACCACCATCCCCCTCTTGGTGCCGCGCAATGTAATACCGCCCCTTCGTCAGCCAAGCGATCAACGGTGCAGCGATCAAGGCCGTCACCATCGCAATCACCGCCGAAAACGCCTCCGCGGTGGGCCCCATGAACCCCATGTGTGCGGTGATCGACAGCACGGAAGCCAGCACCATCGCCCCCACCCCCACCGGGTTGATGTCGTACAGATACGCGCGCTTGAACTCGATCCCCTTGGGGCTCCAGCCCAGCGGCTTGTTGATCACCAGGTCGGCCACCACGGCCATGATCCAGGCGATGGCGATGTTGGAGTACACGCCGAGCACCTGACCCAGCGCCTGGAACACGTTCATTTCCATCAGCATGAAGGCGATGAAGGTGTTGAATACCACCCACACCACGCGCCCGGGGTGGCTGTGGGTGATGCGCGACGGCGTAGGCGTTGGTCACGTTGATCTTGAGCTGCGAGACCACCACAAAGATCGCCGTGGCCGCCACCGCCCAGCCGTAGTCGGCAAACACGTACTCGTAGGCCGCGAGGTACATCTGGTTCGGGTCCACCGCACGCTCGGTGGGCACCATGTGGCTGATGGCCAGGTACGCCAGCACCGCACCGCCCAGCATCTTCAGCACGCCCAGCACCACCCAGCCCGGCCCACCGGCCAGCACACCGGCCCACCAGCGCAGGCCCTTGCCTGGCTCCTTCGCGGGCATGAAGCGCAGGTAGTCGGCCTGCTCGCCCATCTGCGTGATGAGCGCGATGCCCACCGTGAGTGCCGCACCAAACAGGTGCCAGTCAAACTGCACACCCGCGCCGGATTCACCCCCATAACGCACCACGTTGGTGAACGTTTCGGGTGCCATGATGGCCACCGCCCCAAAAGGGACCACCATCATCACCAGCCAGAGTGGCTGGGTCCACATCTGAAAGCGGCTGATCACCGAAACCCCGTGCGTCACCAGCGGGATGACCACCACCGCGCAGATGAGGTAACCCCAGGCGGGCGGGATGTCGAGCGCGAGCTCCAGCGCGTAGGCCATCACCGCCGCTTCCAGCGCGAAGAAGATGAAGGTGAAGGTGGCGTAGATCAGCGAGGTGATGGTGGAGCCGATGTAGCCAAAGCCCGCACCGCGCGTGAGCAGGTCCATGTCGACCCCGTAGCGCGCGGCATACACGCTGATGGGCAGGCCGGCGAGGAAAATGATCAAACCGGTGCACAGGATGGCCAGCGCCGCGTTCACGAAACCGTACTGCACCAGCAGCGTGGCGCCCACGGCCTCCAGGATCAGGAACGAGGCGGCGCCGAACGCGGTGTTGGCCACGCGCCATTCGCTCCATTTGCGAAAGCGCTGCGGGGTGTAGCGCAGCGCGTAGTCCTCCATCGTTTCGCTGCCGACCCAGCTGTTGTAGTCGCGGCGCACGCGGGTGATGCGCTGCGGCGCGTCCAGCCCGGGCTCGTGCCCTGCGGTGGATGGGGGTGCGGTGCGGATGGGGACGATGGGGATGGTTGTCACACTGCGTTTGTGCAGCTTTCGTGCCACGCTGGTGGCCAATGTCCTCCCGGGGCACGGGAATTGCTGACTCCCCACCCAAAGCACCACCCGGGACACACGCACCGCCATGGAACTGACGCCAAGAGAAAAAGACAAGCTGCTGATCTTCACCGCCGCCCTGCTGGCCGAGCGGCGCCAGGCGCGTGGACTCAAGCTCAACTACCCCGAGGCTGTGGCGCTGATCAGCGCGGCCGTGATGGAGGGCGCGCGCGACGGCAAGACCGTGGCCCAGCTCATGAGCGACGGGCGCAACGTGCTGACCCGCGCCGACGTGATGGAGGGCATCGCCGAGATGATCCCGGACATCCAGGTGGAAGCGACGTTTCCCGACGGCACCAAGCTGGTGACCGTGCACCAACCCATTCCCTGAAAGAGCACCATGCGCATCACCCCTGCCTTCCTCGCCACCGTCTTCAGCGCGCCAGCCCTGGCCCATGAGGGCCATGGCCTGTTCGGTTCCCATTGGCATGCCACCGACGTTCTGGGTTTCGTGGGCGTGGTGGTGGCCATTGCGGTGGCGCTGTGGTGGTCCAGCGGCAAGCGCTGAAGGAGCACGCCATGATCCCCGGCGAACTCCTTGTTGATGAGGGCGAACATGTCCTGAACCCCAGCCGGCGCACGCTCACCCTGGTGGTGAAGAACGGCGCCGACCGCCCGATCCAGGTCGGCTCGCACTACCACTTTGCAGAAGTGAACGGCGCGCTCGACTTTGACCGCACGGCTGCGCGCGGCATGCGGCTGAACATCGCCAGCGGCACGGCGGTGCGCTTCGAGCCGGGTCAGCAACGCACGGTGGAGCTGGTGGACTACGCGGGTGACCGCATCGTGTACGGCTTTCGCGGCCTTGTTCAAGGAAAGCTCGCATGAGCACGATTTCAAGAAGCGCCTACGCCAACATGTTCGGTCCCACCGTGGGCGACCGCCTGCGCCTGGCCGACACCGGTCTCATGATCGAGATCGAGAAAGACTTCACCCTCGCCGCCGGTGGCTACGGAGAAGAGGTCAAGTTCGGCGGCGGCAAGACCATCCGCGACGGCATGGCGCAGAGCCAGCGCACCCGCGCTGAGGGTGCCGTGGACACCGTGATGACCAACGCCGTGATCATCGATCACTGGGGCATCGTCAAGGCCGACATCGGCCTGAAAGACGGGCGCATCGTCGCCATCGGCAAGGCCGGCAACCCCGACACACAACCCGGCGTGGACATCATCATCGGCCCGGGCACCGAGGTCATCAGCTGCGAAGGCAACATCGTCACCGCCGGCGGTATCGACAGCCACATCCACTTCATCTGCCCGCAGCAGGTGGACGAAGCCCTCACCTCCGGCATCACCACCATGCTCGGTGGCGGCACCGGCCCGGCCACCGGCACCTTCGCCACCACCTGCACGCCCGGCCCCTGGCACATCGAACGCATGCTGCAGGCCGCCGACGGCCTGCCCATGAACCTGGGCTTTCTGGGCAAGGGCAACGCCAGCCTGCCCGCCCCGCTGCACGAGCAGATCAACGCCGGCGTGATCGGCATGAAGCTGCACGAAGACTGGGGCACCACACCGAGTGCCATCAGCAACTGCCTCGATGTCGCCGAAGCCACAGACACGCAGGTCGCCATCCACTCCGACACACTCAACGAGTCGGGCTTTGTGGAAGACACCATCGCCGCCACCAAGGGCCGCAGCCTCTGTGCCTTCCACACCGAAGGCGCCGGCGGTGGGCATGCACCCGACATCCTGCGTGTGGTGGGCGAGGCCAACTTCCTGCCCAGCTCCACCAACCCGACCATGCCCTACACGGTCAACACGCTGGACGAACACGTGGACATGCTCATGGTGTGCCACCACCTGGACGCCG
>LNFM01017583.1_pt1 | contig 11577 bp, 12 predicted proteins | sample 596031 | NCBI WGS metagenome assembly LNFM01 (sample SAMN04254537, study PRJNA301005) | activated carbon metagenome | isolation source: dual media filters at the Ann Arbor, Michigan drinking water treatment plant | place: USA: Ann Arbor | reverse complement strand
TCCGCAGCCCGGCCTGTTGCTCACCCCCCAGACGACAGCGTATCAACCCAAAAGACTCTACCCACGGCTGGATGAAACTTCAGGGGCAGGTCATAAGGCAAAAATGGGGGCAGGAGCTTTCATCGTTCACCGCCCATACTCGCTGGTCGATCCGAAATGGAATTTGGCGAGCCAGTCCTCGACGTCCTGCTGGCGGTAGAGGACGCGGGAGCGCTTGCCGGGTCCAACCTTCAGGTATCGGGGCCCGGTGCCATCGACCCGCATCCGCTCGAGCGTGCGGCGCGAAATGCGCAGCACCTCGGCCACCTCGATGGTGGTCAGGAACAGCAGCGATCCCTGTGGCTGGGTCACGGCGTCGGTCGTCCCCTGGTCGGAAGCTTCGTCGCACCATGATGATAGCGCGGTCGTCGTGAGAGCGCACCCACTTGCCCTGTGCAGGAAGCCCCGATGGGAGTTCAGAGGCCTTTGCCCTTGGTTCCCCCATCGGCATCGGCAGGCGGTCGGGCTGTTCTCATCTCATGGCGTCATTCCCTGAGGTATCGGTCCACGCGTTTCTCGGCCGTGATCGTTGGGCGGGGTGACAGCCGGGAGCCGGGGCCGCCAAGGGCCGGCTGCAGACGGGTCCCTGCCCATCTTCGCCGCCTCCGGTTCGCTGCGCTCAGCCCGGCAACCCCGTCACGCGTCTGTCCCTCAGTCGCCAACGGGCCGCGACAGGCGTGGTCCGGAAAACCAAGGAAAGACAGACCCATGACTGAGACCCAAGCCCCAAACCTCTACGCCTATGCCGTGGAAGATGCGCCCCGTGGCAAGAAATCCTACTGGACCCGCATCGGCCGCCTGTTCCAGCACAAGGACGGGAAGGGGTTCGACCTCGTGCTGAACGCGCTGCCAATCAATGGCCGCATCGTGATCCGCCAGGAGGAACCCGAGCAGGCACCTGCCCCTGAGCAGCCCCAGCAGTAAAAGCAGCTGATCCAGCCAACGGCCCCTTTCGGGGCCGTTCGGCGTGTTTCTCCGCGCCGAGGCACGCTCGTCGTCTCTGGCAAGCCTTGCGTCACGCGGCGACGCGCTCCGGTTTGACGGGGAGCAGACGCAGATAGGATTCCTTCTCCAGCGCCGCGATGCGCTCGGCGACGCTCGGATGGGTGGAGAAGGCCGAGCCCCGGAACATGAAGCGCGCGTAGGTCTGTTCGGCAGACGTCAAGGCTGGCGCGGCGTCGATCTTCCTGAGCGCGCCGATCATCGCGTCTTTCGAGGTGAGGGCCGCGCCGACGGCGTCGGCCCAGTATTCGCGGCGGCGCGAGAACGCGAGCACGGCCAACTCCGCCGCCCAGCCGATGACCCACCGCATGAACTGCTTGGCGCCTTGCGCCACCATGTACCAGACGCAGGCGTTCTGGAACGTGCGCATCAGCATCATCTTGCGCATGTCGCCGGAGACGACGTGGCCGAGTTCATGGCCGATGACGGCGGCCACTTCGTCCCGACTGAGCTTCTCCATCAGCGGCCGTCCGATAGCGACGGTCGCGTGGCGATGGTCGGTCCCCATGGCGAAGGCATTGAATTGCGGGATCGTCCCCACCTGTGGCGGCGGCAGATCGAGGCGTGCGGCAAGCCGCGTGGTCGTCGTCGCCAGCCAGTCGTCCGCCTCCACCTGCCGGAACCCCATGTGATTGAGCGTGCTGGCTTTGGCGGCGCCCATCCCGAGGAACCCGAACACGGTTCCCCAGAGCGGAACCGCCCAGAACCCACCCATCATGGCGCCGAGGAGGCCAAACGGTCCGACGAACGGCAGGGCGAGGAGCGCGCCCCAGATGAGCGCGACCCAGCTCAACGCCACGAGCATCAGCCACGTCCCGAAGGTGGACGACCGCATGCGGTTGCCGTCGATCGCGATGGGCGTCCACGCCGTCGTCGCTCCCGACGGGTGGTCCGCTGGGGCGCGCGCCTGCTGTTCCCGCATCCGGGCGACACGGGCCTTCACCGCCTCGGTCTCCTCCGCAAGCCGGGCCTGCCGCGCCTTCGCCATCTCTGCCGCCAAGTGCTGGGTCGTCGTCCGAGCCGAGGCCAGCCGCTGCCCCGTAGCCGCCAGCCAATTGCCGATCACCTCGCGGGCCTTCTCGGCCGTCGTCGGGGTGACGGGCGTCTCGGCGGGAATGGCAGATCGTGGCGCAGGGGGCGGTGGTGCTGGAACCGCGCGATCAGCGCCCCGGCCTGCCATTCCAAGGACCCGATCGATGTCGGCCCGTGTCACGCGCGCATCGATGAGATGCCACGCGCTGTACCAGGCGACGGCCCGATGGATATGGCCGGCCATGGTCTCCGGTGTCGTCAGATCGGAGCCGAATTCTCGTCCGGCCTCGATGGTGGCAATGCAATTGGCGTAGGCCTGCGCCCGTTGGGGGCCATGGGACGCCATCTTCAGAAGGGCGTGCGCTTCGGAGACGATCCGGTTCGTCGCCGTGTAGAGGTCGCCGACGGATGAGCGCTGCACCTCAGCGGCAAGAGCTTTGTCGAGGTGTCTCTCGAAGCCGGCCCAGGTCTCGGTGTCCATGCTGAAAGACGCGACAGACCGCGCTCCTGTGCGGCCACTCCCGGCCATGGCCGCCATCAGCGCATCGATGCTCTCGAACACATGCGACGGATCGTCCGTGAACGCCAGGCGTTTTGCTGGCTCTGCCATCTCAACCTCCTGCTGTGGCGCGCCCCGGGAACGGGACGACGGTCTCGGATTGGGGCTGCAGTCCGGGGAGCGTCCGCCAGTAGTGGCGACGGGCCTGCAGCGGGAAGCCGCCGGCCTGCTTCGACAGGATGATGGCGGTCGAGGCGTGGGTGTCGCCGGGCTGGCGCACAGAGAGGAACGTCCCCACCTCGAACGGCGTCAGGAGCGGGCGCGGCGCCAGGACGATCGGCTCGGCGATATTGACGGACTGGCCGATGCTGCGGCCATCCGATGTGCCTCCGAGCTGGATCGGGTTCTCGCTGAGGCCGTCGTTGAGGCCGATGTTGTGGGACCAGGATACGCTCGCGTCGCGGTACGGGAATGTCATCACGCCGAGCGAGGTGGAGATGTGCTTCTTGGTCTTGGCGTCCAGCGTGCCGCCGAAGAACACCTGATGGTCGGTCTGGGAGAGAAACACGTCCGCCCATCGCCCGTAGACGGCTTCGAGCTGCGCCACGTCCTGAACGAAGATCCAGAACCACGCGCCCGAGGATCGCATCTGGGCGACGGCGTCCCGCATGAACTCCATGTCGCGCAGAGCCGCGAACTCATCGAGGATGAACAGGACCGACGCTTGCCGGGCCTCCTGTTTCTCTTCGAGGGCCGCGAAGGCCAACCCGACCATAGCCCGGAGATAGCGATAGCTGGTCGCCATGTCCTTGAAGGGGATGGTCAGATAGACGGTGATGGTCTCCCGCTCCAGATCGGCGAACTGGAAATCGGATGCGGCGGTCACCTCGGCAAAGCCGGGATGGCCGTCCCAGAAGGCGAGGTTCGAATTGAGCTCCGAGATGATCGAGGAGAGGAGCTTGGCGTCGTATCCCCGAAAGGCGCTGCCCTGGCGGCGCACGTACTCGGCGGTCGAGTGTTTGGTCATCAGCTGGAAGACGTCCTCCAGGTATTCGACGCGCTCCACCCGCTCCTTGCGGCCGCCCAGGATCGGCAAGGTGCACAGCCGCCGCACCTCGGCCAGGTTCCGGATCTCCGGTGCATCCGCCCGGGTTGCGATCTCGACCACGTACATGATCAGCGCCGTCAGCAGGTTGACGGCCTCGTTCTCCCAGAAGGTCGCCTCGGCGGCACCCTTGTCGCCCTGGCGGACGATCAGCATCTCGGCGAGGCGTCGGGCGCGGTTGGCGAGTTCCCGGGGTTCCCCCATCTCGTCGAGGGGATTGTAGCGGTCGGTGGCAGGCTCTCCCGCTCGCGCCAGCGGCGCGAGGCGGAACACCTTCCCGAAGCGCCGTCGCCGCTCGGCTGTCGCGTGGTAGAGTTCCCCCTTCGGATCGAGCACCACGACCGAGCCCTTGTAGGTCATGAGATTGCCGATGATCTGGGTGGCGCTCTTGCCCTGGCCGGTACCGGCGACGGTCAGGAGATGTCCCGGGTAGTGCGCCACGAGAGGGAGGCCGGTGTCGGTGCCCGGGTCACCCAGGACGCCGCCCTCACGGTCGGCGAGGAGGGTCCCGAGAAAGAGCCCCCGGCCGCTGCGCGGTCCTTGGGCGAAGTGCCGGGGATCGATGAGGCCGGTCGCGTCGTCCGGTGTGGCCCAGCGAGCCGATCCATGGATCGGCGGAGGGCTCGCCAGTTTCTGCGCCTGCGCCTCGGCCACCGTCCGGGCCTTCTGCCCGACGGCCGTCTCGGGCGACGGCATCCCCGTACCCAGGGTTGAATCGACTTCGATACTGTTGCGCCGCCGGATCTCCGTGCGACGCCGCCGGCCACCAATCCACCAGCCAATGGCCAGCGCCAAAGCGATCAATCCCAGTATCGGCATAAAGGCACCCCGTCGGCGTCACGCGAGGCACGTCAGTAGAAATCCCGTCCAAACGCGATCAGAGTACGGGTGATTCGGGGGGGAGCGGAAGCTCCCCCGCGCTCGAGAGCGTGCCCCCTCGGGCGGCCGTTCCCCGTCGAGGGGAAACGGGCCGCCAGCTTGCCCGATAGGGCGCCGCATGGCCCCGATGGACGTTGTTCCATGCCGGCGGCCGCACGGGCTCTGACGCCCCCGCGCGACGCGCCGCCGCAGTCCGTTATTGATTTTTGTTCGGATATCGGGCAAGCATAAGAGCGCACTTATGGGTTTTGCAAAGCAAAACCCGTCCGATTGGGTTCGGTTGGTTCAACAGGTATTCGACGCGGTCCTGTATTCGGGAGGGCCAGATGCAAGAGCCTCAGCAGCGGACGCAAGAGCCCCATCAGATGACCATCAGGGTCTCGGGCGGCGGGAAAATCGATGTCCATGTGACCTGCAAGGACCGGGTTCCGGATCTGCTGCAGGGCTTCTCGGACAACGTCCGCCGACGGGCGCGCCGGTGGCTGCATTGGCCGCGATCCTATGAGCGGAAAGTCTGGCGGGAGACCAAGGGCATGCCCCGGTGGGCGCGCGAGACCGTGCGCCAGCATCTCCTTCATCAGCGCGCCGATCGGATCAACGCGCGGTTGCAGAAACTGGCGGAGCGGCGTCAGAAGCGGGCCGAGATGACGGCCGTCGTCGTCTCCGCTACGCGGACGGTCGTCGAGGCTGTGCCGCGCGTGGTGGCCACGGCTCGAACGCTGGCCGATGCCACGCTCCGTGCCGCCGCAGCGGTGCGGCCAACACCTGAGGCCGCGAGGCAAACCACCACGTCGAAGCCCGTACCTGAGGTGCGTGCCGCCGTCGAGACCACCCCCGAAGTGGCCAAGGCACCCGACGTTCAAGTGGCTCCTCCGCCCAAGGTGGGCGGTCTCCGGCACGCAGCTGGTACGGCCTGGTCGGGGCCGACACGAGGCAACCTGTCGATCACTCAGAGGCTAGCGCTCGAGCACGGGATCGAGCCGGTCCGGCCGAGCGAGAGCCGAAACATCCTTCACCACGGGAGAGGGCGGTAGTCGCGACGCGTCATGGCCATCTACAGTTTGCGTATGAGCCCGGTCGGCAAGTCGACCCAGAAGCAGCCGTTCACGTCGGCGGCCCATCTGACCTACATCACGCGGAAGTCGGCGGTCACGCACGTCATGGCCGGCCGCATGCCGGAGGTGCGCCGCGACGCGCTCCGCTGGCTGAGGCGCGAAGAGCGTGAGGACCGGAAGAACGCTCGCGTCATCGACAAGGTGATGGTAGCGCTCCCGAAGGAGCTGACGGCCACCCAGCAGCACGCCCTCGTCCGCGCCTTTGCCGAGAAGCTGACCCTCGGCCGAGCCTCGTGGTTCGCGGCCTTCCACACCAAGGGCAAGGACGCCAACAACCCCCATTGCCACCTCATCCTGCGCGACCGCGACCCGGAGACCGGAACGAGGGTGATGTACCTCTCGGCCGGCAAGAAGGAGGCGGCACAGCGTCAGGGCCGGGGGCAATCGGCGCCGACGACCCTGGCCGCCATCCGGGAACTCTGGGAGCGGCTCGCCAATCGGGCCCTGGCCGACCACGGCCGTGCCGAGCGGATCGATCGCCGGTCGCTGAGGGAACAGGGGCAGGGTCGAATACCTCAGGTGCACGAGGGCCCCAACATCCGCGCCATGCATCGTCGTGGGTTCCGGCCGGCATCCCGGGACCGTGTCGTCCGCAATAGCCCATCCCGGCGGCGCGGGCGCGCCGCCACCCGGATCGTCCGCTACGCCGAAATCGACCGGGGCCTCACCCGGGTCGAGTTCAATGCGATCCTGCGGCAGGAACAGCGCACCAGTCTCGCTGGCATGGAGAGCCCGGGCCGCACCCGGATGCGAAGTGCCCCGCCATTGGCCGGACCGGTCCCCCGCATCGACCGCGAGACGCCCGCACCGCCGCGTCCGAAGACGACGACCTCCGTGCTGGCGACGCTCGGCAAGACCAGCCCGCCCACACCACCCCATCACCGCTCGATCACCCAGCTTCTGGCCGAGCAGCACGGCATTGCTCCGGCCAAACCAAAGCGAAGTTCGGATCGCGAGCGGGGAAGGTAGAGGCACGCATGCCGACACGTGCGCACGTCCGCATGCCGGATTGTGAGGCCCGGATCGAGCCGATAGGATGCACGTCATGACACCCGCAACCGACCCGCTGCAAGCCGACGTCGATGTGGCCCGCGCCGCCTACCAGGAGGCCGACGCGCACCTGCACATGTTGGCGAGCGGAATCTGGATCGATGGGCGCGCGGCCGCCGACTGGTTGATCGCAGTCGCGGAGGAGCAAGGCGCGGCCCGGTCGGTGCATCACATGCTCGGCAACGTCGAGGGTCTTGGCCCACTATCTGATCGTGCCTCGGACTCCCTTGTCGTCGACTTGGCCGATCCGCTGGAAGAGACCCTTGAACGCTTGCTGGTGGCCCGCGACAAGCTCGATCTGGCGACCGCCAAAAGGGACGCCCCGAAGCGAGCGGAGGGTCGCGCGCCGGACTTGATCGTGAATTTCGGGGGGCGTGAGTTCGTGATCGACAATCGTCGTGGCGAACTCCGGTCGGTCGACAATCCCACCGAGCGCTATCGCCTCGCCGACGAACTGGTCGCCAAGGACGCGAAGGAGGCACCCCCGGTGTCTCTGACGCAGCAGTTGGCCAAGGACGCCGGCATTGCTCCGGCCGAACCCGTGCCGCCGCACGACAAATCCCGCATTCGCTGATCAAGAAGAAGCGCCCCGAAGGGCGCCATCACTTTCGACGGTCATCGCTTCCCAGCTGTACCGCGCTGTCATGGTAGTCGTGCAATGTCCTACCGCCAAACGGGCTGCGTATTTTTGCGTCACCGAAAGCAGGCGCTCAGGCACCCACCAGGAAACAGCACGCACGCGCAGCTGGTCTCCGCCGCCCCGCGCGCCTTGCCCCGCTGGCGCGCACGGGGTGAAGGGCAAGGCGCGAGGGCCGGCTCCGGGAAACAGCACGCATCGCCCCGTGCCGTCACGACACACGTCTTCGAGGAACTCGACCAGCTTGATTGTCTCCTGCCGCGCCAACAATCAGACGCGCTTGTCGTTGATGAAATGGCCCACCATGCTTGCCCCATGATTGTGACGCATACCCAAAATGCCCAAGGCCAGAAACGCCTCTATCTCGGCGGAAAGTCGTCCCTGGAATGCTGGATCGAACCGGACGCCGACGGCATCTCCTGGACCTTTCATGCGGTGGACGCCGTCACTGGCACACTCCTGACCGATGAAGACCGGCGGTCATGCCTTGCGTTCCATCTGATGGGATTGTCGCGCACGCTCGGCATTCCGCCCTTGGAGCTCGCCGCAACCCCCTTCGAGGTCTTGGCGTCCGCCCATACCGCCAATCCTCTCGAAAGCCGACGGATGGCCATGCCCCGTGCCAAAGCCCTCGAGAATGGCTATATGGCAACCGCGCCCCATATCCGGAGGCCAGTCGCCGATTTCGACGTCCGGGAAACTCCGCATCATCGTCCTCGATGACGCAGGTCAACACAATGTTATGGTCTCTTCGCCAGAAGATGGGTTATGTACCCGCGTAAGCGCCGAGAATGGCGCAATTGAAAGAACCCAACATGGCCAAGGTCAACGGTCTCGATAAGATGTCGCTTGCCGATCTTCAGGATCTCCGCGTGCGCGTCGACGCCGCCATTGCCGCCGCCGAAGTGTCTGAGAAGAAAGCACTTCGGGAAGAGATGGAGCAGCTCGCCGCCAGCCGCGGTCTCTCGATCGCCGACATCTTCGGCGGGAAACCAGCCGGCAACAAGCTGAAGGGCTCCAAGGTCGCCGTGAAGTACCGCAATCCCAAGAATCCCGACGAGACCTGGACCGGCCGGGGGCGGAAGCCGAACTGGCTCGCCGACGCCCTGAAGAAGGGCCAGAAGATTGAAAGCTTCATGATATAGCAGAAAGTTGTGTGTCGCGGGACTTGGGAGCAATAGTCTCAGTCTCGTAGTATACACTGTTGTCGTGGTGTCAGCGAACCGGTGAGGTACGCGCGAGCTGTCGGCGTCGGCTGCGGTTGTGCCCGCGACCCCGGCCTTTGTACCACTACTGTTCGCAACAACGCATCGCGAATAGAACTTTCGTGGGCATTGCGGGCAGGAGCCGGTTGCAGACACGCTTCGGGCTGCATACCATGGTCGACCACATGCCGACAAACATTTCGGCCCTTGGGAATGGCTCTGTCACGGATAGGCGATGCGACTTTTATGCTGCGCCGTGCAACCATTGATGGCAGCGCGCCTCGATAATGCACAGTCAAGACATCACAAATCTCGCGATTTCAGCCCGGCCAATTGTTCAAGCGCCGAAACAAATGCGGCGCGCTGGCTCCCCGGCAGTTCATCGAGCATGGACTGCTCTACGGCTATCAGTATCCGGTCCGCTTCAGCAAGCGCAACGCTTCCTTCTGGTGTGATGCTGAGCACATAGGCACGAACGTCGGTCCGAGAGCGTCGTCTCATCACGAGCCTCAACTTCACCAGCCTCCGCATGATTACTCCCATAGTGCTGCGGTCAATGCCGGTAGATTTCACGAGGTCTGTCTGGTTCACGCCGTCCGCCGCCTGCAGTGTCCGCAATATCTTGAGCTGACGCGGACGTAAGTCGCCGCCGTATGCCTGCGCGAAGCGACCAGTACCCCGTTGCGCAAACAAGTGTGCGAGATCCAAAAGACAAGGCGTCTTGATCATGGCGATCTCCTCCCAATCCGGAACATCTCCTGCACAATGTTCGATGTCGATGTCGATCGGCGGCCATCAACAGTATTTCTCCTAGAGCTTGTAAAGCGAGGAACACAATCGAGCAGGAGAGGTGCCGGCTGCTAGGCGATATCGATGCTGTTGCTGGGAACGATGAACTCTCGCGGGGGCAAGATCAAAACGGATCAATCGACCCGTCTGGTGTTTCAAGATGCGGTCGAACGAGCTCACTCATCGGCACCTGCCATGCAGCGTCAAGGCAACTCGTAACTATGTTTTCGCATAAACAATTTCGATATTATATATAAAGCCATACATTAAGGCTATGTTTTGTCATGCTTCGAACCAATGACGCGATATCATTTTGTTAACCCGACTACACAACACTGCACGACAGGTTGGTTTCAATCTCTGAGGAAGCTGTATCCCGGCGATAATCCCCCCTTGCAGGAGCAGACCAATGACTCAGCGATATAACTGGCAGCCATGGACCGTACAGCAGCAGGCCGCCTATGGTCTACCGCCGCGGCTCCCGGCGATGGATGGGCACACAGTCAACGATATCGATTGGCATCCGACCTTGCGACGGTTGATCACCCAACTACCACCTCGGGTCAGCGCCTCTTTTTCAACCGAGCAACTCCTTGCACTCTCTCGCGCTACCCGGCCCGCGCCGTCGCCGCATGCCGTCGAGTATCGTGTCAGTATTCCGCTCTTCGGGCGGAGATACTACTTCACTCTTTTCGCAGGGCGAGAGCGCCGCACCATTGCCCGGCTGCGTCACGAAGGACAGCTTGGCGCAAAAGTGCTCTCAATTGCCTTCGCAGGGGGAATTTGCCTCGTCTCTGGCGCAATCACATTGCTGGCCCTGTTCTTTGTTTATCTCATTAAGTCAATGCTGGGTATCGATCTGGTTGATGGACCTTCAATATTTCACAATTTCCTTCAATAATTCTGAGGCGCAACGGACGGAGTGAATCTGATATGGGCCGAATTATTCGATTTCCGTGGGGGACTCGGGAGCAGAGAAGTGCGCGTGCGTTGTCGGGTGTAGAAACTAAGGTTGATGAACATCTCATTCAGGCGCTCGATGACGAAATGTGGGATGTCGGGATACAGATCGCCGTACTCACGAGCTATCTCAACTACCTCGATACCTTCGAAATGTGGCTAAGACGGAGCGAGCTGTTGCGTTGGGTGCCAACCAGTCCCATTGTGCTCGGTGAGGCAAGTCGCGAGCTTGCCGATCTCGCTGGACAATCCGATTGGGACCAAAGCTTCAGTCTCTTTGAGCGATACCTCAAGCATGCCAAGCGCCTCTTGGAGGGTCTGGTGACGGATCGCTGCCAGATTATCGGCTTGATGGAGCGGGACGAGGTGGTGGGGGCGTGGCAGTCTACGGCCGGCTGTTTGCTGATCTGCCTCTACGAACGCGATCGGCTCCTTGATCATTTGGGTAGGGGCCGCACCGCCCAAGAGCAAAATCCACTGGCGGATGTGCTTATCAAGGTGCGCGATGGTGGGGCGCCGCTGGTAGAGCAAGATTCGCCGTGTCTTCCAGACTGGGCGCACCGGCGTCGCCATCGACGCACGCCATTAAATGAAATGGGACTGGTTCAGGTTGGTGGCAAACGCCACGCTATCAGGATCCTCGACGTGTCACAGAGCGGGATCGGCCTCGATTTCGTCAAAGAATTGGAAGTTGACGCGATTGTTGCGGTGACTATGCAATCCGGACGTCGCTTTTGGGGACGTGTGGCTTGGACGGCAAACGGCCGGGCAGGCATCGAGTTTGCCGCGCCTCTCGCAGCGACCGATCCATTGCTCTCGTCTGGATGATGGAAAGGCCCACCAGCCTCCGGCAACGGAGTTTCGGACTGCGCGATGGCGCCTGCCGTTGTGGGTCCGTGATGGCGTATCGTACGAGCCATGCTTGATGCGGGCTGCCTTTCACGAGACGGGGATATTTACCAGCGCGCGAACGATAAAGTAGTCATCGTCTGACTAGCAGTGTTGTAAAAATGGATCGCCTAGAACAGCCTCCCGGAAGCAGATAGGCGATATATCCAGTTGGCAGACGCTCGCCATGTTCCTCAATAATCGAGTTGTGCCAGTTGACGTAGGACAATGGCGAACCTGACGTCCGATCTGTTCCCTACGTCCATCGATCATTCCGCACGATCTAAGGAACCTCTGAATAGCACGTCGGCTTGACGGCGTGAGACGCGGGTTGCACCGAGTTTCGGCGGCTCACGCGGCGCTTCGACGATAAGAAG
>LNFM01011967.1_pt1 | contig 11578 bp, 1 predicted proteins | sample 596031 | NCBI WGS metagenome assembly LNFM01 (sample SAMN04254537, study PRJNA301005) | activated carbon metagenome | isolation source: dual media filters at the Ann Arbor, Michigan drinking water treatment plant | place: USA: Ann Arbor | reverse complement strand
TGCTGACGGTGTGGCCACGACTGGCACGCTGAACGTTGCAGCGCGCACCATCACCGGTGCCGTTGGCTACACCGGCTACGTGACTTCCGACCGTGCCGGCAACCCGGTGGCTGTGCAGTTCCGCAACGGTCGCGCACACAAGGCCGTGGGTGTGTTGTCAATGGACAGCCTGGGCAACTCCACCGCTTCCAGCAAGTGGACTTTCCGCGCGTTGGACGGAGCGGGTGAAATTCTGGGCGTGAACACTGGCACCCCACCAGTGTTGACCTCGGTCACGACTTCCGGCACCGTCCGATTGCCCACCCTGGCCAACCTGACCGACGGCACCTGGGACCAGCAAGGCGTCATTTCTTTCAACCTGCCCGCCCGCACCACGGGCAACAAAGCTGCTCTGGTAGCTGACTTCATCACCCAGGCCCGCTCGCCCGCCGTCTTGAATGCTCAACCTGGTTTGAAGTTCGCCGCCGCTTCGCTGCCCGGCACGCCCGATCCAACCGCAACTGGCAACGTGACCCGCGCCGCTTACCTGGGCGGCGACCAGTGCGCTCCGCTGAACCGCAACAACTGATCGGTTGATGCTCCTTCACCCGGCCCAAAAGGGCCGGGTGTCTCTGGCGAAACGCGGGCAACTGCGTTTCGCCTGTTTTGCTGAAAGACCGTGCCCCTCTGGGGCACGCCCCCCATTTCGCCCCGCTGGCTGGCCACCGGGGCTTGCGCACAAGATGAAACTGCTTCGCCAAAGTCTGTGGTTCCTGTGTTTCTGCGTGTCGGCTGCCCACGCCCAGGAAGCCCGCTTCAACATCTTCGAATACCGCGTCGAAGGGACCACCCTCATTCCCGCGCTCGCCGTGGAAAAAGCGGTGTACCCGTACATGGGCGAGCAGAAATCGCTGGACGACGTGGAGAAAGCCCGCGAGGCGCTGGAGAAGGCTTACCACGGCGTGGGCTACCTCACCGTGCTGGTGACGATTCCGCAGCAGCGGGTGAACGAAGGTGTGGTGCGCCTGGCGGTGACCGAAGCACCGGTAGACCGGCTGCGCGTGGTGGAGTCGCGTTACTTTGACCAGGGCGCCATTCGCGCGGGTGTGCCCGAGCTGGCCGAGGGCAATGTGCCCAATTTTCAGGACATGCAGACCGAGCTGACCGCGCTCAACCGCAATGCCGACCGGCGCGTCACGCCGGTGCTGCGCCCGGGCAAGACGCCCGGCACGGTGGAGGTGGACCTCAAGGTTCAAGACAAGCTGCCGCTGCACGGCAGCGTGGAGCTCAACGACCGTTACAGCCCCGACACCTCGCGCACCCGGCTCAACGCCAGCGTGCGCTACGACAACCTCTGGGGCAAACAGCACAGCATCGGCCTGAGCTTGCAAACTGCGCCCACCAACACCAGCGAAAGCAAGGTGTTCTCGGCCAACTACACCCTGCCGTTGAATGGGGGTGACTTCCTGGCGTTCTACGGCGTCAAGTCCGACTCCGACGTGTCGGCCGTGGGCACGCTCAACGTGGTGGGCCGCGGCACCATCCTGGGCACGCGTTACATCAAGGCCTTGCCGGGCAGCGACTCGTTTTTTCAGAGCGCCTCGTTCGGTGTGGACATCAAGGACTTCGACCAGTCGGTCAACCTGATCGGCAGCGGCGGTTTCAACACCCCCATCAAGTACACGCCGTTCACCATCGGCTGGGACGGCACCTGGCTGGCTGACCAGCGCATCACCCGCGCAGGCCTGTCGTTCAACTTCAACGTGCAGGGCTTGGGCAGCAGCGAGCAAGAGTTCGCCGACAAGCGATTCAAGGGCCGCCCTTCGTACGCCTACCTGCGTGGCAACGCGTCGCAGGAACGCACGCTGGCCAGCAACTACGGCGTTGCCTTGCGCACCACCTGGCAGGTGGCGGGGCAGCCGCTCATTTCCAACGAGCAGTTCGCCATTGGCGGCGTGGACACGGTGCGGGGTTATCTGGAGTCCGCCGCCCTGGGTGAGACGGGTCTGGCCGCGTCGCTGGAAGGCAAGTCCCCCAACTTCAAGAGCCGTTTCCCTTCGCTGGGCGACGCTGTGACAGAGCTCAACGCCATTGCCTTTGTGGACGCTGGCACCGTGCGCGTGCTGGAGCCCATCACCGCCACCAGCCGCTTCACCCTGGCCAGCATGGGCTTGGGCTTGCGCCTCAAGGGCTTCAACGGTCTTGATGCTGCCTTGCAGTGGGCCTACCCTCTTAAAGCCGTGGGCAACACCGCCCGTGGCGACCACAGATTCCATTTCAGCGTCGCCTACGAGTGGTGATGCAGCGCAGGAGAACACCATGAACCGTCAACGTTACCGCCTCGTCTTCAGTCAGAACGTAGGGGGTCTGGTGCCTGCTGCAGAGAGCACTCGGGGCCGCGGAAAAGCGGCCAGCGGGGCCGGGAATGCGCGCGGCGCTGGTGTGCTGCTGAGCACCTTGCTGCTGGCCGCCCCCGCACTGGCCGAAGTGCCGGTTCCGCGCACTACGAACTTCGTGACTGCCGGCCAGGCGGGGTACCGCACGGTCGGCAACCAGGCGTTCATCAACCAGGTCGGTAACAAAGCGATCCTGAACTGGGAGCGGTTCAACGTGGGCGCTGGCAAGACGGTGCAGTTCGGCCAGGTGAACAACCTGACCGACAACGTGTTCGTGCCAGGGGCCAGCTTCACCAGCCTCAACCGGATTTGGGACAACAACCCCAGCCTGATCGCCGGCAGCATCACGCAGGCGGCCGGGCAAAAGGCCAATGTGATCCTGGTGAACACCAACGGCATTGCGTTCATGGGTGGCTCGCAGGTGAATCTGGCGAGCTTCACAGCCAGCACGCTCAACATGGCGGACAAGTACATCCTGAACGGCCTGCTGGGCGACAACACCAACCCACAGTTCGAAAAGGCCCTCGATGGAACCGAAGCCCGTGGCTTCATCCAGGTGTTTGAAGGCGCCAAGATCAGTGCCGACAGCCAGGGCCGTGTGATGCTGATTGCACCCAATGTGGTCAATGCCGGCACCATTGAGGCTCCTGACGGTCAGGTGATTCTTGCTGCAGGAACCCGCGCCTTTTTGCGATCCGACGACAGCGCCGACCTCAACGTGCGCGGCCTGCTGGTGGAAGTGGACAGCAGCGCCGACGCGAGCAAGCTGGGCAACGCCACCAACACCGGTGCCATCGCTGCAGCGCGAGGCAACGTGACGATGGTGGGCTATGCCGTGAACCAGATGGGCCTGGCGCGCGCCACCAGCTCGGTCGTGGCCAACGGCTCGGTGTACCTCATGGCCAAGGACACCTCGGTGTTGCCGCCCGGGCAGGGCACTGTACGCACCTCCACACGCGCAGGCCAGGTGGTGCTGGGTACCGGCAGCCGCACCGAAGTGCTGGTCGACAAGGACACCACCACGACTACCGATGCCCAGGACGCTCAAGGCAACTACCTGCAAGGCCTGGCGCAGGCGTCACAGATACGCGTGCTCGGCCAGACCGTGTATCTGGCCGACGGTTCCACCATCAAGGCGCCAGCGGGCGATGTGCGTGTGGTCGCAGTGGACGACCCTCAGTCGTTGACCACGCTGGGCCAGCTGCCTGACGGAATTGCGCCGTCCACCACAGCCAGCCTGCATGTGGCCCGGGGCGCGGTGATTGACGTGGCAGGTGTTTCCAGCGCGAAGGTTTCGGCCGGCCGCAACACGCTGGAGGTTGAGCTGCGGGGCGACGAGCTGAAGGATTCGCCGGTGAATCAGAGCGGTCCACTGCGCGGTGAGAAGGTGTATGTGGACATCGAGCAGGCGCTGGCCAATGCCGATGCGGGCAAAAAGACCTTGATTGCCGAAGACAGCCTGTTGGCCTACCGCGGTCGGCTGGAGCGCGGGGCTGAAGAACGCTCCACGCAGGGCGGCCAGGTGGGTCTTCAGTCGCAGGGGCAAGTGGTGCTGGAACAAGGCAGCACCGTCGACCTGTCGGGTGGCAGTGTGGCCTTCTCCGAAGCAGTGGTGAAAACCACCGTGCTGGGTACCAACGGCAAGCTGGTGGATCTGGCCGATGCCGATGCCGATACCCGCTACAGCGGCATCGTGAGTCGCTACACCATCGGCTACGACAAGTGGAATCAGAAGGAAGTCATCGAGCTGCCCTCGGCCCAGCGCGTGGCCACCGGGTACACCGAAGGACGCGACGCAGGCGCCCTGAACATCGTGGGCAAGGGAGCCATGTACGTGCAGGCCGACGTGCAGGGCCGAACGGTCTCGGGTGAACGCCAGATCGCCAGCGGTGTGGCGCCGCGCGGCGCCCAGCTGTCGATCAACAGCACCGCCTCGAACACAGGTTCGGGCGCCACCGGACCCAACCGCCTGGTGGTGATCGACCGTGCTGCGGCCAACCTGCCTGCCGGCTTTGCCATGAATGCCGAGCTGCCCAATGAGCTGAAGGACACGCTCACCATCGACGCGGACCTCCTGGCCAAAAACCGCGTGGCCGAACTCACCTTGGTGACAGACCAGGCAGCCGAGGTGCGCTCTGCACTGCGCGCGCCGCAGGGCGGCGTGGTCAATCTCAATGCCCTGGACCTGAAGGTCAGCGCCGATATCGATGTGAAGGGCGGCAGCATCGGGCTCGGTGGCATCAATGTGGCTGTGGCCGATGGCGTCAACCTGAGTGCGCGCGGTGCCTTTGTGAACCAGCGCGCCCGTGGCGGCGACGGCAGTCTGCCAACGATCAACGGTGGCAGCGTGTCCTTGACCGCCAATGTGAGCCTGACCGATGGGGTGTACGTGAACCAGGGCACTGTGAGCCTGGGGCAGGGCGTGAACATCGACGTGAGCGGTGGCGCGTTGATCGACAAGGTCGGCAAGGTGACCGCCGGCAAGGGCGGCAAGATCGCGATCACCGGCTACGCCGTGCCAGGCCTGGCGGGCACCACGCTCTCGGCCTACGGCCTGCAGCAGGGCGGCACACTGACGGTGGCCAGCCACACGGTGGACATCGGTGGCACCGCGCCATCCGGCGCCTTCGGCAACCTGCAGCTCGATCCGCTGTTCTTCACGAAGGGCGGATTCTCCCAATACAACGTGACCGGCCTCGAACGCCTGAGCGTGGCCGACAACACCGTGGTGCGACCCCAGGTGACCAGCCGCGAACTTCGCGCAGATGCTTTGGCGCGTCCCACCGGCACAGCCCTGGCCGACATCTCCACCACGCTGGTCAAACCCGACAACGAGCGGCCCGTGGCATCCCTTGCACTCACCGCCAGCCAGGAGGGCGCCGACACCGGCACGCTGCGCATCGGCACGGGTGCGCGCGTGCAGGTGGACAACGGCGGCACGGTGGCGCTGGCGGCGCGCAACGTGCTCGACATCCAGGGTGCGGTGGTAGCGCGAGGCGGGAACATCACGGCCACCGTGGACCGCTCCAAAGGTTCGTACCGCGATGCCGCCCGCCCGCAGAACAACCTCTGGCTCGGCGCAAACGCCGTGCTGGATGCCAGCGGCATTGCAGACACATTCACCGACGCGCGGGGGCGCACGACCGGTGAAGTGCTGGGTGGCGGCTCGGTCGTTCTCAAGGCCAGCACGGGCGCGCTGGTGGCCGAGGCTGGCGCGAACATCAACATTTCAGGTGCGGCACCCGTGCGCCTGGACGAAGCCAACGAATCTGGTGGCCTGGGCCGTGACGTGGCCAGCGACGCCGGCCGACTTGAGATGTTTGCCGACAACGCGTTGCTGTTTGACGCCACGGTCAATGCCCGAGGCGGCTCGACCACCCAGCGCGGCGGCTCGCTGGACGTGAAATTGTCGAACAACCTGGATCCGCTTTTCATTCCCACCCAGGCGCCTGTCGTGCTGTTGCTGGCCAACAGCGTCGCTCCGCAGACCGCGGGCTTGTCACCCAACCAGCCGGTTTCAGTCACGGGTGAAGAGGGCGCCAGCCTGGGTACGGACGCCCTGGAGGCGGCCGGATTCGACCGCATGCGCTTCTCCAGCCGCGACGGTATTGCACTCGCCGACGGCCTGACTTTGGGCGCTGGCCGCAGCCAACCGCTGCGCGAAGTTCACTTCGACGCCAGCCGCATCGAAACACGCGGCAGTGCCAGCCTCACCGCCGACGCGGTGCGCCTCACCAACGAACGCCAGACCACGGGCACCACCGGTGCAGCCGCCGGCACCGGCACGCTCACGGCCAACGCACGCCTGCTGGAACTTGCAGGCAACGTGCGCCTGACCGGCATGGCGGCGAGCACGCTCACCGGCACCGAGCAGGTGCAACTCAATTCGGTGGGCGGGCCCGCCACGGTAGAAACCGTGGGCGACCTGACCTTGCGCGGCGGTGTGGTGACCCCGGGCAACAACGCGCAGGTGACGGTGAAGGCCACCGGTCGCGATGTGCGGGTGGAGAGCGTGAGCCAGACCGCGCTCGCACCTTTGTCGGCACTCGGCCGCCTGCGCATCGAGGCTCAAAACATCACCCAGGCGGGCCGCGTGGTCGCGCCGCTGGGGCAGATCGATCTCGTGGCCCAGGGCAACCTGTTGCTGGAGCCAGGCAGCATCACCTCTGTGTCTGCCCAGCCAGGGCAGGTGTTGCTGGGTGGCAAGCTGCAGAACGGTGTGGACTGGCTGGTCGAAGGCCTCACGCCGATCGATGCGCTGCCGCAGAAATCGGTGCGCTTGTCGGGCGGCGCGGTGGACGTGAAGTCGGGTGCGCAGGTGAACGTGTCGGGCGGGGGCGATCTGCAAGCCTATGAATTCACAGCCGGACCGGGCGGCTCGCGCGACATCCTGGCAGACAAGAACACCTACGCTGTTTTGCCCGGTTACCAGAGCGGCTTTGCGCCCAGCAACACGCAGGAGGCCACAGACCGCCCGGTAGGTGAGGCGGTGTACCTCTCGGGAATCAAGGGTCTGGCCGATGGGGTGTACACCTTGCTGCCCGCGCACTACGCCCTGCTGCCCGGTGCCCTGGCGGTTCGTCTGGGAGACACCACACCGCTGCTCCCCGGGCAGGCCTACACGCGCCAGGACGGCATTCAGGTGGCTGCCGGTTACATCACCGATTCGCGCACGAATGCGCCGCGCAGCGCCGACTGGCGTGCCATCGAGGTGCTCACGCGCGAGCAGGTACGCCAGCGCTCCGAGATCGCCACTGCGTCCGCGTCGACCTTCTTCGGCAACCAGCCCAACCGGCCGGTGGACGCGGGCCTGCTGTCGATCGCCACGCAGTCGCGACTGGACCTGAACGGCGCCATCACCGGCGCGGCAGCGGCCGGCGGCCGTGGTGCGGCGGTGGACATCAGCGCGCCCAACCTGTTCATTGCCGGCCCGGGTGCGACGGGCATGGCCCCCAACGTCACCGTGCTCGACGCAGCGCGCCTGAACGCCTTGAACGCCGACAGCCTGTTGCTGGGCGCCACGCGCAGCAGCACCACCAGTGCCACGGGTACCACCACCACGCTGAGCGTGAACGCCAGCACCGTCACGCTGGCCAACGACACCCAGACCACGCTGCGCGCGGGCGAGGTGATGCTGGCCGCCACCGACACCGTGACCCTGCGCACGGGCAGCGCCATCGACGCCCAAGGTTCAGACGGTGATGCCGGCGCCTACACCACCGCCGGAAACGGGGCGTTCGTGCGCGCCGCGTCCACCGCCGCCACATTCACCCGAACCGGCTCGCCCGACCGCAGCGTCGGCACGCTGGTGGGTCAGGCCGGCAGCCTGGTGAAGGCGGCCACGGCCATCACGCTGGACGCCACGAAAGACACGCGCTTCATCGGGGAGGCACTGTTCGGCAAGGGCAACGAAGCGGTGGCGGGACGATTCAGCGTGGGTGCATCCCGCGTGAGCCTGGGCACGCCCACCAGCGCGGTGGACGGCATCACCTACAGCCAGGCCGATCTGGACGCGCTGCTGGGGCTGCAGACGTTCAGCCTCACCAGCTATTCCACCGTCGACGTGTACGGCAGCGTGGATGTGGGCGGCGTCGATACGAACGGCCGTCCTACCCTCAAGAACCTCACGCTGCAAAGCGCCGGCCTGCGCGGCGCGGGCGCAGCGGGCGATACCGCCCAACTGCGGGCAGAGACGCTCACGCTGTCCAACAGCGCGGGCGTCGGCTACACGGCACCGGTCACACCCGGCGCCGGCAACCTGGTGGTGCAGGCCGACACGCTGGTGCTCGGCGAGGGTAGCAAGACCCTCGGCAGCTTCGGCAACGTGGCGATCACCGCCGGCCAGGTGGTCGGCCGCGGTACGGGCAGCACCGAATTGTTGAGCCCCACCACGCTGGCCACTGGTCGCCTGGGCGGTGAGAGCGGCGCGCGCCAGACGCTCAACGGCGGAGCCGGCACGCTGGCACTGAGCTCGACAGTGCCGGTACAGCCGCAGCCCGCGAGTAACGGTCTGGGCGCGAGCTGGACGCTCAACGCCGGAGCCATCTCGTTCGACACCGCAGCCGATCTGGCCAGCGGCGCGCTGACGGTCAACGCCAGCACCGGCAATGTGGTGCTGGGCGCGAACGCCGACATCAATGTTGCGGGCCGCAGCGTGGCCTTTTTCGATGAGACCCGCGGCACGGCCGGCGGTACTGTGGCCTTGAACAGCTCCAACGGCAGCGTGGTGCTGGACGCAGCCAGCCGCGTGAATGTATCGGGCGCTGCGGGCGCCGACGGCGGCACGCTCAAGGTGAATGCGGTGAACGGCACAGCCACACTGGTGGCTGGCAACCTGATCGGCCAGGCCCCGGCAGATGCCGACGGCAAAACCGGCGAAGGCGCGCGCGCGCGAATCGACGTGGGCACACTGGCCAACGCGTCGGCCATGAGCGCTGCGCTGCAAGGTGGGGGATTCACCGGCGAGCGCACGCTGCGTGCACGCACTGGAAACATTGCGCTGGCCGCCGGCGACACCGTGCAGGCGAAGCAGGTGACCATCAGCGCCGATGCAGGTTCGATCAACGTGGCCGGCACGGTGTCGGCCAGCGGTGCCGAGGGCGGGCAGGTGGGCATTTATGCAGGCCAGTCGGTGACGCTGGTCAGCGGTGCGCGGGTCCACGCTGCGGCCACAGCGCTTGGCGGGGACGGTGGGCGGGTGGAGATCGGCGCAGGCAGCGGCACGCTGGATCTGCAGACCGGCTCCACGGTGGATGTGAGCGCCGCAGCGGGCGGGCAGGCCGGGCGCGTCTTGCTGCGCGCCCAGCGCGTGGGCAACGACGTGGCCGTCAACGGCTTGAACAGCACCATCACCGGGGCAGATCGGGTCGACCTCGAAGCGGTGCAGGTGTACGGCGGCATCAGCACCCTGAACGCCACGGGTTCCAGCGCCGGCAGCACCCTGACACTGGCCACCATCAACACCAACGACACCGCCTACGCGGCCAATCACGGTGCCATCAAGTCGCGCCTGGGCCAGGGCAGCAATGCGGCGTTTCACATCGTCTCGGGTAGCGAAGTGCGCGCCACCGGCGACCTGACCCTGGGTCCAGTTGTTTCACAAGCCAACACCGCCTCCACCGACTGGAACCTCAAGGACAGCGCGGCTGGCGGTGAAGCCGGCGTGCTCACGCTGCGCGCCCAAGGCAACCTGAACATCAACAGCAACCTGTCCGACGGTTTCCTCACCGCCACGGCGCCGTACACCAGCAACAACAGCCCTCTGGTGGACCGCAACCTGAGGGGAGGCCAGAGCTGGACTTATCGCATGGTGGCTGGTGCCGACGCGGGTGCTGCCAACCCCATGACCACCAATGCCGCAGGCACCGGCGACCTCAATCTGGCGGCGGGCAAGCTGGTGCGCACCGGCAGTGGCGACATTCGCATGGCGGCCGGGGGCAACATCGATCTGAAGTCGAATACGTCGGTGGTGTACACGGCTGGTCGCCAGGCGAATGCATTGACGGGATTCATCAACCCCGTCGCCTCGCAGCGCGCCTTTTTCACCGAAGGCGGTGGCGACATCGAGATGACCGCCGGCAATGACGTCAAGGGTGTGGCCTCGACACAGCTGTATTCCAACTGGCTGTTCCGCCAGGGCCGTCTGGCCAGCGACGGCGAAACGTATGCCACTGGCGACCAGACCGCCTGGTGGGTGCGCTTCGACCAGTTTCAGCAAGGCGTGGCCACGTTGGGCGGGGGCGATGTGACCGTGCGCGCTGGCAACGTCGTGAGCAACCTGTCGGCCAGTGCGCCCACACAGGGACGCACGGCGGCAGCCACCGCCAGCGCCAACGGGCTGGTCAAGACCGGAGGCGGCGACGTGACGGTGGAGGCGGGTGCCGACGTGGTGGGCGGTCAGTACTACGCCGATGAAGGGCAGTTGCGCATGGTGGCTGCCTCGGGGGTGGATCAAACCATCCTGGCGCTGGGCAATGCGCAGGCCACGGTGCGTGGCAGGGACGACGTCGCCATTCGCGCGGTGATCAACCCCCACCTGGTGGCACAGATCAGCGGTGGCAACACCTCGTCCACCACCACCAACGTGAGCGGCATTGCCACCCAGCAGGCCCGCAAGTCCCTGTTCTCCACGTATGGGGACAACAGTGCTGTCGGCTTGAGCAGCCTGCTGGGCGATGTGATCTTGTACAGCCAGGAGGGCAGCGTTGACCGGGGTGTGCCCTCGCTCGGTCCGCGCTACAGCCAGCTGTCGAGCAATCCCACCGGAATCGATGCCTCCACGACGATCGCTTTTCTGCGCAGTCTCATGAATGTGTTGCCCGCGAGGCTCGCGATGACTTCCTTCAGTCGCAACGTCGAGGTGGATGGCTTTGGCGGGACTTTGAACATGCTGCCGTCCGCCACCGGTCAGCTTGAGTTGCTGGCGCAGGACTCGGTGCGGCTGAACAGCCGCCTGGTGATGAGCGACAAGGACCCGGCCTCCATCCCCAGCGCGACGCGGCCAGTGGGGTACGGCAATGTGGAGACCGAGACCTTGTTGGCGAACGATGGGGTGCTCCATGCCACTGTGCCGGTGCACAGCGGTGACACCAGCACCGCCAAGGTGTACGCGGTGCGTGGAGACGTGAGCGGCGCTTCAAGCGCGGAGGTGGTGCTGGACCTGTCCAAGGCGGTGGACGTGCGCGCAGGGCGCGACGTCAGCAACTTCAACCTGCGCGTACAGCACGCCAACCCCGGCGACCGCAGCCGGGTGCAGGCCGGGCGGGATGTGAGCTTTGCAGACCGCCTCACACGCAACGACCCGGACGGCATTCGTGTGGGTGGCCTGGGCAGCCTGGAAGTGTCGGCCGGACGCGACGTGAACCTGGGCACCTCGGGCGGCATCGTGAGCCGGGGCGATCTGGACAACAGCTCGCTGCCGGCAGGCGGGGCGAACATCCGCGTGCTGGCCGGCGTGGGCGCCGCCGGCCTGGACGACGCTGGAACACTGCAACGCCTGTCGCAACGCCTGTCTACGGGCACGGCGAGCGAGTCCGATCTGTGGCTGGCACGCTGGCTCACCGGCAACACGGCGCTGACGGCGGCCAACGCGACCACGGCTGTGGCAGAGGTGGTTGCGCTTGCGCCCGAGGCCCGCCGGGACAAGGTGATGGAATTCCTCTACACAGCGCTGCGCGAATCCGGCCGGGATGCCAACCGCACCG
>LNFM01011966.1_pt1 | contig 11578 bp, 7 predicted proteins | sample 596031 | NCBI WGS metagenome assembly LNFM01 (sample SAMN04254537, study PRJNA301005) | activated carbon metagenome | isolation source: dual media filters at the Ann Arbor, Michigan drinking water treatment plant | place: USA: Ann Arbor | reverse complement strand
CATGAACGCAGCAGAGCACCCCGGCGGCCTGCTCCTGCGCCACTTCAGGCACGCAGACGGCAACGAAGACCCGAACGTCCGCAACGGGCCGAATGCAGTCGCCTCTGGCCAGTCAAGCTCGCCCGGTCGACCCGAAACCGCCCATGCCGCGCGCGCTGTCCTCGAAACTCTCGACGCGCCGGAACATCGCCTGCACCACCGGCACCAAGACCAACTGCGCGATGCGCTCCATCGGCTGCACGGTGTACGCGGCGCTGCCCCGGTTCCAGCAACTCACCATCAGCGGACCCTGGTAGTCGCTGTCGATCAGGCCCACCAGGTTGCCCAGCACGATGCCGTGCTTGTGGCCCAGGCCGGAACGCGGCAGCAGCAGGCCCGCCATTCCCGGGTCGGCGATGTGGATGGACAGGCCAGTCGGGATGAGCGCAGCGGCACCCGGCAACAGCTCCAGCGGCGCGTCGAGGCAAGCGCGCAGATCCAGGCCGGCACTGCCGGGGGTGGCATAGGCCGGCATCGCGTCGGCCAGACGCGGGTCGAGCACCTTGACGTCGACGACGTTCATCGCGGTCTTCACCTCTGCACTTCGGGCGCGCGGCGCGCCAGTTCCGCGACCAGCGCGCGCGCCAGCGTCAGCTTGTCGCCGCGCGGCAGCTCGGTGTCGCCGTGCGCGTCCACCAGCACCAGCGTGTTGTGGTCGCTGCCGAAGGTCGACGGCCCGTGGTTGGCCACGATCAGCGGCACATCCTTGCGCAGACGCTTGGCGCGGGCGTGCTCGACCACGTGCTCGCTCTCGGCCGCAAAACCCACGCACCAAGGGCGCTGGGCCTCGGGCAGGCGCGCCACCGCGGCCAGGATGTCGGGGTTCTCGGTCAGCGTGAGCGTCGGCGCGGCATTCGATGCACCCGCGCTGCGGTCCTTCTTCAGCTTCTGATCGGCCACCTGCACCGGACGCCAGTCCGCCACGGCCGCGGTGGCGACGAAGAAGCCGTGTTCCGGTGCCAGCGGCAGCACGGCATCGGCCATCTGCTGCGCGCTGACGACGTCGATGCGGCGCACATCGGGCGGCGTGGGCAGGTGCACGGGTCCGGCCACCAGCGTCACGCGCGCGCCGGCCTCGGCCGCAGCGCGTGCAATGGCAAAACCCATCTTGCCGCTGGAATGGTTGGTGATGCCACGCACGGGGTCGATGGCCTCGAAGGTGGGGCCGGCGGTCACCAGCACGCTGCGGCCGGCCAGCAGCTTGGGCTGAAAGTAGGCAATGAGCGCGTCGAGCAGCTCTTCGGCCTCGAGCATGCGGCCGTCGCCGATCTCGCCGCAGGCCTGGTCGCCAGCGGCCGGGCCCAGCACGACGGCGCCGTCGGCGGCGGCCTGCGCCACGTTGCGTTGTGTGGCCGGGTGCGCCCACATCTCGCGGTTCATCGCCGGGGCCAGCAGCAGCGGGCAGCTCTGAACGGGCCGCGCCAGGCACAGCAGCGCCAGCAGTTCACTCGCGCGGCCCTGCGCCAGCTGGGCGATGAAGTCGGCGCTGGCCGGCGCCACGAGGATGGCGTCGGCCTGCCGCGACAGGTTGATGTGCGGCATGGCATTGGGCTCGCGCGCGTCCCACTGGCTGGTGTGCACGGCGCGCCCACTCAGCGCCTGCATCGTGGCCGGGGTGATGAACTGCTGGGCCGCGTCGGTCATCACCACCTGCACGGTGGCGCCGGCCTTGACGAGCAGGCGCGTCAGCTCGGCGGCCTTGTAGCAGGCCACGCCGCCGGTCAGGCCCAGGACGATATGCCTGCCTGGCAGGCCGGTAGAGGTGGACATGGGGCGGGACTCTAGCAGCGCCGGCGCGCGGCGGCCGGCGGCGGCCCGGGGCGTCGAAGACCTTGCCGCAGGCGGCGGCTCGGTGCGAATTGCACACACCAACGCCACAAGCTGGCTATCCTGCCCCATCCCCACAGCGGAAGACATCACCCGATGGACGCCCTGCTCCTGGCCCGCATGCAGTTCGCGGCCAACATCACCTTCCACATCCTCTTCCCCACCATCAGCATCGCGCTGGGCTGGACGCTGCTGTTCTTCCGCTTGCGCTGGCTGAAGACACACGACGACGCCTGGCTGATGGCCTACCGCTTCTGGACCAAGGTCTTCGCGCTGACCTTCGCCCTGGGCGTGGTCAGCGGCATCACGATGAGCTTCCAGTTCGGCACGAACTGGCCGGGCTACATGGAACGCATCGGCAACATCGCCGGTCCGCTGCTGGGCTACGAGGTGCTCACGGCCTTCTTTCTGGAAGCCACCTTCCTGGGCGTGATGCTCTTCGGCCACGGCAAGGTGAGCGAGCGCGCCCACCTCATCGCCACCTTCCTGGTGGCCTTCGGCACGACGATGAGCGCCTTCTGGATCCTGGCGTTGAACTCGTGGATGCACACGCCCACGGGCCACGAGATCCGCGAGAACGGCGAGTTTTTCGTGCAGTCGTGGGCCGCGGTGATCTTCAACCCCAGCTTCCCCTACCGCCTGGTGCACGTGCTGCTGGCCTCGGGTCTCACGGTGGCCTTCGTGCTGGCCGGCGTCAGCGCCTGGCAGCTGCTGAAGGGCAAGGCGAACGCGTCGACGGCCAAGGCGCTGCGCACCGGACTGACGGTGGGCGCGGTGCTGATCCCGCTGCAGATCCTCGTCGGCGATCTGCACGGGCTGAACACGCTGCAGCACCAGCCGCAGAAGGTGGCGGCGATGGAGGGCATCTGGAAGACCGAGCGCGGCGCGCCGCTGCTGCTGTTCGCGGTGCCCGACGAAACCACGCGCAGCAACCACTTCGAGATCGGCATCCCCAAGCTGGCCGCGCTCATCCTCACGCACGACCCCGACGGCGAGATCCGCGGCCTGGACGAGTTCAAGGGCGACAAGGGCTGGGAGCACCCGCCCGTGGCGCCCCTGTTCTACGGTTTCCGCCTCATGGTCGGCACCGGCATGCTGATGCTGCTGTTCAGCTGGGCCGGGCTGTGGCTCTACCGGCGCCGCGCCTGGGTGGCCGAGAGGCTGCCCCGGCCCTTGCTGTGGGGCCTGGCGGCCATGAGCTTCTCGGGCTGGGTGGCCACGGTGTCGGGCTGGTACGTCACCGAGGTCGGGCGCCAGCCCTTCATGGTGTTCGGGCTGCTGCGCGTGGACGAGCTGGCCTCGGCCGTGCCGGCGCCGATGATCGCGCTGACGCTGGCGCTCTACGTCACGGTCTACGTTGCGCTGCTGGTGGCCTATGTCGGCGTCGTGAAGTACATGGCCGAGAAGCCGGTGGACATGTACGACGTGCCGAAGAACCAAGCCCTGGGAGCCGCCGCATGAACTGGGAAAGCACCCTGCCCGTCGTCTTCATGGGCCTGATGGGCCTGTCGATGCTGCTGTACGTGGTGCTCGACGGCTACGACCTCGGTGTCGGCCTGCTGCTGCACCGCGCCACCGACGACCAGAAGGACACGATGATCGCCAGCATCGGCCCCTTCTGGGACGCCAACGAGACCTGGCTGGTGCTGGGCGTGGGCATCCTGCTCATCGCCTTTCCGAAGGCCCACGGCATGGTGCTGGGCGCGCTCTACCTGCCGGTGGCGCTGATGCTGGTGGGGCTGATCCTGCGTGGCGTGGCCTTCGACTTCCGCGTCAAGGCGCAGGCCGCGCGCAAGCCGCTGTGGAACTTTGCCTTCTTCGCCGGTTCGGGACTCGCCGCCGCATCACAAGGCTGGATGCTGGGGCGCTACATCACCGGGCTGCAGGAAGGCTGGTCCTTCATGGTCTTCGCCGCGGCCATCGCGTTGCTGCTGCCGGCGGCCTACGTGCTGCTGGGTGCCGGCTGGCTGATCATGAAGACCGAAGGCGAACTTCAGCGACACGCCGTGAAGTGGGCCAAGCTGGCCTGGGCGCCGGTGGTCATCGGCATGGGCCTGATCTCGCTGGCCACGCCGGTGGTCAGCGAGACGGTACGCGGCAAGTGGTTCAGCATGCCCGAGTTCATCGCACTGCTGCCCATTCCGCTGATGACGCTGGCGGCGCTGGTGGGCGCCCGCGCGATGCTCAATTCGCAGCGCGTGCTGGGCAAGGGGTGCTGGCTGCCCTTCACGCTGACGGTGTCGGTCTTCCTGCTCGGCGCCATCGGCCTGGCCTACAGCCTCTTCCCCTACGTGGTGATGGACAAGCTGACCATCTGGCAGGCCGCCAGCGCCACCGAAGCACTCGCCGTCATCGCCATCGGCTGCGCCATCACCGTGCCCACCATCCTGGGCTATACGGTGTTCTCCTACCGTGTGTTCTGGGGCAAGGCCACCGCGCTGCGTTACGCGTGAGCGGGGCCGAGCGGGGCCGAGCGGGCCGGCCCTACGCCGAGCCGTGACACTTCTTGTACTTCTTGCCGCTGCCGCAGGGGCAGGGGTCGTTGCGGCCCGGCGTGGGCTCGACCCGCCGCGTCTCCGGCTTGGGCGCGAAGTCGACCCAGAACAGGCGCAGGTCCTGCACCGCCATGCAGGCCTCGGACAGCAGGTCGTCGCGGGTGGGATCGCCCTTGGGGTAGTGGCTGGCGAGGTGGGCCTTCCACTCGTCGCTGTCGGGAGGCATCAGCAGCGCGGCGATCTGGTCGAAGGCCTGGCTGAAGAGGTCCTCGGCCTGCTCGTCGGCGGGTTCGGCCCACAGGTCGGGGAAGGCATCGACCCCCGCGAAGAAGCCGTCGGCCCACAGGCTGCCGGTCTGGAAGGCGGCCGCCTCGGCCTCGGGCACGCCGTCTTCCTCGACCATCAGCCGGCGGTCTTCGTCGGTGACGTCCGCGATCAGCGGGTCCAGCCGCAGCCAGTCGGGGGCGTCGAGCAGCGCCTCGGGGTCGAGCTGGTCGCACAGCACCTTCAGCCGCGCCTGCAACGCCTGCAGGCCGCGGGCATGGTCCTCGGGGTCGGCATAGGCACGATCGAAGGCGTCGCCGGATAACGCGGGCAGCCAGTCCTCGGGCGGCGGCAGGCGCGGCCCGGCGGCCAGCGCAGCCAGGAAGCCGTCGACCCATTCGAAGCTGATGGCAGGGTCGAAACCCGCCAACCGCTCACAGGCAGCGTCGAAGGCTTCGAGTTCGGCGGTGGAGTTCTGGCGGGGTGGTCTGGGCGTCATGGCGGGGGTCATGCCGGGGTCTGGGCGGGCCAGGCGGCCCGCGGCGGATGGGGGTGCAGGCGCGCCATCGCATGCACGTCGGCAAACACGCCGTCGCGCAGGGCATACGCGCGGTGCGTGCCTTCGTGGCGGAAACCGAAACCTTCGTACAGGCGGATGGCGCGGGTGTTGTCGGTGAAGACGGTGAGCTCGATGCGCAGGATCTGCGCCCAGCCGTCGGCGTAGCTGCACAGCGCCTGCATCAGCGCCTTGCCGACACCCTGGCCCTGGGCGCCCGGGTCGACGCTGATGCCGAGCATGGCGACATGGCGGCGGCGCAGCTGTGGCGCGGGGTGCAAGCCTGCGCTGCCCACGACACGACCACCCATTTCGGCCACCAGGTGCATGTCGACCACGTGCGGTTCGGTCTGACCCTCCAGCCGCTTGCGCCACATCTCCTCGCTGGGCAGGGGCAGCTGCATCAGGTTCGCGTAGACGTCCGGCTGACCCATCATGCGCACGAAGTCGGCCGCGTCGGCGGGCCGGGCGCGGCGGACGAGGATGGGGGCGGAGACGGCGGGCAGGTCAGGCACGTCGGGCACTCGAATGAGCGTGGCGAAAACGCCAAGCACAGTGTCCCACGGGTCGGGTTGTCACCAAAATAGCACACGCCACCGGGATCATGGGGGGCACGCTTCTTGCGAATCGATGCAACACAGCTGGACCGCTACGTCAAGCCGGATTTCTGCCAACGCGCAATGTCATGCCGGGCCGCGCCAGTGGCCGGGCTTGGTTGCATAGTTTGATCACGGGCCGCACCGACAGTGCGGTTTCGATTTTTATACCCAGAGGACTGAACCATGAACAACCGGGACTGGATGGGCTTCTCGCGCACGGCGATGGCCGTGGCGGTGGCCGTGGTGGCGGCCGCGCCGGCGCTGGCGCAGAACACGACAGCGGCGCTGTCGGGCCGCGTCGTCGACGCCAAGGGCGCCGCTGTCGCCGGCGCCCAGGTCAAGATCGTGCACGTGCCCTCGGGCACCACGTCGGTCACCACGTCCGATGTCAGCGGTCGCTACATCGCGTCGGGGCTTCGTGTCGGCGGGCCGTACAGCGTCGAGGCAACGGGCGGCGGCATCAAGAAGGTCAGCGCCAGTGACATCTATCTCGAACTCGGCCAGATCGTCACGGCCAACCTCGTGGAACCCTCCGGGGCGGCGCAGGTGATCGTCGTCGCCGGCAGCGCCTACTCCGCGACCTTCAATGCCGACAACAAGGGTGTGGGTACGAACCTCAGCGGCCGCAAGCTCGAAGCGACCATCAGTGCCAATCGCTCGCTGGACGACATCGCCCGCCTCGACCCGCGCATCACCGTCAGCGACCAGGGCGATGGTTCGATCTCGCTTGCCGGCCAGAACAACCGCTACAACAACATTGCCGTCGACGGCTTGGCGGTGACCGACCCGTTTGGTCTCAACGGCAACGGCCTGGGCTTCACCGGGTCGCCGATCTCCCCCGACACCATTGCCGCCTACGAAATCAAGGTCGTCGATTACGACGTCGGCACCGACGCCGTCGGTGCCAACATCAATGCGGTCACCAAGTCGGGTACCAACGAGTTCCACGGCTCGATCTACGGCGTCTTCAACAATGCCAAGGACATGGTCGGCAAGGGCGCGAAAAGTACTGCATACACAGGCTACGACCAGAACAGGACCTGGGGCGTCACACTGGGCGGCCCGATCATCAAGGACAAGCTGTTCTTCTTCACCTCGTACGAAGACCAGCAGATCACCGGCCTGGCTGGCGTCGGCACCGACGCCATCAGTAGCGGCAACCTGAGCCAAGCCCAGGTGGACGAGGTCGGCGCGGCGTTCCGGCAGATCGGCATCGACACCAGCGGTGTCGGCGGCGGCGGCGTGAGCCAGCTGAACAAGCGCTTGCTGGCCAAGATCGACTGGAACATCGCCGACCGCCAGCGTGCCACGTTCACCTTCCAGCAGACGAAGGAGGAGAAGCCCACGCCGTACAACTCGTACGTGAGCGCATACAACTACATCTTCCCCAGCAACTGGTACAACACCAAGAGCCAGACGGACAACTACTCCCTGCAGTTGTTCAGCGACTGGACGGATGACTTCAGCACCGAGGTCAAGATCGGCTATCAGGAGTTCACGGGCGACAACGGCGCCACCAAGGATCAGCCCGAGGTGTTCGCGTGCTTCACCGCCTCGGCGTCTGCTTGTGCATCCAACGCCAGCGCCAGTCCCTTCACCGCCCCGTTCCGCAGCAAGGGAAGCACGGTTCCGGGCGTCGTCGCCGGCGAGGACTGGTACCGGCACGAGAACTCCATCAGGAGCAAGCGCATCAACGGTACGTTCAGCGCAAGTTGGCGCCTTGGCGACCACATGCTGAAGGGCGGCTTCGATTACCTGAGCAACCAGGTGGCCAACACCTTTGGCCTGGGTCTGCACGGCTCGTACGGCTTCTACGACGCGAACGACAGCGGCAGCCCCGTTGACGAAATCCTGGCGCGCAACTATGGCGTGTTCAAGAAGACCTATCTGCCGAGCGGCGTCTCCATCGACGACGTCTCAGGCACCTGGAAGTACACCCAGTTCAGCCCCTTCCTGCAGGACACCTGGCAGGTCAACCGCAATCTGTCGCTGAACTACGGCGTGCGCGTCAACATCCCCGGTGCCGACCGTGCGCCACCGGTGGCGATCAACGCAGCCACGGGCGTGAGCTATTGGCAGGAGGCGTTCGGCTACGCCCCAAACACCAAGCTGGGTTCCAAGAACAAGGTGGTTGAGCCGCGGGTATCGTTCAACTACCAGTTCGAGAACAAGTTGAAGGCGCAGTTGCGCGGAGGCGCGGGCCTGTTCCAGACGGTTCCGCCCTATGTGTGGCTGACCAACCCTTACTCGAACAACGGCGTCACATCCGTCGTCGGTTACAGAAGCAACGATCCGGCTGCCAATCCGTTCAGCATCGATCCCTCCAACCAGCCGGGTCCGACGGCATCCACGGCGGGCAATTGCACCAACCTCGGGTGCAGCATCGATACGCTTGCGCCGAATTTCAAGTTGCCCACCGCATTGAAGGTCAGCCTCGGCTACGACACCGAATTGCCCTGGTGGGGTCTCAAGGGTTCGGTCGAGAACATCCTGATCAAGGCCAACGATGCCATCGCCTACCAGCAGCCGAACCTTGGCAATCCGGTCGGCACGATGCCCGATGGCCGGCTCCGTTACCTCAACAGCAGTGGCTCGAACCGGAATATCGCTACCGGCGCCACCGTGCTGACCAATACCGACGAAGGCTTGTCGAATGCGCTGACGTTTTCGTTGAGCAAGGAGGCAAGGAATGGCCTGAGTGGCTCTGTCAGCGTGACCTTTGCACACTCAACCGATGTCAACGCGGGCAGTGCCTCCCAGGCCAACTCAAACTTCACGTATTACTCCCGCGTCAATCCGAACGACCTGGTCTCGACCAATTCGCGCTTCAACGTCCCAGTGACCCTGAAGGCGTCGCTGAGCTGGGAACACATGTTCTTCGGCGACAACAGGACCACGTTGTCCCTGTTCTACAGCGGCCGCAGCGGCCTGCCCTACAGCTGGGTCTTCGGCAACGACGTCAATGGCGACAGACTGCCCTCGGGCACGGATCTCGCCTACATCCCGCGGGTCAACGATCCGCTGGTAAGTTACGGCAACGCGACGCAGACCCAGATCGACGCGTTCAATGCCTACATTGAAAACGACCTCTACCTTCGCTCGAACCGTGGGCAGATCGCTGGCCGCAATGCTTCGAATTCGCCTTGGATCAACAATCTCGACGTGGGCGTCCGGCAGGAGTTCTCTGGCTTCGTCGGCAAGGACAAGTTCGTCGTCGGGCTGGATATCTACAACTTCCTGAACCTGCTCAACAAGCGATGGGGTCAGACCAACAACGCGGGCTTTTTCGGCACCCGCACCCTGGCCAATGCCAGCCTGAGCGCGGACGGTACCCAGTACGTCTACGACATCAGCCGAGCGCCCAGCGCCTACACCCTGTACGACAGCAACGTAGCGCGCGTGGTTTCGCGCTGGCAGATGATGCTGACGGTGAAGTACCAGTTCTGACCCGAGTCAGCTGGTCGGCTTTGCCGGCCTGACGCAGAAACGGCGACCGCAAGGTCGCCGTTTTCCTTTGGTGCGCCGGCCCCACCCGCCTGTCGCGCAACGCCCCGCCCCCTCGGACTCGCTTCAGGTCAGGCCCGCTCGCCCACCCAGCCCGCCACGCTGGCCAGCGCCTTCGGCAAGGCCGCGGCATCGGTGCCGCCGGCCATCGCCATGTCGGGCTTGCCGCCGCCCTTGCCGCCCACCTGCTGGGCGACGAAGTTCACCAGCTCGCCGGCCTTCACCTTGCCCATCTGGTCGGCGGTGACACCGGCCGCCAGCTGCACCTTGCCCCCATCGACCACGGCCAGCACGATGGCCGCGCTCTTGAGCTTGTTCTTGAGCTGGTCCATGGTCTCGCGCAGCGCCTTGGCGTCGGCGCCCTGCAGCATGGCAGCCAGCACCTTGATGCCCTTGACGTCCACGGCCTGCGCCACCAGCTCGTCGCCTTGTGACGACGCCAGCTTGCTCTTCAGTGCGGTGACTTCCTTCTCCAGCGCGCGCAGCTGGTCCTGCAGCGCAGCCACGCGGCCCGGCACCTCGGCCGGCGTGGCCTTCAGCGCGCCGGCCAGGCCGTTGACGGCGCCTTCCAGCTGCTGCAGGTAGGCCAGCGCGTTGCCGCCGGTGACGGCCTCGACGCGACGGATGCCCGCCGCCACGCCGCCTTCGGCGACGATCTTGAACAGGCCGATGTCGCCCGTGCGCTGCACGTGCGTGCCGCCGCAGAGTTCGCGGCTGCTGCCGATGTCGAGCACACGCACCTCGTCGCCGTACTTCTCGCCGAAGAGCATCATCGCGCCCGACTTCTGCGCCTCCTCTATGGGCAGTACGCGCGCCTGTGTCGCGGCGTTGGCCAGGATCTCGGCGTTGACGATGGCCTCGATCTGCGCCACCTGCGCGTCGGTCACCGGCGCGTTGTGCGCGAAGTCGAAACGCGTGCGCTCGGCGTTGACGAGCGAGCCCTTCTGCTGCACGTGCCCGCCCAGCACCTCGCGCAGCGCCTTGTGCATCAGGTGCGTGGCGCTGTGGTTGCGCACGGTCCTCGCACGCTGCTCGGCGTCGACACGCGCATGGAGGACGTCGCCGACCTCGATCTCGCCCTCGACGACCCGCCCCTGGTGGCCGTGCACGCTGGCGGTGACCTTCACCGTGTCTTCGACGAGCACACGCGCCCGCGGGTTGCGCAGCTCGCCGGTGTCGCCCACCTGGCCACCGCTTTCGGCATAGAAAGGGGTGTGGTCGAGCACGATGACGACGTCGTCGCCGGCCTGGGCCTTCAGCACGGGCGTGCCTTCGGCGTAGATCGCCACCACCTTGCTGTGTTCGCACACCAGGTGTTCGTAACCGTGGAACTGCGTGGCGTCGCCGTCGTAGGCCAGGCCGGCAGCGACCTTGAACTTGGCCGCGGCGCGCGCGTTTTCGCGCTGGCGGCTCATCGCGGCGTTGAAGCCGGCGTCGTCCACCGTCACGCCCCGTTCGCGGCAGACGTCGGCCGTCAGGTCGAGCGGGAAGCCGAAGGTGTCGTGCAGCTTGAAGGCCGTGTCGCCGTCGATCTGCTTCGCGCCCGCAGTCTCGAGCTTCGCCAGCGCGTCTTCCAGGATCTCCATGCCATTGGCGATGGTCTGGAAGAAACGCTCTTCCTCGACCTTCAGCACTTCGGTCACGCGCACGGCCTCGCGCTTCAGTTCCGGATAGGCCTCGCCCATCTCGGCGGCCAGCGGCGCCACCAGCTTGTGGAAGAACGGCCTGCGTGCGCCCAGCTTGTAGCCGTGACGAATCGCGCGCCGGGCGATGCGGCGCAGCACGTAGCCGCGGCCTTCGTTGCCGGGAATCACGCCATCGACCACCGTGAAGGTGCAGGCGCGGATGTGGTCGGCGATGACCTTCAGGCTGGGGCTCGCGGCATCGCAGTCGTTGCCCGCGGGCGCGGCACCGTCCACCGCCTGCTTGGCGGCGGCCAGCAGGTTCTGGAACAGGTCGATCTCGTAGTTGCTGTGCACGTGCTGCAGCACCGCGGCCAGGCGCTCCAGGCCCATGCCGGTGTCGACGCTGGGCTTGGGCAGCCGGTGCATCACGCCGTCTTCGGTGCGGTTGAACTGCATGAAGACGTTGTTCCAGATCTCGATGTAGCGGTCGCCGTCCTGCTCGGGCGAACCCGGCGGCCCGCCGGCCACGTCGGGGCCGTGGTCGTAGAAGATCTCGCTGCACGGGCCGCAGGGGCCGGTGTCGCCCATCATCCAGAAGTTGTCGGACATGTAGCGGCCGCCCTTGTTGTCGCCGATGCGCACGATGCGCTCGGCGGGCAGCCCGATGTC
>LNFM01016973.1_pt1 | contig 11579 bp, 11 predicted proteins | sample 596031 | NCBI WGS metagenome assembly LNFM01 (sample SAMN04254537, study PRJNA301005) | activated carbon metagenome | isolation source: dual media filters at the Ann Arbor, Michigan drinking water treatment plant | place: USA: Ann Arbor | reverse complement strand
GATCGGGCTCGTCAAAGGGGCGGTAGCCATAGAGCTGCAGCTCGTCGAGCGCATGGGCGGTCTGGGATGCGGTGTGGGCGGGTTCATAGGCGTCATCGTGGGTGTGGATCGTCATCGGTTCTTGCCTCCGGGCCTGTCTCGTCCGCGCGTCATCCCGCGCGGCCTTCATGGGCTGCGAAAGCCGTGGGAGGGGACGCCCCTTCACCCCCTTTCGGGCCGGAACGCATGTGGAGGAGGACGGGGGGCGGCTGATTTGTCTTTCGCGATGCAAAGGCGGGGCTCGCCCCCGCCGGCGGAAATCAGTTGCCCCCCGTCCTTGAAGGGGCGGCACCTTTGACGGCCGCCTGCCCATCTCTTGAAGGCCGTGAGGGAGACGGGTGGATGAGATTGCCCGGGAAGAGGCAAGGCGACGGTCCAGAACCGCGACAGGGATCCGTGACCCCTACCCTACTGCCCCTGACCGTCCCTGCGCGATGCTGCTCAGCCGGATAGACGATGCCGATCCTCGGGCCCGATCTGCCCTGCCAGATGCTGGCGCAGCGCTTCCTTGCCGTACGCCCGGAGATCATCGTTGAAATCCCCGAGCCGCGGTTCCAGCACCCGAACGGTAATCCCGATCTCGGTGGCTCTGGCGCGCAACCTCTCTGCCGCGCGGCACCCCGCCGGATCGCGGTCGATGGCGATGTAGAGGCGCTGCACCCGCTCCGGCAGCAGGACCGCCCCGAGGTGACCGGATGAGAGCGCTGCCCAGACGGGAAGGCCCGGCACTACTTCGACAAGGGACAGCATGGTCTCGATGCCTTCGCCGACGACGAGAATGTCGTCATGCGGGGTCAGCCTGACGGCATTGCCGAGAAGGTGACCCATTGCACGCCGCTGCGTCTCGACATCCGCTTTCCCCTGACCGTCAGGCGCCAACCAGGTGCGATGCACGCCCTGCAAAGCCCCTGCCCCATCGGTGACCGCGGCGATCAACGCCGGTCTGGGGATGCTCCGGGTCTGGCCTTCATCCCGATGCCAGCACTTCGGGTGGAAGCGCAGCGCGCTCATCCTGCCGCCGTGGGTGAGGCCCCGGGAGCGGAGGTAGGTGGCAGCAAGCGTGCCTGCGACCGACATGGAGGCCGCAAACAAACGCGCCGCCGCCGCTGGCGTGCCACCGGGGGCGTTGGCCTTCTTCGGCACTGGCGGATCCGGGAGGATCGGCTGCGGACAGCCAAGATGCGCCCGGGCCTCGGCGAGAAGTTCGGGAAAGCGGGAGATCCCGGTTCGCTCGCGGATGATGTCGAGGAGATCGCCATGCTCGCCCGTGGCGCCGTCGGTAAATTTGCCGGCAGCACCCGGCCCTGACGCAGGCCCGGTCAGCCGCACGAATAGCGAGCGGCCGGGGTTGTTCTGTAGGTCGCCCACGATCCAGTAGGACCCTTCCCGCCGTCCGGCGGGAAGGTACGCACGACACACGCTCTCTGCATTCTCCGCCAAAGCGCGGATCACGTCTTCAGTCTCGGAACACATGGCTCAACAACCTCCGCGTGCATGTAGTCCCGTCACAGGACACCGTGCAAGCAAACGATCCAGCGCTTTGAGCCCGCTCGCATCCGCCGGGCAGAAGAGGCGCAGCTTCCAGCTGATGATCTCCGAGAAGAAGCCATCGGCCTTCAGCCGGTCCTTCGCCGCCTCGGTGAAGCCCGAGAGCTCGATCCGGTTGACGCCCATGACGCGGGAGCGGTGCAACTCCATCCCCTCGGCCAGGCGCACGACAGTCTTTCCCTCCAGAACGAGGGCATGGACCTGAGCAGCCGTGAGCTTCGGCGCGTCAGAGGCCAGCGTCGTCGCGACCCAGGCGGGCGACACACGGCGACCGATGATGCGTTGGCCGTCGTCGGTCTGCAGCCGGTAGACGCGGGTTTCGTCCTGGGGGAGCTGCTTCCAGATCGGCAGCAGCAGCCCTGCCACTATGTGCAGCGTGGTCTCGCTGAACTCCGGCACCTCGGCCAGTTCCGCAGTCCAGGCAGCGGCGAAGGCTGCGCGGTCGGCCTCCAGCCAGTTTGTGTCCTCCATCATCCTGGCTGGGACGGTGCTGGCCTCCGTCGGGCGGACCAGCCGCAGGCGGGGCTCGATGGTGCCGTCGTCCAGCATCAGACTGTTGGCAGGCACCTGCACCGCGGCCCGGCCCGAGCGGCTGTTGACCAGCAGGCGCGCCTTCGGGTCGTCGAGCCAGTCCAGCGCATCGGCCAGCGAGGTCGGCGTGTTGCGCCGCTTCTCCGCGATGGTCAGAAGCTGGGTTTCTGCGCCGGACCCGGGATGGGTATAGATCACCCGGGCATCCGTGACGCGGAAGCTCTCGGCGCGCAACGTCTCGAGCCCAAGGTCATAGACACCCGCCGCGATGGCCCCCTCGATCCGCTGGTCGAGCAATTCCTCAAAGGTGGAGAACAGGACCGCCTGCATGTCGATCGTTAGCGCGAGAAGGCGATTGAGGAAGGTCGTGATCGGCGGCAGGTCATCCTTCAGACCGTTGTCATCGGTCAGGCTGAGCCCCGTCGCATCCTCGAATGCGCCTAGTGAACAGCCCGCAACATCGCCTCGATAGATGCGCCGGTAGAGCTGGCACAGGGCATCGCGGGCATAGGGGCTCTCGAGGTTGTCCTCGGGCCGGAACAGCCCTTGCCCGCCGGTCTGGCGCTGGCCGCGCGTGATGGCCCCGAGCGTGTCGAGGCGGCGCGCAATGGTCGATAGGAACCGTTTCTCCGCTTTCACATCGGTGGCGACGGGCCGGAAGAGCGGCGGCTGCGCCTGGTTGGTGCGGTTGGTGCGGCCCAAGCCCTGAATGGCGGCATCAGCCTTCCAGCCGGGCTCCAGGAGGTAATGCACCCGCAGACGCTGGTTCCTGGCCCCGAGATCCGCGTGATAGCTGCGCCCCGTGCCGCCCGCGTCGGAGAAGATCAGGATGCGCTTCTGGTCATCCATGAAGGCGGCGGTCTCAGAAAGGTTGGCAGAGCCCGGCCGGCTTTCCACGACAAGCCTCGCGGCGTGCCCCTCGCCCTTCCTCACGATGCGCCGCGAGCGGCCCGTGACTTCGGCGACGAGATCGGTGCCGAAGCGCTGGACGATCTGATCGAGCGCCCCCGGCACGGGCGGCAGGCTGGCCAGCTTCTCGATCAGCGCGTCCGACCATCCCGCACGACAGGCCGGGAGGAGAGGTTGCCCTCGCTGTCGGTGAAGGGCTCGTAGAGCTGCACCGGGAAGGAATGGGCGAGGTAGTCAAGTACGTACTCGCGCGGGGTGATGTCGACGCGGATGTGGTTCCATTCGTCGGTCGGGATCTCCGACAGGCGGCGTTCCATGAGCGCCTCGCCGGTCGAGACGATCTGGATGACAGCCGCATGGCCTGCCGCGAGATCGGCCTCGATGGCGGCGATCAGGGTGGGGGTTTTCATGGAGGTCAGCAGATGGCCGAAAAACCGCTGCTTTGCGGACTCGAAGGCCGAGCGGGCAGCGGATTTGGCTTGCCGGTTCAGCGTGCCGCCGCTCTCGCCGGTGATGTTGGCCGCCTCCATCGCGGCGGTGAGGTTGTTGTGGATGATGGCGAAGGCCCCGGCATAGGCATCATAGATGCCACGCTGCTCGGGGGTCAGCGCATGCTCCAGCATCTCGTATTCGACGCCATCACAGGAAAGCGACCGTGCCGTGTAGAGGCCGAGCGACTGCAGGTCGCGGGCCAGAACCTCCATCGCGGCGACGCCGCCAGCCTCGATTGCCTCGACGAACTCCCCGCGCGTGGCGAACGGAAAGTCCTCTCCGCCCCAAAGTCCGAGCCTTTGCGCATAGGCGAGGTTGTGAACCGTCGTCGCGCCCGTGGCAGAGACATAGACCACGCGGGCATTGGGCAGCTTGTGCTGCAGTCGCAGGCCCGCCCTCCCCTGCTGCGAGGCCTCTGTATCGCCGCGCTCACCCTTGCTTCCTGCGGCATTGGCCATGGCATGGCTTTCGTCGAAGAGGATCACCCCGTCGAAATCCTCCCCCAGCCAGTCGACGATCTGGTCGACGCGGGATTTCTTGGCCCCGCGCTCTTCCGAGCGCAGCGTCGCATAGGTGGTGAAGAGGATGCCCTCGTTGAGCGGGATGTCGCGGCCCTGCGCGAAGCGCGAGAGCGGCGTGACCAGCAGGCGCTCCTGGCCAAGTGCGGACCAGTCGCGCTGCGCATCTTCCAGTAGCTTGTCACTCTTCGAGATCCAGAGCGCCTTGCGGCGACCTTGAGCCCAGTTGTCGAGCAGGATCCCGGCCGACTGGCGGCCCTTGCCCGCCCCGGTGCCGTCGCCGAGGAAGAAGCCACGGCGGAAGCGGATTGCGTCCGCGGCATCGTCGGGCGCGGCCGAGACCATGTAGCCGGTCTCATCCACGCACCATGATCCGGCGAGATAAGCGCTATGCGCTTCGCCGGCATAGATCACGGTCTCCAGCTGCGCGTCGGAGAGCAGGCCGTCGCGCAAGACGGCGCTTGGCAGCTTGGGGCGGTAGGAAGGTTTCGGGGGCGCGACCGAGGCCATCGCCGCCGACTGCACCAGCTTGGTCGGGTGCGGGGCCGCGCCGGGGATGTCGATCACCTGCAGGCGGAAGGTCTCGTAGATCGCTTCGGAGAGGCGCGAAGCGCCAATGTCGTCCGCCGTCTCGCGCAGGGTGTAGGCGAGGTCCTCGGCATCAGGCGTGGTGACATGCGCATCCATCTTGGCCGACGCCATTGACCGCGAAGGTCGAGCGGTGGGGCCGGAGGAACGGGCAGGAATTCCCCGGAAAGGGGAAGTGGGCGGGGAGCATGCGCCCGCATCCAACTCGAGGCGTGGTCGGACCTCGGCGGTGATCCGGGCGAGGAGCTGCGCCACATCGGGCGAGATGGACCGCGTCAGATCAGCCGAGATGCCACCCCGCTCACCGCCACGGCACTTGTCGAAGACCGAGATCCGGGTCTCGAAGCTGGTCCCGTGCTTAGCGAAGGCGCCACCCGACACGGCGCCGGTGAGTACCAGATCCGCGCGCTCGGTCAGACGACTGAACGTCTCGGCCCAAGCCGGGGCGTCGGGCGCGAAACCGGCGCCGGTGATGGCAACAAGCCGTCCACCGGGGGCAAGGCGCGCGAGCGCCGAGCGCAGATGGCGCGCTGTCGCCTCGGTCGTCCGGCCATCGACATTGGCCACAGCCGAGAAGGGCGGGTTCATCAGGATGACGTTCGGGCGAAGGCCCACGTCCAGATGATCGTCGATTTGCGCAGCATCGAAGGCGGTGACGACGCGCCCAGGAAAGAGAAGGCGCAGAAGGTCGGCGCGGGTCTCGGCCAATTCGTTCAACGCAAGGCTGCCGCCCACTATCTCGGCGAGGATCGCCAGAAGGCCGGTCCCGGCCGAAGGTTCAAGGACGAGGTCGCGCGGCGTGATCTGTGCGGCGGCGACAGCCGCAAGCCCCATAGGCAAAGGGGTGCTGAATTGCTGGAACCGCTCCATCTCTTCCGAGCGCCGGGTATGCGTGGGCAAGAGGCCCGCCACCATGGCGAGGAACGGAAGCAGCGCCGAAGGCGAGCCAGAACGGGCGAGCAGTGCGCGGCCAAACCTCCGCAGGAAGAGGACCAGCGCCACCTCACCCGCCTCATAGGCGAGCTTCCAGTCCCAGGTGCCGGTCGCATCGGAGCCACCAAAGGCGCGCTCCATCTCAACGCGCAGGCGCAGCGCGTCGATCTGGAGGCCTTGCGCCAGATCAGGCTGCAGCGCCTCGGCGGCAGCAAGGATTGTGGGCGCGAGATAGGTCATCGAGAAACTCCGGAATGAGGGACAGGATCAGACCCGGACGCCCTCTCTCGGGCACCCTCAGGCCTGACCTTTCCCGGCCCCACCCTCCCTCTCGAACCGGCGCGTCATCGACGCTTCAGTTGATTTTGTTCCTGTTATGTTCTACATTAAGGCCCAAGCCAGAAAGGGAGTCTGCCGATGAACAGCACCACGCACGCCCTGCCCGCGACGCCCAAGCAGATCGCCTATGCGCGGTCGCTCGCCCTGCGCAACCAGACCCTCCTGCCCTGGGAGGTTCAGCGGGATCGCCGATCGTTGAGTGCCTGGATCGAGGCGCAGGCCCAGCTGAAACCGGTATCCGACATGGACCGGCTGCCGACCTCAAAGCAGGTGGCCTTCGCGGAGAAGCTCGCCCGGATCAAGCGCCGCGCCGTCCCGGAGGAATGCTTCCGCGACAAGGGGCTGATGTCGAAGTGGATCGACGGGAACAGGTGACCTGGAGTGTGTAAGACCACTCGCCACCGACCAGACAGGCCCCTCCCAGAACTCAATCGCATCTGACCCGGAGATCTGTCCAGCCTAAGCGCTTGATTCCGTTGGGAGGCTAGCTAAAGGACAGAGGCGACCATTTTTGCCGGCTGACCACAGTTCTGATTGTGAACTGGCCTTCGCGCTCTACTGTCGGTATTCATGCCAGTCCAGACTGGTTTACTTTATTATACTTTTAGTTGATGTAATCGCAAAGAGCGTGTAAAGAATGCCTTATGCAAGTTGACAAAACCATAATATCCGCCCTCATCGAAGCTGCCATGTCTGCGGACTACACCGCCATTCGGCGGATGGGCGGCGAGATAGCGAAACGGCTAGCCGAGCAGAACGACCTAGAGGGCGCGAAGGCACTTCAGGCGTTGCTGCGGAAGCGCGGCGTGCCTCTTCAGGCTTCCGGTTATGCGGAAGCACTCCCGCGCGACGCAGGGTCGCGACTTCCGCTCGTCGAAGAGGGGCAATGGCCGACAACGCCCATCATGCTGGGCGGTGCAGCTGGACAGACAATCGCGCAGTTTATCGAAGATGCTCAGCATATCGAGATGCTGTCCGAGAAGGGTGTCTCCGCGCGTCTGGGCCTTCTTCTTTTCGGCCCGCCGGGCACAGGCAAGACCCTACTGGCTGGGCACATCGCAGCGTCGTTGCGGCGTCCACTCTACATAGTGCGTCTCGACTCCTTGATTTCGTCACGGCTTGGTGAAACCGCTAAGAATATCAGAGGTATATTCGATTTCATACCTTCCCGAAACGCAGTCCTTTTCCTCGATGAGATGGATGCTATCGCCAAGCTCCGAGATGATAGGCAGGAACTGGGCGAACTGAAGCGCGTCGTAAACACCGTACTTCAGGGGCTCGACTCCCTGACAGACGATGTGGTCACGGTCGGCGCGACGAACCACCCTCACCTTCTCGATCCCGCCATTTGGCGGCGCTTTCCCTACAAGGTGGAGCTGGGCCTTCCCGATGAGGATGTGCGCGCCAGCATGTGGGAGCATTTCTTGTTTCAGGGCGATGCCACCCACAAAAACGATGCACGCTTGTTGGCGCGGGTTTCAGAAGGGCTGAACGGTGCGGATATCGAGAATATCGCGCTCGCCTCACGGCGGCGCGCAATCCTCAGCAACCGCGAAATCGATCTTGCGCATATCCTTCTTGCGGTCAGCGGATCGAAAACCGGTAGCCCCCGACTGCTTGACGGTCGCGAACTGGAAACGGCGGACAAAAAAATGCTAACGCATCTTCTCTCGGAAAAGGGCAACATTGGTCATGCAGAGATTGGCAAAATCGTCGGTGTAAGCCGCCAGATGGTGCACCGCTATCTGAAGGAAGCGCACGATGGCTGAAAACCCACGGCGGCCGCTTCTGAACCCCGTTCTGCGGTTCATGAAGGACCCGAAGCCTGAAAGCGTCTCGGGTGGCGGCAAGAACGCGACGAGTATTATGGCGCAGCGCCTGCCGGAACAGCGCCGCGCGCTGGCAAGACAGTTCATGGCGCTGTCCGAGCAGGCGGCTCGGCGGCCGCGCTTTGATGGCCGCCTTGTCCTCTACGCGGCCATGTTCGACGACTCTCTTGCGCCTAGCTACACGCCCTCAGACCTCTTCCATCCGACGCGGGAAGCGAGGCTCATCGTGCCATATCGCTCGGGATACCTCGTCGAGATGGCGGCGGATCAGCTTCCCGCCTTCGCACGCCTCGTGCAGCGTACCGACCTGACCAAGGACCAGGTGGACATCTCCCGCGTGGAATCCGTGCGCTACTTCGAGAGCGCGGACGTTTTGGGGGCCGCCTCTCTGGACGAGATGTGGGAAGCCGCACCGGAGACGGAGGGTGGCAAAGCCTTTACGGTCTGGCTCATGCCCTTGCGAGGCCGCGAGGCTTCTGAAGAGCTAATCGGACGGTTTGCCGCTCTGCGCGACGGCACAATCGCCCCGCCCCCACCCTTGCTGGCGGGCATCGATCTCGACGCAGAGACCGATGTTCCGGCCGTCATGCGACGGAGTCTGCGAGCGGCGGGTGCGACGGGCGACCGGATCAACTTGGCTATGCGGGCCTATCGTCTGCGTCGACGTGCACGCACGACGGTCTTGGTCCCCTCGCGCGCGGCCCTCGACCAACTCGTAACGTCCGGCACGGTTTTCCGGATTGAGCCGGTTCAGCCGATCAGTTCCACCTCGCCGGGAGAGGGTCGGGAACCAGACCGCCCTTTGCCCGAAAACATGACGGCCCTGCCGGTCGTCGGCGTCGTTGACGGCGGAATGACAGCAGGCTCCTACCGTCACGCGGAAGCATGGCGCGCCCCGCCGCTGGTGTCCGATGGCGCAGCAGACACGCAGCACGGGAACTGGGTCACGTCCTTGGTGGTCCAAGGCCACGACTGGAACAACAATCTCACCCTGCCGCAGCTCTATTGCCAGGTCGGCACGGTGCAGGCGGTCGTGAAAAGGGGATCGCGGGTCTTCGTCGATCCGCAGGATTTTGTCGCCTATCTGGACGGCGTGATGGCGGCGAACCCTGACACACGGGTCTGGAACTTCTCCCTCAACCAGCCTTATGCCTGCGATCTCGAAGCTGTGAGTGCCCTCGGGCATGATATTGCCCTTCTGGCCCGCAAGCATGGCGTGCTTCCGATCATCTCGATCGGCAACAAGCCGGGAACCCGACTTCAGCCGCCTGCCGACTGCGAGGCCGCGATCACTGTCGGTGGCCGCATCCACGATCACAACGGCGCTCCGGCGGGCGAGTGCCCCGTAAGCCTGTGCGGGCCAGGACCGTCCAGCATGCTAAAGCCAGACCTCTCGCACTTCTCTCATGTGCGTGCCCTGGGTGGTGTGCTGATAAGCGGGTCGAGCTTCGCCACATCCCTGACGTCGCCGCTCGCGGCGCACACAATGGAACGGGTGCGCGACGCCTCGCCGGACCTTGTGAAAGCGCTACTGCTGCACAATTCGGACGGCTTGATCTTCGATCCGGCCCTCGGCTTCGGCACCCCGACAGCCACCTCGCTACCGTGGGAGTGCCGACCGGGCTTCGTCACGCTTCAATGGCGGGCCGCGCTGCGGCCTGGCGCTGCCTACTACTGGGAACTGCCGATCCCGGAATCCCTGAAGAGAACGGGAAAGCTGAAGGGGGCTGCCATGCTGACGGCGATCCTCAATCCGCACCCCATGGTGACGGATTATGCCGGTCCCAACTATTTCAGCGTCCGCCTAGAAACCGCCTTGCAGTATCAGCGTGGACTGACGCCGAAGGGGGAGGCCAAGTTCAACAGTCTGCTCGGGTCGCTCGATACTGGAAAGATCACTGAGGAAGAAGCCCGCGCGCGCGACCACAAGTGGAGCCCTGTCCGGCACCACAACAAGAGCTTTCGCGGCAAGGATTTCGACGGCGAGGCGCTACGGATTTATGCCCGCATTTATGCGCGGGACCTTTATCTCTATGGATACAAGAGCACCGAAGAGGTGCCTGAGATGGAAGCAGTTTTCGTGCTGTCGCTGGGCACCGGCGACGAGAGCGATGACGTCTACAACGAGCTGCGCGACCAGCTTGGTGCCTTTGTCGAAACAGCTGTCGTCGAAGCCGATATCGAAGTGGACAATGAAGGAATCTGAACATGAGCAAGGACAAAGACAGGACGGTCTACCGACGGCCCTCGGACAACAAGTGGGTCGATAAGCGGAATGACGCCTCACGCGGCTTCGTGTTCGACCGGCAGTCGGACGCCATTTCGTCCGGGCGCGAAAAGCTCGTCAACGCCGGAGGCGGGGAGCTGACGGTGAAAGGCCGTGACGGCCGCATCCGCAGCAAGGATACGCTCGGCGACGGCAACGATCCGTTGGCCCCGCGTGACCGCGAACACTAAACTTTCACGACACGAGATATTGGAGACGCTAATGCCCGCCGACCATCAAATCACATGCATTATTCCAGATAGTGCAGACGCTGACAGACGCATTGACAGCGTGGGAGGATCGTCTGGCGCGGAAGGGACTGGTGGCGGTTGGTGCATCAAGCTCGACGCTGCGATTAAAGGAATTGAAGACGAGAAATGGAGATTCTGGACAACGGCGAATGGGAAATCTGTGTGGGTGATTGTGGCAAAGCGCAACGGCAAGAAGTACTTGAAAACAGAGGCAGACGGCGACGAGCCAAACAACCTTCTTAGCCTGCCCAGGTGCAAATAGAGGTTTAAGCTCCCATCCAGATCCCTGTCACGTTCGCGGTGCCGGTCCAGCTCGAGCTGTCGCTGCGTTTCGCGCCCTTTTCCAGCTTTCGTTGCTGCTCCTGACGCGGATCGGACTTGCCCCACCCAAGCACCTGGTTGAGCCGGTCGCGGATAGCGGCGGCCTCGGCTTCATGGCCGGTTCCATCTGCCGCCTGCTCTCGCCCGGCACTGCTCGCCAGCCGCTCCTCAATCTCGTCCTGGTCCACCTCTTTCGCCTGCCACCCTGCGGCGGCGCCCACGGCCGCCAGTCCGGCGCTGACATGGCCCTGCCCTCTTCCCAGGCCTCGGCCCAGGCATCCCGTGCCAGCTCCAGCCGCTCACGCATTTCGGCAAACATCGCCTTGGCCTGGCGCACGGCATGCACTCGCGCGTCCCTCTGGGTCAGCGTTTCAAAGTCGAGGCCCTCGGCCTCTGCGGCAAACTTTCGCGGCAGAAGATGGCATTGGCCGCGGGGCCAAGCTTCAGCTCCGGCTCGCGGTCCAGTTCTTCGGCCTTCACCCTGTCGCCCACGTGCAGCGCCTCTTCGCGCTGCACCTCCAATGACCGATGATCGACGCGCTCAACCTGCCCCGCCAGTTCAAGGGCATGGTTTTGCAGCTCGGACCAAACCGCGCGCATGGCCTCGATCTCCGGCACGCCGGTGCTGGCGGCATCGAGAATGAGGATCTTGTCGGTCATGGGCTGAATCCTCCGACGGCGCGGAAAGCCTCTCTTCCCGCCTCATCCGTCAAAGACTGAACCGCCGCCCTCTTCCTCGAAGGGGCGACGGCGTAAAGTCCGATGGGCCCTCAGAGCTTGCCCAAAGCCCGCAAGCTCAGCTCCATCCCGGCGCCGACGATGATGTGGTCGTGCAGCGTCAGGCCGAGGTACTTGCAGCCCTTCTGGATCTCCTTGGTCATGCTGAGATCGGCCTCGGAAGGTGTCGGATCGCCGGACGGATGGTTGTGGATCTTTTGTGCCCCGTTTTCTTATGTGCCCCGAAGTCAAGATCGGTAGCTCTATCAATGGCTTCTGAGGCAAGGCTGGGCACATA
>LNFM01017521.1_pt1 | contig 11580 bp, 10 predicted proteins | sample 596031 | NCBI WGS metagenome assembly LNFM01 (sample SAMN04254537, study PRJNA301005) | activated carbon metagenome | isolation source: dual media filters at the Ann Arbor, Michigan drinking water treatment plant | place: USA: Ann Arbor | reverse complement strand
TGATCAGGACCAGCATCAGGAACGGCACCTGGATGACCTCGGAGGTCTTCAGGTCCTCCTTGTTGACCTGGTTGAAGTCCTCGAAGACCGCCGGTCCGCCGGTCACCCCAACCCGCACCTCGGATGTCGCCTGCGCCTCGGCGGCGTCGATGACGTCCTTGATGTCCTTCAGGGCGTCGTCGATGTTCTTCGTGAGGCCGACCTGCACCAGGGCGACGCCCCCGTCGGCGAACGCCAGCGAGGGGTCCTGGGCGGGTGTGAGCGCGGAGCCCACGAGGGGCCGCTCGGCCGCGACGGCCTCGGCGGTCCGCTCGACCACGGCGTCGAAGGCGGCATCGCCCGGCTTCAGGGTGTCGCTGGAGATGACCACCGTGACGCTGGTGGGGTACGCGTCGGTGAAGTCCCGCGCGATGATGAGGCGGGCCTCTTCGGAGGTGGCCCCCGCGATCTCGAAGCCACCGGGCTTCAGCTGCTGCTCGAGCTGTCCCGCGAAGGCCGCGAGGCCGGCGAACAGGACGAGCCAGGCGATGATCACCGAACGCCGGTGCCGTCCGCTCCAACGCGCGAGACGGGCGAACGGGCCGTCGGGGATCCATCCGAGGTGGTGGTGCTGGTCCTTGGTCATGCGGAGATCCTACGGGCGACCCCCACCCCCGTCGCAGTGGGGGAAACCGAACCTTCCACCGTGCGTCAGCGCCCGAATGTGGCGGCGCCGGGGGTGCGGTCCACCCCCGCGAGGCGGTGGGCCTCGACCGACCGGGCCCACGACTCGGGCAGCACGGGCCAGCGGGCCAGCAGCTGCGCGTGCCTGGCGAAGCGCATGTTGGCCCCGTCCGACGCCATCGCCGCCACCGGTGGCGGGTCGGGCCGCACGAGGGCGGACGGGTGGAGCGGATCGGTTCCCATCGCGGTACGAGCGTATCCCCGGGGACCCGGCGGGCGCACGAGGCGGGCCGGCGCGGCGCTGTGGATTGACCGGCGGGCCACCCTCGGCGGAGGATGTGGCCCGTGTCCGTCGCGTCCACCCCCCGCGCGCTGGCGTGCGCTGCGCTCGCGGCGCTCGCCGCCCTCGCCGGCTCCGCCTCCGCCCAGTCGCCGCCGCTGGTGCTGGTGTACACGCAGGGTCCGGCCGCCGACGCGATCGCCGATGGCTCGGCCGCGGTCCCGGGCCTCACCACCGCGTACCGGCAGGCACCCGCCGCCGAGGACGACCGCTACCCGACCGAGCGGCGCGTGGGGAAGGTCTCCGGCGTGGACCTGTCGCGGCTCACGCCCGAGCGGATGGCCGCGGCGCTGCGCGCCGCCTGGGACGAGCCGGGCATCGGCGACCTGGTGGGTGTCGACGAGATCCGGCCCGCCCAGTACGGGATCACCCAGTCGCGGAACCTTGCGCGCGCCATGGAGATCCTCGGGCCGGATGCGAGCCGCGTCATCTTCTACGCGGCGCCGGCGACGGTGCAGCAGATCGGGCGGGTCGACCGGCGCCTCCCGCTCGAGCCCCGGTTGGCGGAGCTGCGCGACGCCCTCGCGGCCGGCGGGCACACCTACCTGCAGCTCTACCACGGCGACTACACGCCGTTCGACCGGTCCGAGATGGCACGCGACCTCACGGGCTGGGTCGCCCGCTGGCCCGAGGGCGAGCTGCACCGCCTGCACGTGCTGACCGGCCGCGAGCAGGGCGCCGGGCAGGCGGAGATCTGGAACCGCCTCCGGGCGAGCGCTGCGGGCCGCGCGCTGCTGGCGTCCGGTCCGGGCGTCTACGGCCTGCAGAGCGCCGGCGAGGGCCTGCGGTGGCTCGCGCAGTACCGCGACCATCTGGCGGCGCCCGACGCGGTCCCCGCCGGGGGTGACGAGCCGGTGCCGGAGGGCGGCGGCCTGGTGTTCCCCGAGCCGGACTCGGTGGTCACGCCGGGATCGCCGCTGGTGGTCCGGCTCGGCCGGACGGGGCGTGCCGTGGTGAGCCTGGTCCTGCCGGGCGGCCGCAGCCGGGGCCTCCGGGCCATCGTCGTGGACGATCCGACCGACGCGGTCGTGCGGCTGCCGAGGGACCTGGCCTCCGGCACCTACCGCGTGCGGGTGGTGCTGCTGGGCGACGGGCTCCGCGACATCGCCGAGATCCCGGTGCGGGTCCGTCGGGCGCCCGCGGTGCAGCTGACGCCGAGCATCGGGCGCGTCGCGGTGGCCGTCGCCCGCGGCAACCGGGTGGTGGTGCGTGTGAAGCTGCCGAGGGGCTCGAGCCAGCTTCTGGCGGTGCGCGGCCCGGTGCGCCGCCGGGTGGTGAGGATGCCCGAGGGCCTGGCGCCCGGCACGTACACGGTCGTCGCCACAAGCGCCGGAATCGGCGGACGGCAGCGCGTGACGGCCCGCGTGGTGGTCCGCGAGACCCGCTGAGGTGGCGTCCGCAGGGCCCCGCTGGCAGGTTCGCCGGCATGCCCAGCGCCCACCTCCGCCGGGGGATCACCCTCGGCGCCCTGCTCGCCGTGCTCGGGGCCGTCCCCGTCTCGGCCTCCGGTGCCGTGATCGTCTACTCGTTCGCCGACGCGGCGAACGCCATCCACGACGGCGGGTCCGGCGTCGCCGGCCTGCGCGACGCCTACCGTCAGGCGCCGGCCGCCGAGGATCCCCGGTACCCCACCTCCCGCCGCGTCGGGAAGATCGGGGGGCGTGAGTTGATCGGCCTCGGGGCCCAGGCCATGGCGAACCGCATCCGTGCCGAGTGGCGCCGGCGCGACGTCGGCGACCTGGTCGCCGTGGACGAGGTTGAGGCCCCCCGGTACACCCCGGACCGGCTGGCGGAGCTCGACCGGGCGCTCGACCTGCTGGGCCCCGACGCGGAACGGCTGGTGTTCTACGTCTCGCCGGGCACCGTGTCGCAGGTGGGCCGCGTGGACCGGCGCGCCGCGCTGCCCGCCCGGTACGCGCGGCTGGTCCGGACGCTCGCCCGCGGCGGCCGCACCTATGTGCTCGTGTACCACGGTGACAGCCGGCCGTTCGCGCGTGACGTGATGGCCAGGGACCTCACCGGCTGGCTGGCGCGTTGGCCGGCCGACCGGGCGGACCGGTTGCACGTGATGACCGGCCCGGAGGTGGGTGTCGGGCAGGCGGAGATCTGGGACCGCGTTCGGGCGACCGCGGCGGGGCGTGCCCTGCTGCGCAACGGCCCGGGCGCCTACGGCCTGCGGTCGGGCCCCGAGGGGCTCCGCTGGCTCGCCCAGTACCGCGCGTATCTGGCGCAGCCGGACGCCCTGCCACCCGGTGGCGAGGCGCGGGTGCCGTCGGGCGGAGGGCTCGCCATCCGCCTGCCCTCGAACCGCCTGCGCCCCGGCGCGACCGTGCGGCTGGAGGTGGGGCGTCCCGGGCGCGCCATCGTGCAGCTGATCGCGCCGTCCTCGGGCCGGCGAACACCGCGGTGCGGCTCCCCATGGACGTGCGGCCCGGCCCGTACACGCTGCGGGCGGTGCTGCTGGGTGACGGGCTGCGGGACGTCACGGTCGCGCGGTTCACGATGCTGCGGCGCTGACCGATACAGATTGCGGTGCGTGCTCCACGATTCCCCCGGCGACGGCGGCGTCAGCTGAGCGTCCCCGCGTCGCTCTGGTACCCGGACGGCGAGCGGGCGCGGGGCGCCGCCCTGGAGACCTGCCCCGAGCACCTGCGCGGCGCGGTCGCGGACCTCGCGCGTCCCGTTCCGGGAACGGTGACGCTGCGGCGTGAGGAGTGGGGGTGGGAGTCCGGCTTCCACACCGCCGACGGCACGATGGTCCTGGCCGGCGCGCAGGGGGGCGGGCTGTTCGTGACCCACCTCGTCGCACCGCAGAACCTCAACCTGCGGACCGCCGCCGGCGTGGACCTCACCGCCTGGCTGGTCGTCGCACCTGAGGCGGCGCTCGCCACCCGGGAGCGCCTCGCCGCGGCCGGCTGGCGGCTGGGCCGCCCGGCGGGCCACCGCCCGGGCTAGACCGCGGTCCCGACGAGGGCCCCGATGCCCATGGTGATCGCCATGGCCACCGCGCCCCAGCTCACGACCCGCAGGGCGGCCCGGATGCGCGGCGCCCCGCCGAGGACCGCACCGGCGACGCCCAGCGCGGCGAGCGCGATGAGGGTCACCACGATGGCCGCCGCGACACGCAGCGACGCGGGCATCAGCGAGATCGACAGCAGTGGGATCGCGGCGCCCAGGCTGAACGCCACGGCCGACGCCCACGCGGCCTGGAACGGCCGCGACAGGTCGTGGGTGTCGATGCCCAGCTCGTCGCGGGCGTGCACGGCGAGGGCGTCGCCGGCGCTGAGCTCGCGCGCCACCGCCCAGGACAGCTCGTCCGAGAGGCCCCGGTCGCGGTAGATGGCGGCCAGCTCCGCGAGCTCCGCCTCGGGGTCGACGGCGAGCTCGAGGCGCTCCCGCTCGATGTCGGCGCGCTCCACGTCGCGCTGGCTGCTCACCGACACGTACTCACCGGCCGCCATGGACATGGCCCCGGCGGCGAGACCGGCGACGCCCGCGGTGATGATCGCCGAGCGCGAGGCCCCGGCGGCGGCGACGCCCAGCACGAGGCTCGCGGTGGAGACGATGCCGTCGTTCGCGCCCAGCACCGCGGCCCGGAGCCATCCGGCACGGTGGACGAGGTGGGTCGCCTCGGGAGCGACGCGCGAGGAGGGGAGGCCCGGCATGCTGGTGCCGACCCTACCCCTTCCCTTCGCGACCCCCGCGCGAACCGTGTGAAGTCTCGGCGCTACTCCCCTTCGAGCGGCTCCTCCAGGTCGAGCACGACCACCCTGGTGGCGACCAGCACCGGGGTGACGGTGCCGTCGTCGTCCGTCACCCACCGCACCTTCGGCGCGAACCTGCCGCGCACGCGCAGGGCGTCCTCACCGTCGATCTCCGACAGCGCGACCCGCACGCCGTCCGAGTCCACCACGCGGGTGCGCGAGGTCACCTTCACCTGCAGGTACCCGGACTCGAGCAGCGTCGCGAACCGCTTCGGGCCGCCGCGCAGCTCGGCATCCTGGAGGTGGATGACGCCGCGGCGGCCGGTGCCCTCCACCTCGGTGACGTCCCCCTCGACGGCGAACACCCGGGTGAAGAGCCCGGGCATCCCGTGCCCGTCCTTCCACTTCGGCGTCTCCGGCTTCTCCGGCTTCTTCGGCGGCGAGTCCTCACCGGGCGTGGTGCAGGTCACCGTCGCGATGGCCGGAGGAGGGCACTCCTCCGACGGGGTGGTCTTGATGGCCACCACCGGCGCCGCGACCGCCAGTCCTGCACCGAGCGCGATGATCGAGAGGGACGCGAGCTTCATGTGACCGTCCGTGGTCGGGGTGGTTCGCGTGCCGCGGGCGGCGCGCCTGTCGGAGATGTGATCGGCCAGGGGCGAGGACATCGCCTCCCGCACGATGCGGTATCCGGGAGGGCTTCCTGCTGTTGGCAACCCTGATCCGGGATTTACCCGCATGTACGCCGGCGGGGCCCGGCGTAACGTCGTCAGTGCAGTAACGGACCTTGACGCATCACCGACGAGCCGCCATCGGCGACCAGCGACCGCAGGCGACGACGGACCGCACAACATGAGCGTTCGCACGTTTCACAGCGGACGGCAGGCGGGGCACAGAACCCCGCGCGGACATCCGGACGTCGCGGACCAGTCGCTCTGGAGCGATCGACGGCCAACGGTTCTCATCGGTGACCGATGAGGTCCCTTCAACGGGAGACCAACACCGGACTGAGGTGGAGTGAGCTTCCATGAGTTGTGAGCCTCCGGCTCGACCCCTGACGAAGGGGACGGGTCGGGGGCTCACGTCGTTCCGGGGGCGTCTACCCGCCGGTGGCCGAGAAGTGCTGGAAGTCGAGCGGCTCACGCCACCGGCCGCCCCAGCTCCAGCCCGCGGCGTCGAACGCCCGGACCAGAACCCCGCCCTCCACCGCCATCCCGGGACGCACCCGGGAGCGATCGAGGTACGGCACGCTCGCCCGGTGCGAGGTGCGGCCGCGCGAGACGTACGGGTTCTCGATGGGGTTGACGTCGATGGCGCGGCCGTACGCGTGCTGCGACCAGCGTGAGGACCCCGTCGCCGCGCGGCAGTTGAACGCGCTGGTGTTGTCCGCCTCGATCGAGGCGAAGTCGTCGCCCCCGTAGGCCTCGATGGGCCGGATGCGCCGGATGGGGAAGCCCGCGTCGTAGAGCCGCCGGAACACGCCCAGCACGTCGCGGGCGACGTCGCGGTGCACCACCAGCACGCCGCGCCGGGCGCGGCCCCGGAAGTCGCGGTGGGTGACGAGCACGGCCCGCAGCTGCCCGAGTCCCACCGGGCACCCGGGTCGCCACACCGACGGGGTCATGCGCTCCCGCGCGGCCTCCGAGAGGGGCGTGACGCCACCCGTGAACGGCGGGTCGGCGGCCGGCGCGGCGAGCAGGACGCACACCGTGGCGGCGAGGAGGCGGATTCGCATGGGGAGAGGCTACGGCGCCGCACCCATGCGCGGCGCCGGGAGCTCCCTCTACCGCCGGGGGTCGGGTCCTCAGCTCCCCGGCAGAACATGCCGAAGATGACCGTGTGAACCCTCATCTTCGCCCCCTCCTGGGCGCCGGGACCGCCACGGTCCTCGCGCTGACGCTCGCTGCCGCCGCGGCCACCGCCAACACCACCACCACCTTCACCTCCGGTGTGGTCGCCGGAGGCCAGCCGAGGAACATCACCGCGGGTCCCGACGGCAACCTGTGGTTCACGTACGGGCACTCCAGCGGCCGCGTGTCACGCATCGGGCTCGGCGGCGCGGTCACCGACCTGTCGGGCTCGATCCCGAACAACACCGGCCCGTTCGACGCCGCCACGGGCCCCGACGGCAACGTGTGGTTCACCCAGTACAACACCGGCAGGATCGGCCGGCTGACGCCCGCGGGGGTCCTCACCGAGTTCTCGGCCGGCCTGTCGAGCACGGGCGGCCCCACCGGCATCACCGCCGGCCCCGACGGGAACATGTGGTTCACGCTGCAGGCCGGCGAGGGTGCGATCGGCCGGATCACCCCGGACGGCACGGTCACGCGGTTCACCTCGGGCCTCGGCGAGTACCTGCAGCCCACCGACATCACCGCGGGCCCGGACGGCAACCTGTGGTTCACGCTGCGCGGCAACGTCCTGGCAAGCCCCGCGATCGGGCGCATCACGCCCGCCGGGGTCATCACGCGCTTCAGCGGGCTCCCCTACGGCAGCGCCGCCGAGCAGATCACCGCCGGACCGGACGGCAACCTGTGGTTCACCCTCCAGAACGGGAACCAGATCGGGCGGATCACCACCGCGGGCGTGATCACCAGGTTCGGCAGCGGGCTGCCCGCGCTGTCGGCGCCGACCGGGATCGCCGCCGGCGGCGACGGCAAGCTGTGGTTCACCCTCCGCGACGCGGACCGGGTCGGGTCGATCACCACGTCCGGGGTCATCTCGCTGCTGGGTTCGCTCGGCGACGATGTCGAGCCCCAGGGAATCACCCGCGGCCCCGAGGGCAACCTGTGGTTCGTCACCCGCCGCAGCCCCGCCCGCGTCGCGCGCGTCGGCGTGATGCCGCCAACCGTGGGCGCCGCGGTGGCGTTCACGAACGCACCGTCCGAGCAGACCCTGACCTTCCCCGTGAACGCGATGGGCCAGCCCACCACCTACACGCTGCAGTACGGGGCGACCACGGCGTACGGTGCGTTCGCCTCCGGTGCGGTCACGGGCACGTCCAGCGCCGCGCAGCCCGTCTCGATCCGGCTCACCGGCCTCACCCCCGGCGGGCTCTACAACTACCGGCTCACGGTCACCAACCACTCGGGGACCGCCACCGGCGACAACGGCACCTTCACCGCCGGCCTCTCGGATCCCGGCGCGCCGGATCCCGGCCCCGTCGCGACGGCCCCGGACACACCGCTCCTCGGCCAGGCGGTCGTCGTGGCGCCGGTCTCCGGGCGCGTCACGGTGCGGCCGCCGGGACTCGCGGCGGACGTCGATCTGTCGGACCTCGGCGGGCAGCTGCCCGTGGGGACCGTGGTGGACACCCGCCAAGGTCGTGTGGAGCTCAGCAGCGCGCTGCCCGGCGGCGGCGTCCAGGCCGGGCAGTTCTGGGGTGGCCGGTTCACCGTCACCCAGTCGCGCGGCGGGAAGGGCATGACCACCCTGGCGCTGCCGGCGGCCCCGCTGTCCGGCTGCCCCGGGGGCCGCGTCTACACGGCGCCGCCGGTGCTCACCCCGCTCGCCGGGGTCGCGGCGACCGAGGCCGCCAGGAAGAAGCGCAAGGCCCCGCCGCGGCGGACCCTGTGGGGCAGCGACGACAAGGGCAAGTTCCGCACGCAGGGGCACAACAGCGTGGCGACGGTTCGGGGCACCAAGTGGGTCACGGTCGAGACCTGCGCCGGGACGCTCACCAGGGTGGTCGAGGGCGCCGTGGTGGTGCGTGACCTCAAGGCCAAGCGGACCGTGGTGGTGCGCGCCGGCACGCGGTACCTGGCCCGCCGTACCCGGTAGCGGCGGTGCGGCCGCCGGAGCCTCCCCGCCGGACCCGGCGCCGGCTTGCGCTGATCATGGCCGCCGCCGCCGCGACGGCCGTCGGCCTGGCGCTGCAGCTGGGCGGCCCCTCGCAGCGACTCGAGCACGACACGGTGGACGCCCGCTACCAGCTGCGCGCGCCGGTGGAGCCCACCGAGGTGGTGGTGGTCGCCATCGACGATGTGACCTTCGACGAGCGCCGGGAGCGGTGGCCGTTCCCTCGCGGGGTCCACGCCGAGGCCATCGACCGTCTCACCGCCGCCGGGGCCAGGACGATCGTCTACGACGTCCAGTTCACCGAGCCGTCCGGTGAGCCCGCGCAGGATCTCGCGCTGTACGACGCGGTGGCGCGTTCCAAGCGGGTGATCCTCGCCACCACCGAGATCGATGCGGAGACCGGCGGCACCAACGTGCTGGGCGGCGACGCGAACCTCGCCGCGGCCGACGCGCGCGCCGCGGCCGCGAACATGCCGAGCGGCGACGGTGAGGTGATCCGCCGGTTTCCGCACTCGATCACCGGCCTGGAGTCGCTGGCCGTCGCCGCGGCCGAGCACGCCACGGGCCGCGAGCTGCCCGTTTCGGCGTTCGAGCGGGACGGCGCCTGGATCGACTACGCCGGCCCGCCGGGCACGGTGCCGACCGTCTCGTTCTCGGCCCTGCTGGCGGGCCGCGCGCCGGACTCGGCGTTCCGCGGGAAGGTGGTGGTGGTGGGCGCCACCGCGCCGAGCCTGCAGGACATCCATGCCACCCCCACCTCCGACACGCGGCCCATGGCGGGCCCCGAGGTGCAGGCCAACGCCGTCCGCACCGCGATGCGGGGGCTGCCGTTGCGCTCCGCGCCGCCGTGGCTGGACCTGCTCGTCGTGCTCGGCATGGCGGTGCTCGCCCCCCTGCTGGCCGGGTGGCTGCGGCTGCTGCCCGCACTGGCGGTGAGCGCCGTCGCGGGTACCGCGTACGCCGCCATCGCGTTCCTGGCGTTCACCTCGGGGACGGTGCTGGCCGTCGCGGTGCCGCTCATCGCCCTCGCCATCGGCATGGCGGCGGCCGGGGTGGCCCAGTATCTGGGCGAGACCCGGGAGCGTCGCCTGTACACCCGGTACAGCGAGCTGCTGGAGGCGCAGGTGGCCGCCCGCACCCAGGAGCTGCGCACCGCCCAGCGGGAGATCCTGGAGCGCCTCGGGCAGGCCGTGGAGTGGCGGGAGGTGGAGACCGGGCGTCACGTGGAGCGGGTGAGTCGCGTGTCGGAGGCCCTGGCCCTCGCGATCGGCCTGGACCCGCACGACGCGGAGGAGATCCGCCTGGCGGCGGCGCTGCACGACATCGGCAAGATCGGCGTGCCGGACCGGGTGCTGCTGAAGGACGGCCCGCTGGACGACGAGGAGTGGGCAGTGATGCGCGGCCACACCACGATCGGCGGGGAGATCCTCGCCGAGTCGTCGTCGCCGTTCGTGCGCCGGGCCGAGGAGATCGCGCGCACCCACCACGAGCACTGGGACGGGGGCGGGTACCCGGACGGGCTCGCCGGCGAGGCGATCCCCGTGGCGGGCCGCATCTGCGCGATCGCCGACGTGTTCGACGCGCTGCTGTCACGCCGCAGCTACAAGGACGCCTGGCCGCTGGTCGCCGTGCTCGAGGAGCTCCGCGCGAACGCGGGCAGGCAGTTCGACCCGGCCCTGGTGGAGGCGTTCGCCGCGATCGCGCCCGTCCTGTTCGACGAGCTGGGCTACGGGGTGCCCGCCGACGCGCCCGCCGAGGCGGTGCGGCCGGCGGGCTGACCCCGCGGGTTCAGATGAGCGTCTTGTCGGGCAGGTCGCCGCGGCGCAGACGCCGGTACAGGTCGAGGGCGTCGATGATGGTGCTGAGGGCGTCCTCGGGGCCCAGCGGGTCCTCCACCACGACCTCCTTGTGCTCCAGGGCCTTGTAGTCCTGGAAGAAGCGGCCCATCTCGCGCATCACGTGCCCGGGGAGCTCGGTGTGGCTGTTGTAGCTGTTGTAGGCGGGGTCGCGGGTGGAGACGGCGATGATCTTGTCGTCCACGCCCTTCTCGTCGCGCATCCGCATCACGCCGATCGCGTGGGCCTCGACGATCGCGAGCGGCACCACCGGCTCCTGGCTCAGCACCAGCACGTCGAGGGCGTCGCCGTCGTCGCAGTAGGTGCGGGGGATGAACCCGTAGTCCGCCGGGTAGTGCACCGCCGAGTACAGCACCCGGTCGAGCCGCAGCAGGCCCGTGGCCTTGTCGAGCTCGTACTTGTTCTTGCTCCCCTTGGGCACCTCGATGACCACGGGGAAGGTGCTCTGGACGAGCTTGTCGTCGACGTACACGTCGTGCCAGGGATGCATGCGGCCCTTTCGGCGGGTGAGGGGATCCGGCGCCGATGATAGTCGGCGTCCGTGGTCCTCCCGCCCGCCCATCGGGACAGTTCACGCCGCCGCTCAGCAGCCCCCGGCCGGCTGCGCCCAGGCGAACGGGCCCAGGATCTCGTTCGGCGGATTCGGCGGGGCGTTGCCGGCCGCCCAGTACTGCCCGGTGACCGTGCCGTTCGCGGCGATCTGCCACGAGTAGAAGTACTGGTTCCCGTAGGCGCTCACGATGTACTCGACGCCCCACGACCCGTCGGTGCGGGCGACCGCCCCGGTGATGCTGAAGCTGCCGTAGCTGTTGATGTCGGCGCCGGAGGTGGGCGTGTACCGGTGGTACTCCCACGCGCCCGTGGTGCAGTGCACGTACCGCTGCTCCACCGCGCAGTTCGGCCACCCCGGCACGTAGTCGGTGAACCGCGCGTTGAGCAGGTAGCGGGAGAAGTGGTTGAACGCGTCGTTGCCGGTCAGCTCCTGCGCCGGGGCGGCGAACAGGGGCGTGGCGCCCCCGGGGCCGGGTGTGGTGGGTGTGGTGCCCGGGGCGCCCGGCGTCGCTGGGGCGGTGGCCGGTGCCGCGAGCGGCGCGCGCAGGACCCGCACGCCGGCCCGGGTGCGCACGCGCACCACGGCGCGCCTGCCGGCCAGCGCGAGCACGCCGGCGGCGGCCCGCCCGCGGAACGGGGCGCTGCGCCAGCGGGCGGCGGTGCGCTT
>LNFM01011963.1_pt1 | contig 11584 bp, 6 predicted proteins | sample 596031 | NCBI WGS metagenome assembly LNFM01 (sample SAMN04254537, study PRJNA301005) | activated carbon metagenome | isolation source: dual media filters at the Ann Arbor, Michigan drinking water treatment plant | place: USA: Ann Arbor | reverse complement strand
GCGACCGTCCTGCTCGAGCGCATCGAACTCGAACTGGAAGACAAGCGCCCGGCCGCGGCGCGCCCGTTCGCCGAGCGCCTGCTGGGGTTGGTGCGCAACGAGCAGAACCCGCCCTCGCGGTCCGGCGTGCTCGCGCTCATCGAGTTCGCCCCGGAACTGGCGAAAGTGCCGGAACTCGGCCCCGCCGGGCCGGCGCTGCTGGCCGCCGCGCGCCAGTTGGTCGATCGCACCCGCGGAACCGACAGCACCGCCGCGATCAACCTGCTGCACGCCGAGGCACAGGCGCTGGCGAACAAGGGCGACCGCGCCCGCGCGGTTGAGCTTCTCGCCGACGCCCGCGGCCGGTTCGCGAACGCCAAACTGCCCCCGCTCCCCCGCGCGCGCGTGCTGTTCCTCGCCACCGAACTCGAACTGGCCCGCGCCGACTTCCCCGAAACGCTCGCCGTTGCCAAAGACCTGCGCGCCGCGCTCGCCGAACTCAAAACGATCTCCGAAGAGGACAAGTACGAGGTGGGGCTGATGGAAGCGAACGCGCACATCGGCAGCGGGAACTGCGACGCCGCCCTGCCCCACCTGCGCGACGTCCGGGCGGCCGCCGCGAAGCTGAACAAGCCCCCGCGCGAACTGGCACTGCTCGACATGCGCGCCGCCGAGTGCCTGCTGCTGGCCGGCGAGCGCGACAAGTACCGCGACGCCGCCACGAAGTTGCTCGCGGCGCACGACAAGGCCACCGAACTCGACGTGCTGGTGCGGCTCGCGTGGACCGCGGCGCTGGGCCCGCAACCGGGCGACTGGGACGCGAAGGCGTTCGAGGCGCGCTTCGCGGCCGCGTTCCAACCGACCACGAACTTCGCGTGGGGCTATCGCGCGCTGGCGCTGGTGCGCCTGCGCGCCGGTAAGTTGAAGGAAGCGGAGGAGGCACTCGGCCGCGCGAGCAAGAACGCATCGCCGCAAGACCCGCTGTTGCGCGGGCTGATCGCCGCAGCCCGGGGCGACAGGGCGACCGCGAGGGAGCAGTTGGCGAAGGCCGAGGAGCAACTCGCGGCGCGCGCCCCGACCGCGGCGAAGCCGTTTTCGTACGCGAACCACCCGTGGTACGCCGAAACCGGCACGCAACTGCTGCTCCGCGAGTTGCGCGCCGCCGTGAAGTAGGCGCACCGAGCGCACCGAACCCGGCCGCCCGGCCGGGTTCGCTTCGCCCTTCTGCGGGTCAGAATTGGAAGATCAGTTCGGTGAACCCGCTGAACAGCGTCGGCACTTTGCCGTCCTTGTTGTTGTACAGTTGGCGGAACCCGCCGCCCGGCACCAGCGCCGACAGGCCGGTCATCATGATCATCTGGTTGTTCAGCCGCGGCCGCCACTCCAAGCCGGTGCTCAGGTCCACGCCGAGGAACCGGTTCGTCACCTTCTGGTAGATGAACGTCTCCAGCACGTTCGTCTTGTCGAAGAACAGCGCGTTGGCGTTGTTGATGGACCGGAGCCGCGGGGTGATGTCCAAGTCGAACCCGCCGCCCACCAGCCACAAGCCGGGGTTCACGAAGTTGCTCTGCCCCTGAATGCGGCTGGACCGCAGGTTCACGAACTGGCTCTGGTCGTTCGTGAGGCCCACGCCGAACAAGGGGATGCGGTTGCGGCGGAAGAAGCTGAAGTCGCCGCCGAAGTTCTGCTGGTCCAAGATGCCGTCGAAGCCGGTCGCGTGGCCGTCTTGGGCGTTGCCGTCGCCGGACTGGTACAGGCCGCTGAACCGGAACCGGGCCCAGTCGCGGTCGTAACTCAGTTCGAGCGCGGCCATCTTGCCGCTGATCGAGGTGGGCTGCGCCGCGATCGGGTTGCGGCTGTCGCGGCCCACCACCCAGTACAGCGCGGTGCTGATGTTGTACCGGTCGATGTGCCCGTCGCCGGCCAAGCCGAAGTAGTGCGCGGTCACCCGGTGCGGGGTGAACACGCCCGCCGGGTCCGGCCGCACGAGGAACCCGTTGCGGTCGAACAGGAACGCCGGGTCGTCGTTGTTGAAGTGGTAGCTGGCGCTGGCCGTGAACCCGGGGAAGATGAAGTCCTGCCGGTAAATGTTCGCGACCACCACGTCTTGGCTGCGGTCGCGGAACCCGTTCAGGCCGCTGTTGGTGTCCTTTTCCAACTGGCGGAAGTACGCCAAGTTGAACTGCGTGCGGTTGCCGTCCAAGTTCCCGAACAGGCGCACGCCGCGGTTGATGTCGCTGAAGATGAACCCGCGGAAGTCCGAGGTGAACGGCTGCGAACCGGCCCGCACGCTGACGAAGTCGTACTGGTCGCTCAGGTCCGCGAGCTTGTACTCCGCGAACCACTGCTGGAACGCGCCGAACGAGCGGTTCCGCACCGTGCCCTTGCGCACGTCCGGGTTCACCACCGCCAACTCTTCCACGCTCAGCGCGTTCGCGTTGAACGCCGGCTGCACCAAGACGCGCCAGTCGTTCGGCTTGAACGAGGCGTCGCCGTGGAACAGGTCGAACGTGAGGCTGGTCAGGTTCGAGAACACGAACTGCCCGGGCCGCCCGAAGAACTCGTTGGTGAACGGGCGCTGCGTGCTCTCGAACGGCGTGGTCGCCGTCGGGATCATGCGGCCCTCGAAAAGCGTGCTGTTCAGCGCGGTGAAGTTGAAGAACGTGTGCTGCCCGAAGATCGGGTAGTCGCCCTTGATCACGTTCTGGCGGAACGGGTCGAACAGTTGCCCCGGCTGCCACGGGTAGTCGTTCACGCGCGGGTGCCCGAGGCCGTACCGGTCGTACTCCGGCAGCCCGATGCGCCACCGGTCCTCGACGGTTTCGTACTCCTCGTTGCTGCCGGAGCGCGGGAGCACCCCGCTGCGCCCGCTGAAGCCGGGCGTGGGGAAGTGCAGGTACTCTTGCGGCTTCCCCTTCTCGCCGGTGTACGCGCCCGCGCCGCCGGGTACCATCTGGTTCAGGATGCGGTCGATCGGCTGGCCGGTGGTGTCCGGCTTCAGATCGTCGTCCTTCGGCTGCGAACTGGGCGGCTTCACCACCGGCGGTTGGGCCGGCGCGCCGCCCGGCTGCGCGGGCACAACCGGAACGGCGGGGATCGCGGGCAACTCGCGCGGCGGTTGGGCCGCGGCGGGCACCAGCGCCGGCGACACGCGCGGCGCACTCGGCGCACTCGGCGCGGCGCCCGCGGGCGGCGGCACCGGGGGCAGCGCCGCGAACGCGGGCTTCACTTCCGCGGACCGCGGCGCGGGCGCGACCGGCGGTTCCGTGGACCGCGCGACCAGCGCGCCGCCCGCACACACCAGTCCGCCCGCGAGCCACCGGCCGAACTTGACGCGGCGCATGTGTCGCCCCCCTGAATTGCAGCGCGCCCCACCGGGCGCGGGTTTGCGGTCCCCCGTAACATCCTCCATCGGTTCCAAATGTGCGGGCCATGAGGATTCTTCCGGGAATGTCGGACGGGCTTGGGAATCTCTTTAGAGCGGTTGTGCCGGCGGCCGATGGAAGGGCAACGGAACACTCCCATCCCTTACGGGCCGGCCCCAATGCACACCCATAGCCGAACCGCGGAGCGCCGCGCCGCTCTGAAGTGCGAAGAACTCGAGGACCGCGCGGTGCCGGCCACCGCGGTGCTCGCGGGCGGCGCGCTTACCGTCACCGGCACCGCCGGCGACGACCGCATCCGCATCGTGCTCGACAACGGCGCGGTGCGGGTGCTCGACGGTACCGCGGAGATCGGCACCTTCGCCCCGACCGCGGTCGCCACCATTTCGGTGAACGGCCTCGGCGGGAACGACGCGATCCTGATCGACCCGCTGCTGCTGCAGACGGCCACCCTCACCGCCGCCGGCAGCGGCAGCAACAAGCTGGTGGGCGGCGGCGGGGCCACCACGCTCACCGGGGGCACCGGGCGCGACGCGCTGTTCGGCGGGGCCGGCGCGAACTTCTTCGACTCGCAGGGCGGCCCGCTCAACAAGCTGTTCAAGGTGAAGGGCACCGACGCGGTCGCGCCCAACGCGGGCGACCAGATTCTGGTCTCGGTGCCCCTCAACGGCGGGGTCGGGATGCCGCAGCAGACCATCACCGCGGCCGAAGTGGACATCCTGCTGCGCCGCGCCGCGGCCGCCTCGATCACCTCCGACGCGATCATCGCCATCGTGGACCGCAACGGGCGCATCCTCGGCGTGCGCGTGGAGAGCGGGGTCGCGCCGGAGATCACCGGGAACGTGGCGAACTTGGTGTTCGCGGTGGACGGCGCGGTGGCGAAGGCCCGCACCGGGGCGTTCTTCGGCAACAACGAGGCCCCGCTCACCTCGCGCACCATTCAGTTCATCAGTCAGTCCACGTTCACCGAGCGCGAGATCAACTCGAACCCGAACATCACGGACCCGAACTCGACGCTCCGCGGGCCGGGGTTCGTGGCCGCGGTGGGCGTGAAGTCGCACTTCCCGCCGAACGTGCAGAACACCCCGCAGGTGGACCTGCTGTACATCGAGCACACGAACCGCGACAGCAGCTCGCACCCCGGCCCGGACCGCATCAAGGGCACCGCCGACGACGTGCCGCTGGCGCAGCGGTTCAACATCAACCCGGCGGCCGTGATGCCGGGCCAAGAGCTGTTCCCGCCCGACTCGTTCGGCGTGTCCAGCGGGCTGATGCCCACCGCGCAGGGGCGCGGCATCGCCACGCTGCCCGGCGGCATCCCGATCGTGAAGAACGGGCAGGTGGTGGGCGGCATCGGCGTGTTCTTCCCGGGCAAAACCGGGTTCGCGACCGAAGAGAACTCGCGCCTGAGCACCACCAGCAACGGGAACCTGCCGGACCGCTCCGAAGAGGCCGAGTTCATCGCGTTCGCGGCCCTCGGCGGCACGCGGGCCGCGGTCGGCACCGTTCCGCTCACGCCGATCAACGACCTCGGCGGCGTCGCGCTGCCGGCCGGGTTCGGGCTGCCCGCGGGCCGCATCGACCTCGTCGGCATTCAGCTCGACGTGTTCGGTCAGGGCGGGCCGCTGCAGGGCACCCTGACGCTGCGGGCCATCGGGAACCTCGTGCGGGTCGGTCAGGGCAACCCGAACGACGGGGTGAACCTCGACGTGACGCCCGGCGTGCAGGTGCGCGACGGTCTGCGCGCCGCCGACGGCTGGCTCGTGACCCCGCACGACGGCGTGGGCGTCACCGGGGCCGAGGCCGCGTCGATCATCGCCAAGGCGCTCGAGCAGGGGAACAAGACGCGGGCCGCGATCCGCCTGCCGGTGGGCACGCGGGCCAAGTTCGTGTACGCGGTCGCCGACAAAGAGGGCAACATCATCGCCCTGTTCCGCGAGCCGGACGCGACCATCTTCTCGATCGACGTGGCGGTGGCGAAGGCGCGGAACGTGGCCTACTACTCGGACCCCGCGCAGCTGCAACCGGCCGACCAGATTCAGGGCGTGCCGGCGGGCATCGCGTTCACCAACCGCACGTTCCGGTTCGCCGCGCAACCGCGGTTCCCGCAGGGCATCGACGTGGCGCTGCCGGGGCCGTTCTCGGTGCTGCTCGACGACCCGCTCGGCACCGACCGGTTCACCGGGCGGCAGATCGGCCCGCGGCTGCCCGCCTCGGCCTACCAGAGCGTGGCCGGGTTCGACGCGTTCAACCCCGGCACCAACTTCCGGCAGCAGGGCAACATTCTGAACCAGAACGGGATCGTGTTCTTCCCCGGCAGCAGCACGCTGTACCGGAACGGGGGCATCATCGGCGGGTTCGGGGTGTCCGGCGACGGCGTCGATCAGGACGACGTGACCACCACCGCGGGCCAAGCCGGGTTCGGCGCGCCGCTGGCGATTCGCGCCGATCAGGTGCTGGTGAACACGCCCAACGGCCCGGTGCGGTTGCCGTACCAGAAATTCAACCGCAACCCGGAGGGGTAACGGAGCCGATAAGGGGGGTAACGCCGGGCGCGCCGGGAAGTGCGCTCGGGTTCCCCCCACTCGGTCCCCCGGTGCCCCATGCGCCGTTCGTTCCTATTGGCGAGCGCCGTCGCGCTCGTCCCGTTCGTTTCCGGTTCCGCCGACGACCGACCGCTGTTGCAGCGGTTGGCCGAGCGCACGCCCGCGCCGCACCGCCCGGTGGAGCACACCATGGCGCGGGCCGGGTTCCCGCAAGACGTGAAGCCGCACGCGGTTCCGAGCCTGACGCGGTTCTACCTGCCGGGCTACATCGGCGGCGGCACGCCCGCGCCGATGGCGTTCCGCGCCAGCGGCCCCGCCAGCGCGGTGGGCCACGTTCAAGACGGCACGTTCGGTTCGGACTTCGCGGGCTTCGGGCTGCGCGGCGGGCGCGTGTTCCTCGCGCCGGTTTCCGACCCGCAGCGCGGCAACGTTTGGTCCCGCGGCTACAGCCCCGAGGGCCCGCGCACCGGCGACATCGGCGTCCTGCGCCCGTTCCGCAAGGCCGTACTGGAACTGCGCGAAGCGAAGGAACACGGCGGCGAGGGCGCGCACGGCGGCGAGGCCGGGCACGGCGGCGAAGCGAAGGGCGGCGGGCACTAAGGGCCAAGCGCGAGCGCCGGCCCTCGGGGCACGGGCATTCGAGCCCGTGCCCCTTCACAACGTCATAACGGCACCAGCTCGAAAGCCCGTGCCACGGAGTAAAGGGCGACACCGCGGTCCGCGCGCGTTCGCCGCGCGTCACTTCACCTCTTTGCCGTTGATGCTCTTGATCCCGGTGCGCGGGACCGTGGCGAACTGGTACGCCGCGGTCGTCGGGTTGTCGAACGCGATGAGGGTGCTGCGCACCACCACTTTCAGATCGCCTTTGGCGTCGAGTAGCGCGCCGATTCCCAGCTTGTTCGGGTCCATCCCGACCGCGACCAGCACCAGTTCCTTCGTGAAGTCGATGTCGGGCACCTTCTCCTCGCCGCGGAACGCCTTCCAGAACTTGGCGAAGGCCTCCTTCTCGGTGACGAACCCGTCCTTCGGGGCCTCCTTGCGCACGTCGAGCTTCACTTCGCCGCTCCACGTCTGCACGAGTTTCACCGGCGTCGGCTTCTCGTCGGCGCGGGCGCCCGCGACCGACAGCGGAACGAGACACAGCAGGGCCAGCACGCGACTCATGGCGTTCTCGCAATGGGGGAACGGGCGACGCACGCCATGATACGCGCGCGCCGAACCGGGGCCAGCGGCGCGGTACAATAGCGCCCCGCCCTTCCGCCGGAGCGCACGACGTGACCCACGACCCGTTCGGCAAGCTCAAGTTCAAGGACCGCGACGAGTCGTGGGCCGGCGTCGCGCGGTTCCCGCTGTTCGCGGCACTCGGCGACCGGCCCGAACCGCCGCAGATGACCGACGACGAGGCCCGTCAGCGCCTCGCCGACATGAGCGCCGCGCTCGACGCCATGAAGGAGCAGATGCGCGAGCGGTTCGGCGACCAAATCGAGAAGGCGTTCGCCGAGATCGACCGAGCCACGCAAGACGAACTGCAGCGCATCGAAGGGCCGGACGCCGACCCGGACCCGGAAGACGCGGCGCGCGCGGCCAAGCGCGCCGGGCTCCGGGCCAAGCGCGCCGCGAAGTTGGCCGAGGGCAAGTTCCCGTTCCGCGTCGCGGCCCCGGACGAAGCCGCCCCCACGCCCGCCCAAGCCGCCACGTTCGCCTTCCTGCGCGACAACGAGCAACTGGTGCTGGACGCGGTGCGGGCCGCCGTTTGGGAGTCGTTCCAGAACGCGTACAACGACGAGTACTGGCGGCAGGTGGGCGGCGTGAAGCCGGCGGCGAGCATCGACGAGTTGAAGGACCGGTTCGCGGTGCTGCGGTTCGACATCACCCGCGAGGCCCGCGGCGGCTTCGCGCACCTCGTGTTCCACATCGACTCCGACTGGCAAGACGAGCACGGCGAACTGGTGGTGTTTTCGCCCGCGGCGCGCGCCGCGCAGTGGACGACGTGGGACGGCCTGTACGACCTGCTCGATTCGGACGAACCGGACGCGGGCGACGACCGGCCGCAGACCCCGCACGAAGAACTGATGGACGCGATTTGGGACGGCGACGAGGCGAAGGCCCGCGAGTTGGTCGCGGCCGGGGCCGACGTGAACGCGCTTGCGGACGACGAGTGCCCGCCCTTGTGGGTGGCCGTGGATCAGATGGAAGTGGAACTGGTGCGCCGGTTGCTCGAATTCGGCGCGAACCCGAAGTTGGCGAACGCCGAGGAGCGCAGCACGCCGCTGAAGCACGCGAAGCGCATGTACCGCGACATGGGGTTCGCCCCTTCCAAGAACGCCGACCCGATGCTCGCGAACATGATGGAACTGATGCAGCAGGCGGCCGGCCCCGCGATGCACGAGTACAAGCAGCGGCTCGAGCAAATCGTGGCACTGCTCGAAGCCGCCGGCGGCACGGGGTGAGGCGCGTCACCCCAGCAGCAGCCGCGCGACCGCGGCCAGCGCCAGCGCGCCACACGCGGCCCCGGCCGCGAGCAACACCTTCGCCCGCTTCTTCGCGGTCACCTTCTGCGGTACGAACACTTCCGGCGCGCCGAAACTCTTCGGCTCCTCGCGCGGCGGGGGCGCGGCGGCGTCCGGGTGCGCGACGGCGTGCGCCTGTGCGTGACCCAAACTCAGCAGCAGCACCACCGGACGCGCCTTCGTGCGCGTCGGGAACGCCGTGAGGCGCGCAACCGAATCGGCGAAGAAAAACGCGGCCCGCTCGCGGAACTTCGCGCGCGCGTCGCCGGTGGCGTGGCGCGCCGCGTACCGGAACACTTCCGCTTTGCGCACGTCCTGCGCCGCCCACGTCTCGTTCGGGTACTCCAACTTCTCCGGCCGCGACAGCGTCGGCACCTCGTGTTCCGCCATCCACTCCGCGTAGCGCAGCAGGCTCGCGCGGGCGTAGGCGTACATGAAATCCAGTTCGTCGCGCTCGGCCTTGTGGTCGAGGTACTTGCCCAGCGCGTGCAGGAACATCGTGTAGAACCAGCGGTTCTCCACATCGAGCAGGTTCCGCTTCGCCACGTCGTCGGCCGGGTGAATCACGCGCCGGATCAGTTGTTCGGCCTTCGCTAGGAACACAGCGTCGCCGCTCAGTTGGTGGCCGTCGAGCAGCGCCGAAAGCGAGTTGCCGCTGCCGCGCCCGGGGCCGTGGTACCACTCGTCGCGGCTCATGCTCGCGCGTCCGGTGTCGGCGCGACACAGCCACCGGAAGACGGTCTTGTTCCCGTCGTCCATGTCGATCACCCAGCGCGCGAGGCCGAGTGCCGCGTCGCGCGCCGACGCGCTACCGGTGAGGAAGTGGCACAGCATGAGGCCGGTCGCGTAGTTGTGCTCGTTCGCCGGGCCGCCGCCGGGCGCGTACACGTGCTTCGTTGCCTGCACTTGGTCGGCTTTGTGGTCGAGGCCCGCGCGGCCCTTCACTTGAAGCAGTGCCTTCGGGTAGGAGCGGTGCGTCGCGGTGTCGGCGGCGGCGTAGTGGTAGGTGTGCCAGAACAGCCCGCCGTTGTACGCGGACTTGTCGCGCTGCGTGTGGTAAATGTCGATGTCGACGACGTGCGCGGCGAGTTCTTCCATGTGCCGCAGCCACCGCGGGTCGCCGCTGCGCATGAACTGCACCGCGAACCCGGCGACCGGGTCGTACTGGTTGTTGTAATGCGACACGAGCGGTTCCGGGCTGGTGTGGAACGCGGCCTCGTGGTCGCCGTAAATCTCGCCGAAGTGCCGCCACCCGAACTCGTCGATCACTTCCCGCTTCGCGTCGAAGTTGTCCGGCCCGTCAATCGCCGCGTCCACGAGCTTCAAGTAATCGGTATGCGGGTCGGTGGCTTTGGGCGTGAGGTACGGAATCGCGCCGCTCGCGCAGTACCACTCCGGCGAAGCGTGCGCGCACACCGCGTGCCGGAACCACTCGAGCGCTTCCGGGGCGGCGGCGCGGCCGAAGCCGAGCGCGAACGTGTGCGTCTTCTGCTCGCCGGGTTGCAGTTCGTGGAGCGCCGCGAACTGCTTCGGGAACAGCCGCAGCGCGAGCGAACCGACGGTGGCTTCAATTGCCATCGGGAAGTTCTGCCAGAAGTGCGACACGCTGACGCCGACCGCGCCTTCGAGTGCGACGACCGGTGTCGCGCGCGGCCCGGTGCGCTCGGTGCCGTTCGCGCGCAGCCGGTAGCCGCGGAACGTCGTCGGAATCGTGCGGTCGCGGGTGAGGTGGTTCGCGCCGCGCCAGTTGTCGCCGCCGCTGGAATCTTGGTACAACTCGAACGCGCCGCCGCACTCCTCCACCGGCGCGCCGGGTTCCGGCGCGAACCGCACGCGCGAATCGGCGCACGCGAACACGAGCGCCGCGTCCTTGAGCAGGATCGAACCGGGGTCGCCCAAATCCCACAGCCCGCCCGGGTGCGCCGCGGGGCGCGTGTTGCGAATGGTGAACTCGCATTTCACCAGCGCGGTGCCGGCCCAGAAGTGCAGGCGCGCGTCGAACTCGGTGTCCCGCGACACCACGAGGTTCGGGTCGCGCTCCGCGAGGTGCCCGTGGAACCGCACGCACAGCCGCAGCGGGCCGGGCTCTTCGACTTCCCACTGTGTGACGCGCGCGACGCGCTCGATCCCGCTTGCGTCCAGCACCACGTATTCGCCGGTGGTGGTGCCGTGCGTGATCGTGAAGGCGTTCGCGGTGGCGATCTCGAACGTCGCGGCGCCGGTGTTCACCACGAACAGCCCGTCGAACTCTTCGACCGTCGCCCGCGGCCCGGCGTCTTCGGTCGGCGCGCCCACAACGTGCGCGTCGTACGCGCGGCCGTCGGCGATCCAATCGAGCAGCGCCCACTTCACGCTGCCGTCGGCCCAGTGCGCCAGCGCGCGGGTTTGCACGCGCACCGGCGCGCCGGTGGCGTCGCGGAGCGCGAGGCGGCGCGCGTCGGTCAGCGCGCCTTGGGGGAACGGGATTCCGACCGTGACCGGGCCGCGGCCCGCGGGCGGGGCGAGAACCGCCAATTGTGCCGAATGTGCGCCAACCACTCGCGCCTCGTCTGGACCGTTGGTTCGGAGTTCACTACCCCACGGATTTCCCATCCGATGCCAACTGAACACAAGATCACATTCCGATGGGCCGCGCGCGAATCACGGGCGGAGCGCCGACAACGAGCGCCGCGCGCGGCTCCGCCGAACCCGCGCGCGCCGCGGCGCGCCGCGACAGGAGCACGAGCGGCGCGCACCCGATCACCGGCAGCGGGTTCAGCGCGGGGATTAGCCTTCCACGCGCTGCAAACGAGGGACGCGGAGAAAAAGGTACGAGCAACCCGTGCGAATACGGCGGGGGCGCTCAGCCACTCGTCCGCAAACACGCGGAGCGTCGGCAGTACGCACACACGAGCGCGCCGCCGACGGCGACGAGGTGCCCGAGGGGGAGCGGGCGCGGTACGGAATCGGTGGCGCTCGTGCCGGGCGCGGCCACCCGTGTCCCCGGTGTCAGCAGTGCGCCGCGCGGGATTCTCGCCGAACCGCGCGTCGCGCGTCACCCACAACTGGAACCGGGAGCCGTTACTTGCCCTTCGCCCCGAGGCGGCACTCCTTCGCGCACGCCCGACACGCCTTGGCGCACGCGGCGCACGCCTTGTCGCCCTTGTGCTTCTCGCACTCGGCCGCG
>LNFM01011962.1_pt1 | contig 11584 bp, 11 predicted proteins | sample 596031 | NCBI WGS metagenome assembly LNFM01 (sample SAMN04254537, study PRJNA301005) | activated carbon metagenome | isolation source: dual media filters at the Ann Arbor, Michigan drinking water treatment plant | place: USA: Ann Arbor | reverse complement strand
TCCCAAACGACCAGACCGAAACGATCTTCCAGCCCTGGAAGACTCTCATTCTGAACACCTGTTCAGACGTCACAAATCTGCAAAACTGTCTGGAACTTCCGCAAGCCAAGCGGCGTTGACTGCTGCATTATCGGGTTTGTTTGGCGGGCTGTCCGCTCGGCAGCATATCCCTCAGGAATACATTGCGCGCGCGACCGGTAACGAGGAAATCACTGAAAAGTGTAGCGACAATCTTCGCACCGGAGCCGCGTGGCCGCGCAGTTCAGTTTGCGTTCAGTTGGCGGGGCGCACCTTAGCGCAACGTTCCAGAGACAACGCTCGAAGACGTGCCGCTCTCACAATGCATCAAGGCAGAAATCAAATGTTTGAACCGGCGGCCCATTTAAAGAAGCGGCGTGTTCTTGTCACCGGCGGAGCCGGCTTCATCGGTTCGCACCTGTGCGAGCGCCTGCTGAAGCGCGGCGACAGCGTGCTCTGCGTCGATAACTTCTTCACCGGTGACAAGCAGAACGTTCTGCATTTGCAGGACTACGCCGAATTCGAGGTCATGCGCCACGACGTCTGCACCCCGCTGCATGTCGAGGTCGACCAGATCTACAATCTTGCGTGCCCTGCATCGCCCGTGCACTACCAGCACGATCCGATCCAGACCACGAAGACAAGCTTTCTCGGCGCGCTAAACGTGCTGGGGCTTGCGAAGCGCCTGAAAGCGCCCGTGCTGCAAGCTTCCACTTCAGAAGTCTATGGCGACCCGGAAGTGCATCCGCAGGTCGAGGACTACTGGGGCAACGTAAACCCGATTGGTCCGCGCGCCTGCTACGATGAAGGCAAGCGCGTCGCAGAGACGCTATTCTTCGACTACCGCCGCCAGCATAAGCTCAGCACGAAGGTCGTGCGCATATTCAATACCTACGGTCCGCGCATGTTGCCGAACGATGGCAGGGTCGTTTCGAACTTCATCGTGCAGGCATTGCAGAACCGCGACATCACGATCTACGGCGACGGCAGCCGCACGCGCTCGTTCTGCTACGTCGACGATCTGGTATCCGGTCTCGTGAAGTTTATGGACTCGCCCGACGAAGTGACCGGCCCGCTGAACCTCGGCAATCCGCACGAGATCACCGTGCGGGAGCTTGCGGACATCGTGATCGCGATGACGGGCTCGGCCTCCAAGATCGCGTTCCATCCCGTGCCGGTGGACGATCCACGCCAGCGCCGCCCCGATATCAGCCGCGCGAACGAGCAGCTCGACTGGCAGCCGCTGGTTCCGCTGAAGGATGGCCTGGAGCGGACCATCGCCTATTTCGAGCGGGCGCTCTCGACGAATAAAGTTTCGGTCTCGCCCGCTTAGCGCTTGATCCAGAACCCGCCAAAATGATCGATCCGGATGATCGGGTCCGCGATGCCATGCGCATCCCTGAACTCGTCGATGGCCTTGCGCTGGCCCTCGAACAAGAAGTAGTCGTCGGCAATGAGCGTGCCGCCGCGCGACAGCTTGCTGTAAAGCGCAAGCCCGTCGCGCGTACTTTCATAAAGGTCACCGTCAAGGCGCAGAACAGCGATGCGCTCGATCGGCGCCTTCGGCAGCGTGTCGGAAAACAAACCTTCGAGAAACACGACCTGCTCGTCGAGAAGGCCGTAGCGCGCGAAGTTCGCTTTCACGTCTTCGAGGGAGACGGTGAAGTCGCTGACACCGCCGACTGTGAAGTTGCTGTCCACGGCGCCCTGTTCGGGAAAACCGGCGAAGCTGTCGGCTGCGAATACGCGCCGATCCTTCACTTCATAGGCCGCAAGCACGGCGCGCATCATAATCGTAGCGCCTCCGCGCCAGACGCCGGTCTCAACGAAGTCGCCCGGCACGTTCTCGGTAACCACGCGCTCGCACTCGCGCCGCACATTTTCCATGCGCAGGCCCCCGATCATGGAGGGCGCCTTTGACGGCCAGTCCCATCCTTGCTCGCGGTAATCCGGCTTGTAGCCTTCCACCTTGGAGGCAGGCAGCGGCGGATCTTCGTTTAGACGGCCGATCAGGCTGTCCCGCATCAGATCGAGATAGGCCGCGCGGAGGCGGCGGATATAATCGGCTTCAAGCATGCCGCTATTTCGCATGCCAAAGTGCCGGAACTCAACGGAAGGCGAAATGAGCACCAAGCACGTCCTGATTACCGGTGGCGCCGGCTTTGTCGGCTGCAACGCCGCGCGCTTTTTCGGCCAGCGCAACTGGCAGGTCACGGTGCTGGACAACCTCTCTCGTGTGGGCACGGAGAGCAACCTCGAATGGCTCCGCGACGAGACCGCATTCGAATTTGCGAAGGCCGATGTGCGGGATACCGCAGCGATCAACAAGGTGGTTTCGGAGACGAAGCCCGACGCTGTGATTCATCTTGCGGCGCAAGTAGCGGTCACGACTTCGGTTACCGATCCGCGGATGGATTTCGACGTGAACGCGCTCGGCACGTTTAACATGTTAGATGCCGTGCGCCGCTTCCGGCCCGAGGCGGCATTTCTGTTCGCATCAACGAACAAGGTTTACGGCAAGATCGCCGCCGCGACTTCCGAACTAAAGGGCGAGCGCTACGCCTACACCAACCGTCCGCACGGCATTCCGGAAAGTGAACCGCTCGATTTCCTGTCGCCGTATGGCTGCTCGAAGGGCGCTGCCGATCAGTATGTTCTCGACTTCGCGCGCATCTATGGAATTCCGGCGGCCTCGTTCCGCCAGTCGTGCATCTATGGTCCGCGTCAATTCGGCGTTGAGGATCAGGGCTGGGTTGCATGGTTTGCGATTGCCACATTGCTTGGCAAGAACATCACGATCTATGGCGACGGCAAGCAGGTGCGCGACGTGTTGCATGTCGAAGATTTGGTGCGCGCTTATGAAGCTGCGATCCGCTCGCCCGACGAAATTCGCGGACAGGCGTTCAATATCGGTGGCGGGACAAACCATACGCTTTCTCTGCTGGAACTGATCAATCTCCTTGAGAAGCACTTCAAGCGAAAAATTCCGCTGAAATTCGACAAATGTCGGCCTGGCGATCAGGAAGTCTATGTCAGCGACGTGCGCAAGCTCGAAAAGACGCTGTCATGGAAACCGTCCATCGACGCGAAGACTGGCGTTACCAGATTGATCGAATGGGTCGAGCAGAACCGCGCTGCGTTCTAGGCGCGCTGCTGGAGGAATGAGAATGAAAGTACTGGTCACAGGCGGCGCCGGCTTCATCGGCATCCATTTGACGAAGCGCCTGCTTTCGGACGGCCATGAAGTCGTCGTGCTCGACAACGAGTCGAACGGCGACCCTATGCTCGTGCCGAAGGCCGCGAAGTATACGCGCGGCGACGTGACCAACCCGGACGATCTAGAGAGAGTATTTGTGAAAGGGCTTGACGCGGTTTGTCACATCGCGGGGCAGGTCTCGATCATCAAGGCGTTCGCGGACCCGGTCGCGGATCTGCGCACCAACACCGAAGGCACGGTGCAGGTGCTGAAGGCTTGCGTGAAACACAAAGTGCCACGTCTGCTCTACGCAAGCTCGATGACGCTTTATGGTAACGCCGCGAAAGTGCCGACGTTGGAAACCGAGCCCTGCGTGCCGGACGCCTATTACGGCATTACCAAGCTTGCAGGCGAACGCTACGTTCACGCGACCGGCGAGCGCCCCGATCTCGGTTTCGAGTTCTCGGTGACGTCGCTCCGCATGTTCAGCGTCTATGGACCCGGCCAATCGTACAACAACCCCTATCAGGGCGTGCTCGGCATTTTCAGCGGCAATGTTCTTCGGGGCGAGCCGATCACGATCTTCGGCGACGGCGAGCAGACGCGCGATTTCGTTTTTGTCGAAGACATCGTCGATGGCTGGTCACGCGCGCTGACGTCATCCGCCGCGAAGGGGCAAGTGATCAATCTCGGCGGCGGCCGCGCGACCTCGATCAATCATCTCGCCAAGGCAGTCGTGAATGCCTTCGGACAACCGGACCACAAGATCAGCCATGCGCCGGGGCGGGCAGGAGAGCAGCGCGAAGTGCAGGCCGACATCCGCAAGGCCAGGGAAGTGCTTGGCTGGCAGCCGAAGACTTCGTTTGAAGAAGGTCTGAAACAAACCGTCGAATGGGCGAAACAGGAATTTACAAAGAACCCGCCCGCCGCCGCGAGGCTAGCATGAGAATTCTGATCGTCACCTCGGTCGACGCTTGGACGCGCAGCGTTGCGACGATTCACAAGTGGATCGATACGGGACGCGCACTCGGCCACGACATCGCGGTTTATGGCGAGGCTAATTCCGAGCTTCCCAACCTGAAGTTCACGACCGATCTCTCGGACGTCGATCTTGGGCTCTTTGTCGTACAGGTGCCGTCCGATTTTCCGGATATGCCTTATCTAGCGCGCGTGCTCGATGGTATTCCGAAAGCGAAGCGCGCGATCGTCGATCTCTGGGGCCGCTATAACGACACCATCCGGGTCGAGCACGACTTCAATCATCTCGAGAAGCTGGACGGCCATCAGGCCTGGGAATGGCAGGATGCGTTAGCTGCGGTGTCCGAGGTGATCCTGCAACCCACGCTCGCGCCGAAACGGGCGAACGTAAAGTCATTCCTATTTCACGGCTTCGACGAGAACTCGGTCGCGAAGAACTACACGAGCGCTTCGGAAGCTGCCGCGGCGTGGATGAGTAAGCCGCTCGGCATGATGTATGCCGGCAGCAACTGGCAGCGCTGGCATCAGGTGCGCGCGTTCCTCGAAGACTTTAGCAAAGTGCAAGCGCAGGCTGGGCCAGCATGTCTCACGGGTTGGGATTGGAATGCGCGGCCGGACTGGGCCGTGCAGAAAGCGATCATGGGCGTCGATACCGACGCCGACTTCCTCGCGAAGAGCAATGTAGAAGTGCGCCACGGCGTTCGCTTCGACGAGATCGTTCCGCTATTGGGCCAAGCGAAGTTCGCGCCCGTATTCCACCGGCCGCTGTTCAAGGAGCTTGGTCTCGTTACGAACAGAAGTTTCGAGACGTTTTATGCGGACTCGATACCCCTGCTTATGCTGCCTGAGGCTTTTGTCGAGAAGATTTATGGCGCGGACGCGAAACGGCTGGTTCCTTCAAGCGGAGTCGCAAACTTTGTTTCCCACGCGCTGAAGCAGCCGGAAGTGTATTGGGACGCCGTACTGAAGACCCGCGCGCATCTCGCGGCCAAGCATTCCTATGCTGTTCGCATTGATGAACTGAAAAAGGCGGCGGCGAAGTGAACATTCTCTTCGTCATGAAACATCGCGGCAATGCAGGCAACACGCATGCGGTCGCGAACTACATTCGCGTTGCGCCGAAATACGGGCACAACGTTGCGATGTACGGCGATCCGCAGCCGCATCTCCCGGGCATCAAATTCTCGAAGGATGTAAAATCCTTCGATCGCGCCGCCTTCCTGTTCGAGTCGGAAATCTATCGCCTAAGCCGGCTCGAGGAAGTCGCGATGCTCGGCGCGATCCCGAAGCGCCACCGCATGATCTTCGACATGGACGGCATGTATAATCCCGTCACGAAAGTCGATGATTACGATTTCAATCATGCGAGCGAAGGTGAAAGCGCGCGCTGGAAGGAATACTACGACACGCTTTCCGACGTCGTGATGAAGCCTATGCTCGCAAAATCTGTGCTCCCGAACGTCCGGCCGATGACGTTCTACGGCTACGACGCAGCACTCGAAATGAAGCCATCGAGCGCGCCTGCGAAACAATACGACATCATGCATCTCGGCCATAACTGGTGGCGCTGGCGCGACATCGGCGGGAAGCTGCTGCCCGCTATCGAACCGATCCGTGAGCGCATCGGCGAGATCGGCTTCATCGGTCTTTGGTGGGACGGGCCTCCGGCGGAGGGCAAGGATGCCGGACCGGAAGCGGCATTCGAATCCGATCCCGCAATGATCAAGCGTCTTCGCATCAAGACCGAAGACTCGGTGATGTACACCGATGTCGTCCGCAAAATGAGCACGGCGAAGATCAATATCTTCACACAGCGGCCCGTGCTGCACCACATGAAGCACATCACGCTGAAATATTTCGAAGTGTTCTACGCCGATACGATCCCGCTTTTAATGCTGGATGAGACGATTGCGCTGGAGGTGTACGGTCCGGCCGCAAGCGAACTATTGCTCACGCGAAATATCGGCGAAAAAATACTCGACGCTCTCGCTCGCCCCGATCATTACCGCAACGTCGTAATGGCGGTGCGAGAACACCTCGCGGCAAACCATTCCTACGACAAGCGTATGGCGGAGCTGGTCTCCGCGCTCCCGGCGTGAACCCATGAAGATCGTCTTCGTCTACTGGGGATACGAAAACGCGGGCAGCATGCTCGATCTCCGCGGCTATGCGCGTGCCGCGAAAGCCATGGGCCACGAGGTCACGATCTACGGCCCCACGAATGCGGCATTCCAGCTAGAGTATTCGCAGGAGCTTGAGGGCGCGGACGCCGTCGTATTCGTGTTCGAGTGGACGACCGCGCTTCAATTCGGCGACCGGCTCGACTGGGCGCGGTTGATAGCTTCGGTTCCCCGCAATCGGCGCGTCGTGATCGACTGCGACGGCGCCTACAACGAGAAGCTCGAATTTCGTGGCGACTACAATCACAAGTCCGAAGAACTGAGCCGAAAGTGGATCGAGGTCTGCGATTCCTTAAGCGACAAGATCTGCCAGCCAACCATGCGGCCGAAGCGCAAGAACGTGCGGCCGTTCATGTTCCACATTTACGATCCGACCTGGGAGTCTGCGCTGAATTTCTCGGATAAGGAATTCAGCATGATGTATGTCGGCCATACCAAATTCCGCTGGCACGGCATGTCTCAGGTGCTCAAAGCGATCGAGCCGGTTCGCGAGCAGGTCGGGCGCGTCGCACTCGTCGGCGAAGGCTGGGATAGCCCTATCGAATGGACAGAGTATCAGGACATCAAAGCCGACTACTACGTCGACCGTGAATGGCTGCGGAAGAACAGGTTTGAGGCGCATCCCGCAATCCCGTTTCCACAAGTCACCGCGACCATGAACAAGGGTGTTTTTAACCCCGTGATTTATCGTCCGCTATTCGAGTTGCTCGACTTCGTCACATGCCGGACATTTGAGACGCCGGCCGCGGGAACGATCCCGCTGTTTCTGCTCGATCCGCGTTATGTCGCTGAAATTTACGGCGAGCGCGCGCTTGCGCTTACGCTCGGCGAAGGCGACCGCTCTGCCAAGATTCTCGATGTGCTGAAGCGGCCGACACACTATGCAGGCATAGTGGAAGGTATCCGCGCGGACTTCGCGAAAACGCACACGCCGGAAGCGCGGCTGAAGCAACTCATCGAGATCATCGCGGAGTAATGGCTTTGCTGGGTCTCGACGGGAGAAGGTTAGAGACGATCGCGAGCGCATCACCGCAGCGCATGAAGATGCGTTACGGCTTCAACGAGATTTACGGCTGGTGGCACTTCTCGCAGGGCGAACACCGCGAAGAAATTCAGCGGCGGCTGCGGCTGATGGACACCAAAGTCGTCCGGGTCTTCGTGTTCGACCAGCCGGTGCCCGATCCTTTCAAGGACTGGCATTCGTTCGAGCAGATGCTGCAAGCAATCCTTGCAATCGGCGCGAAGCCGATGATCACGTTCGCGAAATTTCCGCCGCCCTATGACAGGCCGAAGAACATTAATGATTTCGTCGCGCGCGCATCGGAAGTCATCTGGGGTTGCATCGAGCGCTTTGGCGGCGAGGAAGTCAGCAAGTGGTATTGGTCCATCTGGAACGAGCCGAACAACCTGATCGTCGGCGGCGATCTCAGCTTCGATCAGTACCGGCGTATCTATGAAGCGTTGTCGGACGAAATCCTGCGCCAGCTTGCGCCGCATCTGGGCGCGGGGAAAGCCATGATCGGCGGCCCCGCGATTGACGGCACGCACCGCGCATACTGGATGGACTGGATTGCGAGGTTACTTGCAGAGGTCGACGAGCGGAAAATCGGCTTTGTCTCATGGCATTGTTACGGCGACTGGCGTCCGGCAGTGCCGAGCCGCTCGCTCGACCTGCAAATGTGGGGCTCGCCGGATTCTCCGAACGGAGAAGTTTTCGAGGCGCTGCTGCTCGCGCAAACGCCGAGCTATGAGTCGCGCGCGCGAGGCGTTTCGCGGCTCCTTGCAAATCACAAGGCGCTCAATGTTTGCGGCGAACTGAATACGATGTCGCATCACGAGTATTATTACACTCTCGGCCACAACCAGAATTTGTTGGGCGCAGCGTATTATGCCTCCGCATTGATTCATCTGATCCGCGGCGGCGCCGATCTGGAAATGCGCTGGACTGCGACCGCGCATAGCGATGCCTATGGGCTCGTATATCGGGACGGAAAACCGAGCCCAGCCGCGCTTGCGAAGCAGCTGTTCGTGCAGCATGTCCGCTATGGCGATGCGCTACGCTTCCCTGAAAGCCGCATTGATCAGCCTAAGATCGACTGCATCGTCGCGCGTGGCGACAACGGGCGCCTTAGTGCGGTGTTCGTAAACGCTTCGCGCGGGCAGGCTAAATTGCGGCCGGAAGCGTTCGGTGCCGAGCTATCGGAATGCAAGACGCTCTTCAGGCTCGATTCCTCGACCGGTGAGCGCGTGGCCGTGGAAAAGCTCTCCGGCGAGTTCGTCTTGAATGGCTACGGTATCGGCGTGATAACGAGCGCTGGCGCAGATACGGTGTTCGATTAGGCGCTATGGGAGTGCAACGTGGATAAAGCATTCGGCTGGCTTGGCGAAATATTTCAGACCTTGCTGCGGATCATTCCGTGGCTCGTCATCGTGCCGGCGACACACCGCGGCGTCGCATTCGTGCGCGGTTTCAAAGTAAAGGAATGGCCTCCCGGCCTGCACTGGTACTGGCCGGTGGTGACGACGTACAAGCTTCTCATCGTCGTGCGGCAAACAGTGCGCATTCAGTCCAAGGTCATCATGACCAAGGACTTAAAGACCGTCACGGTGGGTTCGCTCGTAACTTATCACATCAATGATGTCGTCGCAGCTGGTGTTAATGTCGCTGACCTCGCCTCGGACGTGATCGAACGTTCACAGGCAGCAATCCTGATTGCTGTTTCGAAGCACACAGTTGAATCTATTCAGACAGACAGACTTGCCTTCAATAGAGAACTGACGGATCGCGTCAGCGAGGTCCTGAACGGGTATGGCGTTGAAGTGCATCAGGCGCAGCTCACCGAGTTTGCGCCCTGTACCGCGCTGGCTATCAACAGCAACAGCGCCGTCGGCACTTATTCGCTCTGGACGGGCTTCTGATTGCGGCATTGCGGGCGGTTGACCGCGAAGCAACGCTCCGGTTGAATCGCGTTTTACGGAGTTCCGCACCATGCCCGTCTTGAACCGTATCGCCGACCAGGCCGGCGAAGTCGCCGCATGGCGCCACTATCTGCACGAGCGCCCGGAGCTGCTCTACGACGTTCACGAAACCGCAAAAACAGTCGCCGAAAAACTGCGTTCGTTCGGCTGCGACGAAGTCGTGACCGGCATTGGCCGCACCGGCGTAGTCGGCGTGATCAAGGGCAACAAATCGGGATCGAAAGTCGTCGGCATGCGCGCGGACATGGACGCGTTGCCGCTCGATGAAATTACCGGCCTTGCCTATGCGTCGAAGGTGCCGGGCAAGATGCACGCCTGCGGGCATGACGGTCACACTGCGATGCTGCTCGGTGCCGCGCGTCATCTCTGCGAGACTCGCAATTTTGCAGGCACCGCTATCGTGATTTTCCAACCTGCGGAAGAAGGCGGCGCCGGCGCGAAAGCAATGATCGACGACGGACTAATGACGCGCTTTGGCATTGGCGAAGTCTACGGCATGCACAATATGCCGGGACTGCCCGTCGGAAAGTTCGCGATGCGTCCGGGTCCGATCATGGCGGCGGCAGACCGGCTCACCATCGAGATCGAAGGCGTCGGCGGCCACGCGGCGCGTCCGCATTTCGCTGTCGATACCGTGCTCGTCGGCTCGCAGATCATCAACGCGTTGCAAACGATTGTTGCACGCAACGTCGATCCTTTGGAGAGCGCGGTCATTTCGATCACGCTGTTTCAGGCGGGTCACACCGACAACGTCATTCCGCAGACAGCATTGCTTCGTGGCACAGCGCGGAGTCTCCGCGCGAGCGTACGCGATCTTCTCGAAAAACGTATCGTCGAAGTCGCCGAAGGCATTGCAAAGTTGCACGGCGCCAAGGCCAAGGTGAAATATTCGCGCGACTATCCGGTCGTCGTGAACAATGAGAAGGCGGTCGAGTTCGCTTCTTCTATCGCCCGCGAAATTTCCGGCGACGCCAACGTCGATACCAAGACGCCGCCCGTCATGGGCGGCGAGGATTTTGCCTTCATGCTGGAGGAGCGTCCGGGCGCTTTCATCTTCATGGGTAACGGGGATAGCGCGAACCTCCATCACCCGGCTTACGACTTTAACGACAGCGCGATCCCTTTCGGCGCGTCTTATTGGGTGCGGCTGGTCGAGAAATCGATGCCGGCTTAAGCGCTACGCTTCTTAAACGGCTCGGTCGCAAGCGCGATGCCGCCGAGCACGAGGGCGAGGCCAATCGCGTGATAGGCGTATAGCTTTTCACCAAGCGTCAACACTGCGAGCGCTGCGCCATAAGCGGGCAACAGGTAGAGCGACATGCCGGTGAGCGACGGGCCCGCGCGCTTCACGAGTATTTGATAGAAGCCGAACGCGATCACGGACGGAAACAGCGCCAGCGCGAGGATTGCAATCCATTGATTGGTGCCGCGCGGAAATGCGTCGAGTGCGATGAATTCGTAAAGCATGAAAGGTGCGAGCGTGAGCGAGCCTGCAATCGTGATTGCTGCGAACATCGGCAGAATCGGAATCACTTTGATTTCTTCCCGCTTCAGCATCAGCGAATAAATCGCCCAGGCAAAGGCGCAGACCGCAATCCCGATGTCGCCGATGCTGAATTCCCATGTCAGCAAGCGGCCGGGTTCGCCGTGCAGGATGATGACCGCGACGCCGGTAAAGCCGATAAGCGTTCCGGCAACGCGTGCGGCAGAGAGCCTCTCGCGAAAGAAGATCGCCTCCAGCAGGACGATCGAAATCGCCGATGACGAATAAATCAGCGCTGCGTTACTCGCAGTCGTGTAGCGCAGCGAGAGATAGACGCCCGCGCCGCAGATCACCATGCCAAGCACGCCGAGCAAGGCGAGTTCGCGCCAGATTTCGCGGAGTGCCGCGTAGTGATGAACCAGTCCGCGCCAGGCAAAAGGCAAGAGCATCAGGGCCGCGAGAAACCAGCGCCAGAATGCGAGTGTCGAAGGCTCGACCGCGTGCGTGACCGCGCGGCCGATAATCAGGTTTGATACGAAGAACAGCGGCATCGCGAACAGAAGCGCATAGATGCCGAGGCGGGACGGGGCTTTCATTTCGCGAGGCTTTAGCCTGATGCGAGAGCGCGAGCTACGCCGTAAATGCAGGGCTTAGGACAAAAAGGCTTAGCGAAGCGAAAGGCGCTGGCCGTCGAACACGGTCGGAATGCAGGGCACGCCGCCGGTCTGAAGCCGCGCACATACCCGCGCT
>LNFM01011961.1_pt1 | contig 11584 bp, 10 predicted proteins | sample 596031 | NCBI WGS metagenome assembly LNFM01 (sample SAMN04254537, study PRJNA301005) | activated carbon metagenome | isolation source: dual media filters at the Ann Arbor, Michigan drinking water treatment plant | place: USA: Ann Arbor | reverse complement strand
TGGCCGCATTCATAGGCGTAACGCCACGCCAGCGGCTGTCGGGCATGTCGGTGAAGGGCAGGACGATGCTCACAGCCGGACAGGACATCAGGCGCTGCGCAAGGCCCTCTACATGCCCGGGCTGGTGGCGCGCCGGCATAACGAAGCATTCAGGGCATTCGGCGATCGGCTCAGGCTAAACGGCTTGGCACCCAAGGCGGTCATCGGCGCGGTGATGCGCAAGTTCGCACATCTCATCTACGGCGTCATCAAGTCAGGAAAACCATTTGATGTCACTCTAGCTACGCCGAAGCTTGACTTCCAAGACGGCAATTGACCCCGATATCGATGGATGTCGTCCGGAAGAAGAGTCCCGGAGTATCCGCGGGGATCGCTCTCATGCGCGAATCTACGGATGTCGATATCGGAGTATCGCGGGATGATGAACACGCTGGTGTGCAGTTCCGGCACCTCGGGTTCCCGGGACGAAAGGAGTCGCGCCGACACTGAGCCAGACGCACCCGCTCAGTTGCCGTGAGATTGTCGAGTTTCTTTACATCGTATTCGAGGGGGAACCGCAACTAATTGATTTGAAGTGTAATTGTTTTGCGCATGAAAATTGCATCCAAGGTATAGTTCGCTTCGGTACGTCAATCGGCGGGAGGAAAGCTCGCATGTCCAGACAACGGAAAATCGCGCGTGCGCTCGGTGCAGCCGTGCTGCTGACTCATAGCTTTGTGGCTCATGCACTGTTCACAGCGCCCGAAACCGAAGCGTTCGACCTGAGTCTGAAAGATTTGACGTTCACCGTTGTCGACGGCAAAACTCCCGGCACCAACACCGGGCCGAAGTCGACGCAAGCGCTCCTGACGTTCGACAAGTTCGATACTGGACTGGGGACGCTTCTGGGGGTCGAGTTGACGTTCCGGACTACGTATGGCTCCACGACAACGGTAAGCGTCACCGGCACTCCTACTGACTCGTTCTTCCCCGGTGTCACCTTTACGGCAATCGGCTCACAGGCGCTGACGCTCACGGGGGGAGCGCTCAACGAGGTCTTGAATCAGTTGCCTTCCGCAAGTTGCCAGACAAGCGTCGATAGCTGTCAGAACAGCGCATTTTTCGGCCCGAGCAATTTCGACAGCGCCGCCCCGATATCTCTGGCGCCGCTCGCCGACTTCCTCGGCCCCGGCACGTTCATCCTCACAGCGACGCTCGCCAGCTCGATCAATCCATGGTTGAGTGGGGCGATCCGCGATGCAGCTGACAATTCCACCATGACCGGTACGCTCGCCACGGACTGGAGAGGCAGTGTCGGCGTCCGCTACCAATACCAAGAACGCAGCACGGGCGGCACGGTGCCCGAGCCCATGACGCTTTATCTCTTGGTCGGAGGCGCCGTCGGCATCGCTTTCCTGCGGCGGCGGTCTCGACTCGCCGGGGCCTCACCGCTCCCGCGCTAGCGGGCGGTCGCATCGTCTGGTTCGGCCGCCCCCGGTCTCCCGACGACGCGGAAGACCCGCGCGTTCGGAAAGTCGTTGAGGATTTCCTCGAAGTAGTCGCCGTCGAAGCGGCCGAGAACGAACATCTGGTTGAGATTCGACCGATAGGCCGACTCATCGAGCAGATAAACCGCTGCGAGGGCGTTGCCGTCGAGCACCACCTGCAAAGTCGGACCCGCGACACTCCCGTAGTCCCGCTCACGAACCGCGCGGCCCTTCTCGACGACGACGGCGCGGCGTAGCTGACCCGCGCTGGTTCCCTCGCCGTCCGGCCAGCCGCCTTCCAATGCGCCGATCCGCAGGTCCGCGCGTAGTGGGCCGCAATGCAGCTGGTCGTCGGCGATGCGTTCACAGGCCAACTGACGAATCCCCGGCTCACCGGGGTGCGGCGCTGTCCCTCGCGGCGTCGAGAGATGGCGTAGGCTTGGATACTTGGGCAGCATGTCAGACGTGAACAGTACGTAGACAGGGACCTCGCTTGTCGGCCGCGATTCCTGACTCATTCGGTTCAACAGATCATCGATGTCCGCAGCATTCACCGCGAGCCGCCGAATCCCACGATTGCCCTCACGATCCACGAAGCCGATCAGTCGGTGCAAAACCCGCTGGTCGTCGTGGACGAAGCTGGCCGCGATGACATTGGTCTGTGCCGTGTACTGGGCCGAGCCGTCGTGATAGACGCCGAAGCCGGTCGTGTCTACGATGGCGAATCCCAGATCCCACCAGGTCCAGAGCCGCGATTCGGCCGGCAAACGTTCGCCGAGGATCTGCAGGTCGCGAAAGACCGGCGCCGGCACGGCAGGCTGCGGTACGTAGCCCCGCCCCGAGACGGGGGCCAACCAGACCAGGAACACCGCCACTACGACCGTACATGCGAGCGTCGTGTGTGCCCCTGCCGCCTTGAAGGGCTGCGCGACTCGCGCGAGCCGCGAGTCGGGTGGAGGCTCTCGCGGCGTTGGATCCCCCGCCCCCCGTGCGGCGTCGATGCGCCCGAAGACGCCCTTGATCAGCAGCGCGATGATCCACCCCCAGCCGATACCGACGAACGGCGCCAGATAGATGACGAACCGGCGCGACGACACCAGAGCGAGCGCCCCGAGCAATAACACCGGTGCCAAAGCCGGCAATGCCCGCCAGCGCGTCAGTGCGAATCCCAGGAACGCGATCAGGCCGATGAGGACGAATTCGGTGCGGCCCAGGATCAATCGCAACATCGCGCCTCGGTCGAGGACCTGAACCTCGCTGATAGTCGACCAGACCGATGGAAATCGAAGCGCGTCGCCTGGCTGCGTCGGTCCAGCCCAAAGATAGCGCTGTACGAAGCCTTCGACCGCCGACAGCGCATTGATCAAATGCGCGGGGTTGGCGAACACCAAAAGCACTGCCACGCAAAGCGCGCTTCGCTGCCACGATACGCCGGCGACGAGGAGGTGCACGGCCATCGCTGCTGCGAACACCGGCAGCAGCCCCGGTTGGGGGTACCACAGGTAATACACGTACAAGGTAGTGCCCGCGGCCGCAGCCAGCAATAGCAACCGGTCGCGGCGCAGGCCGGCACCCATCATGAGGATGATCCACGAGACCATCCACGGAAAGAACAGATTGAGCGCGTCCGTATCCACCCAGCCGATGCTCGTGCGCCGGAAATACTCGAAGCTGAACGTCGCGATCAGGCCAGCCATCAGTCCGGCCGCCGGCGCGCCTAGACGCCAGCAACACAGGAATAGCGGGATCATGAACAGACTCGACAGCACAGGCGAAAGCAGCAGCGCCGCTCTATCGATGTCTCCGCCGGTCAGGGACGAAGCCGCCGCGATCGTGCGGCTCAGGAGCGGGAGAAACTGCGGCTCGCGCTGGTCGTACCATTCGCCGGGGGCGCCTTGCTCAGGTCTGGCGTAGTGCCGCGCCGGCGCCGGACCGTGCGGGACAAAGGTGCCTGCGGCCTGCTGTCGTGCCAGCCGCAGCGAATAGTATGCGTCCAGCGTAGTCATCATCGGGACGCCCGATGCGACGTAGAGTGCGGGCAGACGCTCCCACGCAGACAGCTGGGACAACCTGGCAGAAGTCGCGTAGAGGGCAGCAACAGCGACGAAGGCGAGGCCCACCCACAGGCTCGCGCGGCGATGGCTGGCTGTATGCGACGCTCCGATGCTATGGATCATTCCAGGGTATCGCTTCAGGCTAGAAGGGCGCCGAACGTACGCCGAGGCGCACCCATACGAAGGCAAACATCCAGACATTGCGCAGCATGCTGCCCGCAGCGACCGCGATCCCAGCACCGACGATTCCGTAGTCGGGCATCAGCGTGAACGCGAGTGCGACGGTCACCACGCTCGCAGCGCCTTCGATCGCAGCGGCTACCCTCTGCCCGCCGGTCATGGCGAGGATGTGTCCGACCGGACCGACTGCCGCAGCGGCCAGCTCGCCGCACGTGAGGATGATCAACGCCGTGTAAGCGCTCTCGAACTCGTCACCAAACAGCCGCAGCAGCGGCATACCGAACGCAATCAGAGTGACCGCCGTCACGATTGCGGTCAGCATCGATCCGCTTGCCGCCAAACGCGCGATGCGCTGCAGCTTCGCGAGATCTCGCATGGCGTAAGATCCCGATACGAGCGGCGAGACGAATCCCGAAACCCCCAGCAGGCCGAGCGACATGGTGTTTGCCAATCGATGCGCGGCCACATAGAAGGCGATCTGCTCGGCATCGACGTAGAAGGCCGCAATCACAACGACGGCCGGTGCGCGGGCCGCCTGGAACAGCGCGATCAAGACATTGCCGCAAGCTGCCGCTCGCCACTCGGTACGCGCGTACACGGGTTCGGCCGGGTGGGCCTGTCGGTTCAATTCCGTGTGCAGGAACCAGCGCGAGAGTATCAGCGTCCCGGCCGCAGCGACGAGGAAGGCGCTTGCAGCCGTTCCCGCGTCGGCCTGCCCATTGCGCAAGCCGATGGCGGCTGCAAGGAGAAGCCCGAATAGCGTGTGCTGAACAATCGATGCCGGCAGCTGCGAGCGGGTGACTGCGCCTAGTCCTCGTGTGGCGGAGTTCCAGACCTCGCCCAGCGCCAGCAAAGGCAATGCGGTGCAGAACAGCAACAGCGTCAGGCCCAGTTCGTCCGACTGTGGCCGCATGAGCGCGAGAGCAGCCAGCGCCACCACGACGACGATCGCGGACGCGCCGGTAGTCCATCGGGTCGACGTGCGCAAGAATCCGCCCAGCAGCCCCCATTCGCGGCGAGTCATGTAGTGCGCCACGTATCGCACTGCGGTCGGTTTGAGCCCAACGTTGCAGCCGATGATCAGGATCGCCGCCCAACTCGCGGCGTAGGCGAAATGCCCGTAGCTCGCCGCCCCGAGTGCCCGGGCCATGAAGAGATGGATGCCGAAACTGATCGCCGAGCCGGCGACGTAGATGAACAGGAACGTAGCGGAACCGCGGTAAAGTACGCGGGCTAGCGCTGGGTCGGAGAGCCTGTCGCGTAAGCTTACTGCCATTGCCGATTGTTGCCCTTCCCTGGATCATGAAAACTACTCGCGTGCGATACGGCCCGACATTACCTGATGCGCATCCGACGGCAGGCCTGCGCAGGTGGATCCGCCGCCCCACGCCATGCACCTGTGGTCACTCAAGGTCACCGTTGTATGCAAACATCGCGGACATCGTGCAAGCATCGGTGCAAAGCCCGCCGGGCGACTACGCACACGGCGGGGTCACATGAAGCCGGTGATCGATCAGCTACGTAGGGCGATCGATAAGCAGTCGTCATTGTGCCACAAGGCATCGGCCTCGAAACCGAGCCCACAGGCTTATCGTCGCGACCCCGGTGGCTGCCAGTTGACCCGAGACATCGCATCAGGCGAGCATGTATTGCAGCGTGCGAAAGGTCGGATTGCTGGCCTTGTGATCGCGATCACGGTGTTGGTCGGCGCGTGCGACATGGTCGGTAGCGCGCGCGAAAAGGCCGCGCAACACCTCGCCGCAGGCCGCGTCGATGCTGCACGTATCGAGGCTGTCAACGCGATACAGACCGACGCGCAGGATCACGAGGCTTATCTGATTCTGGCGCAAGCCCTTATGGCTCAGGGCGATCTGGTTAATGCCGATCGCGCTCTGACCAATGCCGCCCGGCAGGGCGGCGATCGGTTGCGGGTCGATCGGCTTCGCCTGCGAGTGCTCCTGAAGGCGCGCTCGTATGCCCGCATACTCGAAGAGATCGTTCCGAGTCCGAGCCATCAGGGGGAAATGCTTGCTGAGGTGCTTGCGGCCCGCGGCCAAGCGCAGCTCGCGACCGGTAAACGAGAGGAGGCACGCTCGTCCTTCGTCGAGGCACTGCGGGTCGTCCCAGGATTGGCGGATGCCCTGCTGGGGCAAGCTCAGCTCATCTATTCCGACGGACAGCCCGACCAAGCTCTCGCGCAGGTCGAGCAGGTTATCGCACGGGAATCCAAGAACGCTCAGGCGTGGCAGCTGAAGGCCGCAATGTTGAACCAGCAGGGCAAACTCGATGAAGCGGTGACCGCGTACGAGCGCGCTGCGGCTGCGGACCCGGCGTATCCCATTGCGCATCTCGCCGCGGCAGAACTGCTGATCCAGGCGGGGCGCCTGGAGGCAGCTCAAGGGCAGGTCGATCAAGCCCGGCAGCGGTCGCCGAACGCGGTTCTCGTGCACTACACCCAGGCATTGATCCATCTTGCACGCAAGGAGTACGACGAGACGCTCGCGCTGACGCGGGAGGTCTTGCGGGTACAACCATCGCTCGTCAGCGCGACGCTCGCCGCTGCCTCGGCACATCTCGCTCGCGGGGAACTGAGCCAGAGCGAAGCGCTGCTGCGCCCGCGCCTCGCTTCCGCGCCGGACGATCATGCCGCCCGCAGACTGCTCGCCTTGACGCTATTGCGCGGGGGAAACGCGAGCGGCGCACTCGACGTCCTGCGTCCGGCACTCAGTTCGCGGCCAAACGATCCGACATCCCTGACGCTCGGCGCCGCGGCGCACGCGCAACTGCGTGAATTCACCGAAGCGACCGCATACTACGAGAAGATTGCGGCGCTGCAACCGGATTCGCCCGGCGCGCTTGCGCGGCTGGGCATGGCGAGGTACGCCGCGGGCGACTTGGACCGAGGACTCGGTACGCTCGAGAAGGCGGTATCGCTCCAGGCTGATGACGTCCATGCCGACATTCCCTTCATTATGCTTCTCCTCGAGCGCAAGGAGTTCGGGCGAGCGCTAACTGCGGCGCAGCGTCTGCAGGCGAAGTCGCCGAACAATCCGATCGGGTTCAACCTGGCGGGCGTGGCGCTCATCGGGTCGAACAATGTGACTGCTGCGAGAGCCAGTTTCGAGCGCGCAGTCGCGCTCGATCCACGCTACTGGCCGGCTGCGTCCAACCTCGCGCGCCTGGACCTTGCGGAGGACAGGCAAGAGGCCGCAAAAGCCCGCATCGAGAAGGCGCTCGCGGCAACGGGCAACAACATCGAAGCGATGGCAGCGCTGATGCGAATCACGGGTGATCGAGGACGGTTCATCGACTCGCTCGAGGTCGCGCGCCGGGCGGACCCCAAGGCGCTCGCGCCCCGATTCAGTCTCGCAAGCACTTATATCGAGCTCGGATTGGGAGAGCGAGCCTTGTCCATCGCGCGTGAGATCGCGGCAATCGCACCGGGGCGGCCGACGACGTTGGACCTACTCGGGTCGGCTCAGCTTGCCGCCGGTCGCTCCAGCGAGGCGCTCGCGACGTTCGTGGATCTGGTGGCGCTTACCCCGGGGTCGGCTGATGTGCATGTACGTATCGCGCAGGCTTCAGCCACGCTCGGCGACATGCGCCGCGCGGAGAGCGCGTATCGGAAGGCCTTGGAGCTCAAGCCGGGGCACGTTGCAGCGAGCATTGGACTTGCAGGGCTCTACGGTCGCACCGACCGGCTCGCGGATGCAATCAAGCTCGCCGAAGAGCTCAGGCGCTCGAACCCGCGTTCGGCATGGGGAGACACGTTGATGGGCGACCTCCTTTTCGCCGTCGGGAGGTTTCGCGAAGCCGGTAGGGCATTCGAGGCGGGCCTCGCCATCGAGCCATCAGGCGGGTTGGTCGTGAAGCAACACATGGCGGCTACTGCCGCCGGAGATCGTCCGGGTGATGCGAGGATCGCGCAGTGGCTGGAACGGCTTCCCTCCGATCTAGTCGTGCGCGCGTATCTGGGCGATCTACGTTACCTCGAGGGCGAGTATCGATCAGCGGCCGAGATCTATGCGGCGGTAATCAAGGATGATCCGTATCGGGCGAGCGTGCACAACAACCTGGCAAGCGCCTACCTCAAACTCGCAGATCCACGCGCCTTGGCCGCGGCCAAGGCCGCGTTCGAGCTCAAGCCCGACGATGCCTACATCCTCGACACGTTGGGCGTGGCGCAGATGCGGCACGGCGACCCCGCCGCTGCGGTCGAACTCTTGCGCCGGGCCATCAGGCGTTTGCCCAACGCGCCGACCGAGATGCGCGTGCACTATGCGATAGCGCTAGCCAAGGCCGGCAGAAAGGACGCAGCCCGCATCGAGCTGAAGACGCTGCAGCAGAGTGGACACGTCATTCCTCCGAGTCCTCAGGTCAACGCAATCTGTGGAGGTCAGGTCGCTTCGCTTGCGCTCCCGTGTGTTCCATGAGGCCGCAACCGCTATGAATGCTTGGTTCGATCCAAGTGGCTCTACCCCGAGAGCACGCGGCACTCGAATCGACGCCGTGGCCGATCGCCGCGACATTGCGCTTTACATGGCGGTTCGGCGTCGTGCGGGGCCGCGGGTGGAAGGCGCGGGCTGGGAGCGCCTGGAGTACGACCCTACTCCGACCGCCGACCTCAACCGTGATGCTTCGCATTGCCACCTTGTATTCGTCTGCCGGCGGTTCGAAGCGCGGTCCTAGGGGTCAGGTCTTGCAATCAAGCAATCGATGCATGATTGCAAGACCTGACCCCTTTGAGTTGCTTTGAGTTTGCTCGTGTGCGCCGCCACGCGGACCGGCACGGGCGCCTTTGCTCAACCACCCAACCTGACCCGAAGGCACGACGAAGCTGTTGCGGCAGGACCGACGGGCTTGCTCGGCCCGATCGTCGAACCCCATACCGGTGATGGTGCTGCGCTTCGACGCCGACGATGGTGCGGCGGTGAAGCGCATACAGGAGGATTTCCTGCGCGTGATCCTGAGCGTGCAACCGGACGCCGAACTGCCGGTCTTTTTTTCCCGTCTCGGCTGACCCTGAGGCCACCCCGGGTTCTACTCAGGGTCAGCATTCGGCATCAGCGCCGGGGCCGACGTAGAATCGGCGGAACTACCCTGCCTAGGAGACTTATAGTGAACAGATCCCTCGCCATCTGCGGATTCGCGTCTGGCCTTGCCTGCGCCGCCCTTCCTGCCCATGCCGCAAACTGGCTCGACGCAGCGTACATTGTCTCGGCCCATGGCAGCACAACCCCGGTAAGCGAGATTGCTATTGCGGGGCCGGCGCCATGGCTCTACCTCGATCTGACGTTCGATTTCGATCCGACGGCCGCATCGGGGCTGGCGATCACGTGGATCAACGCGGACTGGACACACGAATCGCTCGGACTGCGCATCAACGATTCCCCCGCAGGGAATTCCGGAGCCCCAACGGACAAGCTGTGGGCCGAGGCTACCCATTGGGATGCCGTCAAAGTCCTCGGCACGTGGAAAGTCACGGCCAGTCTCAACTATTTCGATTGCGTGATGACTTATGGCGTCGGGGTATGCTTCCAGGGGAGCGACGCTGGTGCGCCGATCTCGTTTTCTGTCGTGACAACGCCGGTGCCCGAGCCGAGCACTCTTGCGTTCGCCCTCGCAGGGCTCGGGCTGGTGACATGGCGAGCCCGCCGCACTAACCGCGGAAGCCGCGTCGGACCCTGAGTCGGCCCCTCGTTCCGCCCGAACTCGAGGCATTGGACGGGGGACTTTCTCATTGTTCCCATTTCTCCATGTCGAGATCCAAAGTGCGAAGCTTGCCGCGAAGTCGGGACGGCTGTTCGACGGCCGGGGCTCGAAGCTGATCCGAGCGGAGATTTTCGCGGGGCGCTTGCGCCGGCCAAGCACATTCACTTTGCATCGATTGCCGGGCCGAAGGAAACGGCTGCGTGGCTCAGGGCTCTGGACCCTTTTCGTTTGACGCTCGTGGCCGACTCTGCCTTGCGGCTCGCACCCGGTAAGTTTCCCAAAGCGCAGGACGAGATCGATCCGACACGGGCCGAGGGGCGCTACTTGGTCATGAAGCCCAACACGGAGTATGTCGTGCCGCTTCTTTGCCGAATCGATCGGTGCTCGCGCCGATGGTGCAGTATCGTGCGTGCGATGGCGTTCCCGGCGAATTTCATCGGGCGCACCGCGGAAAGTTCGCGCTCGGGCGTTTCGGGTCGTGATGACGGACGCGACGGCGGTCGAGCCCAGACTACGGACTACGGAAGCTTCTTGGTTCTTTCGTCGTCGGACTCCAACTCGCCGATCATCTGCCTGATCTCCGCCGCCGAGATCTCGTAGCCGGGGCCGTTCACGGAGGCCGCGATTCCCAGCTCCGCGCGGAATTTCTTGGCGCAGGCGATGGCCGATTCGCGATCGAAAAAGCCATACTGGATCGCATCCCTGCTCGTAACGACAAAGTGCTCTTCCTTCATCGAGGGTCCTTGACGGTCATAGGCCGCGCGAGCATTGTAATACGCGATGCGTCGTGCATGTCGGTACCCGGAACGGGCGACTAACCAAAGGCCATGCAGCTCGTCTTCAAGGCCGTCGTGAATGCGGATCCATGTCGTTTCGGGCCGTTGGCGGCCGTGCGATCGGCGAGGGGTCGAGCGCACCCAGCGCGTCGGTGCTCATTGGTTCGTCGAGCAAGGCGCTTAATCGGTGCGGAATCGCTCCATAGCGGAAAGCACCGCAGGCGCTTGCCTGTACTCTCTGCCACCCAGGAGTGCCCAAAGTCACTCGAGCCGCACCCGGCAGGCCGCCAGGCCTTGCACGAGCTGCGTCAGTTCGCCGCTGCGGGCGAGCGTGTCGTTGTGCACCTTGCGCCAGACGCGCGCGACCGAATCGTAGAACAGGGTGCTGCCATCGATGTCCAGCGAGCGTCCCTGGAACGCGAGCACGAACCGCCGGGGGTCGTAATGCAGTGCCGCGCCAGCGCGCACCGCCGACGCATCATCGAGGTAGGCCATGACGTCGGGACCGAGCGCGAGTTTTGTTTGTGCCGGACACGAGGCCGGGGTAGTCGCGTGCAAGCGCGCAACGAGCGGTGCCATTGCGGTCTCGAAGCGCTTCATGCTGAGTGCATCGAGTGCCTCCCAGCCCATGATCCCGACCGGCACACCGAGGACGAGCGCGGCCGTGCGCATGAGCAGGCGCTTCCATCCGCCGATGCGGTGCTTCGCAGCATGCATCGAGAGCAGATCGACAGTGCGGAAAAGCACGCCCGGCAGGGCAACGAGCAGCAGCCACTGCGGCATGAGTCCGACATAGGGCCACGCTACCGCGAGCGTATGTGCCGTCCAGATCAGAAGCGTTGCCCAAAAGGCCAGCCAGAGGCCTGCCGCGTGCTTCGAGCGTCCCAGTCGCGGCGAGGTGCCCGGCGCCGGAGCGGACTGCGCCGCATCGGTCGGCAGGCTCACTGCCATACGCCGCGCTCCTGGACCAGAACCTTGTCGCCCTGGCGCACAGTCAGTGTCCCGTCGTCCGTCACATCGTAGATCGTGGTGCCGCTCGTGAACCGATAGCCCAGAAACCGGCATGGGGTGACACCGTCGGCGCACCGAGTGTGCAGCTCTTGCCCCACGAGCCGAATCGAGCGGCCGCTCGTGCGATGAACGCCAACGTAACGGACATCCCGACAACCGACCACGCCTTCTGCGCAGCGCACGTCGATGGTGATGTCGAAGGATTCTGTGGCCAGTCGCTGCCCCGCCCACGACACCGAGGGCACCAGCAGCAAGACGACGATCCAGCTTCTCACGGGCTTGCTCCTCGGCGAATCGGCAGCGAACGCAGATCCCGGCCGAAGCCGGCATGCGTGCATCGCCCCAACCTATCGGCATGTGCGGCTTCACGCTTGAGCGCAGTCGG
>LNFM01011958.1_pt1 | contig 11585 bp, 4 predicted proteins | sample 596031 | NCBI WGS metagenome assembly LNFM01 (sample SAMN04254537, study PRJNA301005) | activated carbon metagenome | isolation source: dual media filters at the Ann Arbor, Michigan drinking water treatment plant | place: USA: Ann Arbor | reverse complement strand
GGCGGAGACCGACGTGCCGTAGAGATCGATCGCATCCTTGGCCGCCGCGACCACCTGCGGATGACCGTTGAGGCCCAGATAGTCGTAGGAGGAGAAGTTGACCATCGTGCGACCGTCGATCGAGGTCGTATCGCTCGCCCGAACGTCATGAAGGCGATAAAATGGATTCTCGATTCCGGCAATCGCGCCCGCCGCCTTCTGGATCTTGAGCTGCTCGTATTCCGGCAGCGATCCGAAGTCGAATCCCTGCTGGGTCGAGACGGGCGCCGCCGCGGCAGACGTCGTCGTGCGGCGGAAAGTGGGTTTTGGCCGGGCAACGGCGTGGCGTACCAGGTCGACGGTTTCCTGCGCCTCCTTCGATGGCCGCTCGTTGCTGTCCATCACAGCAGCCTTTCCATCACAACAGTCCTGGCATCAAAGGGGCCCGTCCATGGCACGCGACCGCGCGAGGACGGCGCGTGCCGCGGCGAGTTGTTCGGCCGTGGTCGACGCCTCGGTGTCGGTCGCCAGGTGGCTGGTCGACAGCGCCATCAGGTTCCCGGTCAGGCCTTCCTGATGGCCGGCGTCGCCAAGCACGATGGGGGCGACGCGCCGCGCCACATCGGCCGGCGTAATGCCATTGGCCAGCGACATCATGGGCAATTCGACATGCAGGGCCGTTTCGACCGTGGCGCGCAGTTCCAGCATCATGAGCGAATCCATGCCGATCTCGGCGAGCGGCCGGTGGCGATCGACCTCCTTGGCCGGCAGGCGGAGGACCTGGGCGATCTCGTCGACGATGATGTCGAGCAGTGCCGCCGTGGCGTCCACCAGCGGCATCGCCCGCAGTTTCTCCAGGGTTGCCGACGCGTCGGCGGTCGGGCGTGCGCCCGACACCGGCGCCACCGCGGCAAACAGCGGCGTGCGCATCACGGCCAGTTCGCGCTTCGCCATGCCCCAGTCGATCTGGGCAATGGCGAGTGCCGCGGTGACCAGCTTTCCCTCGCCGTCGAAGGCAAGATCGAGGGCATCGAGCGCGCTGCGCGACGCCAGCAGGCTCGAGGAGAACCTCTTCTTCAGCGCTGAATTCGTTCCGATGTTGCGGGCAAGGTATCCGGCATCCTCGATGCCGCCCCACGACACGGCGACGGCGGGAACGCCATTGCGGCTTGCCCGGCGCGCCACTCCCTCCATGAAGGCATTGGCCGCCACGTAGTTGTATTGGCCGGGATTGCCGAGAAGGGTCGTGGCCGAGGAATAGAACAACAGGTAGTCGAGCGAAAGCCCGCCGGCCGCCGTCTCGAGGGCAAGCGCGCCGCCGACCTTCGGGTGGAGCACCTTGCCGATCGCGTCGCTGTCCATGCTCTCGATCAGTCGATCGTCGAGGACCATGGCGGCATGGACGATTCCGGCCACGCGCCTCTGCGCCTGCAGCCGCTTCAGGAAGGTTTCGGTGGCGCGTGGGTCGGCGATATCGAGAGCGGCCAGGTGGACATCGACGCCGGCGCGCCGAAGCGCTTCGACCTGCGGCCTGGCATCGTCCGAAAAGACGCCCGACCGGTTGACCAGGGCAAGGTGCCGCGCGCCGCGCCCGACGAGCCACTCGGCCGTGGCCAGCCCGAAGCCGCTCGTTCCACCAATCACGACATGTGTCGCTTCCGTATCGACGGGGAAAACGCCGGCCGGCCGAACCATGTCCGTTGGACGGCTCGCCGGGGTGACGACGATCTTGCCGATATGGCCTGCCCGCTGCATCAGCCGGAAGGCGTCGGAAATGCGGTCGCCGCTGAACACGCGATGGGGAAGGGAAGTGAATTCCCCGGTGGCGAAGAGTTCGAGCAATTCCTGGAAAAGCTGCTGTGTCAGATCGCGATGCTCGACGATCAGCTGATCCACGTCGACGCCGAAATAGGTCAGGTTGCGCCGCAGCGGCCGAAGCCCCAGATGCGTATTGGCGTAGAAGTCGCGTTTGCCGAGTTCGATGAAACGTCCGAATGGACGCAGACAATCCATCGACCGGACCATCGCCTCGCCGGCAAGCGAATTCAGGACGACGTCGACCCCGAGTCCGTTGGTATGCGCCAGCACCTCGTCGGCGAAGGCCAGCGTGCGTGAGTTGAGAACGGTATCGGCGCCCAGGTTGCGCAGCAGGGCCCGCTTCTCCCCGGTGCCTGCCGTCGCAATGACCCTAGCGCCGCAATATCGGGCGACCTGAAGGGCCGCCAGGCCGACGGCGCCGGCGCCGCCGTGGATCAGGACGGTCTCGCCCGGCTTGAGGCAAGCCAGATGGACAAGCGAATAATAGGCGGTCAGGAAAGCGACCGGCAGGGTGGCCGCAGCCTCCAGCGTTAGGCTGGCGGGCACGGGACTGACGGCAAAGGCCGGCGCGACGACGTGGTTGGCGAAGCCCCCCGAGACGAAGGCGACCACGCGGTCGCCCACCTGGAATTTTTGCAGGCCCTCGCCGATCGCCGTGACGACGCCGGCGCATTCCATGCCAAGGGCGGCGCCCGCGTAACCATCCTCGAGCGCCTCCTCGGGCAGCAGGCCCAGGTTCCACATCACGTCGCGAAAGTTGAGCCCCGTGGCGGCCACTTCGATCTCGACCTCACCAGGCCCCGGCGCCTGTCGAGGGGCGCCCTTCCACGTCAGCCCGCCGCGTTTCGTTCCCGATCGGGAGGCGAGCTTCAGATTGGGTTCGCCGGCGCTGCGCGACCGGACCTGCGGTTGCGACACGCCCCTCTCGATCCGGACCACCACCCGCTCGCCGCCGAGGAACAAGAGTTCGCGCTCGTCGGTCGGCGCCAGCATTTCCTCGGCGACACCGTCGAGGAATCTCGCCCCCGGCGTCGCCGCGATTCCGAGGCAACGCACCTCGATATTCGGATATTCGTTCTGGGCCACGCGGAGTGCCGCCGTCACCGCGCACCAAAGCGGATGGGAGGCGCACTCGGCAACCGCCTGCGGCACGCCGAAATCGAACAGGACCCAGAGCCGCCCCGGGGCCGCCGCCAGGCGCCGGCAGCGCCTGGCCAGCTGGTCCAGATGGTCCTCGAGAGCGAAGCTGGAGCGCGCCCCCGACTCCTTGGCATTGATCGTCCAGACGATATCGTGCGTGTTCAGCCGGTTGGCCGGTACCGCTGCTTCGTCGCTCGACCCGCCGGTCTCGCTGCCCGTCACCAGGGGGCGCAGCGACTGGCTGTTTTCAGTGGCCTCGCCCTCCCAGGAGAACGCCGGCGCCTCGGCGTATGCCCCCTCCGATGCCCTTGCCGGGTCAGCCCTGCCGCAGAGGACGACGCCGATGGCCTCATCCCCCAGGAAAGGCTGGCCGTCGACCTGGGAGAAGCCGGCACTTGCCAATTCGTCGACCCATTCGCGGGTCGTCAGCAACGCACCTACTGGAAATTCGGAATTTGCCGATCTTGCCCACCAGGTTCCGCGAATCCCGCGGACGATATCCCAGAACAGGCTGGGGGCCGGCTCGCCGGCGATGACGGGCGCATTGGGACGCAATAGGCGATGCAGACGGCTGAGCCCGCCACCGGCCGCCGCGATCTCGCTCAGCGCATCGATCGCCGCGGCCATGTCGAACGTGCCCGCGGGCCACGAGGCCGGTTCGCCCCACGGCACGCATCGGATGTGGGGGGCGTCGTCGCCCAGCGCCGCGGCGGCCTGTTCCAGCCGATCCGCATCGAGGTCGGTGATGACGACCTCGATGCCTGCAAGGGCCTGGAACTGTTCGGCCATTTCGACGGCATGATCGGCGCCAATCAGCAGCAGGCGGACGAGACGTGCCTTGTCGCGGCCGTCGAGCGCCCGCACGATTTCGCCCGACACGGTTTGCCGCAGCAGCGAAATCTGGCCGGAGGCCACGTTCAACTGGCGCCAGTGCGATGAACTGAGCTCGGCATAGACGGAGGTATCGCCGGCGACGAGCCTGTCGACGATGCCGCGCAGGCGCGACAGGCTGGCCGCCTCGGCCGCCATCGTTGGATGCCGGCTCAGCAGCGAGCGGACAACCGATTCGACAGCCGGCAGGGGGCATGTCTCGGAGAGCGCCAGCGCTCCGTGCTGCTCCTTGACCAGATTCTTGGTCTCGAGATGCCAGAGCAAGGCGGAGCAGAGATAGGCGGGCCATTCCGAGTCGCTGTCCTCGGTCGGCGGGTTTTCGCGCAGCGCACCCAGCGCCCGGTCGTCGGCGAACGCCGCCCAGACCGTGCGTAGGCAGCCCGCTTCGAGCAGGAGAAGTGCTTCCCCCAGTCTTTCCGCGTCTGTCGGCGACTGGGCATCGAGCTCGGCGCCCTCCTCGGAGCCCGCGTTGATCGGAAGAAAGAGCCTGGAGGCTTTTCCGGTCCTGTCGTGCCGCCAGGCCGTCGAGCGATAGACGAGCGCCCGGGGATCCGCCGCCGCCGTCGTCGGCGCCTCGATGAGTCGCACCGCCTCCGCCAGCACGATGATCTTGCCGGTGTCGTCACGCAGTTCGATGTCGGTGACGATGGAGGTGAGCGACTGGCGGACCGTTCGCGCCACGGCCTGCTTTGCCGAACGACCGGGAGAAAATACCCGGACCCGGGCGAAGCGCACCGGAAGCATCTGCTTCATGGGCATATCCGCAACGCCTGCCTCCTCGGAGGCGAAGAGCGCGTGGAAGGCCGCGTCGAGGGCGGTGAAGTCGATGACCGCATCCGGGATCAGGGCCGATCCCTGGTCGAGCGCGGCAACCGCCCGCTTCGGCTCGGGGAACGACACGTGATGAATGCGCTGAAACGACGGTCCGTACTCGAAGCCCAGGTCTCTCGATATTTCGTAGACCTTTGCCTTCGGCACGAAGACATTCCCGGCCGGCGCCGCCTGCGCCGGGAGATGCTCGTCGTTGGCAAGGGCGCGGGCCACGATGGCCCGCGCATTCAGCGCCCAATCCGACCCGCCACCGCGCGGTCGCGAGAGGAATTCCGTGACGCCGGTTTCGCGCGACAGGCGTAGGAGTGTCTCGAACGACGTATGCCCGTCGAACACGAGGGGCCGGACGATGTCCATTTCGCGCAGCTCGACGGCATGGCCGGGATGGATCTCGCGGGCCACCGCCAGCAGCGCCTCGACATAGGCCGCCGCCGGGAAGACGGGAATGCCGCCGACCTTGTGGTCGGCGATCCAGGGCAACAGCACCGGGTCGACCGTCGAAAACCACTCCAGGCTGTCGGCGTGTGGCCGCGAGCCCAGCAGCGGGTGCCGGACCGGCGCGAAAACCGCGGTTGCCTCGACCGTCGGCCGGACCTTGAACTGAGCGTGCCGCCAGGGGTAGGCCGGCAACGGCACGGCGACGGTGGGCGGCGGACCGAAGAAGCGGGTCGAGTCGACCTGTCCGCCGGCCAGCACAACCCGTGACACCGTGCGCTCCAGCGGCGCGATCGCGTCGGCTTCGTTTGTCTCCGTGAGCGATTCGACGAAGGTCCCGCGGATTTCCGCCTCGCGCAGGATGTCCCGGATATAGCTGCCCAGGATGGGCTTGGGGCCGATCTCGACAAAGACCTGAAAGCCGTCCTTCAACAGGCACTTCAGGCCGGCATCGAATTGCACCGGATCGCGCACATTGTGCCACCAGTGATCCGCCACCAGCTGGGGTCCGTCCAGGGGCGTGCCGGTCACCGACGAAATGAACCGCTTGCGGCTCTGCCGGGGCCTTAGCCCGGCGAGTTCCCGCATCAGCGGGCCGCGGACGGGGTCGACGAGGGCGCTGTGAAACGGGTAGTCGAGATCCAGCCGTCGGGCGCTGATGCGCAATTCCGCCGCGGCCGCTACCACCCGGTCGATCTCGTCGGCGGGACCGGACAGGGTGACGCTGCGCCAGCTGTTGACCGCGGCGACGGTCACCGCCGAGACCCGCGCGCCCTCGACGACGCGTCTTGCGTCGCGCTCGCCCAGCATCAGGGCGGCCATGGCGCCGCTGCCGCGTGACTGCTCCTGGTGCCGGCTTCGGGCGATGACGACGTCGAGGGCCTGATCGAGGCTCAGGCATCCCGCCGCCCAGGCCGCGCCGATCTCGCCCACGCTGTGGCCGAGCACCGCCGACGGCGACAGGCCGGAGTCCTCCAGCACGCGGACGGTGGCGACCTGAAGGGCAAGAATTAGCGGCTGGGCATAGGTCGCCCGGCGAAGCTGCGGACCGAGATCGTCGGCGAACAGGGTCTTGACCAGGGACCATTTCGCCTTCTTGGCGAAATGGCCATCGACCTCGTTCAGGGCGTCGCGAAAACGTCCGTCGGCCTGCCAGGCTGCCCGTCCCATCCCGGCCCATTGCGAGCCATTGCCGGAAAAGAGGAAGGCCACCGGCAGGTCGTTGCCCAGTGCCTGCCCGGTCAGGGCGTTCGGGCTGGCGTCACCCTTGGCGAAGCGGTCGACCTCCTGCCTGAGGGTCTCGACGCTGTCGGTGCGGACGATCGCGCGGTTCGGCAGCCGGTCGCGCTGATGGGCGGCGGCACCGACGAAATCGGGGACAAGCCTTGGATCCTGCGGCCAGTGGTCGACGCAGGCGGCGGCGACCTCGGCCAGCGCCTTGTCGGCGTGGGCGGTGAGCAACAGCGGCGGGCTGGATGTTCCCTTGCGCCCGCTCAGCACGCTCACGACCGCATCGTCGCTGCGCAGGATGACGTGCGCGTTGGTGCCGCCGAAGCCGAAGGAATTGACGCCCGCGAGGTGCGGCGCCCGCCGGTCCGGAAGACGCCAGGCCTGGCTCAGCACGCGGAGATTGAGTTCGTCGAAGGGAATATCGGAATTTGGCGCCTGCTGGTGCAGTGTCGCCGGAACCAGGCCGTTGTTCAGCGCCAGGACGGTTTTCAAGACGCCGGCGAGACCGGACGCCGGTTCGAGGTGCCCGATGTTCGATTTGACCGAGCCGATCGGCAGGGGCTGTGCCCTTTTTTGCCCCAGCGCCTTGCCCAGCGCATCGGCCTCGATGGGATCGCCGACCCGGGTGCCCGTGCCATGGGCCTCGACGAAGCTGAGGTCTTCCGCGGCCACCCCGGCGTCGCTGTAGACCTGCTCCAGGATGGTCCGCTGGGCGTCGGCCGACGGCAGCGACAGACCGGTTGTCCGCCCGTCCTGGCCGATCGCGGCCCCCAGGATGGCGGCATGGACCCGGTTGCGGCCCTGGCGGGCGGCGGCCATGGACCTCAGGACGAGCACGATCACGCCTTCCGCCCGGACATAGCCATCGGCCGCGGCATCGAACGGCCGGCAGAGGCCGGTGGGCGACAGCATGGAGGCCCGCGAGAAGCCGACGAACGAGAAGGGCGAGAGCAGGAGATTGGCCCCGGCCACGATCGCGGTGTCGACCTTGCCCTGCTGGATGGCGTCGACCGCCAGGCTGAGGGCCACGAGCGAGGAGGAGCAGGCCGTGTCGACGGTGAAGCTCGGGCCGTGGAGGTTGAAGTTATAGGACAGCCGGTTCGAGATGATGCTGAGCGTGTTGCCTGTCATCATGTGCACGTCGGCCGCCGACGGATCGGCGAAGAAGCGCGCGCCGTAATCCACGGACGACGCACCGACATAGACCCCGGTGTGGGTTCCGGCGAGGGAGGAGGGCCGGATGCCGGCATGGGCCAGCGCGTCGTGCGTGACTTCCAGGAGGTGTCTTTGCTGCGGATCTACCTGCTCGGCCTCGCGCGGGCTCATGCCAAAGGCGCCGGCATCGAAGCCCCAGACGTCGTCAATCAGCCCGGCCGCGAACGTGTAGCTCTTGCCCGGCTGGTCCGGCGAGGGATGATAGAAGGCTTCGGTGGGGAAACGGTCGCCTGTGATGGACCCGATGGCGCACCGATTGTCCTTCAGCAGGGACCAGAACGCATCGGCATTGCGCGCGCCCGGCAAACGCCCCGCATATCCGACAATGGCTACTTCTGCCTTGTTCGCCATTGCGACATCTCTCCCCGAGACGACTGGTCTATATCTCTCCCCGAGACGACTGGTCTATTCTCTGCCCAAACATTGATCAACCGGTCCGCAAGCTGTTACGCGGCCGAAGTCCGCTTTATTTCCGCAGTCCCCCACACCCTATCCTACCGGGGGACATGTTGCGCTGCAACCTGCACGCAAATTCGGCGCCAAGTTTGGCCGCCAGAAATTGCAGTCGATCTGCAGTCCGGCGCCCTTGCTGCCCTGTTGCCGATGCTTCACAAAGCCACGAGGCAAGAGGAAGCCCCACGGAAACGATGCCTGAGAGCAGCCCGAACGGGGCAGCGCCCCCCTTGCGCCCTCCCTTGCGTATTGCGCTTTGCCATCTCGACAGCCTCGTCTGCCTTCCCGGTCTGAATGTCCTGTTCGCCGAAATGGGCGAGCACATCGGCCTCGTTATCGTCTCGCGCCGGTTCGGCCCGCGGCATGGCGGCATGTTCACCCAGCTGCGGCGCGGCCTCCGGCGCTCCGGCTGGCGCATGACCCTCTGGCTGGGCTTCGACATCGTATCTGCCCAGATCGCCTCGGCGATCGCCGCCATGACCGCGCCTCTCCTCGGCCGTGAACGCCCGCTCCGCTCCCTTCGTTCCCTGGCGGCCCGGCATGGCGCCAGGGTGATCGAGGTCGCCGATGTCAACGATGCCGAAACGATCGCGACGGTGTCGGCATTCGCCCCCGACCTCGTAGTGGTCTTCAACTTCGATCAGATTCTGCAGCCGGCCTTCATCGACACCGCCTCTTCGGGCGTGATCAACGTCCATCCCTCGTATCTTCCCGCGTTCAGGGGCCCTTGCCCGGTGTTCTGGGCGATGGCGCAGGGCGGCCGCGAGACCGGGGTCAGTCTCCACATTATCACCAATGCCGAGATTGACGCCGGTCCTGTCGTTCGCCAGGAACGGCTGGCGATCGACCGCGCCGGCTCGGCGGCCGAAATCACCTCGGCGCTGTTCGTCGCTGGCGCCCGGCTGGTGCCGGAGGCCGTGCGGGAGCTTGCGACGGGCCGCCTTCGGCCCGCAGGCAAGCCGCCGTCGCCCGGCGACTACCATGGCTTTCCCGGCCCCGCCGATGTTGCGCGCGCTGGCAAGGAGGGCGTTCGCCTGTGGCGCGCCGGCTTCGTGCTGCGCCTGATCGCCGCCGCCGTCGGGCCTGGCGGCGCGCGTGCGCCGTGATCCACAACAACATGTTCGCCTTTGCTTATATAGGGTAGAGCAAATCCGAGGAAACGATCGAGGTTCGTCCCGCAACGTGATGCCCAGGTTCATGATGCCGTCCTTTTCCAGCCACACGCCCCTGCGTCGGCGACGCACGGCGGCGCCGTTCGTCGACGGCGCGCTGGCTGTCGCGCTTGCCGCCTTCGCCCTGGCGGCGTGCGACAGCCTGCCTGGCTCCGGCCCCAGCACCAGCGATGTCACCGCCGCCGCCAGGCCCATGGCGTCGGGCCAGACGCGCTTTGCCCTCGTCGATGTCGACCCCAATGTCGTGGCCAAGCTGGAGAGCTGGACGGCCGTGTCCATGCAGGGCACGTTCGGCCGGCAGCAGGCTTTCTCCACCCAGACGATCGGAGTCGGCGATTCCGTCCAGGTGGCGATCTGGGAAGCTGGCCCCGGCCTGTTCGCGCCGCCTACCACGGCCAATGACCGGACCGGGTCGGGCTCCCGGGCGGCCACCATCCCGGAGCAGGTCGTGGGCGGCCGCGACGGCGCCATCACTGTGCCCTTTGCCGGCCGGGTTCCTGTCGTGGGCCGCACGCCTCAGCAGGTCGAGCAGGCGATCAAGCAGGCGCTCGACCAAAGGGCCGTCGACCCGCAGGTTCTGGTGACGGTCACCAAGAACGTTGCCAACACGGTTTCGGTGGTCGGCGAGGTGACCGGCGGCGCTCGTGTGCCACTCACCACCCGCGGCGATCGGATTCTCGATGTCGTGGCCGAGGCTGGCGGCACCAAGGCACCGGCGCACGAGACCTTCGTCACCCTGGTCCGCGCCAACAACTCCGTGCGCATCCCGATGCAGGCGATGCTCACCGACCCCACGGAGAACGTCTACGTGCGGCCGGGCGACGTCATCAGCGTCGCGCGCGAGCCCCAGACCTTCACGGCGGCCGGCGCCACCGGCCAGAATGCCGTGGTGCCCTTCGACGCGATCGGCATCACTCTGGACCAGGCCATCGCCCGGGCGGGCGGCCTCAGCGACATGCGGGCCGATCCCGCCGGCGTCTTCGTCATCCGCTACGAGCGGCCGGCAGACTACGACCAGCTCGGCCTCAGGCGGCCGGACCCCGGCACGCTCAGCCAGATCCCGGTCATCTATCGCGTCAACATGCGCGACACCAACGGCTTCTTCCTCGCCCGGCGCTTTCCTGTCCGCAACAAGGACATCGTCTATGTGTCGAACGCCCCGCTGACCGACGTGCAGAAGGTGATGTCCATGCTGCTGCCCATCCTCGGTGTCGGCGCCACCGCCGCCGTGGTCGCCAACACCGCGCGCTGATCCGGCCACAGCGCGGGGGCCGGGACTGCCATGACGATTCTGCTCCTGGGCGCCGGGCCGCGCCTGGTCTGGGTGCGTTCGGTTCTCGAGGCGCTCTGTGCACCGGCCGGCCTTGCACGGGAGGTCGCCGCCGGGATCCCGGCGCCGGGGATCGGCGCCGAAATTGTCGTCGTCGAAGGCCCGCCCACGCGCGAACTCCTGGTCTCGCTCGCCGACCGGCCGATCGATGCCCTGGTTCTGGTCGACCACGCGCCCTTCGCCGACGGCGCGCCCTCGGAAGCCGCCGCCCTGGCCGAGACCGTGCGCGGCGAGGCGCAGCGCGCCGTCTTCGCCTTCGAGCTGGCGCGCCGCGCCGCGCGAACTGTGAGCCTTTCCGGCCATGATGTCGCGGCCTGGGTCGCCACCCTGGCGGCGTTGCCGGCGGTGCCTTTAACGTCTGAACCTTATGGCCTCCCCTTCGGCCCGTGTCCGCCGCCGGCCGAGCGCGGCACACAAGTGGCCACGCCGCTCCTGCATGCCTACCTTCAGCCGCTCTTCGCGGCGGCCGGCCAGGGACCGATCGGATCGGCAACGCCGCTCGGGCTGGCCTGGCCACGCGAGGCGTTCCTCGACGGAGATGCGCCGGGCGAGACCTTGCCCGCGACGGTCGAGGTCGCGGGCCGCGCCCGAATTCTGGCCTATGGCCCCTATCTGCCGCTGCCCGCGGGGGACTGGCAGGCGACGGCTTTCCTGGGCTTCAGCCCCGACATCGGCCGGCTGCCCTTCATCCTTGAGGCCGACACCGGCGGTGCTGTGGCCCGCGGCTTCTTCGAGGTCGAGCGCGGCGGCATTTTCACCCTGGAACTGGATTTCCAGGTGACCGATTCCTTGCACCCGGTCGAGCTGCGGCTAATCAGCCAGGATTCGGCCCTTGAAGGCCTACTCGCCTTAATCGAGGTCGAGCTAAAGCAATTGCCTTCCTAGTCTCGATTGTGCCGCCCGCCCAAACCATCTTGCTGAAGCAGCGGAATCGTCGTCGGGTAAGTCGTGCAAAAGAGTGGATCGTTAGACGGCGAGGGACGAGCGCAACGGCTTAGCGGTGCCGAGTCTTGGCAATGCGGTAGGCGCGTGACCAATTCTTCTTCGACAGGTCGAAATCGCGGCGCGGATTGAGCTGGTGCACCCGCCAG
>LNFM01011957.1_pt1 | contig 11586 bp, 13 predicted proteins | sample 596031 | NCBI WGS metagenome assembly LNFM01 (sample SAMN04254537, study PRJNA301005) | activated carbon metagenome | isolation source: dual media filters at the Ann Arbor, Michigan drinking water treatment plant | place: USA: Ann Arbor | reverse complement strand
GCACGCCCAGGATCACCAGGCGCTCGAACAGCGTCGGCTTGGCGATGTGGATGAAGGTCATGAGGTGCATCCGCTCGTTCTCGGCCTCTTCGAGAAGGGTGCGGATCCAGCCCTCGTCGTCGCTCATGCGGCGCAGGCACCGGAGATGGGTCAATGTCGCGCCCACCATGCCGGGTACGGCGGCGACGGTCTCCAGCACGATCGCCCGATGGCCGTAGCGCCGGGCAAAGAACGTGTCGGCGCAGAAACGCAGCACCTTGGTGAAGCCGAACGCGATGCCGTCGGAGATGCCCGCGACCTTGTGGTGGTGGCGGGGATCGACGTCCGGGATTGTGGGCGTTTCCATGGGGCTCTCCTCGGGCGCAAGGCGTCTGCCTCGATCCGCCAGCGTACACCTGTTGCCGTGTTGGAACGATGTCATGACCGGGTCCGTACAGTCCCTAGTTGGTGACTGGTCCAGCCGGCCGTCATGGGCAAAGTTGACGCATGAGCACGCGGTCCCAAAGATCATAAACCGTCCGGACCGCGTTCATCGTTTCACCCCTCGCCTCGGCACGAATTGCGCATTTTGCGCATTTCGCGTATGAAAGCGCACGAGCGATAAAGTGTGCGTGACGGCCAGCGAATTTCACCGCGCGTTCGGCACGCTGAGCGATCGCGCGCTGAAGGCGCCGATCGCCATCACCAAGCAGGGGCGCGATCATCTCGTCCTGATGTCGGCTGACGAGTATGCCCGACTGAAGCGCGGCCGTCGGGTCTCAGGATTGGCCGAGGACATGCCCGAGCTCACTTTCGAACTCGTAAAGCGAAGCCGCATGCATCGGCGGCACAAGCCGCTCGACAAGGAACTCAAGAACTGGAAGCCGTGAGCCTGCCTCGTCCCGAGGGGGTCTGGTCGTGCGCTACAGCTATCTCTGGCATGCCGAGCGAGCCGGGGGGCGGGAGGAGGGCGTAAAGGATCGGCCGTGCGCCATCATTCTTGCCGTCGCCGACGCGCCGGCGGGCATCGCAAGGGTCTTGCTCCTGCCCGTCACCCATCGTGCGCCGTCGAATCGCGAGGACGCCGTGGAGATTCCGCAGGTGGTGAAGGCCCGCCTCGGTCTCGACGGCGAACGCTCCTGGATCGTTCTCAGCGAATGGAACGAGTTCCTTTGGCCCGGTCCCGACCTCCGGCGCATTGGTCGCGGCAAGTCGTCGTCGGTCGCCTACGGCTTTCTGCAGCCGAGATTCTTCGATCACCTGCGGCGGCGCTTCGTTGCCCTGGTCGAGGCGCGCCGTGCCCGACGCGTCATCCGGAGCGGATAGGGCCCAGGTGAACAGGCAACGCACGGACGGGCTTGTCGCGGCAACGAGGACACTCCAGATAGAGACATGCTCGCGCGCCTCGTCCTGATTCTTGCGATGATCTGCACGGCGCCCGCTCTGGCGCAGCAGAATGTGCGCGTTGCGGCGGGCAGCGTGCAGCTCGCCGCCCAGCTCTTCAAACCCACCAACGTCAACGGCCGCGTGCCCGCCGTCGCGATCTTCCATGGCTGCGGCGGGCCGGGCCAGAACACCGCTCGCATGGCCGGGCTTCTGGCGTCGTGGGGCTATGCCGCGCTGGTCGTCGACAGTTTTTCCGCGCGCCGGCTGAAGGACGTGTGCGGTCGCAACTGGCCGACGCAGACGGATGCCGAGGCGCGCGCGCCCGATATCAACGCGGCCCTCGCCTGGCTCGGCACCCAAGACTTCGTCGATCCCAAGCGGCTCGGCGTCATGGGCTATTCCTACGGTGGCGGCGTGGCATTGCTGCACGCGCTCGCGCCCACCCCCTCGACGGCGCGTGCCGTCGTGCTGGTCTATCCCGATTGCGCCCTGGCCGATGCGATGGGCCCAAATCTCACCCTACGCCAGCCGACGCTGTTCGCGATGGGCGCGCTCGACGACTGGACGCCGCCGGCGCAATGCCGTGCGGTGATCGACCGTGTCGCCAAGGGCCGCGATCTGGTCGAGACGCGGGTCTACGAAGGCGCGCATCACAGTTTCGATGCGCTGGGCCTGCCGGTGCGCTATCTCGACGGCGTCGGCAACCGCAGCAAGCCCGGCGGCTGCTGCGGCGCGCACTACGGCGCGCACGAGCCCGCGTGGAAGCAGTTCGTTGCCGACGTGCAGGCGTTCCTCGCCAAGACGCTGGCGCCCTAACCCGAAAAGAATGAATAGATGACCAAGACGATCTGGCACTGCCACATCGCCGTGTCCCTCGACGGCAAGATCGCGCGGCCCGACGGCTCATTCGACTGGCTGGAAGGATATCCTCCGCAGGAGTTCGGCTTCGATGCGATGATGGCCGAGGTCGACGCCATCGTGATGGGCCGCGCCACTTACGAGGTGACGCGCGGGTTCGATCCGCGGCCGCATCCCGGCAAGCGCACGCTGGTGGTGACCAGCCGGCCGCTGGAAAATCCGCCCGAAGGCGTCGAGGCGCATCAGGCCGATTTTGCCGCCATTGCGGCAGAGCTTGAAAGCAGGGGATGCCGCCGCGTCTGGGTCGAAGGCGGCGGCCAGGTGATCCGCGGCATGATGGAAGCGGGCAAGCTCGACGTGCTGGAGATGGCGGTGCTGCCGCTGGTCCTGGGTGACGGCATTCCGTTGTTTCCGCCGGGCACGCCGGGTCTCGGGCTGCGGCTGGTCAAATGCGAGCCGCGAACGGGCGGCGCGCTGCACGTTGTCTACGAGGCCGTGCGGTAGCCACTCTAGTCGCGCGGATTGCGGAAAACGACGCACGCGCCGCCCCCCGCGCGCAGCTTTGCACAAAGCGCGTCTGCCTCCGCCCGGCTCTTTTCCGAGACCCGGACGGAGTACGCCGGAAGATCGCGCCGGCGGGCCGTCAGGATCAACGGCAGCCGATCCCCCAAGATGGCCTCGTGCTTGCGCCGCAGCCGTTCATAGTGGGCGAGGACCTGCCCTTCGGACCAGTTGCCTGCGAGCTGGACTCCCCATGGGCCCCAGGCGGGGTCGGAGGTGAGGACGGGACGGCGGCGCGGCGCGTCGATCATCAACTTGGCGAACTCGGCGCAACGATCGCCCGCCGGCGAGGCCAAGGATTGCATCTGCGGCGTCGGCTGGGCGATCCAGGCCTCGGCGCTAAAGCCCGTGACGATGCGGACATAGGCCTGAGTCTCGGCCGGAAGCTTGCCCTTGCCCGCGAGCCAGGCTGCGACCTGGCCGGGGCCGGCATTGTAGGCGGCGGCGGCGAGGCCCAGGTTGCCGCGGAACGTCGTTCGCAGCTCGCGCAGATAGCCCGCCGACTCGCGCAGCGCCTGCAGCGGCTCGAAGGCGTTGGTAAGTCCCCGCATTGCGGCGGTTCCCGGCATGAACTGTGCGATGCCTTGCGCGCCGGCGGGGCTCACGGCTGACGGATTGAAGCGGCTTTCCTGCCAGATGAGGCGTGTGAAGAACTCCTCGGGAAGGTTGTTGCCGGCGGCCGCCTGCGCGAGCGTTTGGCAGATCTCGGCCACGGAGGGACGGGGATTGGTATCCTTGTTCCTGGCGGCGTAGTCGGATTGGCCTTGGGCCTGGGATTGGGATTGGGCGCGCGTCGCCGGAGCGAGAGACAGGACAGCAGCCAGCGCCATGCAGGCCGCCGCGAGCCGCACCATCCACGCCCGCGGCGCCCTAGTCGCTGGCATCGTCACCTGCTAAATTCGTCCGTCGCATCGAGGTGGCAAAGTCCGATGTAATTGCGGGTTCGATCCGAAACGCCAACGAGAGCCTCCCGCCTGTGCGGGCACGGTGCGTTGGTTCATCGAACCTTTCAACCATTGCAATGGACTCTATCTCATGATCCGCAAAGCGACCCTCGCCGACCGTCCCCGCATCTACGTCGTGCGCCATGCCGTGCGGGAAAACCGCCTGAGCCAAGCGTCCGTGGCCAAGGTCGACACGACCTCGGACTGGATCTTCGCGAACGCGGCCTTCTGGGTCTGGGAGGAGGATGGCGCCGTGCAGGGCTTTGCCGTGGCCGATCCGCGCGACGGCACGATCTTCGGCCTGTTCGTCCATCCCGATTACGAAGGCCGCGGCATCGCGCGCGCGTTGCTGCCGCGCGCCTGCGAGGACCTGCGCGCCGCGGGCTTTGCCGTCGCGACCCTGACGACGGGCCCCGGCACGCGCGCCGAGCGCTTCTACCGAACGAACGGCTGGGAGGACGTTGGCCGCCAGGACAATGGGGAGATCATCTTCCGGAAGACTCTCTGACTCCTCAGCGACGCGCCGGGATGAGCCCCAGCTGCTGCATGATGGCGAGGCTGTCCATCAGGTTCCAGGTTTCGACCATCTGGCCCTGGTCGTTGAAGCGGTGCAGATCCCAGAACGTTGCCTGGATGCGGCGGTTGGTCGGCGCTACGCCCAGGACGGTGGCTGTGTGGGTGGCGGTCGTCAGGCAGTGACCCATGACCCAGTCGTCCTCCGCAACGGCATGCTCGACCACGATTTGGATGTCGGGCCAGCTTTCGCGCGTCCCCGCCAGGAACTGATGAATGTGCTCGCGGCCTGGTCCAACATCGCGCGATTTGATCTGATGATCGGGCGCATAGAAGCTCACGCAGCGGTCGACGTCCTTGTCGTTGAAGGCCGCCTTGGCCTTCAGATAGTTGTCCTTGTTCCTCGCCGCGGTCGGATTGCTCATCGGCTTTCCTTTCAGATTCCCCTTTAGTTTCCTGGGAGCCTATGGCCGGGATTGCCCTTGCCGTTGAACAAACGTGCGGGCAATAGACAAAAATGGCGAGTGTCCGCCTTCCCTTTGCGACATCGGTATTCTCGGTCGATGTGGACCGGGTCGCGCTGCACTGCAATCCCGTCACCTGCGTGATTTCAGGCATCCGGGGCGCCGTCTCGGTCATTGGTGGCAGCGGCGAGCAGGTGACCGGCGACACCGTGCTGATCCGCCCGGGGATCGAACACCGGGTCGTCTGCGAAGGCGGCATCAACGCGATGTACCTCGATGGCCTGTCATGGCCCGAGGGCGCCGGGCTCGCGGAATGCTTGGCGGGCAGCATCGGAGGCCTGGCCCGCGATGCGCTTTTTCAGAGTGTGGACGCCCAGGACGAACTGCGCCGGCGGCTTGCCCACGGCCTGCCGCCGTTTCCGCAGCTTCTGGCAAGCGTGATCGAGGATCTGGCGGCCGATCCCATGTCGCGGATGACCCAGGTCGAACTCGCCGACCGATTGCGGATGGAGAGGACCCGGGCGCTGCGCCTGTTCAAGGCGGCGACCGGCCAGACCTTTCGACAATTCAAGCAATGGTCGGGCCTGCGGCACGCCGCCCGGCTGATCGCCTCGGGCGACCTCGTCAGGACGGCCGCCATGGATGGAGGTTTTGCCGACACGGCCCACCTCACCCGGACGTTCCGCCTGTCGTTCGGGTTAACCCCATCGGAGGCGATCGCCGGCCTTGCCAAGGCTGTGCCCAGATGAACTTGCAAGTTCAGCAGGTTTAGTGCTAATTTTCTGATAGGTTGACGCCAGATGCGTCGCCTCCAGCCCGCCCGGTTTCCCGGCGCGGGCTTTTTTTGTCCGTGCCGAACCACACCAAAGCCGCCCTCGCCGGGCGCCGACCGGGGACGACTAAACGGCAAAATATCCGACATCGCGACTGTGGCGTCTGGCTCAAAGGACGAGATGGAGAAGACGTGGAGTCGCGGCGCACAGGCAGGCGCTGCTATTAATGCCAAGAAATTCGACTACAAGGCGCACGACCTGAGTTACGAACTCGGCACCAACGGCGGTCAGATTCAGAACAGCAACTCCGTTGCCTTCACCCTCGGTAAGGCAATGGGGCTCGACCTGTCCCGCGCCCTGCAGGATAAGGGGATGACTAGAACCTTCTCCGGCTGGGATCGCGACCTGCTCAAACAAAATACAACTAATAGTACGTATAAATCAGGATATCTACTCGGCATGATCGTTTTTGATCATGAGGGTGAGCATGCCGAATGCCTTCTACCATCGTTTCCTGCCAGTAGTTGCGGCCTTGCTTCTCACGACCGGCGCCTCCGCCTGCAAGCCGTTGTGCGTGGGGCACTTCGACTTGTGGGTCGAGCGTGGATATACATTCGAAGGCCAAGCCGGATCGGCTGCCTCTTACAGGGAGCCAGCGAATGCCTGGATCGACAGCGCCGCAATGGCGGAGTTCCTCGTCGAGGAGCTCAGGTGGTACGACAGGCAGGCGATCATCTCGAAGTATCGCTTCGACTGCTCACCATCGCTAGAGGTCGGCTGTCCTGACTGCGTCGTCTGTACCCGGACGGTCAGGAACGTTCGCGACCACGAATGCAGACCTGTCGGTGAAATGCTCGTTCGAGCCTACTTTGGTCCCGGCAATGCCGTGCGCGCGCAGACCTATTGGCGAAGGTAGGGTCTGATTTTGAACATACCGAGTCTCTTTCGATCCCGCCTTCTGCCCGTCGCCGCGATCCTGCTTCTGGCCGTCGGCGTCTCGGCCTGCAAGTCCTTCTGCTTGCCGCAATTCAACGAGGCCTGGGTCGGAAGCGACTACGGTTCGTACTCTGTGGCCATTTTCGAACCAACCAACACTTGGAACGACAACCCCAAGGTTGCGGCATCTCTGGTGAAATTCATCGAAGAAGAGTTACAACTGTCAGCCTGATGGAGACCTGTTCGTCAAAGCCGAGATCGGGCCGGGCAAGACCGTGCGAGCCCAGACCTATTGGCGGAGATAGGGTCGAATTAATGGACAGGTCCGCGATTTGGGCCTGCGTCGAAAAGAATCGTCCGGTTCAAGCGGGCCGGCGATTTGCGAATTTTCAGACAGACACATTCTGGACAACTCGTGTCCGGAAAGTCGACGCCTAGCGCACCTTCGCCCTTGGATGGGCGTTGCGGTAGACGGCGGTGAGGCGGGCGGCATCGACGTCGGTGTAGCGCTGCGTCGTCGAGAGCGAGGCGTGGCCCAAAAGCTCCTGGATGGTGCGGAGGTCGCCGCCGGCGCCCAGCAGGTGGGTGGCGAAGGAATGGCGGAGCGCATGCGGCGTCACGCTGTCGGCCAGGCCCAGGTGATGGCGGATGTCGCGCACCCGCTTCTGCACGATGGCGGGATCGAGCGCGCCGCCGCGGGCGCCCATGAAGAAGGCGTCGCCGGGCGCCGCGGCCTTCAGCCAGGGGCAGGCGTCGCGGTAGGCGATGATGGCGTCCAGCGCCTGCGGCAGGAGAGGGACCAGGCGGGTCTTGTTGCCCTTGCCGGTGATGGAGAGCGTGTCCTGGCCGGCGTTGATCAGGCTCTCGACGGTGGCCTTGGTGAGGCCGAGTGCTTCGCCGATGCGCAAGCCCGCGCCGTAGAGCAGCAGCAGCACGGCGCTGTCGCGCAGGTCGATCCAGGCCGCGCGTTCCTTTTCGGACGGATCGGTATCCAAAAGCTCGCCCATGTCGCGTTCGGAGAGCGCCTTGGGCAGCGCCCGCGGCAGCTTGGGCGTCTGGATGGTGCCGATGCTGGCGTTGTGGGCGAGGCCGCGCTTGTCGAGGAAGCCGAAGAAGGAGCGGACGGAGGAGAAGGCCCGCGCCGTCGAGCTGCGCGCCATGCCCTGGCGCGAGCGCTCGGCCAGCCAGGCGCGGAACTCGGCGGGTTTTAGCTTGGCCAGCGCCTCCAGCGAGGGGGCGGTGCCGAGATAGGTCGTCATGAAGCCCAGGAAGCCCGCGACGTCGTGCTCGTAGGCGATCAGCGTGTGGGCGGCGAGGCGACGTTCGCTCTTCAGCCAGTCGCGCCAGTCGGCCTGCGCCTCGGCCAGGGTCATTCGGCCAAGCTCATTCTGGCAAATCAAGCCAGGCGCGGATGGTGTTCTCGAGCACCTTGGCCAGGAAGAACAGGAGCTCGGTCGACATCTCCGGGCCGAAGGCTTCGGGCTCGCGCGAGCCGAAGCACATGACGCCGTCGGGCGAGTCGGTCGAGACCTTGAGCCGCATCAGCACGTCGGACTTCACGAAGCGCGAAACCTCGCCGAAGAAGGCGTCCTCGCCGATGATCGAGCTGCGCAGCCGCGCGTGCTTCTCCGGCCCGATGGCCGCATCGATGGCGCCCGGCGCCAGCACATAGACGCCGCGCACCGGCACGCGCTTGGGCGCGTCGGCATTGGCCTCGATGGCCAAGGTGATGAAGTCGACGTCGAGCAGCTCGGGCAGCTCGTGGGTCACGACGTGGATCATCTTCTCGAAGGTCGTGGCCTGGATGATGCTGATCACCGCCGCCTGGATGCGGTTCTGGACGATCTGGTTCTGTTTCGAATTGGCGATGATCTCGGTGCGCTCGTCCTTGAGCTTGTCGATCTCGGTGCGCAGGCGCTTCAGGATCGCCTGCTGCATGTCGATGACGCCCGGTCCTTGTACGCGCGGGACGAGGGCCAGTTCCTCGGCCAGGGCGGCGTGGTCGGCGAAGAAGGCCGGATGGGCTTTCAGATAGGCCACGACATCCTCGGCGGTGATCAGCTTGACCTGCCGTCCCGAACCGTCGGGCGCCGTAACCGTGCCTTCGTTAGCCATGGGCTGGCCTTTGCGGTCAGAGGATCGACTGGCCGGTCTTGGCCCAGTCGTCGAGGAAAGCCTTCAGCCCATTGTCGGTCAGCACGTGCTTGAAGAGCTGGCGCAGGACGTTGGGCGGCAGGGTGGACACATGGGCGCCGAGCTTGGCGGCGGCGATCACATGCTGGGTATGGCGCACCGAGGCCACCAGCACCTCGGTCTTGAAGTGGGGATACTGGCGATAGATGGTCATGATCTCGCCGATCAGGTGCATGCCGTCCTGGCCGATGTCGTCGAGGCGGCCGACGAAGGGCGAGATGAAGGTGGCGCCGGCCTTGGCCGCCAGCAGCGCCTGGGCCGCCGAGAAGCAGAGCGTCACGTTCACCATCGTGCCTTCGGAGGTGAGTGCCTTGCAGGTTTTTAGGCCATCCGGCGTCAGCGGGACTTTCACCGCGACGTTCTTGGCGATCTTGGCGAGCTTGCGGCCTTCCTCGAGCATCTTCTTGTGGTCGGTCGCGACCGTCTCGGCGCTCACGGGGCCCGGGACGATGGCGCAGATCTCCTTGATGACGTCGAGCATCTGGCGGCCCGACTTGGCGATCAGCGAGGGATTTGTCGTCACCCCGTCGAGCAGGCCAGAGGCGGCGAGGTCCTTGATCTCCGCGACGTCGGCGGTATCGACGAAGAACTTCATATAAACTACCCCAATGGCCAGTGGTCCAGACGTGCGCGCTACCACAATTTCTAGCGTTTCCCCCTCCGAGCCACAAGGCGACGAGGCTGCTTCGACGCGCCCCGGGCCGGTGGAAAACACAGCACCCCGGACCGTGAAGGTCCTGCTGCCGTTGCCCCTCGCCGATGCCTACGACTACCGGGTGCCCGATGGCATGGCGGTCATGCCCGGTCATTTCGTCGTGGTGCCGCTCGGCAAGCGTGAGATGGTGGGCGTGGTCTGGGGCGAAGGCTCGGGCGAGGTGGCGCTGGAAAAGCTGCGCGATATCGTCGAAGTCCTGCCCGCCCTGCCGATGGTCGATGCGCTGCGTCGCTTCGTCGACTGGGTGGCGGCCTACACGCTGGCGCCGCCGGGGCCCGTGCTGCGCATGGCGATGAGCGTGCCCTCGGCTCTGGAAGCCCCCAAGACCGAGACGATCTACCGGCCCGCCGAAACGTCGGGCGACGAGGCGCTGAAGCTCACCGCCGCCCGCCGTCGCGTGCTCGATGCGCTTCGCGACGGGCCGGCGATGCCCGCGGCCGAGCTTGCCCATCTGGCCGGCGTCGGCACATCGGTGATCAAGACCATGGCCTCGGTCGGCCTGCTCGAAGCTGTCGAACGCACGATGCGGCGCGCGTTCCCGCGGCCCGACGGCGAGCGGCCGGGTCCGACACTCTCGCCCGAGCAGGCAAGTGCAGCGGGGGCGCTGGTCGACAAGGTGAAGGCCGACGCCTTCTCCGCGACCCTGCTCGATGGCGTGCCGGGCGCGGGCAAGACCGAGGTCTATTTCGAGGCGATTGCCGCCGCTCTCGCCGCTGGCCGACAGGCGCTGGTGTTGCTGCCCGAGATCGCGCTCACCGCGCAGTGGCTAAAACGCTTCGAGGACAGGTTCGGCGCACCGCCTGCGCCATGGCATTCGGGCCTGACCGGCCTGGAGCGCCGCGAGACCTGGCGCGGCATCGCCGAGGGCAGGGTGGGTGTCGTGGTCGGCGCCCGCTCGGCGTTGTTCCTGCCGTTCGCGAAGCTCGGCCTGATCGTGGTCGACGAGGAGCACGACGGTTCGTTCAAGCAGGACGAAGGCGTCTGCTACAACGCCCGCGACATGGCGGTGGTGCGGGCGCGGCTGGTCGCGGCGCCGATCGTGCTCGCCTCGGCCACTCCCTCGCTCGAAAGCGTCGTCAATGTCTCGACGGGCCGCTACACCGCGCTCCATCTGCCCGGGCGCCACGGCGGTCAGCCTCTGGCGCGCCTGACGCCGATCGATCTCCGCCGCGAACAACCGCCGCGCGGCCGCTGGCTGTCGCCGCCGGTGGTCGAGGCGATGAGGCAGACGCTGGCGGCTGGCGAGCAGTCGCTGCTGTTCCTCAATCGCCGCGGCTACGCACCGCTCACCCTCTGCCGCGCCTGCGGCCACGGGCTGGAATGCCCGCAATGCTCGGCCTGGCTGGTCGAGCATCGTTTTCGGCGTACCTTGGTCTGCCACCACTGCGGCCATACCGAGCCACCGGCGCACGCCTGCAAGCACTGCGGCGCGGTCGACCAGTTCGTCGCCTGCGGTCCCGGCGTGGAGCGGCTGGCCGAGGAGGCGCTGGAACTGTTTCCCGAGGCGCGGCTGGAACTGTTCACCTCCGACTCGCTGATGAATCGCGAGGAGGCATCGGCCGCCGTCGACCGCATGATCGCGGGCGAGATCGACATCCTGATCGGCACGCAAATGGCGGCCAAAGGCCACCATTTCCCCAATCTCACTCTGGTTGCCGTGATCGACGCCGACCTCGGCCTGAACGGCGGCGACCTGCGGGCGGCGGAGCGCACGTTCCAGCTTCTCTATCAGGTGGCGGGCCGCGCCGGTCGCGAGGACCGCCCAGGCCGCGCCCTGGTGCAGACTCACATGCCCGAGCATCCGGTGATGCAGGCGCTGGTCTCGGGCGACCGCGACCGCTTCGTGGCAGCCGAACTGGCCGACCGCGCCGCCGCCGGCATGCCGCCCTATGGGCGTCTCGCCTCCCTGATCATCTCCGGGCCCGATCCCACGGCGGTCGATGGTGTCTGCGCCGCACTCGCCCGCCGGGCGCCGCAGCAACAGGGCGTCACGGTATTGGGCCCATCGACCGCGCCGCTCGCCTTGTTGCGCGGTCGCCACCGCCGGCGGTTCTTGCTGAAGGCCTCCCGGGAAACGGCGCTGCAACCCCTGTTGCACGTCTGGTTGGAGCGGATCGGATTGCCCGGATCAGTCCGTCTGCAGGTCGATGTCGACCCCTATTCCTTTCTATGACACGGCGCGCTGAAAAACCGCGGTAATACAGGCCTTTGGCAATCTTGCGCGTGGGAAAACCGCATGGTAGCAACGCGCGCTTTTCCGGGGT
>LNFM01014438.1_pt1 | contig 11590 bp, 9 predicted proteins | sample 596031 | NCBI WGS metagenome assembly LNFM01 (sample SAMN04254537, study PRJNA301005) | activated carbon metagenome | isolation source: dual media filters at the Ann Arbor, Michigan drinking water treatment plant | place: USA: Ann Arbor | reverse complement strand
CTGGCCCGATGGCAACGAGAACATCGTCGGCATGTGGGTCAGCGTCATCAGCACGAGCATCAACCCCCTCAGGGCGTCGAGCTCCCAGCGGCGGTTGGAGGGGTGGAGGAGGGGCGTGGACACAGGGAAAACCAGAACAGCCCGCGATCATGCCCGAGCGGTGTTGCGCCTCGCACGCGCGGCCTGCAGAAACCCCCAGGACAGACCGAGCACCGCGGCCACCAGCGAGGCCAGCAGCACGCCCAGCTTGGCGGCGTTGAGCAGGTTGGCATCGTCAAACGCCAGCGTCGCGATGAAGATCGACATGGTGAAACCGATGCCCGCCAGCAGGCCGACGAGGAACACGCTGGACCAGCTCACGCCCGGTGGCAGGCGGCACCAGCCCAGGCGCACCGCCAGCCAGCTCGCGGCGACCACGCCCAATGGCTTGCCCAGCACCAGCGCCAGCACCACGCCCAGGGTCACCGTCTGCGCGCCGCCCAGGCTGAGGTCCACGCCATCGATCGTGACGCCCGCGTTGGCCAGCGCGAACAAAGGCATCACGCCGAAAGCGACCCACGGATGCAACGCCATCTGCACCCGGATCACCGGTGGAAGGACCTCGCGCTGAGCGTGCCGCAGTTGTCTGAGCGGGCCGGCGAGTTCGTGCGGCGATCCACCGCTCCCGGTGTTGAGCTCGCCGAGCGCGCGCGTGGCCATGTCCAGCGGCTGCTCGCGCAAACGACCGGGCAGCACCGGTGTCATCAAGCCCAGCACCACACCCGCCAGCGTGGGGTGCACGCCGGTTTGCAACAGGCCCAGCCACAGCACCGCGCCCGGCAGCACATAGGCCCAGGCCGAACCGGTGCCGATCTGCTGCAGGCCCAGCACCATCAACAACCCCAGGCCGCACACCAGCAGACCGCTGAAGTCGAGCCCGCCCGAGTAGAAGATGGCGATGATCAGCACCGCAACGATGTCGTCGATGATGGCCAGCGCCAGCAGCAGCACACGCACATTTCCCGGGATGGAGCGGCCGAGCAGAGCCAGCACGCCGATGGCGAAGGCGATGTCGGTGGCGGTGGGCACCGCCCAGCCGCGCAGCGTGGTGGCATCGGTGTTGAGCGCCACATAGATCAGCGCGGGCACCACCACGCCGCCCAACGCGGCGGCCAGCGGCAAGGTGGCGAGCTGCAGGCTGGCCAGCGCACCTTCGTGGATCTCGCGCCGGATCTCCATGCCCACCACAAGAAAGAACACCGCCATCAGGGCGTCGTTGATCCAGAAGTGCAGCGATTGGGAAAACACGTGGCTGCCCAGGCCGATCGAGATGGGGGTGTGCCACAGCGCGTGGTAACTCGCGGCGGCGGGCGAGTTGGCCCAGATCAGGGCGATGGCCGCGGCCAGCATCAACACGGTGCCGCTGACGGCTTCGATGTGGAGAAAACGCTCGAGGGTGGAGAAGGCACGCTCGGCCAGCAATTGGGCGCGAGGCAGGGTCTGCCGAAGGGGGTGTCGGGTCATGGTCGTGTCGATTCCGCGTGGCGGCCCGACCAGCGCAAAAAACCTGTTTCACCGCAGCATGCGGCGACAACACCCACGTGTATTTTACAGGGTGGGGTATGGGGGCTCGCCTACACTCGCCGAATGCCCTTTGCGCCCGAACCCGACAACGCCCACTTCATGCGCCTGGCGCTGGCCGAAGCCCGCGCCGCCGCCGAGAGCGGGGAGGTGCCGGTGGGGGCGGTGGTGGTGAAAGACGGGCGTGTGATTGCCACTGGCAGCAACGCCCCGATCGAAGGGTTTGATCCCACGGCGCACGCCGAGATCGTGGCCCTGCGCGCCGCAGCGCAGGCACTTGACGCTGGAGCCCTGCGCCATGTGCAGCGGCGCCATGCTGCACGCGCGGCTGGCGCGCGTGGTGTTCGGCGCGGCCGACCCCAAGACCGGCGCGGCCGGCTCGGTGATCAACCTGTTTGAACACGGCCAACTCAACCACCAGACCGGCGTGCAGGGCGGTGTGCTCGCCGACGAGGCGGCCGATCTGCTGCGCGGGTTTTTCAAGGAGCGTCGAGTGAATCCACACCCCTTGCGTGAAGACGCGCTGCGCACGCCCGACGCCCGTTTTGCCGATCTCCCTGGCTACCCCTGGCAGCCCAACTACGTCAGCGACCTGCCTGCTTTGGACGGTTGGCGCATGCACTACCTGGACGAAGGCCCGCGCAGCGCGCCACTGACCTGGCTGTGCCTGCATGGCAACCCGGCCTGGAGCTACCTCTACCGCAAGATGATCCCGGTGTTGCTGGCCGGCGGTGGCCGTGTGGTGGCGCCGGATTTGATCGGCTTTGGCCGCAGCGACAAACCCAAGAAGGACAGCGCGCACACCTTCAGCTGGCACCGGCAGGTGCTGCTCGAACTCATCGAACGGCTCGACCTGCGCAACGTGGTGCTGGTGGTGCAGGACTGGGGCGGCCTGCTCGGCCTCACGCTGCCGATGGATGCACCCGAACGCTACCGCGGCCTGCTGGTGATGAACACCACCCTGGCCACCGGCGAGACGCCTTTGTCGCAGGGCTTTCTGGCCTGGCGAACGATGTGCGCGCAGAACCCGGCGTTCGACGTGGCGCGCCTGTTCGCGCGCGGCAATCCGCAAATGAGCGCTGACGAGTGCGCCGCCTACAACGCACCGTTTCCCGACAAAGGCCACCGCGCGGCCCTGCGCGCGTTTCCGGCCATGGTTCCCGAGCAGCTGGACGACGACGGGGCGGCCCTCAGCCGCCAGGCGCAGGGCTTCTGGTCCAGCGCATGGACGGGTCAAAGCCTCATGGCCATCGGCCTACAAGACCCCGTGCTGGGCGAACCGGTGATGCGCGCGCTGCACCGATCGATCCACCACTGCCCCGAGCCGATGCTGCTGCCGCAGGCCGGGCATTTTGTGCAGGAACACGGCGAGGCCATTGCCCAAGCGGCCGTGCGCCATTTCCGCGCTTGAGCGCCTCGATAATTCACCCCTTTTTCCGCAGCCCGAACCCATGAGCCACATCTACATCTACTCCCCCTCCAGCGCGGTGCGCGACAAGGCCGCGTTTCGCCGAGGCGTGGCCCGGCTCAAGACCCTGGGGCACGAGGTGGAGATCGACGAAGCGGCGCTCAGCAGCCACATGCGCTTTGCCGGCGACGATGAAACCCGTCTCGCGGCCATCGGGCGTGCCGCTGCCAGCGGGGCCGATGTGGCGCTCATTTCCCGTGGCGGTTACGGGCTCACCCGCATCCTGGGCGAGCTGCCGTTCAAAAAACTCAGCAAGGCGATTGAAAGCGGCACGCAGTTCGTGGGCCTGAGCGACTTCACGGCTTTGCAGATGGCGCTGCTGGCCAAAACCGGCGCCTGCACCTGGGCTGGCCCGGCGCTCGGTGAAGACTTCGGCACTGAGGCGCCCGACGACATCATGGAAGCGTGTTTCGACGACCTGCTGGTCGGCCACGGGGAGGGCGCGGGCTGGCGGCTGCCGGCGTCCGATCTGACCGGCATGAAGCCCGCCAAGGCAGACGCGCAGCCGGAGCTGCGGGTGCGATCGGCCACGCTGTGGGGCGGCAACCTCAACGTGATCTGCGCGCTGGTGGGCACGCCCCATTTGCCCGTCATCACCGGCGGCATCCTGTTTCTGGAAGACACCAACGAGCACCCCTACCGCATCGAGCGCCAGCTCACGCAGTTGCTCAACGCGGGCATCCTCGGGCGGCAGAAGGCCGTGCTCCTGGGATCGTTCAACCGCTTCAAGCTGGTGCCCGGCTATGACCGCGGCTTCAAGCTGCAAACGGTGGTGGACTGGTTGCGCACGAAGACGAAAACGCCGGTGTTCACCGGCCTGCCGTTCGGGCATGTGCCCACCAAGGTGCTGCTGCCCGTGGGGCACAAGGTCGACCTGATGGTGGAAGGGCGCGACGCCCTGATTTACTGGGGTTGAGGCAACGCAGGCGGCGGATCCCTGCAGGGTTGCGGCGCGCTGCTCAGCGGGTGCGCAGGCGCGAAGAATCGATCAGGCTCTTGGGGACCAGGCCGGCAAACACGGGGGAGAGGCTCTGAACCCGGTGCACCGCCAGCGCTTCGCCGTGCAACTGGCTCAACACAGCCACCATTTCGGCACGCGCAAACCACAGGGCGTGGGGGTCGTGAAGGTATTTGAGGCGGCGCACCAGTTGGGGATTGATCTGGGCACCATCGTCACCGAGCACGTCCAGCATGGCTTTGCGCACAGGCTCCAGGGCCTGACCTGGGTCCTTGTGGACCTCCGGACTGAGCAGTGCAGAAATGCTGTTTCGAATACTCGGTTTGAACCAGCGCATGGTGTGTCCTCAACGACTTTTATGAATCCACGCAAAGGATACGTTCACTTACCGTGACAGCGCAATCCCGCACGTCGTTTGACCGTGGAAAAACAACAAACAAATCAAAGGTTTACGCGCATGTTTTTACCCCTTGCTTGAGGTATGTAATACCTTTGAGTCCATTTTGGTGCCCCAGGGTGGCCGGGATTAATACCCGATCGGCGGCGAGCTGACACCTGCGCGACTCCCGGCAACGGGCCCGGTGAAGCCGTGTTTTCTGGCGACAAAGAGCACTTTGGACCGTGTGCTCTAATCCAGCCGATATTCATCTGCTTTATGGCCGAACTGACAATTGCTTTCGTGGATTTGACCGGCAGCGTCTCGGTGTTTGAAACACTGGGTAACGACCGCGCCACGATGGTGGTGACCAAACTCACCCAATGGATCGGGGCCACTGGCATGGAGCACGGCGGCGTCGTCGTCAAGATGCTGGGCGACGGGGTGTTGCTCTCCTTCACCAGCAACCGCCTCGCGGTGGAAGCCATGGTGCAGATCCAGCAGGAGCACGCCAAACGGGTGGTCCAGTGGCCCAACCGCCTCAAACTCATGATGCAGATCGGCATGGCCCGCGGCCAGGTCGTGGTGGTCGACGGCGACTGTTTTGGTGATGCCGTCAACCTCGCTTCGCGCCTGAGCGATCTGGCCGGTGGCGAACAGATCCTGGTGACCGACAACGTCGTGCGCGAACTTGGCCCACGCACCCCCGTTCGCAGCCGCAGCCTGGGGCCCATCCGCATCAAGGGCCGCACCGAGCCTTGCGAGGTGTTCCGCATCGAATGGCAGCAGGAAATGCTGTCCGAGTTCCTCACCTTGCCCGCCGACCTGCATTCGCTCACGCCGCCGAAAGACGTGGGCATGGGCGGGATCGAGTTGGCCTGGCTGGACAGCAGCCGCAGCTTCGGCCTGACCGAGTTGCCGCTGAAAATCGGCCGCGTGCCCGAAGCCGACTTTGTGGTGAGCGATCCGCGCGTCTCGCGCATGCACACCCGCATCGACATGCGCTCGGGCAACTACGTGCTGGAAGACATCAGCAGCTACGGCACGTGGGTGCGCTTTGCGGGTGGCGACAACGTGATCGCGCTGCGCCGCCAGGAATGCATGTTGCACAGCGACGGCGAGATCGCGCTGGGGGCACCCTTCACCGACTTCAGCGCGCCCACCGTGAGCTTCAAGCTGGTGAACGGCAACATGGTGCTCGGGCGCACGCCGCTTCGAAACTGACATCGGTTTCGCCGGCTCGCAGCGCTGCCAAGGCGCCTTGAACAGCACCCCGAAAAGCACGCAGGAGACACCATGCGCTGGATCCAACGTTTCTTCAAACTGCTGGTGGTGTTGCTCGTCGCAGCGGTGGCTGCTGCCGCCTTCTACGCACAACGCACCTTGCCGCAGATGAACGGGCGGCTGCAGCTGGGCGGCCTGGCCGGGCCGGTCCGCGTGCACCGCGATGCCAGCGACGTGACGCACATCCTGGCCACCCGGCCCGCCGATGCCTGGAAAGCCCTGGGCTTTGTGCATGCGCAGGAGCGCGGCTGGCAACTGGAGTTCAACCGCCGGGTGATGCGCGGTTCGCTCTCGGAAGTGGTGGGCGCGGCCACGCTGGAGACCGACAAGCTCATGCGCACGCTCGGTATCCGCGAAGCCGCCCAACGCCAGTGGGACGGACTGCCGCCCGATGCGCGCCTGGCATTGCAGGCGTACAGCGACGGGATCAACGCGTTCTTTGCCCACAGCTCGCAGGCGCTGTCGCCCGAATTCGTGCTGCTCGGCGTGGACCCGGGGCCCGAGGCCCGCGCCGGGCGCTACTGGGATCCGCTGGACAGCGTGGGCTGGTCCATCATGATGGCGCTGGATCTGGGCGGCAACTGGGGCAACGAATTCGCGCGCCTCACGGCCCTGCAAAACATCGACACGCCGGCGCTGTGGCAACTGTTTCCGCCGTACCCGGGTGAGCCGCCAGCGGCCACAGCCGACCTGGCCAGCCTGTACCGCGGCCTCGGCCTGTACCGGCCATCGCCGGTGACCACGTCCCTCGCCCCACCCGAACCGCAGACCATGGCCGCGCTGATCGGACGCGACATGCAGCGCTGGACCCACGAGCTGGGCAACATCGAAGGCAAAGGATCGAACAACTGGGTGGTCTCGGGCGCGCGCAGCACAACCGGCATGCCTTTGCTGGCCAACGATCCGCACCTGGGCCTGAGCGCGCCGGCCATCTGGTACTTCGCGCGGCTGCAGGCACCCGATGCCGACGGCGTGAAAGGCATGGACGTGATCGGCGCCACGCTGCCGGGCGCGCCGTTTGTGGTGCTGGGCCGCACGGAGCAGGTGGCCTGGGGTTTCACCAACACCGGGCCCGACGTGCAGGACCTCTACATCGAGCAGATCAACCCGGCCAACCCGGCGCAGTACCGCGTGCCGGGCAGCACGGCCGAGCCGGTCTGGGCCGACTTCAGCCTGCGCATGGAAACCATCCGCGTGAAAAACCAGCCCGACGTGAGCCACATGGTGCGCAGCACACGCCACGGTCCGGTGCTCAGCGACGCGCAGGCGCGCCACGGCGAGGTCATGGACACCCGCAAGTTCGTGCTGGCCTTGCGCTGGACGGCCCTGGACGCCGACAACCGCAACGTGGTGGCCACGCTCGAATCGAACCGCGCGCGATCAGTCGCCGACCTCACCCAGGCTTTTGCCGATTTCCATTCGCCCATGCAGAACGTGCTGATGGCCGACCGCAGCGGCGTCATCGCCTACAAGGCGGTGGGCCGGGTGCCGCTTCGGGCTGCAGACAACGACATCCGCGGCGTGGCGCCTGCGCCGGGCTGGGAAGCGCGCTACGACTGGGTGGGCTGGCTGCCCTATGAAGACACGCCGCGGGACGCCGGCGAACGCGGCTGGATCGCCACCGCCAACCAGCGCATCCACGCCGCCGACTATCACCACTTCCTCACGCAGGACTGGGCCGCGCCGTACCGCCAGGAACGCATTGAAGCGATGCTGGAAGCCACGCCACAACACACGGTGGCGTCGTTCCAGGCCATGCACGGCGACCTGCAATCGGCCGCCACGGTGCGCCTGCTGCCGTTCCTGCAAAAGACCGCGTCAACCCACCCACTGGCTGCGGCCGCGCAAGCGCAGCTCAAGGACTTCAACGGCGAGATGCGCGCCAATCTGGCCGCGCCGCTGATCTACACCGCCTGGGTCGATGCGTTCACGCGCCAGGTGGTGGGCGAGCGCCTGGGGCAGGCGCGCTTTGAGACGCTGTATGGCAAACGCCTGTTTCGCAACGCGGTGGAAGACATTCTGGAGCGCAACGACAAGGCGTGGTGCGGCGCAGCCGGCTGCGAGGCGGCCAGCACGCGCGCGCTGGACCGTGCACTTGACCAACTGCGGCAGAAACACGGCGATGACGTGGCCGCCTGGCGCTGGGCCGACGCCCACCCGGCGATCTCCATCCACCGGCCCCTGAGCAACGTGAAGGCGCTGGCGCCGTTCTTCGAGGTGCGCACGCCCACGGGTGGCGATCCGTTCACCGTCAACGTGGGCCAGTACCACCTCGATAAGGCGGATGCGCCGTTTGCCAACCGGCACGCGGCCAGCCTGCGCGCCATCTACGACCTGGCCGACATGGACAACTCGCGCTTCATCTACCAGTCCGGGCAGAGCGGCAACGTGTTCTCAGGCCGCTACCGCGACATGAGCAAAACATGGGGTGCGGTGGAGTACCGGACGCTCTCGATGAAGCCCGGCGAGTGGACCTCCACACTGGAGCTCGTACCTTGAAGCGTTTATTTCAGGTTGCCTGAGAGGAACTGGGCCAGGCGCTCGCTCTTGGGCCGCGCCAGCACCTCGGCGGGCACACCTTGCTCTTCGATGCAGCCCTTGTGCAGGAAGATCAGGTGTGAGGACACCTCGCGCGCAAAACCCATTTCGTGCGTGACCACCACCATGGTGCGGCCTTCTTCGGCCAGCAGCTTCATCACACGCAGGACCTCGCCCACCAGTTCGGGATCGAGCGCGCTGGTGGGCTCATCGAACAGCATCACGTCGGGCTCCACGGCCAGCGCGCGGGCAATGGCCACGCGCTGCTGCTGACCACCGCTCATGTGCGAGGGGTAGCGGTCTTCCACGCCGCGCAGGCCCACGCGCTCCAAATAACGGCGAGCGGTTTCCACCGCTTTGTCTTTCGGGATGCCCAACACGTTCACCGGCGCTTCGATGATGTTCTGCAGCACCGTCATGTGGGCCCAGAGGTTGAAGTGCTGGAACACCATGGCGAGTTTGGTGCGCAGGCGCTGCAACTGCGCCGCGTTGACCGCGCGCAACTCGCCGCGTTTGTCCGCCTTGAGCTGCAACTCTTCGCCGGCCAGCACGATGCGACCGGTGTTCGGGTTCTCCAGCAGGTTGATGCAGCGCAGCAGCGTGCTCTTGCCCGAGCCGGAACTGCCGATCAGGCTGATCACGTCGCCCGCGCGCGCTTGCAGCGACACGCCTTTGAGCACTTCGTTGGCACCAAAGCGCTTGTGGATGTCGTGCACCTCCAGCAAGGGGCGGCCGGGCGTTCGGGTGGCGGTGGAGTCTGCAGTCATGTTCAAAGCCCGATGGAATGAAAACTCAGGCGCCCAGCAGGTCGCCGGAGCGAAACGGTGTGGCGCCAGCGATCTTGCCGACCTCACCGCCTGAGACGATGTAGCGCTCGCGCACAGTGGCGTACAGCACGCCCGACACCTCGGCGCGCACCTCGTGCACACGCGCAAGTCCGGCCGCCGTGGGGTCGATCACCTCGGCCACCACGTCGCCCACATTCACTCGGGCGCCGGGTTTCACCAGAAACACCAGCACGCCAGGCACCGGTGAGCGCAAGGTCTGCGAGCCTGCCAGCGGCGTGGGCTTGCAGACCAGGGGCGGCAGCGGGACCGGCGCAGCAGCGGCCAGCGCACCCGCATGTTCAAGGAACGCAACGATCGCGTGGGCGTCTTTGCGCGCCAGGTCGTGCAACACGTCGCCCTCGCCACGCAGCTCCACCGTGGCGCTTGCGCAGCCCTGGGGCAGGGGAGCATTCACGCCGGCGGCGCGCAGTGCGGCGGCCAGCTGCCACCACAGTCCCGAGAGGCGTTCGTCAAACGGCCCACCGCCCGATTCGCGCGCCAGCAGCACGGCCTGGCAGCCCAGCAGGCGCGCCAGCGGTTCCAGAGGGGGCCAGCAGGCTTCTTCGCTGTAGAGGTGCATCACCGCGTCGTTGTCGCAGTGCAGGTCCAGCACCAGGTCGGCGTCGTGCGAGAGCAGCAGCAGTTGCCGGCGCATGCTGTCGAGTTCGCTGGCGGGCAGCCACTGGGTGAGCCAATCGCCCACCAGTCGACGCACCGTGGCCACGTTCGCTTGCGCGTCCGGGCCCAGGCGGGTGCGGGCATCGGCCAACACGGCGTCGGCCATGTCCGGGTAGTGGCGGTTAAAGTTTTGGGCGGTGTCGAATTCGAAGCGGCCCATGGCGCGGTGGTCCAGGCGCTGGCTCAGACCGATCGGGTTGGCCGCCGGCACCAGGACCACCTCACCGCGCAACAGGCCTGCGGTATCGGCCGCTTCCAGCCGCTGGCGCAGGTGGTGTGCAACCAGCATGCCGGGCAACTCTTCTGCGTGCAGGCTGGCCTGCATGTAGACCTTGGGCCGGGCGCCGGGCGTGCCGAAGTGGAAAGCCACCAAGGTTTTCTGGCTGCCCAGGCTGGGGCTCAGCAGAGGGATTTCGGTGCGTTGCATGGTTCGACGGAGGCCACGCGCCTCAGTGGCCACGGGGTGCCAGATGGGCCAGGAAACGCCGCTCGGCGAGCTTGAAAACGCCAACCAGACTGAAGGTGATGGTCAGGTAGATCGCGGCCGCAAAGATATAGGCCTCGAAGGGCAGGTAGAAGTCGGAGTAGATGCGGCTGGCCGCAGCGGTCACGTCCAGCATGGCGGGCACGGTACTGGCCAGGCTGGTGGCGTGCAGCATCATCACCACCTCGTTGCTGTAGGCCGGCAACGTGCGGCGGATGGCACTGGGCAGCACGATGCGGCGCATGGCGGTGGCCGGGCTCATGCCCATGGCCTGCGCCGCCTCGATTTCACCGGCCGACGTTTCGCGGATGGCCCCCGCCAGCATCTCGGCGGTGTAGCCCGCCGTGTTCAGGCTGAAAGCCAGCAATGCGCAAAAGAACGGCTCTTTGAAATGCGTCCAGGGCCACACGTCGTTCCAGCGGTCCTGGATCCAGTCCAGTTGCGCCAGTCCGTAGTAGATCAAATAGAGCTGGATCAGCAGCGGCGTGCCACGGATCACGTAGGTGTAGGCGCCGACCAGCCAGCGCAGGGGCGCGATCGAGCTCGTCAAGGCCAGCGCAAACAGCACGGCAAGCACCGTGCCCACGCCCAGCGACGACAGCAGCAGCCACAGGGTGGTGATGAGCCCTTCGCCGTACATGGCCAAGGTGCTGGGTTGAAAAATGACGTCCCACTTCATGCGCAGATGCTCAGGCGTTGGCGCGTTTCACGCCCAGGCTGAAGCGTCGGTCGAGCCAGCGCAGCGCCCACAGCGACACCGAGGTGTAGACCAGGAACAGCGCCGCGGCAAACAGGAAGAAGGTGAAGGGCTCGCGAGTGGCCGCGCTGGCCTGCTTGGCGAGATAGGTCATTTCCTGCAAACCGATCAGGCTGACGAGTGCGGTGGCCTTGATCAGCACCAGCCAGTTGTTGGTGAAGCCGGGGAGGGCGTAGCGAACCATCTGGGGAGCGGTGATGCGCACAAAGGTGCGAACAGGGCCCATGCCGAAGGCCCAGGCCGCTTCCATCTGCCCTTTGGGGATCGAGAGGATCGCGCCGCGGAAAGTCTCCGTCATGTAGGCGCCGTAGATGAAGCCGATGGTGAGCACGCCCGCGAGAAACGGGTTGATGTCTACCGAAGACTTGCTGCCCATGGCTTCGAGCAGGTGGTTGAGGCCGATGGTGCCGCCGTAATAGATGAGCAGCATGAGCACCAGCTCGGGCACACCACGCACCAGCGTGGTGTAGACCGTGGCCAGCCCCACGAGGATGGGGCGGCCGGAGAGTTTGGCCACGGCACCCAGCAGACCCAGCAGCACGGCCACCATCAAGGCGGCCAGTGAAACGCCCACCGTGAGGAGGGCGCCCTGCAGGATCGAGCTGAAGTAGCCGGACAAAACGCGACAGCTCAGTTGCCGTACACGTCGAAGTCGAAGTA
>LNFM01013898.1_pt1 | contig 11593 bp, 10 predicted proteins | sample 596031 | NCBI WGS metagenome assembly LNFM01 (sample SAMN04254537, study PRJNA301005) | activated carbon metagenome | isolation source: dual media filters at the Ann Arbor, Michigan drinking water treatment plant | place: USA: Ann Arbor | reverse complement strand
GCGGATGTTGGGCAGGTCGGCGGCGATGCCGACGCCCAGGATCACCCGGCCCTCGGCGATGCGGTCGAGCGTCGCCACCTGCTGGGCAAGCACGACGGGGTTGCGGAGCGCGGGCAGCAGCACCGCGGTGCCGAGTTCGACCCTGCGTGTCCTGGCCGCCACTGCGGCGAGCAGGGTGAGGGGATCGTGCCTCGGCCGGGCGAGGAGCGAGTCGCCCACCCAGACCGAATCGAAGCCCAGCGCCTCGGCGCGCTCGGCCAGCGCCAGCAGGGAGGCGGTCTCGGGCTGTCCTTCCATGACCCGCTCGCGGGTCGGCAGCAGGTATCCCAATCGCGGCATCTGTGCTTCCTTTCGTTTTGCAACTTTCGACACCGACGGACGTTGGTTACGCTTAATGCGCACAATAGAAATCGTCCACCGCACCCGCTACGACTATGCCGAGCCGGTGACCCTGGGGGAATATCGCCTGATGTTCCGCCCGCGCGACAGCCATGATCTCCGGCTGTTGTACACCCACCTCGCGATCGTCCCGGCGGGCACCATCCGCTGGATCCACGATGCCTTCGGCAATTCCATCGCCATCGCCGCCTTCACCGAGCCTGCCCAGGTTCTGGAATTCGTGAGCACGATTCGCCTCGAGCATTACGAGACCCCGCCTGAGCTGCCGTCGATCGAGGCCTATGCCGTCAAGCTCCCGTTCAGCTACGCGGCAGAAGAAGTGCCCGATCTGGCGCGCTACATCGAGCGCCAGTTCCCCGATCCGAACGCCGCGATCAGCCTGTGGGCCAAGGAGTTTGTCGAGGCCGAATCCGGCGATACGTTCGCCACGCTTGGCCGCATGTGCGCCGCGATCCATCAGACCTTCGGCTACAACCAGCGCTTCGAGCCCGGCACGCAGCCGCCAGCGGCGACCTTGGCGCAGCGCAACGGGACATGCCGGGACTTCGCGCTGCTGATGATGGAAGGCGCGCGTTCGTTGGGTCTGGCCGCGCGATTCGTGACCGGCTACCTCTATGATCCCGCACTCGATGCCGAGCCCGGCGTAGCGTCTGCCCCTGCCCATCCGCATGCCTGGATGGAGGTCTATCTGCCCGGCGCGGGCTGGATGGAGTTCGATCCGACCAACGGCATCGTCGGCACCGACCGTCTCATCCGCGTTGCCGTCGCCCGCGATTCCGAGCAGGCGATGCCGATCAAGGGGTCCTTCATGGGACCGCCTGGTGCCTGCGTGAACACCGTCGTCGACGTGCAGGTGCGCACGCTGTCGCCTGCCGAACCGGTTCTGCTTCGAAAAGCCGGTTGAGGCAGCGCTAGGTCGAGCGTGAATTGAATCCACCTTGACCCCTTGGGCATCGACTGCAAGAGTCGAGTCTGGTGGTTCCCGAAAGGGATCAAAAGGGAACGCAGTGCGTGCGCTTCGGCGCATTACTCCGCGGCTGTCCCCGCAACTGTGAGCGGCGAGCTTGCGACCGAGTATACCACTGGGAACTCTCGGGTCGAAGGCATTGACCCGTGAGCCAGGAGACCTGCCGCCAGCCGTTGTCACGCGCGAACGCATTGGGCGGGGTGTCCTGATGTAGACTCCAACCGGACTCCATCCGCGTCCAGCGGCATGGCGGCCGTTGGCTACAGTTCGCAGTGACGTGTGACGGTCGCTGCGAGTTTTCCTCTTGTCGCTTCTTCCTCGTGATCCCGCCGGACAACGGCGCGAGATCGATCCCTTGGTGCTTTACGCCTCGGCGATCGACACCTCTGACTACGTCGCCCAGGTGGCGCCGCTGGTCCGCCGCAGTGTGCCCGCGATCGGCGATCTGCTCGATGTCGGCGCTGGTGGCGGTCAACTCGGGTACGCGCTGCGCGATCCGGCGGGGCGATGGGCCGCGATCGAACCGTCGCCCAGCATGCGATCGCGACTTTCCGCGCTCGATCATCCGCCTCAGCTCGTGGCGGCCGGTTGGCATGAAGCAGGTGTGCCGCCCGAACGCCACGATACCGTGCTGGCGGCAACCATGCCCGCGACCATGGATGATCCCGAGGCGTTCCTGGCGCGCTGCCGGAGTTGGACCAGGCGGACGGTCGTCTGGGTCGTGCCGGCGCACGCCGGGCCGCGCGGGCTTTGCTTCGCTGGCTGCCTTCCGCCGGAATGGCACGGCGAAGATGAAACGCCCGGGATCGATGTCGTCCTTCGTGGCCTGTCGCCGTCGTCGAAGCCGCGAGAAGTCTCGTTCGCCGACTGGACGTTCACCGGCATCGTTCCCGATCTCGACGAACTCTCCACCTACCTCGCCGGCCGCCTCGGCTGGTCCGCCCTCGACGACCGCCGCGCCCGAATGCGCGCGCATCTCGCGCGCGGGGCGAAGCGGGAAGCGGCCGGGTTCCGTCTCGAAATTGCCAGAAGATCCGCCGTTCTCGTGTGGGGGAAGTCATGAGCAGGCTGCATGCGTTTCTCGTGGCGGCGAGCGCCGTTCTGATTGCGGCGGCAACCGGTCTTTCCTCGGCCCACGCGCAGGATTCACCGCCCGCGCGGAATCCGCAGACCCACATCCTGCCCGAAGGCTTCATCACCGCAACCGGCCGGCCCGAGCCGGTCAACCGTATCGCCGGCACGGTGCAGATCATCCACCAGGACAGGATCGAGAAATCGACGGCTCGATCGGTCGCCGATCTCCTGGCGGAAAACGCCGTCGGCTTCATGAGCGAATGGTCGCCAGGACAGACCTCGATCAACATCCGGGGCGCCGCGACCGAAGGCCAGGGCCGCGATTTCAGGAGCCAGGTTCTGGTCCTGATCAACAGCCATCGCGCCGGCACTGCCAACGTCGCCAAGCTATCGACGGCCGACATCCAGAGGATCGAAATCGTTCGCGGCCCGACATCGGTCGTCTACGGCAGCCAGAACATGGGCGGCGTGATCAACATCATCCTGAAGACCGGTCGCACTGCGCCGGGAAATCTCGTCGAGGCCAGCGTCGGGTCGTGGAATCTCTATCAGGGCCTGGTTCAGGTTGGCGGAGTGGTCGACGGGTTCGACTACTATCTCGGCCTCTCCGGCAGCACGCGCGACAATTACCAGGTCGGTGGTGGCCAGATCGAGGCGAACACCGGCTGGACGCGCAAGGGGGGCACGGCTGCTTTCGGCTACCAGTTCGACCCCGACAACCGCATCGACATGACCGTGCGTACCGACGGCATCTACGATGCGGGCTTCCGCGGCTCGAGTGCCAACACCTTCGCTTTCGACACGCGCTACAATCAATCGCTCGACTTCAGCTACACCGGCAAGATCGGCGAGCGCGGCAACCTCTTCTGGCAGGGCTACTACGTCCAGGACGTCGACGATCTCAACAATCCTTCGCCCTTGAGCGCGCTTAACGCCGTCGCCGCGCGGACGACCGTGGATCACAACAGACGGGCGCTCAGCATCATCGGCTCGCGCTTTCAGCCGAGCTTCGATGTCTGGAAAGGCAACCAGCTGCTGCTCGGCGTCGATTGGGAGAAAAGCTGGATACGCTCGAACCGCGACCGCCAGGGAGGGCGTTCGGTGACCCAGCTCTCGCCGCAGGACAACAACCAGACAGAAAACGTCTGGTCGTTCTACCTCGAGGATTCGCAGAGCCTGCTCGACGACAAGCTGGTCGTGCGCGGCGGTGTGCGCCAGACCTTCGGAACGACGGCCCTGGACTGGACGCCCTTTGCCACCACGCTGGTCACCGGCAGCAACAACTACACGGCCACGACCTATTCGACCGGTGCTACCTATGCCTTCACGGACTGGATGACCGGCCGTGTTGCCGCCGCGAGCGGATTTCGCGCACCGACGGCGACGGAACTCGGTGCCAACTTCACGACGACACCGATCGGCACAACGATCTTCGGCAACCCCGGCCTTTCGCCGGAAACGAGCCAGCAGTTCGAGGCCGGCGCCACCTTCAACTGGCTCGGCGGCCGCTTCGACGCCGTGGTCTTCCAGAACTCCATCAACAACCGGATCGCGCCCATCACCATTTCGTCGGTTGGCGGCAGGATCTCGCAACTCCAGGTCAACAATCCCGGCAATATCGTGGTGCAGGGTGTCGAATATCAGGCCGAAGCCGACATGATGCAGACGTTCAAGTTGTCGGCAAAGGACTCGTGGAACTGGAAGGTGTTCGGCAACGGCTACTATAACTTCAAGATGATCGACTATGGTGCCCAGGTCGGGTCCAACAGCTACATGGCCACCCGCATCAACCAGTACGGCATGGATGTCGGAACGCTGTTTGGCCAGAGCAACGTCGAAATGCCATGGAGTTTCCAGCTGCTGGGAATCCTGCGCGGGCCGATGTGGTACAATACAGAAGAGAGTTTATCGCCGGTTTTCTTTCCCGGTCAGATTCGCAATACGACGGTCTACCAGAAGGATCCGTTCTGGATATGGAAGGCGCGTGCGGAACTCGAGGTTCTGAAAGGCGTCAAGATGTTCGCGGCCTTGAACAACATCTTCGACGTGAACGCCCATCCGATCTTCATCGCCACGGATCAGAATCCATGCCGTGCCAACCTGGTGAACCAGAATGGCGCCTGCGGAAACTCGATGATGGGCCGCGAGTTCATCGTTGGGGCGCAGTTCCGATTCTGATGCGAGGGATTTTTCTGGCCGCCATCGCGGCAGTTTGCCTGTCCGGCCCGGCACGCACCGAGCCGGTGACGGTTCACGATGCTTTCGGTCGCACGGTGACGTTGTCGGCGCCACCGCAGCGCATCGTGACGATCTTCGCTTCCAACACCGAGATGGTGGCGGCGCTCGGCCTGGCCGACCACATCGTCGGCATCGAGGCCTACACGCGCTTTCCGCCGGAAGTGCTGGGCAAGCCGCTGGTCGGCGGACGGCTGGGCTTCTCGGTCGACGCCGTGGTGGCGGAAAAACCCGACCTCGTCATCGTCACGCCGGCGCGGCAGGCTGCCAACCAGCTCGTCGATCCGATGGAACGGCTCGGCATCCCGATCGTCGTCCTGCTGCATCGGAGCGTGGCGGAAGTCCTCGACAATATCCGCCTGCTGGGACGGCTTGGCGGCGTTGCCGAACGAGGTGAGGAGTTGGCGGCGCGACTGCAGTTGCGGCTCGATCGCATCAAGCAACGCGTCGCGGGTCTTGCAGAGCCCAGCACCATCATGATCACCGGCCGGCTGGGCAACGGGCTGCTGCTGATCGCGCGGCCCGGAACCTATACCGGAGATGCCATCGTGCGGGCCGGCGGCCGTTTTGCCCTGGACAGCGGCGCTATCGCCCAGATCTCGCCCGAGGCGGTCCTCAACGCCGATCCTGATGTGTTGCTCTTTGCCGGCAGCGACAAGGACCTCAAGGAGCTGATCGCCCGGCCGGGCTGGAAGGACATGCGCGCGGTCAAGGACAAGCGCGCGCACGCCGTTGTCCGCGCCGAACTGCTGATCCCGGGCCCGCGCACGATCGACGGCATCGAGCGCCTGGCCGAGATTTTCCATCCGCAGGCCGCCAAGCGATGAGAGGGTCGATCCACACCTGGCTGGCATTGGGTTTGGCGCTCGTTCTGGCCATCGTGGTCGGTGCCTGCGCGGGTCACGATTGGGCGACGCCGGTCGATCTGTGGTGGGCTGCGGCGGGCGATCAGGCGTTGCGCAGCCGGCTGCTGGTCGATTGGCGCATCCCCCGCGTGCTTGCGGCGGCGCTTGTTGGCGGGTTGCTCGGCCTGGGTGGGGTCGTTTTCCAGGGCGTATTCCGAAATCCACTGGCGGAGCCGTATCTGCTGGGATCGGCCGGCGGCGCCGCGCTTGGCGCCACCGTGGCCTTGCTGGTGCCGCTGGCAATGCCGCAGTCGGTCCTGTTGCCGCTCCTGGCGTTTGCCGGCGCCTGGGGCGCCACGGTCCTCGTCATCGGCATCTCCCGCGTCTCCGGTGCCGTCGATGCCGCCGGCATGCTGCTGGCGGGTGTGGCCGTGGCCGCGATCCTGGGTGCCCTGCGCTCGTTCCTGATGCTGGCGCTGTCGGACGAGACCGTCAGCCTGCAGATCGTGCTGAGTTGGGTGTTAGGGGGCGTCCAGACGCCGACCTGGCCGGTGCTCGGCCTGCTCGCCCTGATCTCGGCCGGTTGCCTCGGTCTCACCTTGCTGCTTGCCGGAAGACTCGACGTGCTCGGCCTTGGCGAGACCATGGCCGTCGCTTTCGGCCTCAACGTCACGCGCTTCATTGCCATCGCCGTGCTGGCGGGCTCGGTGGTGGTGGCAGCGGCCGTGGCGTTCGGTGGCCTCGTGGCGTTCGTCGGCCTGGCGGCACCGCACATCGCACGCTGGATGGTCGGGCCATTGCACCGGCCGCTGCTGCCGGCAACTGCGCTGGTCGGCGCCATCATCGTCACGCTGGCCGACGCCATCGCGCGTGCGGCCCTGCCGCCGGCGGAAATTCCGCTCGGCCTCGTGACCGCCATCGCCGGCGGCCCGTTTTTCATCATGCTGCTCGCCCGCCGGCTGCGCACATGACGAGCCTGGTGGCCGACCATCTGGTGCTGAAGCGCTGCGGGGCGACGCTGCTCGACGATCTGTCGCTGTCGCTCGGCGCCACGGGCTCGGTGGCGATCATCGGTCCGAACGGGGCCGGCAAGTCGACACTTCTGAAGGTGCTGGCAGGAATCGAGAAGCCGCAGTCAGGAACGGTGCGCGTCGGCGACCGCGACCTCGCGTCACTGTCGAGTACGTCGCGCGCGCGGACCATCGGATTCCTGCCGCAATACTTCGATCCGCATTGGGATCTCACCGTCCAGGAACTCGTCCGGCTCGGCGCCGAACGCAGCGATCACCTGAAGGTCGATGCAGTCGACAAGGTCATCGGTACGTTCGAGCTTGGCGGAATGGACCGGCGCCGCTGGTCGACGCTGTCGGGCGGCGAGCGCGCGCGTGTGTTGTTGGCGGCGGTGCTGGTCGTGGATCCGCCGGTGTTGCTGGCCGACGAGCCGGCCGCCAGCCTCGACATCCGCCACCGCCTCGACGTCATCGAGACCTTGACGCGCCGCGGCAACGACCGGCTTTCAGTCGTCGTGGTGCACGACCTCGATCTCGCGTTCCGCTTCTTCGAGCGCGTGATCGTGATGGACCGTGGCCGCATCGCCATCGATGCGCCGGCGGCCTTCTTGATCGAGGACCGTCGGCTCGACACCGTCTTCAAGGTCCGCTTCGAACGCCTCAAGACCCCAGATGGGCCGCTGCTGCGGGCGATAAGGGACCAACCTTAGGCGAAGGCCGCTCCGAGGCGCGCAAACTCGCTTTCACCGGCAGGGAGTCCGAAGCGCAGCCATTGAGGCTGGTGGGCGAAGCGGCGCACATGAATGCCATGGCGTCCCAGCTTTTCGACCAATCGTCCGGCGTCTGGATGGCGGGCCAGGCAGAACAACGGCGTGCCGCCCAGGATCGTGAGGCCTGCCGAGACGAGGAGCGCGTCGAGCTTCCGCCGGTCGGCGGTAAGGCGGACGGTCGCCGCCTGCAGCCAGGTCGTGTCCGCCAGTGCCCGACGGCCGATCTCGAGCGCCGGGCCCGAGACTGCCCATGGCCCCAGTTCATTGCGGATGCGATCGGCGATTCGCTTTTCTGCAATGGCGAAACCCAGTCGCACGCCGGCCAGGCCGTAGACCTTGCCGAAAGAGCGCAGGACCACGGTATTGGACGGCAGATCGGCGGCAAGGCTGGCCTCCCGAGGGAGCAGATCGACGAAGGCTTCATCGACGATCAGCAGCCCGCGATCCTGGCGCAGCATCTCCCGCGGCAAGAGTTTGCCTGTGGGATTGTTCGGGTTGACGACGATGGTGACGTCGGCCCGTTCGAATTCGGACACGATGGCCACGTCATGGCCTTGCCGGGCCCAGCAATGCGCATGCTCTTCGTAGGTGGGCCCCAACACGGCAACGCGGGATTTGGCGACAAGGCGCGGCAGAAGCTGGATGAGGGCCTGCGTGCCGGGCGTAGCCACGATCGTTGCCGGATCGCGCACGCCATATCGGACGGCGGCTACTTCGAGCAATTCCTGTTCCTGTTGTCGTGTCGGCAGACGCGACCAGGTCTCCGGAGCCAAGTCGGTCACCGGATAGGGCACTGGATTGATGCCGGTCGAGAGGTCGATCCAGGGCTCGGGTGCTTCCGGAAAACGCCTCCGGATGGCACTCAGATCACCGCCATGTGCCAGCGGTTCCGCCGTCCCTGAAGCCGTGATAGGCAAAGCCTTCATGTTCGCCGCCCTTGCCCTCATTGCCGTCGCGACCGAAGCGGCCGCCGGGTATCCGGACGGCATCTATCGCCGGATCGGCCATCCCGTGACCTGGATCGGCGCGCTCATAACATGGTGCGATCAGGCGTGGAATTCCGAGACGCTCTCCTATGATGAGCGGCGCTGGCGCGGCATCTACGTGCTGGTGTTGCTGTTGACCGTCGCCATCCTCTCAGGCTTGGCGATCACCGCCATCCTCGACGAACTCTTTCACGGCCTCGTGGCGCTGTTGCTGTGTGGCGTGATCGGTAGCTCGATGCTGGCGCAGCGCAGCCTCTACACACACGTCGACGCCGTCGCCTCGGCGCTGGAAACCGACGGTATCGAGGCCGGCCGGCGGGCGGTGTCGATGATCGTGGGCCGCGACACGCGTGCGCTCGACGAAGCGTCCGTCAGTCGTGCGGCGATCGAAAGCCTGGCCGAGAATTTTTCCGACGGCGTCGTGGCGCCGCTCTTCTGGATGGTCGTGGCCGGGCTGCCCGGCGCCATTGCCTACAAGGCCGTCAACACGGCCGACAGCATGATCGGCCACAAGTCGCCGCGCTATCTCGCCTTCGGTTGGGCCTCGGCCCGCTTTGACGATCTCGTCAACCTACCGGCGTCCAGGCTCTCGGCGTTCTGGCTCGTGCTGGCCGCTGCGCTGTCACCTGGTCTGTCGGTGCAACGGGCGATAGAGGTGCTGTTCCGCGATGCCGGCCATCACCGCTCGCCCAATGCCGGCTGGCCCGAAGCCGCGATGGCCGGGGCGCTCGGCATCCGGCTTTCTGGTCCGCGCATCTACGATGGCGTTGAAATGGCAGAACGCTGGGTGGGCGAGGGGCGCAACGAACTCACTGCCCGTGACATTCGTGCGGCGCTCGAACTCTATCGCGCTGCCTGTGGCCTGCAGATCGCGGCACTTATCGTTCTCGTGACGATCAGTCTGATGTTCTGAATCTGGGTTCGCGGGCCAGCGCGAGCAGCCGGTCGCAGTCGACGTACTTTTCGATGTGGTCGGCGAGGCGATCCAGGGTCGCATCGACGTCGGCTTCGTAATCCAGCGCCGAGCCATTTACGCCGATCCTCTGCAACCAGTGTTGGCGCTGGCGATCGTCCGCCAGGAGCCCGTGGATATAGCAGCCGGCAATCGTGCCGCTGTCGTTCACGGCGCCGTCATGTTTGCCGTCGGCGAGGCGCAGAAGTGGACGAAGGCTGCCGGTGGTCCGGCCGATATGCATCTCGTAGCCCTTGAACGGCACCGAGTCTTGAACGGTCTCACCGGTGGTCTCGACCAGTACCTTGTCGCCGCCCAATACGGTATCGACCTCGAGCAACCCCAGTCCTTCAACGCTGCCGGCGGGCCCCTCGATGCCGTCGGGGTCGGAGATCCGCCGGCCCAGCATCTGGTAGCCGCCGCAGATCCCCAGGACATGACCGCCGCGGCGAATGTGCGCTTTGAGATCGACGTCCCATCCCGCCAATCTCAGCGCGGCGAGATCGGCGATCGTGGCCTTCGACCCCGGCAGGATGACCAGCGCGGCGTCGCCGGGGATCGGCTCTCCCGGCCGGAGAAACGCCAGGTCGACGTTCTTCTCGAGGCGCAATGGATCGAAGTCGTCGAAATTGGCGATGCGCGGAAAGGCCAGCACCACGATGCGGTTCCGGCCGTCGCCGCCCGCATTCCGGCCGAGAATGCCGAGCGCGTCTTCGGCGGGCAGGCGGTGAGCATCGTCGAAGAAGGGCACGAGGCCCAGAGAATGCCAGCCGGTATGCTGGGCAACCGTCTTCATGCCGTTGTCGAACAGCGAGGGATCGCCGCGGAACCGGTTGACGATGAATCCAACAATCATCGCATTGTCGTCTGGATCGATGACGGCTTGGGTGCCGACGAGACTTGCGATCACGCCGCCGCGGTCGATGTCGCCCACCAGCACGACGGGAACGTCGGCGGCGCGGGCAAAGCCCATGTTGGCAATGTCGGCAGCGCGCAAGTTCACTTCCGAGGCTGAGCCCGCACCTTCGACGAGGACGAGATCCGCCTCGTCCGCGAGCCGTTCGAAGCTGTCGAGCACGGCGCCGAGCAGCTTAGGCTTCATTCCCTGATACTCTTGCGCGCGGGCATTGCCGACGACGCGGCCCTGGACGACGACCTGGGAGCCGACTTCGCTCTGGGGTTTCAGCAGCACGGGATTCATGTGGACGCTGGGTGCCACCCGCGCGGCGCGCGCCTGTAGCGCCTGAGCGCGGCCGATCTCGCCGCCGTCAGGTGTGACGGCAGCGTTGTTCGACATGTTCTGCGGCTTGAACGGCCGGACGCGGAGCCCGCGGCGGGTGAAGGCCCGGGCGAGCGCCGCGACAAGCAACGACTTGCCGACATCCGAGCCCGTGCCCTGAATCATGATGGCCCGGGCTGCTTTCCGAGCGGCCATTAGAATTCGATGCCTTCCTGCGCTTTCACGCCCGAGGCGAAGTGATGCTTTACGAGAGTCATTTCGGTCACGAGGTCGGCCGCCTCGATCAACTCGGCCTTGGCGTTGCGGCCAGTGACGACGACGTGCAAGTCGGGTCGGCGTGCCTTGAGGGCCGCGGTGACCTCGCCAATGTCGAGATGGTCGTAGCGCAAGGCGATGTTGAGTTCGTCGAGCACGATCAGGCGAATCGACGGATCGGCCATCAGTTCCAGGGTCTTGGCCCAAGCGCGCCGGGCGGCTTCGACGTCGCGGGCGCGGTCCTGGGTCTCCCAGGTGAAACCCTCGCCCAGCGTATGCCACTCGACCTGGTCGCCGAATCGCTCGATGGCGGCACGCTCGCCCGACTGCCAGACGCCCTTGCCGAACTGTACGACGCCGCAGCGAAAGCCTCGCCCGACAGCCCGCAGCAGCAAGCCGAAGGCCGCCGTGGATTTGCCTTTGCCCTTGCCCGTATGAACGATGAGCAAGCCCTTCTCTACGGTCTTCCCGGCCACCTCGGCGTCCTGCATGGCCTTGCGATTGGCCATCTTGGCCTTGTGACGCGCGTCGTCTTCTGGGGTGGCGGGCATGGGCTTTCTGCCTTCCGGATTGGGGCGCGCAGAATGGTCGGCAAAGGCCTTGTCAGCAAGGCGGACGACCCCTATCAATCAGGCGACGGTGCCCCTCACGGGGCTCAAAAGGGAACGCGGCAAGGGGTCCAGACCCCGCTCCGTGGCTGCCCCCGCAACTGTAGTCGGCGAGCCAAAGGCCAACATACCACTGGGAAACCGGGAAGGTGGCCTGTGGCGAAGATCCGAGAGCCAGGAGACCTGCCGTCATGTGGTACATTCGAGCTGCCGGAGGGGCAGTCAGGGAGAATTGAGATGGCTAATACGACC
>LNFM01011955.1_pt1 | contig 11594 bp, 11 predicted proteins | sample 596031 | NCBI WGS metagenome assembly LNFM01 (sample SAMN04254537, study PRJNA301005) | activated carbon metagenome | isolation source: dual media filters at the Ann Arbor, Michigan drinking water treatment plant | place: USA: Ann Arbor | reverse complement strand
GAATCACAGGCATGATCGGTGGACTTGTTCAGACCTTCCTTAAGTATGTTCAACCTGAAGGAGCTGAGCTTATTCATGAAGAGGTAGAGCGAGCTGCGGCGAAAGGGCGGTTCGCAATTCAACTCAGCGTGCAGATTCCAAAATTGCTGTATGAGACTCTGGTTCAGGATATGACGGCTTTGCATGAAAGCCGAAACAAACTCGTCCATCACTTTCTAGATGAATTCGACGTGGCGACCGTTTCAGGTTGTATTGAGGCAAGGGGACATCTGGAGGCATTGGATCGCGACTTGGAGGAACGTATAGCAAGGGTTGGTGCGTTCCTAGACGATATGGCCCGTTTGCATGGAGACCTGGCGCCTCACCTTTTGGATGCAATACGACATGATTTGTCATCAGGCGAAGGGTCTAGTTCCGAGTAACCTTTGCGCGCACCGGTTGGTGGTGTAAATATAAAAATGCAGTCAGTTGGTCTGACGGGCCTGGGGCAGAATGTGCCCATCCGCTGCGGCGGGCGACAAGGGGGACAGGCATGGCGCGTCAGACCAGACCCGAGGACATCCAGCAGACTTATCTGCATGTGCAGGACGGCGGCACGACCTTGCCGCTGCCTGTTTCCGCAACCTTCTGGCAGGACCTGGGCCGTGGCGCCTGGCCCCAGCTGGAGCAGGGGCGGTTGATGTCCGCCTACACCTTCTCTGAACCCTGGGCCGTCTGGGAGCGTCATCTGGCGGGCGAAGAAATGGTGATGCTCCTGTCGGGCGCGGCCACGCTGGTGCTACAGGAGCCGCAGGGCGAGCGTGAAGTGAGGCTGGAGACGGTGGGTGCCTTTGTGCTGGTGCCCAAGGGCGTGTGGCACACGGCACGAACTTCAGTGCCCACCACCATGCTCTTCCTCACGCCGGGCGCGGGGACGGAGCATCGCCCGGTATGAACCGGGTCTGCCGCGTCGAAGGAAGACGGTTGCTGCGCTACGCCCTGACTGCCCTGGCCGTTCTGGCACTGGCGTATCTCGCGCTCAACGTCCTGTTGTTCTTCTTCCAGCGTTCGCTGATCTATTTCCCGCAGCCGCGCACGGCTATGCCGGGCACCGAGCTGATGCAGCTTCAGACCGAAGAGGGGCCGGTTCTGGTGACGGTGCGGCAACGCCCGGGAACCCAGGCGCTGATCTATTTCGGCGGCAATGCCGAGGATGTATCCTGGAACCTGCCCACGCTGGTCGAGGCGTTTCCAGCGCACAGCCTCTACCTGTTGCATTACCGCGGCTATGGCGGCAGCGCGGGCCGGCCTACGGAAGCGGCGCTGTTTGCCGATGCGCTGGCGCTCCATGAGCGTGTACGGACGTCGCAAGCCGAGATCACGGTGATCGGCCGCAGCCTGGGCAGCGGTGTGGCCGTGTACCTGGCGAGCCAGCGGCCCGTGCAGCGGCTGGTGCTGGTCACGCCCTATGAGAGCCTGCGCGAGCTGGCGGCGCAGAGCTTCCCCGGTTTCCCGGTGCGCTGGCTGCTCAAGGACGGCTTCGAGTCCTGGCGCTATGCCGCGCAGGTGACGGCGCCCACGCTGCTGATCGCCGCCGAGCGCGACGAGGTCATTCCCCTGGCCAGCACGCGGGCCCTGCTCACGCATTTCCCGGCAGGCGTGGCGCGGCTGGAAATCCTGCCCGGCCGTGACCACAACACGGTGTCGGACAGCGCAGCCTATATCCCGCTGCTGGCCGGCCAGCGCTGAGCGGGGGCCTGTGCCAGCGATAATCCACGGTCTTCATTGGAGTCTCTGTGGATCTCACCCTGCTGATCAAGGCCGCCCTCATGGGCATCGTCGAAGGCCTGACCGAATTCCTGCCCATCTCCAGTACCGGCCATCTGATCCTGGCCGGCACGCTGCTGGGGTTCCATGACGAGAAGGCCAAGGTCTTCGACATCGCCATCCAGACCGGCGCCATCCTGGCCGTCATCCTGGTCTACTGGCAGAAGCTGCGCGCCACCGTGGTGGCCCTGCCCACCAGCCGGCAGGCGCAGCAGTTCACGCTCAACGTGCTGATCGCCTTCGTGCCGGCCGTGCTGCTGGGCCTGCTGTTCGGCAAGGCCATCAAGGCGAACCTGTTCACGGCCGAGGTGGTGGCGACGACCTTCATCATCGGCGGTTTTGTCATCCTCTGGGCCGAGCGGCGCCAGGCACGCGCCGAGACGGCACCGCGCATCCTCGACGTGGACCAGATGAGCTGGCAGGACGCCGTGAAGGTGGGCCTGGTGCAGTGCCTGGCCATGATCCCGGGCACCAGCCGCAGCGGCGCCACCATCATCGGCGGCATGCTGCTGGGCCTGTCGCGCAAGGCCGCCACCGACTTCTCCTTCTACCTGGCCATCCCCACGCTGATCGGCGCCGGGGCCTACAGCCTGTACAAGGAACGCGCGCTGCTCTCGATGGCCGACCTGCCCATGTTCGGCGTGGGCCTGTTCTTCTCTTTCGTCAGCGCCTGGCTCTGCGTGCGCTGGCTGCTGCGCTTCATCTCCACGCACAGTTTCAACGGCTTCGCCTGGTACCGCATCGTCTTCGGCATCGTGGTGCTGGCCACGGCCTGGAGCGGGGTGGTGGACTGGCGCGCCTGAGTGATTGCTACTGAGTTGATAGCAGATCAATCGAAGGAGGATGCCATGAGCGAGTTTCATCAGCTGCGTGCCGACAGCCTGCAAGGCCAGCCCGTGGACCTGGGCCAGTACCAGGGCAAGGTGGTGCTGGTGGTGAACACCGCCAGCCATTGCGGCTTCACGCCGCAGTACACGGGCCTGGAGGCGCTGTACCAGAAGTACAAGGACCAGGGCCTGGTGATCCTGGGCTTCCCGTGCAACCAGTTCGGCGGGCAGGAGCCGGGCGGGGCCGAGCAGATCGCGCAGACCTGCCAGATCAACTACGGCGTGACCTTCCCCATGTTCGCCAAGGTGGAGGTCAACGGGGCGCAGACGCACCCGGTGTTCCAGTGGCTCAAATCGAAGTTGCCCGGCTGGTTCGGCGCCAAGGTGCGCTGGAACTTCACAAAGTTCCTCGTCGGGCGGGACGGTCAGCCGATCAGGCGCTTCGCGCCGGTGACCAAACCGGAACGCATCGAGTCGGCCATCCGCGCCGCGCTGGGCTTGCGCTAGACGGCTGCCTTGAGTTCGCGCACGCGCTGCAGGTTGAGCAGCGCGGCCTCGATGGCGGCGGCCGTGGCGATGGGCTGCTCCATGGGGAAGAGGTGCGAGCCATCGAGCATGGTGATGCGGCCCTTGGTGACCTTCTCGGTCATGGCCATGCCCACCTGCTTCATCTCCACCGAATGCCGCCCGCCGATGAAGGCGGCCGGGCACTTGAGCGGGTGGCGCTTGAGCAGACTGTCGAGGTGGTGCGGGATGGTGTTGTAGATCGCGGTCTCGACCTCGCGCGTGAAGCTCAGCACGCGCTTGCCGTCCTCGTCGTGCATGCCGTGCTCCACATAGTCGCGCAGCACCTGCTCGTCCCAGTGCACGAAGGCCTTCTTGTGGCGCAGGTGCGCGTAGGCGGCGTCGGCGTCGGGCCAGCTGTTGCGGCGCGCCTTGCTGACGGCGCCCGGTGAGACGGCGCTGATGAGCTGCGTGCGCTTGGCCACCTTGACGCTGGCGGCACGCCAGCCGCCGAGGATGGGCGAATCGATCAGCAGTACGCCGCAGGCCAGTTCCGGGTGGCGTGCCGCGGCCATGAGGCTGAGAAAGCCGCCGAGCGAGTGGCCGACGAGGAAGGCCGGCTCACCGGTCTTCTGCTGCTCGGCGGCGGCAAAGTCGGCCAGCTGCTGCACGAGATGCGGCCAGTTGCTCGTGACGGGGTAGCGCTCGTCGTGGCCGTACTTCTCCACCGCCTTGACCTTGAAGCCGCGCCGGCGCAGCTCGGTGAAGAGCTTGCGGTAGGTGCTGGCGGGAAAGCTGTTCGCGTGGGAAAAGATGATGGGAGGCAGGTGGCTGTTCATGGCAGGCTGGCGCGGACAGCTGGCAGCTGTCGGAGCAGATCGGGGAGGGCAGACTGGACGGTCTCCCAGACCACGTCCAGATTGATGTCGAAATAGCCATGGGCGATGCGGTTGCGCATGCCTTTCATGCTGCGCCAGGGCACCTGGGGATGGCTGCTGGCAAAGGCTTCGTGATCCTTGAGGATGCGTGTCGCTTCCTCGCCAATGAGGATGAGGTTCAGGATGACGGCCTGCTGGGTCCGCTTGTCTGCGAGGAAGTCTTCCCTGGACAGGCCTTCGACGTAGGAGCAGGCGAGCCTGGCGGCTTCCTGCATGTGCTCCAGGTCATCCCTCAGCCGGGCAGGGCTCATACAGGCAGGGCTTCGGCCAGCACCTGGTCGCGGAACTTGGGGGGGAGGTCGCCAGGAGTCAGCACGTCGACTTGTACACCGAGCAGTTCTTCCAGCTCCACCTGCAGCCCGCCCAGGTCGAAAAGCGTCGTGCCGGGCAGGGGATCGACCAGCAGATCCAGGTCGCTGCCTTCGGTGTCGCGGCCATGCACCACCGAGCCGAAGACGCGTGGATTGGCAGCCCGGTAGCGACGGGTCGCTTCCCGGACGGCGAGGCGCTTGCTTTCCAGCAGGACAGAGGGTTTCATGGTGCCGCAATGGTAGCGGATCAGGATTTTGCCGCCAGTTTCTTCAGGGCGTACAGCGCATCCAGCGCATCGCGCGGGCTCAGGGCGTCGGGGTCGATCTCGGACAGGCGCGATTCCACGGCGCTGGGGCCGGCCGATTCCACGACCGGCGGCGGTGCGAACAGGTCCACCTGGGCCTGGGTCTGGCTGGCCGAGTCTTCGAGCGCCTCGAGCGCGTGGCGCGCATGGTTGACCACGGCCGCGGGCATGCCGGCCAGGCGCGCGACCTGGATGCCATAGCTGCGGCTGGCGGGCCCGGGCTGGATCTCGTGCAGGAAGACGATGTCATGGCCCGACTCGGTGGCGCTCACATGCACATTGACCGCGCCGTGATGCTTGGCCGGGAAGGCGGTCAGTTCGAAGTAATGCGTGGCGAACAGCGTGTAGGCCTGGGTCTTGTCGTGCAGCTGGGTGGCAATCGCGCCGGCCAGGGCCAGGCCGTCGAAGGTGGAGGTGCCGCGACCGATCTCGTCCATCAGCACCAGGGAGTTGGGCGTGGCCGCGTGCAGGATCTGCGCGGCTTCGGTCATCTCGAGCATGAAGGTGGACTGGGCATTGGCCAGGTCGTCGGCCGCGCCGATGCGGGTGTGGATGGCGTCGATGGGGCCGAGGCGGCAGGCACTGGCGGGCACATAGGAGCCCATGGAGGCCAGCAGCACGATGAGGGCGACCTGGCGCATATACGTCGATTTACCGCCCATGTTCGGGCCGGTGATGATCTGCATGCGCTGCTTGAGGCCGAGTCGGGTGTCGTTGGCGATGAAGGCGCCGCTACTCGTTTCGGCCAGGCGGGCCTGCACCACGGGGTGGCGGCCGGCCGTGATGTCGATACAGGGCTCCGAAGCAAAGACCGGTGCGCACCAGTCCAGCGTGAGCGAGCGTTCGGTCAGCGTACAGAGGACGTCGAGTGTGGCCAGGGCGCGTGCGGTGCGCGTGAGCGCGGGGATATGCGGTTCGAGCTGGTCCAGCAGCTGCTCATACAGCCACTTCTCGCGCGCCAGCGCGCGTTCCTGTGCGGAAAGCGCCTTGTCCTCGAAGGCCTTGAGCTCGGGCGTGATGAAGCGCTCGGCGTTCTTCAGCGTCTGGCGGCGGCGGTAGTCCTCGGGCACGCGGTCCAGGTTGCTGCTGGTGACCTCGATGTAGAAGCCGTGCACCTTGTTGAACTGCACCCGCAGGTTGGCGATGCCGCTGCGCGCGCGCTCGCGGGCTTCGAGTTCGAGCAGGAAGCCGTCGCAGTTGTTCTGGATGGCGCGCAGTTCATCGAGTTCGGCATCGAAGCCGTCGTTGATCACGCCGCCGTCGCGCACCAGGGCCGCCGGTTCGGGCAGGAGGGCGCGCGCCAGCAGCTCGGCGCAGCCCGCGGGCGGCAGCAGCTGCTGGGCGAGCTGGGCCAGCAGACCGGTCTGGCCGGCCATCACCGGCGCCAGCTGCTCCGTTTTTTGTAGCGTCTGCTGCAGGGCCACGAGCTCGCGCGGGCGCACCTGGCGTAGGGCGATGCGCGCCGTGATGCGCTCCACATCGCTGCAGCCCTTGAGCTGATCACGCAGTCTTTGCCAGGGGCCCGCGCGCAAAGACGTGATGGCGTCGAGCCGGGCCTGGGCCGGGGCCCGGTCGCGCATGGGTTCGAGCAGCCAGCTCTTGAGCAGGCGGCTGCCCATGCCCGTCATGCAGGTGTCGAGCAGGGAGTAGAGGGTGGGGCTGTCCTCGCCGCGCAGGGTCTGCACGAGTTCGAGGTTGCGACGCGTGGTCTGCGGCAGGTCGATCAGCTGGTCGTTGCGCTGCACGCGCACGCTGTGCACATGGCTCAGCGCCCGGCCCTGGGTGTGTTCGGCATAGGCCAGCAGGGCGGCGGCCGCGGCATGGGCCTGGGGCAGGTCCTGCGCGCCCCAGCTGGCCAGGCTGGCGGCCTTGAGCTGTTCGAGCAGCTTGCTCTGGCCCAGGGCGCTGTCGAACTGCCATTCGGGCCGCAGGGCCAGGGCGATGCCTGTGCTCTGCGTGAGGCTTTGCAGGCGCTGCTCGAAGACCGGTGTGCAGCCCGCGCTGTAGATCAGCTCGCCCGGGGCGATGCGCGCCAGCCATTCGGGCAGCTCGTCAGGGCTGCATTCGGCCAGATGGACTTCACCCTGGGTCACACTGAGCCAGGCCAGGCCCACGGCGTTGCGCGGGCCCTGGTGCACGGCCAGCAGCAGGGACTCGGATTTTTCGTTGAGCAGGGCGCTGTCGGTCAGCGTGCCCGGCGTGACCACGCGCACCACCTTGCGCTCCACCGGTCCCTTGGAGGTCGCCACATCGCCCACCTGCTCGCAGATGGCCACCGACTCGCCGAGCTTGATCAGGCGCGCCAGATAGGTGTCGACCGAATGAAAAGGCACACCGGCCATGACCACGGGCTGGCCGGCCGACTGGCCGCGCTGGGTGAGCGTGATGTCGAGCAGGCGCGCGGCCTTCTCGGCATCGGCAAAGAAGAGCTCGTAGAAGTCGCCCATGCGATAGAAGAGCAGCGTGTCGGGGTACCCGGCCTTGAGGGCCAGGTACTGCTGCATCATGGGGGTGTGGGAGGCGAGATCGACCGCGGAAGACATATGCGCACGAGTCTATCAACACCGTGGGCGCCGTCGCCGCCACGACACTGAGGGGCCGGGTCGCACGCAGGGCGCCTTCATGCCGGCGCGGGCCCCATGGGTCTGGGACGCACATGCCATCGGGTGCCGGTGGCGGTGTTGATCGTCGGCTTCGCCCTGGCGGGCCTGATCCCGCGCCAGCTGCTGCCGGACCCTGCGCGCGCCTGGCTCAGGGCCGGCCCACCGGCCCGCGCAGGCGCTGCACGTCGAAGTCCGTGACCGGGGCGGCGCTGTTGCCCCAGGCACCACGCAGATAGCTCAGCAGCTGCGCCACCTCATGGTCCTTGAGTTGCAGCGCATAGGGCGGCATGCCAAAGGGTCGCGGGTGTTCCGCCGTGCTCGGGCCAAAGCCACCGTAGAGCACGGACTGCAACAGATTGGCCGGCGGGTTCTGCAGCACCGTGGGGTTGCCGGCCAGGGGCGGGTAGGCCCAGGCGCCGTCATTGCCTTTGATGCCCTGGCCCTGTGCACCGTGACACTGCGCGCAGTTCTGCTCGTAGAGCTTGGCCCCCGGGGTCGACAGGTCCACCACGGTCGGCGGCGCCGCCGGGCGCGGCTTGCGCTCGACGGGCAGCGACTTCAGATAGGCCGCCATGGCCTGCAGGTCGCGCGCCTCCCAGTGCTGGGTGCTGTGCTGCACGACCTCGGCCATGGGGCCGGTGACGATGTGCAGGCCGCTGCGTCCGCTGCGCAGCAGCGCCACGATCTCTTCCAGCGGCCGCTCCTGCACGCCGGCCTCGGCCGGATCCAGCAGCGAAGGCGCGTACCAGTTCTGCACGGGCATGAGACCGCCCGACAGGTCCAGCATATTGCTGCTGCCGCCCAGCGCGTTGCGCGGCATGTGGCAGGCGCTGCAATGGGCCAGGCCCTGGACCAGGTAGGCGCCACGCCGCAGCTCGTCGGGAGCACCGGCTTCGGCGACAGCGGCGGCTGGCGTGCCGGGCGTGAAGTAGAGCGCACGCCAGACCTTGAGCGCGGCCTGCGTGTTGTAGGGCCAGCGCAGGTCATGGGGCGCCATGGTGGCCGGCGCCGGCGGCAGGCTCATGAAGTAGGCATACAGCGCATCGCTGTCGGCGCGGCCGATATGGGTGGTGTTGCTGTAGGGGAAGACCGGGTTGAGCCAGCGCCCGTCGCGCGACTGGCCGTGGTGCAGCGCGCGCCAGAAGTCCTCGCCGCTCCAGTCCTTGAGGCCCGTCGCGTCGGGCGTCAGGTTGCTGCTGAAGACCGTGCCCCAGGGCGTGGCGATGCCGCGCCCGCCGGCAAACGGCGTCTGGCCGCGCTGGGTGTGGCAGCCCATGCAGTTGCCGAGCACGGCGAGGTAACGCCCGCGCTCGATGGTGCTGCGGTCGTTCAGATCGGGCGCCGTGGTGCTGGGCGGCACGGTGATGGGAGCGGTGGGCAGCAGCAGCCAGGCCGCGAGGGCCAGCACCAGCAGGGCCAGGGCGCCGACCACGCGCCAGCGGCCACGGTGGCGGGACGGGGCGCTCATGAGGCCCTCCCTTGGCGCACGGGCGCCGTCGGTGCCGCGGTGGGCGTGAGGCTGCCGCATTCCATCGGCGGGCGGATGGCGCTGGCCGCTACCGGTGCAGCGCGCGCCGGCACCGTCTGCGTGGCCAGCCAGGCGCTGACCGCGGCCACGTCGGTGGCGGGCAGGCGGCGCGCGATGTCGGCCATGCAGTCGGGCCCGTGGGCCTTGCGGCCCCCGGTCTGCCAGGCCCCGAGCTGGGCGTTGATGTAGTCCGGCGGCAGGCCCAGCAGGCCGGGCGTGGCGGGCAGGGCGCCCATGAGCTGCGTGCCGTGGCAGGCCACGCAGGCGGGCAGTTGGCGCGTGGCATCGCCGCGCAGCACCAGCTGCTCGCCGCGCTGCAGTTGCGCTGCGGGAGCCCTGGCGGCCAGCGCGGGCGGGTAGGGCGGGTGCTGCGCGGCGAAGTGCTGCGCAATCTCCCAGAGGTAGGCGTCGCTCAGCGGATCCACCATCGAGGCCATGAGCGCATGGCGGCGCTGGCCGTTCTGGAAATGCTTGAGCTGGTTGTAGAGGTAGCCCGCCGGCTTGCCCGCGATGCGCGGGTAATAACCGTCGGGGCCGGCGCGGCCCTGTTCGCCGTGGCAGGCGGTGCAGGCCTGCACGCGCTGGGCCAGGGTGTCTTCAAAACGGGGCTCGGGCGGCGCGGCGGCGGCCAGGCCACAGCAGGCGAAAAAAAGCGCGGCGGCGCGGCTGAGGGCAGGCAGTGCAGAAGGCATGGCCTGATGATCGCCGAGTATCATCTGATTCGATAGATTCAGATTTATTGAAAAGGAATGGGATCAGATGATCCGGCTGACCCGCTACCAGCAGCTCACCGAAGAGATGGCCGAGGCCATACGCGGCGGCGTGCTGCGTCCGGGGGAACGCCTGCCTTCGGTGCGGGTGCTGTGTGAGCAGCGCGGCCTGAGCCCGGCCACGGTCTTCCATGCCTACGGCCAGCTCGAGGCCGAGGGCCTGATCGAGGCGCGGGCGCGTTCCGGCTTCTACGTGCGCGCCACGCGGCGGCCCGTGCGGGCCAGCCCGCAGGTGGCACCGCCCAGCGGCGAGGCCACGCCCGTGGCCATCAGCGAGATGGTGTTCGACCTGCTGGAGACCACCCGCGATGCCGACGTCGTGCCCCTGGGTTCGGCCTTTCCCTCCGCGCATCTCTTCCCCTTTGACGAACTCGCGCGCTGCGGCGCCCGCGCCATGCGCCGCCTGCGGCCCGAGCAGATCACCGGCGCCCTGACCGCCGGCGAAGAAGGCCTGCACCAGGCCCTGCGCCGGCGCTACGCCCTGCAGGGCATCCCGCTGCAGGAGGGCGAGCTCATCATCACCAACGGCGCCATGGAGGCGCTGAACCTCTGCTTGCAGGCCGTGACCCAGCCCGGGGACCTGGTGGTGGTGGAGTCGCCCACCTTCTACGCGGCGCTGCAGGTGCTGGAGCGCCTGAACCTCAAGGCCGTGGAAGTGGCCACCGATCCGCAGGAGGGCGTGGACCTGGCTGCCCTGGCCGCGCTGCTGGCGCGGCAGAAGGTGGCGGCCTGCTGGTTCATGCCCGGCTTCCAGAACCCCTTGGGCGCGCTCATGCCGCCGGCCAAGAAGATGGCCCTGGTCGAACTGCTGGCCCGGCACCGCGTGCCGTTGATCGAAGACGATGTCTATGGCGAGCTGCACACGGGCGCGCGCCGCCCGCTGCCGGCCAAGGCCTATGACCAGGAGGGCGGCGTGCTGCACTGCGCCTCGTTCTCCAAATGCCTGGCACCGGGCTACCGCGTCGGCTGGGCCGCGGCCGGGCGCTACGCGCCGCAGGTGGAGCGCTTCAAGATGATGACCTCGCTGGCCACGGCCCTGCCCACGCAGCTTGCGCTGGCCGAGTACCTGGCCCAGGGAAGTTACGAGCGCCATCTGCGGCGCCTGCGCGAGTTCCTGACGACGCGCCGCCGCCAGGCCCTGCGCCTGATCGAAAAACACTTCCCGCCGGGCACCCGCGTCACGCGGCCCGAGGGCGGCTACTTCGTCTGGCTGGAGCTGCCCGCCAATGTGGACGCACTGGCCCTGCACCACCGGGCCCGCGCACGTTCCATCAGCACCGCACCCGGTGTGCTGTTCTCGGCCGACCGGCGCTTCACGCACCACCTGCGCCTCAATGTGGGCCACCCGGGCGAGGGGCGCGTGGACGCGGCGCTGCGCGAGCTGGGCGCGATGGCGACGGAGATGGCGCGGCTGGGCTAGTGTGTTCTGGGGTTTTTTCCTTCGGACAAAGAGCGGGTGCTGCCAGGATTGAGCGGGGAGTCGGCTTGAGGCTGGTTGCTGTAGTTCGCAATCGGAAGTCCTACGACCGGTCTGCATGACTGAAGCCGCCATACATCCTTTGGGATTAGAGCTACACGCTGAAGGACGTCAAACCTCGGAATGCTGCGCATGAGCGAACCTAGTCGCCGAGGTATTGCTTTCCACGATAGGTGCTATAAGGCGAACAGAGCCGTCTCGGAGATCCAGCAAGGCCCAAAGGAATGGTCATGCAACTGTGTTTCGTGCTGATGCCATTTGGCAAGAAGCCCGGCCCATCAGGCCGCACCATCGATTTCGATGCCGTGTGGAGGGATCTCATTGAGCCTGCAGTCCGTGCCGCAGGCCTCGATCCAATCCGCGCGGACGAAGAGGAGGTCGGAGGCATCATCCACAAGGCCATGTTCGAGCGCCTGATCCTGTGCGACTACGCTGTTGCCGACCTCACGACCGCCAACGCCAACGTATTCTATGAGCTTGGAATACGCCACGGCATCAAGCCGCACCACACGACGCTCATCTTCG
>LNFM01011954.1_pt1 | contig 11594 bp, 13 predicted proteins | sample 596031 | NCBI WGS metagenome assembly LNFM01 (sample SAMN04254537, study PRJNA301005) | activated carbon metagenome | isolation source: dual media filters at the Ann Arbor, Michigan drinking water treatment plant | place: USA: Ann Arbor | reverse complement strand
ACGGAGAGTTGGCAGAGCGGTTGAATGCACCGGTCTTGAAAACCGGCAGGGCCTCGCGGTCCTCGTGAGTTCGAATCTCACACTCTCCGCCAGAGTCTTGATTCGCCTGGGGAAAACCCCAGGCGTTTCTTTTTCTAATACCCTTAAATACCTTCCAGTTGTAACCCGTTTTATTTGATTGGGTTACAAATTCGGTTGCAACAAACTTGCGCCTGCCGCACCCTTTGCACGTGTTGCCTGGGGAGAGGCTATGAGTGCTGAAGGTTTGGTGTGGTTCGCATTCGCCAGCATTGCAGGCGTGTTTTTGTTGGCTGACGATACATACATGTTCGCCGTCCTCGGCGAGTCGATCTTATGGATAGCTGCAGTGTCTTGGCTTATTCGCGGGCTGCACGGGACTTTTCCCGCTTGGCTTGATCCTTGGGCGTACAGGATCAAGAAGGCCGATAAACAGCGCGCTGACACACATTCTTCATAAGGAGTGCAGCTATGGGGAGGGCTTGGTTTATTTTTGCCGCAGTTGTGGCGTTAGGCGCGGCGCACATGTACCGATTTGAGCCTATGGAGAATTCCGAAGGATTTCCACCCGGGGCGCAGGGCATGCCTGTATGGGATCGGTGGCTGCATCGCGGTTGTCTTTCGTTTTTTGCTACGGAGGGCGTCCAGCGGCTTTGTTCTGCGGCTGACTTGAAAGCAATCGAGCCGCGCTGAGTATGGATACGATTTATCCCATCATATTGACTTATTGCGGGGTCTGAGGGGGTATTAAGGGCGCTGTATTTCGAGTTGGCTTTTAGTTCGCCGCACTTCTTGATCCATGTCGTCGCGTGCTTCGCTTATGCCTTTTTTGAAGATGTCAGGCATTTTCTTGAGATCGGCAATAGCTTCATTCTGTACGCAGTTGTTGTAGTTATCTACCTGCAGCAACCAGTTGTTGAATTCTCGTACAGCGTTGTTGAAATCCCGAGGGGACATGACAATCAATAAGGGGGGCCGCGGTTTGTAGCAGCTTGTGGGCGCCCATTTTATGTCTGGAAACACCCCATCAAGCTGGCAGCCAAAGGTACATTTAAACTCGCCAGCGGTTGCGGTCTGCCACCCCAGCAGTGACATGAAAATTAGGCCTTCAATCCACATTCTTTGCTTCATGAGTCCCCCCGTCAGCACTCGTATGCCTGCTGAACAGTAAAGCTACTGATAAAAAAACGCAGGATCAATAAGTCCGCTTGTGCTCCCGCTCAAACTGGCGCGGATGCTCACGTTCAAACTGACGTGGATAGTCCCGCGGCCGGTCCTGCTCATAGGTCTGCCGGTCGTACCGTGGCTGCTCGTACCGGGGCGGGTTCACCTGCAGTTCCTGGCCATACGGCGAACTGTAGGACGGCTGCCGCGCCCGGTCATTCAGCAACGGATCACCCACCGCGGCCATGGCGACGCCTGGCAGCAAGGCACAAAGAAACACAAGCCCGATACACTTGATCATGGGACCCTCCTGTTTGGCCTATTTTGATCCCGTCCGGGGTAAATGGTAAAGGGAAGGGACGCCTTCGCACCAGTCACAAAAAATTTTTCCCGGCAGTTAATACAAAAAAATTTTCAGGCTGTCAGCGTCATGCCCCGAACTACGTGCAGGCGGCCAGAATTCCGGGGTAGGGGCGCCGGCACCTCCCCCGTCCCGAAAATCGCCTGCGGCCAATAATGTGCGATTGCGTCGGGTCAATCGTCGAGGGGGCTTGATCCGTCGCTGGTAACTTCGGCGTACTCGGTGGCCATTGCAGGCTGCACGCGCTTGCGTGCTTCAATCAGGACCTGCGCTATATCTGGCGGCTGTACGCGCATGTCGATCTTTTCTACCAGCAGGCCGGATAGCTTCATCTTCAATTCCTGGGCGCGCACCAGCGCCGTGCCTTGTTTGTGCTGCCGGCAGAAGGCTGCAGCTGCATCTAGGTCAACCATGGCGCGCTCCACCGTGTACAGGCCGCGCTCCTTTATTTCTGCGCGCATTTCGGCCACGGCTGCGATGACTGCTGGCGACGTGGTCAGCAGCGTATGCGCGCGGCCGGCGGCATTCTTTTCTTCGTAGCCGGCTTCGATGGCAGCGCGCAGGCCATTGCCACCATTGGCGATATATGCGGCCACGAATTGCGCCTGCCTGGGTGTCAGTTCGCGGGGTTTGCGGGCTTTTGGCATTGCGATTTCCTTAACGTGATGTGATTAACTAATTGATTTAAAAGGTATTTATTGCATTTTGTACATCCTGGGTTTACTGTGCTTTCTGCGCCATGTGGCGTATTTCATTCCAGGGGATCACACGATGAAAACGAACAAGCAAACTGTTGTTACCAGCGTTTCCGACGTTGCCGCGCGTCAAACGCCTGCAGGCTTTGCCATGACAATCACGGGCCGCGATGTTGACGGTCGCAGCTGTGCCATCGACGTGACTTTCGATTGGCTGTGGTTTACGCATCTGGCGCGGTCCTTGGGTGGTGTGCTGGCCGCGCGTGATGAATCCACGCGTGCAATGCGCGCGGCTGCTGATGCCCTTGGCTGATACAGGTTCCGGCATCTCAGCGGTCCTGAGTGTGTAAGGCAGGCATCACGGCCAAAATCGTGCCGGGGAATGGTGTATCAATGCGCCAGCACACCCGCGCCCCTTCGGTCTGATAGCCACCGTCGAACGGTTCCAGCAGGTCGCCGGTGTAGAGCGGCACCGCCTCACCAGCGTTCTGCGAGGAATTGCGGCTGTAGATTTCGTTCAGGTTGTCGAAGTCGCGGCCGAATTTCAGACCCAGCGTGTCCAGCACCCGGAAGGCAACCCGGTGGATGCGCTGGGTTTTACCCTGCGCTGTGCCATCCGCAGCCCCGGCCTCGATGTTCATGGTTTCGCCGTCGCTCTCGTAGTTATAGCCAAGATGGACCACGCTGGCTTCACGAGTCAGGGTGATGGCCCCTGTGGCGGACACCGTAACATCCGGCTGGGTTGCCCCATCCGCAAGCACCTGCAGAGTTTCGCCCCGCAGATGGTAGAGGCCACGGATGGTGGTCGTCGGGGTGCTGTCGTAGGTTGCGCCGCAGTCGATGAAAAACGCGTCCTCTTGTGCGTCGGTGGTGTGCTCCCACATCCGGTGCATGTATTCGACATAGTGCACCACGCCGCCATCAATGTAGCGCTGCACGGTCAGCCACACTTCATCACGGGTGCCATCTGGGGATGGTACGGTGGTCACGGATTTGACTTTGGGCGCTGCGCCGTTCGCATCCGACACTCCGCCCGGCGCATGCCGGTGCCAGGCGATGACCTGCTGATCCCGTTCATAGGTGATGCCCAAAAGGGCGCCATCAGCACGCACGCCCCACACGATCGACTGCGGATCCTGCTGATAATCAATCTGCACCAGGCCGGGGCGGGGCATGTGCTCGGCCAGTATGGACTTGTCCACAGCCTTGTACCCTTCATCCTCAAACAGGTACGTGGTTCCGCACAGCTTAAGCGCTGATTTCTGGATAAACAGAATGTCCCTGCCGGCCCGCACTGGTTCCGCGTTCGCACTGCCACGCGACGTGGACTGTTTGGCGCTGATGTTGGTGGGGCCGAGTGCATCCGCGGCAGTTGCGGGCCGTACCTGCCATTCGCCACCAGTGGTGCCGATAATCAAACCTTTTTCATCATCCAGCATCCAGCGTATTGCGTTTACGTCCGCTGAATTGAGCGTGAATGCCACCGCGTTGTCATCGGCCACCACGCCATCGGTGCCGCTCGGCGCGAAGTTTTCATAGTCGCCCGACTTGGATCCATCCAGCCGTTGCGGGTAATTGGTCGCGCCGGCCAGGAATAGTCGATCCTCGAAAAATGCCACGGCACCCGGATATCCGGTCGTAGCACTCCACACGCCCAGGCGCCAGTTCAGGGTCGCCGTGCCAGCCGATGCGTTCGGGCCGCGGATCGTCGCCGTGACTTGGGTGGTGCTGGTCCATCCGGTGATTTCCAGCCAGGTCCAGTTGGTCGCGGGATCCTTCCAGCGAATCGACCGGCCAACATCGGTGGCGGCAAACAGGGACGCACTGGCCGTCACCGTCACAGACCCGCTGGTGGCGGACAGCCCAAGTGTCGTGGCCGTGTTGTTGATCGTCAGGTAGGGGCCATCGAGGAAATCAATCTCGGTGATGGTCCATGCCGTGTCGCCCGTGCGGGTGATCTTGCGCGGGGCGTAGCTGGGATGCGTCACATACAGCACGTCCGCCGACTGCGTGAATTTGAGTTGGAACACATCGGCCAGCGCCCACGGCGTCGTGACTGTGTAGACCTCGGACACGGTGCCACCGCTCGAATACGCCGTGTAACCCACAGCGTTGACACCCGCCAGTTCAAAAGTGTTGGCGCCCGTGTTGACGTTGGCTACGGTGAACCGGCGATTGTTGACTTCGACCATGCCCACCACGCCGCTGATCTCCACTTCGTCGCCGTTGGCGTAGTTGTCGGCACCCGAGTACGTCACAACGGCAGGGTTGGTCTGTGATATGTCTGTGATGCTCTGCGCCGCTTCCAAGACAGCGGCATTGTTCTTGTATATGCGCATTTTCAACGCACCGAATTCAAGCGCGTAGGCTTGGGTGGTCGAAAACTTAAAACGTTTCAGACGGGTGGCTGCGTTGCCAATCGTGGGTGCTACGTAGTGGGTGCCAGGGCGGCGGGTCCATGGGCCTTGCACCATCGGTATTGCATTAAAGCAGGTACGCAGCGCATTCTTGTGCTGGGGTAACTCGGTGCGGCCGTAAAGCCGGGGGGTCCATTCGCCGCCGTTGAATGCTTGGATAATCGGGGATACTTTCATAATCTTCCTTTCACTTTGAGCCGGCGGCGGGGCCGCGGCGTTCGGCCTGCATCGCTAGGCGCTCGATTAGCCAAGGGCTGTTACCTATGCCTGATTCCGCCAGCAGGTGCTTGACGCGGGCGCGCTGTGCTTCCGGCAGAGCCTTTATCACGCTGTTTGCTGCGTCCAGCTTGGCCTTGGCGCCGGCCTCGCCGTACCGCTGGATCAGTTGGCGTTCGGTCGCGTCGGCCTGGGCGTTTACTTCGGCGACGGTCGGCGGCTTTTCTACTGCCCGGTTCCATATGGACAGCACGCCATCGAAGTCACCCTGCGATAAACCCATGGCGTGCGATAGCTGCCGGGCTTCGCCTTCCAAGTCATTGTCCCAATTCGGCACGCCTTGCCGGTTCACCTTGTAATCATCCGGCGTTGCTGGCGGCTGCATCGCTTCCAGCATGATCTCGGCGGATTTCGCGTCAGCGTAACCCCGCGATGGCAGGCCAGTCGCTGCGGCATCGGCAGGGCTGGCCACGGTCGCCGGCTTCGCAGCGGCGGCCATGTTCAGTTCCTTCCACCGTGCAGTTGCGTCCCGATAGGCTGGGCCGACACCTTTCTGGCCGAGCAGCGCCGATGTGAATTCACGATCGGCGGATAGCCGGTTGATTTCCTCGCGGGCTGCATCCGGCGTTAAGGTGGCAGCAGAATCGCCAGCGGGGGCGCCAGATGGGCCGCCAGTGCCGTTAGGAGTGCTGCCGGGTGCTGCGCTATGGCTTTCATTCATGGGTCACCCCCTCGGCTTGTTTCAGAAAATCCCCGTCCAGCTTGGCCACGGCTTCGGCCATCGTCGGGATCGTGTCCTGCATCGGCCAGTTGTTGACTGCCCAGCGCAGCCCCTGCTTGTGCATCGCCACGCGGATCGCGTTTTCCGTGCTGGCAGGGTTGGCAGGGTGGATATCCAGCCGGGGCCGCTGCATGGCGACATTCATCATTTCCACACCGGCGAGGTTTATCTCTGCGATAAGGTCCGCCACCTTGGCGGTGGCCTGTTCCAGTTCGGCCAGCAGGTCCAGCCGGCGCGCAGCGATGCGCTTCGCGGCCTTGAGGCGGGCGGCAGCCTCGGCCTTGCGGGTGGCGACGGCTTCGGCCTCGGCACGGTTCGCCAGCATGGCGCGGCTGATGTGCAGCCGTTCCAGCTGGCGCTCGGTATCGGCCAGCGCCTTGTCTGCCTTGTCGGCGGTCTTGCCGGCTTCGGGATCCCCGGTTACAGCTTCGGGCAGGGCGTTGTCACGTTCGGTGGCCAGCGCCTGGCGGCGGGCTTGGGCGTCGGCAATTTGGGTTTCAACGTCCTGCAGCTTTTCGGCGATGCTTTTGAAGATCATCACGGTGTGGTCCTTTCAGTGGGGGAAATGCAGTGTTTTTAGCGGCTAGCGGTCTGCTAAACCGGCACACCTGCAGTGGAAAAAATTGCATAAAGGGTTGTTATTCATGAGGGTTTTTATTTCTGGAAAGTGGCCTGTAACCCAACATTGCAACCAAATCCGGCGGCCGGACGGGTTGTGGGGTCCAGCCGTCGCGACCCAGTTGATGGCGCCAAGCGACCAAGCAAGCGCCACCATCGCGGCGGCTGGATTCTTGAAACCCTCGCGTGCGCGCGTGGCCAGCGTGGGTCTTTATAAGTAACTGAATGGTCAGTGGGCGATGGCTGATCGGCGGGGTGATCCGGCCAATCCGGCCACCTGCGGCCACCATCCGGCCACTTGGGCAGGAAAACAGGGAAAGAAGTGGGCCGGCCAATCCGGCCACTTTCTTTTCCCTTAAAGGTGGCCGCATTGAAAACAGGATATTTTGAGCATCTACCACTGGACAAAAATCCATCAATCCGGCCGCAATCCGGCCACTTGGGGCTGATCGGGTGAGCATCATTTGAAAGGGTCTCCACCATCCAATGCCGGTGCAGGCTTGAACACTGGTTCAAGGAATTGCGTCGCCTTTCCCCGGCGTTCTGATTCAGGTAACAGGCGTTCCACCAGGCCACCCGCAGAGATCAGCCAGCCCACTACTTTCCGGGCCTGATTCCGCCCCAGTCCGTACCGTTCGTGCTGTTCTTCCAGCGGTCGGCGCATGTAGCGGGTGCCACGCTCAAGCTCACCCCGCACAAAGGCCTTGATGCGCTCACCCTCGGCCGCCATGCGGGCCTCTGGCGACGATGGGGCGCCTTTGTGGACCGTGAAGCTGTATCCCTGCCGTTCGATCCAAAGCGGTTCGGTCGGACACTTGGCGTAGGACTGCTTGGTAATGTGCAGCCGGCACAGATTGCCCTGCGCTGCGGCGTGCTCAGCTTCGGCGGGTGCTGGCCATACCTTCCCGTCATCCTTCGGATCGTGGCGCACGTAGTTCATGACGAAACGGGCGTTATCCCCCATCGCTGCGCCGCCGCGGCCACTGTGGGCGTCGATGATGCCTTGCCGGCCTACAGTCTTGGATACGTGGCCGACGTAGCAAACATTGCAGGACAGCTCGCGGGATATGCGGGCGCCGGCCACCATCAGCGCGGCCTCGGCATCATTCACGAACCGTTCGCCGGGGCTAAATCCATTCCAGGGATCGAACACAACCTGCGCGATGCCTTCGTGCTGATACCCGCCGATGATCTGATCGGCCAGTGGAGTAGGTCGCAGATTGCCATCGCGGTCCACTGCGACCAGGCGTGCGGATACTTCGCCGGTCAGGTCGAGTATGTGCAGGTGTTCGGCTATGCGTTTGCGGTCGGCTTGCGACAGGTCCAGGGCTTCGGCAACGTGATAGATGCGATGCCGGAAAATGTCGCGGCCATCCTCTTTTGTCACAAACAACACGGGACCGGGGCGTACTACCGGATAGCCGTAGATGTCGCGGCCAAGTATCAGGTGTATCGCTTCCCATATGCGGCGGGTCGTTTTGCCAAGTCCGCCGACACTGTTCTCCTGCCCGCACGCCACGGGATACAAACCCTGCACAATGAACCGTGGCGCGTCGGGCGCATGGCTGAATATGTCACCGATGCGCGATGCTGCCGGATTGAATGGTGGCGCTTTTGGCTTCGATGGCGGGGTATCCGGCTGCGATGATTCCGTGGTCGGTTCCGCCTGCAGTTCGAATACGTTCTCCGGCGCGTCGCAGCCGGGGGTGTTCTGACCGGAGCCGTAGGCGCTGGCCACCGTGGCGGGAAGCTCGTCCAGCGGCGGCTCGCATTTCCAGTCTTCCTGCATGAGTGCAAGACAAGCTGCAGCCTGCAGGCCGAAGTCCTTGATCTTGGCCGCCACCTTGTATGCGGTAGTGTTGCGCGCGCCCTGTTCGGCCACTGGCAAGGATTTCAGGTATTCCAGTGACCGGGCGCGGGCCAGGTCTTGATCGGCGTTTATCGGACTATCGATCTTGCGCGGCGCCGTGGCCTTTTCGTTGCACTTGTCGATCATCCATTGCAGGCCGCGTGCAGGCTTTTCAAAATTCGCCTCGTATTTCTTATCCCCTATCACGCTACCGGCTGCGACTACTAAGGCATTACCGCTCTTAACATCAATCCCGCTTTTTTCTTCGGGATCCGTGGGGTCCTTTCGTCCCAGTTCGCCAACACTGTTTCGGACAGCGGCCGGTACGACGTAAACCAGATGCCGGCCGCCCGTGGGTGTGGTCTGTACGAAGGTCGGTTGTGGAAATTCGAAGCCCGCGGCTTCCAAGCGCAGTACATCCTTGTCGCCGTTCTTGCCGTTTTTATTATCAACATCTATGGCCAGGAGTGCTTCGCCGCCATCGCCAAATTTGCCGCAGTAAATGCCGAGGTTGCGATTCGGATATTTGGTCAGCCATTGGGTGATCTGCCATTGATCCCTTGTGGCCGTGCTGCCGAAGTCCTTTTCGACAGGTTCTTTCCCAGTGGCAATTTTCGGTTTGCCACCTTTGCCAGTGGAATCCTCCCCCGGTGCCCGCAGCAGGATTTGCCAGAAGCCCAGTTCCGCAAGGCGGAATGCTGTGGCGAGGCGGTCGGTCATAGTCCAACTGGCCCGAAAAGGAATTCACGGGCGCGCCGGATTGGCGACATCGGGACACGGCCGCCAAAAGCGCTGGCGCCTTTCAGCGGCAGTGGATTCCGGGGTAGCTGCCATCCGGTAGCGTCCCGGAAAATCCTTTCGCGGTGATCCACCAGCAGCAGGACGCTTACAACGTCCGGCCCGGTCCAGATTTCCAGCGCGACCAGATCATCTTCCCAAGGTTCGAATTCCGTGACTGCTTGAACAATCAGCAGATTGTGTGAAATTTTCGAATCGGTAGATCCTCGGTGATGCGCAATAACTGCGCGCGCGACTTCATAGAATTCCGCAGCGGCTTGTGGTGAAACCGGCTGCAGTGCGTCGATCCATTTTGGGCAAGTCATGTAAATTCCTTCCTGGGAAAAGGAGTGGGTTGCAACGGTGGTAGTTGGTGCTGCGGGCTATGCGCCCCTCGGCAGCGTTGCGGTGCGGCCACCAGCCAGCATGGCTTCGAAGGCTGCGCGCGGCACAACGATGCGGCGCCCGAAACGCAAGGCGGGCAGTTCCCCCCGCTGGGCTGCGAGGTAAGCAGCGTTTCGGCAGAGCCCGAGTCGGCGCCCGGCTTCTTCGACAGTTAGTACGTCGGGGGATTTCTCAGCGGTTTTTCGGTCCATGTGGGTTCCTGTATTTTTGTGGCTCTAACAGGGTTGGACTTTACCGCCAAATAGTGCCGGATACTTGTTATTAAAACGTCACATACCGTAACACACTCATTACGCAAAAAGTGCCAATTAAATGAATATTGACTGGTTAGTACAGGGGCGTATAGAATGTGACGTAATTTAATTAAATAAACAGCACAAATGCTAGAAAAAAATACTGATCCCCTTTTTTTATTCCGTTGGCAAAAGGACGCGGATGGCTACGATTTCGCCTCGGATGGGCTTTCGATCGTTCGCAGGGGCGGGCGTATGGTGCCTGTGGATGTGGTCGCACAGGATCCGCCGCTTCATACCGTATTTGCTGGGCTTACAAATCAAGTAAATGGCGCGGAGGATGAAAGGCCGTTGAATAACGCAGGGCCTTTTCACCTTCGGCGGTTTCCGACAATGAGTGCGGCAATTCTTGAGTTCGTCAGGGAGTTCGGTTTTCTTGGCTCGTCCACGTGGGGTGCCAATGCGGAAAGCGAGCCGCTGGACTACATCGAAAAGCGGTCTGTACATCTGCTTTTATTCTTGGACGTATTCCGCGCTCCGTCTGTTGCAACCCTTGGCTTGATTGCAGAAAAAATAAACAGAATTGCGCCACCAATGCAGATTCAATTGGCAGCGGGGCGCCAAGGCACTTACCGCATAGTTATATCGCCGCAGTCCTTGGCCGCATGGATGTGGCTGCGAGTAGCGCAGGATTTCCAGTCGGGTATTAACTGGTCGGGTCATCCCTGCAAACAGTGTGGCGAGATTATCGGTCGCGGCCCTGGCGGGAAAAGAGCACATGCGCAGTTTTGCAGTAATCAGTGCCGGACATACTTTAATCGCACCAAGGCGCAATCACGCAAAGGGGCCAAAAAATGAGCGGCGGACATGTTCGGCAGCGCGGTAAATCGTGGCTTTTGAAGTATGACGCGGGCAAGGATCCTGTAACTGGAAAGCGGCGGCAGCGGTATGCCACCGTAAAGGGTGGAACCAAAACCGCGGCAAACGCAAAACTGCGGGAACTGATGTCCGCGGTCGATAAGGGCTTACATGTTGACCCGCGGAAAATGACGGTGCGCCAGTGGAATGAAACCTGGCTGCTGGATCACGCCGCGGCTACGGTGAGCCCAAAGACATTCGAACGCTACGCGGAATTGCTGCGTGGTTATGTGGCGCCAGAGTTGGGGGACATGCAGATTCAAAAACTTGTGTCACAGCCGGCAGCCATTCAGCGGCTATACGCACAGCTGCAGCGGTCGGGTCGGAAGGTTCAGAAAACACCCAGCCCAAAAGGCGCCGGGCTGGCAGCGCGGACGGTTTTGCATGTGCATCGGGTTTTTTCGCAGTCACTTGCGGCCGCTGTGAAAATGCAAATCATTGCCCGAAACCCTGCGGCGGACGTTACCCCGCCAAAGCCGGCAGCAGTCCGAGCGCATGACGATACCGGGGGCGATGGGGATACAGTTATAAACGCACTCGATCGCGACCGATTGACGGCACTGCTTGAGGGCTTCAAGGGGCGGGCATTGTTTAATATTGTGGTGCTTGCTGCTGGCACTGGAATGCGCCGCGGGGAGTTACTCGCGCTGCGCTGGTCTGACTGCGATTTTGAAGGGCGGACGTTGCACGTTGCGCGGGCGGTAGAGTTCACGCGCCAGCACGGCTGCCGCATCAAGGTGCCGAAAACTAAAGGCAGCCGGCGCAGGATTGGCATCGATCCCGGGCTGGTGGCGATGCTGCGCGGTATGCGGGCGCAACAAGCAGAGATTTGCCTGAAGCTGGGCCGCAAATTGCCGGGGGATGCGCTGGTATTCCCATATTCGCCCCTTGCGCCCACTCAGCTGCGGACACCTGGCGGGGTGACAAAAGACTTTGTGAAAATCGCCACGGCTACCGGGTTCCCGGGGTTCCGGTTCCACGATTTGCGCCACACGCACGCCACGCTCTTACTGCAGGAGGGCGTACCCATAAACGCCGTGTCGCAGCGCCTCGGCCATAGCGGGCCTACCATCACGCTGACGGTTTACGGGCACGTTCTGCGCCGCGCAGAGGAACAAGCGGCCCAAGTGGCGGGGAGTTTT
>LNFM01021042.1_pt1 | contig 11595 bp, 8 predicted proteins | sample 596031 | NCBI WGS metagenome assembly LNFM01 (sample SAMN04254537, study PRJNA301005) | activated carbon metagenome | isolation source: dual media filters at the Ann Arbor, Michigan drinking water treatment plant | place: USA: Ann Arbor | reverse complement strand
GTGGCCTGATCGGCAACTTCACCGGCGAAGCCGACTTCCTGGAACAGAAGGAATGCATGGCCGCCAACCCCAAGATCTACGGCCAGCTGGTCGGCGTGACAGCCAAGTACAGCAAGTTCGCCAGCGCGGGCGACAAGGCGGCGGTACGCCAGGCCCGCACCCTCGGTGCACCTGCGGCCGAAGCCGCTGCTGCCGAGACGCCCGCAGCCGACACCACCAGCCAGGGCGACGCACCCTTCTGAGGCTCAGGCCCGCGGCACGCGGAACCAGAAGCAGGCGCCCTGCCCGGGCGCCGACTCGGCCCAGATGTGACCGTTGTGCCGCTCGATGATGCGGGCCACGATGGCCAAGCCCACGCCCATGCCGGGCACGTCGGTGCCAGCGTGCAGCCGCTGAAACAGCCCGAACAGCTTGGCTGCATGACCCATGTCGAACCCCATGCCGTTGTCACGCACGAAATAAGCGCCTGCCGCGTTATCGAACCCCACCCACACCTGCGGCTGGCTCTGGTGACGTGAGTACTTCAGCGCGTTGTCCAGCAGGTTGCTGAGCACCTGCCGCAACAGCGTGGCGTCGCCCAGTGCATCGGGCAGTTCATCCACCCCGATTCGCGCCTCAGGCACCTGCGGCGCCAGGGCGTCCGCCACCGCGCTGGCCAGCTCGGACATGCACACCGGCTGCGCATCCAGCTCGACCTGCACCACCCGCAACAGCTCCAGCATGTCGGTAATCATCTGCCCCATGTTGCGCGACGAGCGCGCGATGCGCTCGAACATCTGGCGGCCTGCCTCGCTGAGGCGGTCAGCCTCTTCTTCAACGATCACCTGTGCGAAGCCGTTCACCGAACGCAACGGCGCACGCAAGTCGTGCGCAATCGAATAGGAGATGGTTTCCATGTCGCGCATGGTCCGCTCCAGCTCGGCCGTGCGCTCGCGCACGCGCTGCTCCAGGCTGGCGTTGAGCGCTTGGATCTGTTCTTGCGCCGCCACCCGTTCGCTGATGTCCAGGTGCGTGCCGGACATGTACATCGCCCGGTCGTCGTTGTCGCGCTGGTGCACACGGCCCCGGGTGTTGATCCAGACCCAGTGACCGTCCTTGTGCTTGAGTCGGATATCGCAGTCGTAGAAGGGCAACTCGCCAATCAGGTGCCGGTCGCGCACCGCGTTGGCCCGTGCGAGGTCGTCGGGGTGCACCCGCCCGCGCCACGTTTCATAGGTGATCGGCTCCAGCTCCTGCAAGGTGTGGCCCAGCATCTCGGCCCAGCGTTCGTTGATGGTCAACGTCAGGTTCGTGAGGTTCGTTTCCCAGATGCCCGGGCGCGTGGCGTCCAGCACCCAGGCCAGGCGCTGACGTTCGTCGCGCAGGGCTTCCTGCGTGGAGATGTAGGAGGTCACATCGGTAAAGGTGCGCACCACTCCGCCGTCCGGCAATTGGCGGGAGCGGATTTCAAGCGTGCGCCCATCCCTGGTCTTTCGCCAGTAGTGGTCGGGCATGGCGAGTGGGGCCGACTGCCCCTCCAGGTAGCGCCTGGCGGTGGGATCGATCAGTTGCAGCTGGTCGCCAAAGTCGCCCCGCTCGCGCTGGAACTTCACGACTTCTTCATGCGTGGGCCGCCTGGCCATCAACTCGTCGGGCAGATCCAGCAGCTCCAGCGTGCGGCGGTTATAGAACAGGATCTGCCCGTCGGCCGACACTTTGGTGAGGCCCTGGCTGATGCTGTCCAGCGTGGCCTGCAGCGCTTCACTCTTCTCGGCCAGCAAGGTGCTGGTCGCTTCGAGCTGGTTGCGGGTGCGTTTGCGCTCCTGAAAACTGCGCCATGCCAGCACCAGCTGCCGCACGGCGCCCAGCAGCGGCTGCAGAAATTCGATGTCGTCCTCGCTGTAGCCATCCGGCTGGTTCGCCAGCCCCACCATGGCCACCAGACGGTCACCCACCGCCAGGGGAATGCCCAGAAACGCGTCCATGCCGGGATGACCTGCCGGCATGCCGCCCGCCCGCACGTCCTTGCGTGGGTCATTGGCGATGACAGGCTGCCCACTCGACAAGGCGCGACCGAACAGTGTCTTGAGATTGCTGAACGTCATGCCGGCATCCAGTTGCTCGGTGTACATGCGCCGCGACTCCTCGTCCCACGAGATGTTGGTGATGGCGTGCGTCTTGAGATAGGGCTTGTCGTGCACGTCGTACAAAACCTCACCCACGAATCCGTAGCCACTGCCCGTCAGCTGCAGGAAGGCGTCCAGCAAGCTCTCGAACGCGCTGCGCTTGTCCTCGGTTTCAATGAACACCGCCTGCGCCTGACGAACCGCCTCCAGCATGCGCTGCTGCCGCTCCACGCGCTGCGAGGCCAGCCGCGCCTCGGTCACGTCGGAGGTGAAACCATGCCAGATCACCGAACCGTCGGGTTGACGCTGCGGCACGGCCTCCACGCTGTACCAGCGCCGTCCTCGCCGCGGCAAGTCGACCCGGTAGGACTGGCGCCAAGTGGTCAGATCGCGGGCAGAGACTCTGAGCGAGGCCATCACCGCGGATCGGTCGTCAGGGTGTACCCGTTCAAACAGGATGCGGGCGTCACGCTGCAAATCGAGTGGTTCCACTTCCAGCATCTCGCGCGCAACATCGTTCACATAGGTGATCGTGCTCTGACCCTCCGGACTCAGGCGCGCCTGGTACATCATGCCCGGGACGCGGGCGGCAATGGCCTGCAGCAGCTTGAGTTGTTCGGCGAGTTTTTCCGCGGCCTCCCGCTCGGCCGTGATGTCCTGCACCACGCCAAAGTCGGTCTGCGGATTGCCTGCCACGGAGGTCTGGCCGATGCGGGTACGCATCCAGCGCTGTGCGCCATCGGGTCGCAACCAACGAAACTCCACCTCGCGCCCGTCCTTCGCAGCGCGCGCTGCCAGCCAGGCAGGCTTGTCATCTGCGTGAATGCCCGAGCGCCCGGTGGTGCGACGAATGCGCTCACCGGGCTCCAGACCAGTGATCTCGTACAGACCGAGGGACCAGATCACCTCCTCTTCGTTCTCGGCGTTGGTCCAGTGGCCCACACGGGCCATCTTTTCAATCGCCGCATGGAGCTCCACGCGTCGCTGCAAGTCCAGATTGGCCCGCTCCAGCGCTGCGTTGGTCTCAAACAGCGCCGTTTCGGCTTCGAATTCACGGGTTGATTCGGTGAAATAGACCAACAGCAACTTCTCGGGCGCGACATCCAGCACGGTTGCATGCAGGCGCACACGGTGCGCGTGTCCGTCCCTCAGGCACAACACCTGGACATCATCCGGGCCTGGCATGGTCGCCAGAAAATGGTCGCGGTCGGTGACATTGCGCCAATGACCCAGCTCCACCGTGGTGCGTCCGATGGCCTCCTCGCGAGACAAGCCGGTGATGCTCAACCAGGCATCGTTGACGGCCAGCAGCCGACCGTCGTGCCAGCGGGACACAGAAGCTGCCAACGGCGCCGCCGAGAAGAGGGCCTCAAATGGAAGGTTGTTGCCCAGTGCCACGGCTTGTGCAGGTTTGGGTACCGGCCCGGTCTGGGCAGATTCGGAGGCAGCTTCGGGCATGCGTGCTCTGAGGTTTGGGGCATTTGGGACCAACGCTCTCAAATGTACGCCGCAATACCTGTTTGCGAGCGTGCCTTTGGCGTCCGAGTGACACAGCGGGCAAGCCTGGATCAGGCGCCCCCTACAATTCGCGCCCCCAGTCAAGCCCTTGAACCTTCATTCCATGCACATCACCGTCAACCCGGACCTCAAAGCCTATATCGACCCCCTGACGCCGGACGAATATGACGCGCTGGAGCGCAGCATCCTCAGCGAGGGCTGCCGCGACGCCCTGGTGGTGTGGGGCGACGTGCTGGTGGACGGGCACAACCGGTTTGGCATCTGCCAGAAACACGGCCTGCCCTTCCAGACGGTTCAGAACCCGCAGTTCCAGACCATGGAAGACGTGCACCTGTGGATGATCGACCAGCACCTGGGCCGGCGCAGCGTGTCGGACTTCCAGCGCGGTGTGCTGGCCCTGCGCAAGCGCGAGATCCTCTCCGGACGGCGTTCGCGCTTTCTGGCCTCCACTCCCTCTCCTGACGACTTGCCGCCCGACGAAGTGCTGCCTCGCCCGGCCCTGGACGCTCCCGCCGCGCCGCCCGCCAGACCGCTGCACAGCCGCGAAGACATTGCCAAGGCCGCCCGGCTGAGCAGCAGCCAGGTGGTGCAGATCGAAAAGATACAGAAACAGGCAGCGCCCGAGCTGGTGGACGCGCTGAAGGCCGGTGCCATCTCGCTCAACGCCGCCGCGGCGGTGGCCAGCCTGCCGGCCGACGAGCAGGTCGCCGCCGCGTTGGCTGGCAAGGACGAGCTCAAGCAGGCGGCCAAGCGCGCGCGTGAACTGCGGCGCAGACCACCGCAAGCCGGCAGCGAAACGGCTGCAACCTCACCCACCGATGAACTCGCAGCATTGCGCCTCAAGGTCGCTGAACTCCGCGCAGAAAACACCTTGCTGCGCGAAGAGGTTGCCGCGCTGCGTTCGCAGTTCGAAGAGCCATCTGTCCGAGCGCTTTGTCCGTAGAACTCATGCCAGAATCACCAGCCGAAGGACCACCAGGGCCTTCGGCCCCTCGCTCAGGCGTGTGGCGCTGACACACCTGCACGCACACCATCCGTTGAACACCCCATGAAACTGCCCCACAAGTTCACCGGCATCGCGTTTGCCGCCTACATGGCCGGCATCATTGCCTTTGTTGTGAGCGCGGCGCTCACCATCATCAACACCGGCGTCGGCGCGGGCTACTTCGCGCGCGTTCTGCATGCTTACGTTGTGGCGTTCCCGGTTGCTTTCACTTCCGTGCTGGTGTTCAGGCCGCTCGTTCTTGTTCTGTTGAAAAAGACCGTGCACGCACCGCCCTTGGCCTGAGTCACTGATGAGCAAGGACACCGCTGCCTCCCCGCAAGCCGCAGGAGACCTATCGGGGCACACGCCCATGATGCAGCAGTACTTCGGCCTGAAAGCCGGGTACCCGAACACACTGCTGTTCTACCGCATGGGCGATTTCTACGAGCTGTTCTTCGGCGACGCCGAAAAGGCCGCGCGCCTGCTCGACATCACGCTCACGCAACGCGGCCAGTCGGGTGGCCAGCCGGTGGTCATGGCCGGCGTGCCGTTTCATTCGGTCGACACCTACCTCGCGCGCCTCATCAAGCTGGGCGAATCGGTCGCCATCTGCGAGCAGGTGGGCGACGTGGCCACCGCCAAAGGGCCGGTGGAGCGCAAGGTGGTGCGCGTGGTCACACCCGGCACGCTGACCGACAGCGAACTGCTGTCCGACAAGTCCGAGGCCTTGCTGATGGCCGTGCACCCCGGCGCGCGCACCGGCTGCGGCCTGGCCTGGATGTCGGTCACGCAGGGCATCGTGTTTCTCGCGCAGTGCGCCAGCGACGAACTCGCCGACTGGGTGGCGCGAGTGAACCCGGGTGAACTGCTCTACAGCGCCGATGCCTCCGCCACCTTCGAAAAAGCGGTGCTGGCGCTGGCGAGCCAGACCAACGGCCAGCGGCTTGTGGCGGTGCTGCGTCCGGCCTGGGCGTTCGACGCCGGCCTGGGCCAGCGCAAGCTGCTGGAGCAGTTGCAGGCCGCGAGCCTGTCGGCCTGGGACGCGCAAGACCTGACGGATGCCCACGCCGCCGCGTCGGCCCTGCTCAACTACGCCGAACACACGCAAGGCCGCGCACTCACACACGTGAAAAGCCTGCAGGTGGCGCGCAGCGGCGAACTGATCGACCTGCCGCTGAACACCCGACGCAACCTCGAACTCACTCAGACCCTGCGCGGTGAGACCAGCCCCACGCTGTTCTCGCTGCTTGATGTGTGCTGCACCGGCATGGGCAGCCGCGCGCTGCGCAGCTGGCTGCTGGAACCCCGGCGCGATCGGGCCCAGGCCCGCGCCCGGCTGGCCGCCATCACCACCCTGCGCGGCGGCCCGTGGCAGGGCCTGCGCACCTCGCTCAAGGGCGCGAGCGACGTGGAACGCATCACCGCGCGCACAGCCCTGCGGCAGGTCAAACCGCGCGAGCTGGTGGGCCTGGGCCAGACGCTGGAGCGCGCGCAGCAGCTCGCCCACCAGCTCGGCCCGCAGGAGCCCGGCGGATTGCTGCACGGCATCGGCACCCACCTCACACCGCCCGCGGGGTGCGCCGAGCTGCTGCGGGCCGCCCTGCTCGCCGAGCCCGCCGCACTGGTGCGCGACGGTGGCGTGATAGCGGACGGCTTTGACGCCGACCTCGACGAGCTGCGCGCCATCCAGAACAACTGCGACGGATTTTTGATAGAGCTGGAGCAGCGCGAGCGCGCACGCACCGGCATCGCCAACCTGCGCGTGCAGTTCAACAAGGTGCACGGTTTCTACATCGAGGTCACCCAGGGTCAGGCGGCCAAGGTGCCCGACGACTACCGCCGCCGCCAGACGCTGAAAAACGCCGAGCGTTTCATCACGCCCGAACTCAAGGCGTTTGAAGACAAAGCCCTGTCGGCACAAGACCGGGCGCTGGCGCGCGAGAAGTGGCTCTATGAACAGTTGCTCGACCAGCTGCAGGCATTCATTGCCCCGCTCACCCAGCTGGCGCGCGCCATGGCCGCGCTCGATGCGCTGTGCGCCCTGGCCGAGCGTTCACTCACGCTGAACTGGAGCGCGCCGCAGTTCGTGCCCGAACCGTGTATTGACATTCGCGGTGGACGCCACCCGGTGGTGGAGGCACGGCTCAATGATCATCGCCAACGACACGGTGCTGGGTCCCAAACAGCGCATGCAGGTGATCACCGGCCCCAACATGGGCGGCAAGAGCACCTACATGCGCCAGGTGGCGGTGATCGTGCTGCTGGCCAGCATGGGCAGTTTCGTGCCGGCAGCATCCGCCCGGCTCGGGCCTATCGACGCCATCCACACCCGCATCGGCGCAGCCGACGACCTGGCCAACGCGCAGTCCACGTTCATGGTGGAGATGACCGAAGCCGCTCAGATCCTGCATGCCGCCACGCCCGAGAGCCTTGTGCTGATGGACGAGATTGGCCGCGGCACCTCCACCTTTGATGGCCTGGCGCTCGCTGGCGGCATTGCCACCCACCTGCACGACAAGTCGCGCGCCTTCACGCTGTTTGCCACGCACTACTTCGAACTCACAGAGTTCCCGGCCGGCCACCACGCTGCGGTGAACGTGCATGTGAGCGCTGTGGAGGCCGGGGGCAAGGCGGGAGGCATCGTGTTCCTGCACCAGATCGAGCCCGGCCCGGCCAGCCGCAGCTACGGCATTCAGGTGGCGCGGCTGGCCGGTGTGCCGGCCGGCGTGGTGCAGCACGCGCGCCACGCGCTGGCTGCGCTGGAAGCCCAGAGCGAGGAAAGCCGCAGCCAGGTCGACCTGTTCGCCCCGCCACCTGCGACACTGGAGGCCGACGCCCACCCGCTGCAAACCGCGCTCGACCGCATCGACCCCGACACCCTGAGCCCGCGCGAAGCGCTGGAACAGCTCTACACCCTCAAGAAACTGGCTTCCTCATCATGACTTACTGCGTCGCCGTCAAGCTCAACGCCGGCATGGTCTTCCTCTCCGACTCGCGCACCAATGCGGGCCTGGACCAGATCAGCACTTTCCGCAAAATGATCGTCTATGAAAAGCCGGGCGACCGTTTCATGTGCCTGCTCTCGGCTGGCAACCTCAGCGTCTCGCAGTCGGTGCGCGAGATCCTGCAGGTGGAACAACTTGAAGACGCGGACGGTGGCGAACCCATCACGATCTGGAATGCCAAAAGCATGTTCGACGCCGCCCGTGTGCTGGGTTCGGCTGTGCGCCATGTGTATGAACGCGACGGCGATTCGCTGCAACGCGCGGGCGTCGAGTTCAACGTGTCCATGATCTTCGGCGGCCAGATACAGGGCGAAGGCATGCGCCTGTTTCAGGTCTATTCCGCTGGCAACTTCATTGAAGCGACGTCGGAAACGCCGTTCTTCCAGATTGGCGAATCCAAGTACGGCAAACCCGTCCTGGACCGCGTGATCACGCCCGAGACACCACTCAACGAAGCGGCGAAGTGTGTTCTGGTGTCGATGGATTCCACGCTGAAGTCCAACCTCTCGGTGGGCCTGCCACTGGACATGGCCGTGTACGAGGTCAACCAGCTGGCCTCCGACAAGATCACCTGCATCGACGACAACAACCCCTACTTCCGCATGGTGCACAGCACCTGGGGTCAGAAACTGCGCGAGGTGTTCGACAGCATCGAGCACCCGACCTGGGATGGCGCTCCGACGGACGTGCCCCTGCTCTGCAGCAGTCCGCGCAGCCAGCCGCTGAAGAAGATCACGAACGCGAGAGAGAAACTGATCTGAACATGTCGCTGATCATTTTTTCCCACGCCAACAGCTTCCCGGCCAGCACCTACCGAGTACTCTTCAAATCACTTCGCGCCCGCGGCCATGCCGTGCGCGCGGTGGACAAGTTCGGGCACGACCCCCGGTACCCCGTCACCAGCAACTGGCCGCACCTGGTGCAGCAGCTGGCCGATTTCGCTGCCCCCGAAATTGAAGCCCATGGCAGGGGTGCCTGGCTGGTGGGGCATTCGCTGGGTGGCTTCCTCAGTCTGATGTGCGCTGCGCGCCACCCGCGTTTGGGCGGCCACGCCGTGCGCGGCGTGGTGCTGGTCGACTCGCCGGTGCTCGGCGGCTGGCGCGCACGCACGCTGGAGCTGATCAAGCGCACACAGCTGGTGGGTTCGGTCTCACCCGGCAAGATCAGCCGCAATCGGCGTGACACATGGCCCGACGCCGACGCCGCCATGGCCCATTTCGCCAGTAAAAAGGCCTTTGCTGCGTGGGAACCCCAGGTGCTGCAGGACTACATAGCGCACGGCACGCACGACAAAGTCGATGCCCATGGCCGACCACACCGGACGCTGGACTTCAGCCGTGATGTGGAAACCGCGATCTACAACACGCTGCCGCACAACCTCGATCGCCTGCTGCGCCGGCACCCGTTGCAATGCCCGGTCGGCTTCATCGGCGGCACCCGCTCGCTCGAGATGAAACAGGTCGGCATGACCATGACGCATCGGCTGGTGGGTCGTGAACACCCCGAGCGTCTCGTGATGGTTGAGGGCACTCACCTGTTCCCGATGGAGCGGCCGCTGGAAAGCGCAGCGGCCATCGACAGCATGATCGATACCCTGGCCCAGGCTTCGGTATAACCTTGGGGAAACACCCCACCAACCCGACACTTCGCAGCCGTGCTTCCGTCATCCCCTACTCCTGCGGAGCCGCTGCTTCGGCGAATCTGGTTGCGGCTGGTCACCTGGCAACCGTCGCAACACAGTGTGGCGACGCGTTTCGTGGTGGCCCTGCTGATCACCGCCCTCGCCGCCTGGATAAGGGTGGCGCTGGCGCCGGCTGAATCGGGCGGTCGCTTCATCACGCTGTCGCTGGCAGCGGCCGTGGCGGCGTTGTACGGAGGGTTCTGGGTCGGCATGTTCAGCACTTTGGTGGGCATGCTGTTCATCAACTTCCTGCTGGTCAAGCCTTACTTCTCCCTGGCGTTCGACAACCCGCTGGAAGCGTTCTGGCTCAACACATGGCATCTGTTGACCCAGCTCGTTGTGGTCGGTGCCATCTCGTTCATGCAGGGACAAAACCGGCGGCTGCGGCAGGCCACCAACGAGGTGCGCCTGCGCGCCAAGCAGCTGGAAGACACTTTCGAACACAGCTCCACCGGCATGGCGCACAGCCACATCGACGGGCGCTGGATTCGCGTCAACCAGACCTACTGCGACCTGGTGGGCTACTCCAGGGCGGAAATCCAGTCGCTGAGCTTTCGGGATTTCACCCACCCGGACGACCTGGCGCTGGACGTCGAACAACTGGGGCGCACCCTGCGTGGCGAGATCGCCAACTACAGCGTGGAGAAGCGTTACCTGCACAAGCAGGGGCGCGTGATCTGGGTCCTCCTCACCGTATCGCTTGTGCGCACGGAAGACGGACAACCCGACTACCTGATTGCGGTGGTTCAGGACATCACGGCGCGCAAGGCCACCGAGCTGGCCCTGCGTACCAGCGAACAGCTGTTGCGCCAGGCGCACCAGATCGCCGGCCTGGCCAGCTGGCAGGCCGATGTGGCCACGCGCCGATTCGTCACGCTCTGGGGATCGCACGAGGTGCTGGACCTGCCGACTGCTGAATTCACCGACGACGAATTGCTGGCCATGACGCACCCCGACGACCGTCCGGTGGTCATGAAGCACTGGGCCATGGCGGTCAGGGGGCTGGAGGACTACAACATCGAATACCGGCTCAGTATCCGGGGCGAGTACCACTGGTTCCTGGTGCGGGCCGTGTTCGACCGAGATGCCCAGGGACGTGCGGTGCGCGCGGTGGGTGTCACCCAGGACGTGACCGAGCGCCGGCGCCACAGCATGGAAATCCAGGAGCTCAACGCCTCGCTGGAGCAGCGCATCGACGAACGCACCCATGCCCTGAAGGCGGCATACGACGAACTTGAAAGCTACAGCTACGCGGTGGCACACGACCTGCGCTCACCGCTTCGGATCATCAACGGATTTGCCCAGGCCCTGCGCGAAGACAATCCCTCACTGGACGATTCGAGCGTGGCGCACCTGGGGCGCATCATGGGCGCCAGCAAGAAGATGGGTGAGCTCATCGACGGGTTGCTCACGCTGTCGCAGTTCTCTCGCGGCGAACTGCAGCGCAAGCCGGTCAACATCAGCCACATCGCCAACCGCCTGCTGGAAGAATTCGCCAGCGCCGACCCGCAGCGCAATGTCCGCTGGGAAGTCGAACCTGGCCTCAACGTCATGGCCGACCCTCCGCTGATCGAGGCGCTCATGCAAAACCTGCTGAACAACGCGTGGAAGTACACCTCCCGCACGCCGCAGGCCAAGATCCGGGTGTATGCGCAGGTGTTGAGCGGCCAGACACGTTTCTGCGTCAGCGACAACGGAGCGGGTTTCGACATGGCCCGCGCCAGCAAATTGTTCCAGCCGTTTCAGCGTCTGCACATGCCGAACGAGTTTGCCGGCCTGGGTATCGGACTGGCGACCTCGCTGCGCATCGTGCAACGCCACGGCGGCAGCATGGCGGCCACGGCAGAAACGGGCCAGGGGGCCACGTTCTGCTTCAATCTCTACGCGCCTTTGGCCACATAGTTTCCGAGCACACGCCTCTCGGCAAGGCTCACTCGTGCCGCAGGGCCTGGATCGGCAGCAGCTGCGACGCCCGGCGTGCCGGGTAGAAACCAAAGAACACGCCCACCAGCGCCGAGAAGCCCGCCGCCAGCACGACGGAGTTGAGCGTCATGCTGACCTGCCAGCCTGCAAACTGACCCACCGCCCAGGTAGCGATGGCGCCCAGCACCACCCCGATGGCGCCACCAATGAGGCTCAGCGTGACGGCCTCGATCAGGAACTGCGTGAGGATGTCGCGACCACGCGCGCCCACCGCCATGCGCAGACCGATCTCGCGGGTGCGCTCGGTCACGCTCACCAGCATGATGTTCATGATGCCGATGCCGCCCACGATCAGGCTCACGCCGGCCACGGCCGACA
>LNFM01011953.1_pt1 | contig 11596 bp, 8 predicted proteins | sample 596031 | NCBI WGS metagenome assembly LNFM01 (sample SAMN04254537, study PRJNA301005) | activated carbon metagenome | isolation source: dual media filters at the Ann Arbor, Michigan drinking water treatment plant | place: USA: Ann Arbor | reverse complement strand
AGCGGATGCCGTAGCCGAAGGACGGCAGTTCCAGCGTCGCCATGCTGTCGAGGAAACACGCCGCCAGCCGGCCCAGGCCGCCGTTGCCCAGGGCCGCGTCGGGTTCGGTGGCTGCCAGGTCCTCCAAGGTGCTGGCATGGGCGCGGGCGGCGTGGCCCATCTCGCCCTTCAGGTCCAGCGCGGCCAGCGCATTGCCCAGCGTGCGGCCGATCAGGAACTCCATCGACAGGTAGTAGACGCGGCGGGCCTTGGCAACACGGTCGGCGGTGTCGCATGCAACCCACCTTTGCGACAACTGCTCTCGCGCCACCTGGGCCACCGCGTGCATGATCTCGGTCTGGCTGGCCCCGGCGGGGTCGGCCGCCACGGTCGTGAGCAGGTGACGCTCGACCGCGGCTGCCGTCGGCGCATGGGGCGCCGTGGCCTGCACGGGAGTCTGCGTGGTGGGGTTGGACATGGGCGAAATCTCCGGCAGGGCCGACATGCGGCCAGAAAAGCAGGGGGTGCTGTGTCGACGAGTGTCCCTGAAGCGCAGCCTTGGCGTCAACGTTTGCCAGCGTCGAAGCTTGTAGTTTGACTACATCCTCGGGTGCCGCGTTGGACTCAAGAACGAATGCCACGTACGCACTTTTCGTGCGAGTTAATGCATATCAACGCTCTAAACCACGTTCTTAAACATGATTCTCCAGATGGTGCCGTGATTCAGCGCCTCGCCATCAGTGCCAGCCTCACCGACACTCTGTAATTTTGTTGCTCTCGACCCTCAAAGGACACGCTATGAAGCCCATCGACGTAGCCCAAGGCCTCGACCTCCCTCGCCGTTCGGTGGCCCTGGTGCTGGCCGGCGGCCGCGGCAGCCGGTTGAAGAACCTGACCGACACGCGCGCCAAGCCGGCGGTGTACTTCGGTGGCAAGTTCCGCATCGTCGACTTCGCGCTGAGCAACTGCATGAACAGCGGCATCCGCCGCATCGGCGTCATCACGCAATACAAGAGCCACAGCCTGCTGCGCCACTTGCAGCGCGGCTGGGCCTTCCTGAAGAGCGAGATGAACGAGTTCGTCGACCTGCTGCCGGCGCAGCAGCGCGTGGACGAAGAAAGCTGGTACCGCGGCACGGCCGACGCCGTGTACCAGAACCAGGACATCATCGCCGCCTACCGCGCCGACTACGTGGTGATACTGGCCGGCGACCACGTCTACAAGCAGAACTACGCGCTGATGCTGGCCGACCACGTGGCCATGGGCAAGGAAGTGACGGTGGGCTGCATCGAGGTCGACACCGAGGAAGCCAAGGCCTTCGGCGTGATGGCCGTCGACGCCGAGCGCCGCATCATCGACTGGGTCGAGAAGCCGCCCGTGCCGCCCGAAATCCCCGGCAAGCCGGGCCGCACGCTGGCCAGCATGGGCATCTACATCTTCAACGCGCGCTACCTCTTCCGCGAGCTCGAGAAGGACATGTTCGACCCGAACTCGAGCCACGACTTCGGCAAGGACATCATCCCGAAGATGGTGAAAGCCGGTGTGGCGGTGGCGCACCCCTTCGATTTCAGCTGCGTCGGCGGCAAGCCCGGCCTGCCGCCCTACTGGCGCGACGTGGGCACGATCGATGCGTACTGGGACGCCAACATCGACCTCACCGCCACCGACCCGCAACTGAACCTGTACGACACCAACTGGCCGATCTGGACCTACCAGCCGCAGTTGCCGCCGGCCAAGTTCGTGCACAACCAGGAAGACCGCCGCGGCATGGCCATCGAGTCGCTCGTCTCCGGCGGCTGCATCGTCAGCGGTGCGGTGTTCCGCTCGGTGCTGTTCTCGGACGTGCGCGTGCATTCGCACGCCTCGGTGAACTGGAGCGTGCTGCTGCCGGGCGTGCAGGTCGGCCGCGGCGTGCGCCTGACGCGGGTGGTGATCGACCGTGACTGCGAGATTCCCGACGGCATGGTCATCGGCGAAGACGCAGCGGCAGATGCCGAGCGCTTCTACCGCACCGACTCGGGCATCACGCTCGTCACGCGCGACATGCTGCGCAAGCTCGACTAGACCAGGGCCTGCCGATGAAGGTACTTCATGTGGCCGCCGAGGTCTTCCCGCTGGTGAAGACCGGCGGCCTGGCCGACGTGGTCGCCGCGCTGCCGGTGGCTCAGGCGGTGCAGGGCGCCGACGTGCGCCTGCTGCTGCCGGGCTTTCCGGCGGTGCTGGAAGCGGTGCAGGGCGCACGCACCGTGATCGACATCGGCACCTGTTTCGGCGCCTTGCGCGTGCGGCTGCTGCTGGCGCGCATGCCGGGCAGCAGGTTGCCGGTGTACGTGGTGGAAGCACCTTACCTGTACCGCCGCGGCGGCAGCCCCTACCAGGACAGCAAGGGCGAAGAATGGCCCGACAACCTGCAGCGCTTTGCGCTGCTGGGCTGGGTGGCGGCCCACCTGGCCGGCCAGGATGCCGACCCGCAATGGGCGCCCGACATCGTGCACGCCCACGACTGGCACGCCGCGATGGTCTGCGCCTACATGGCCGAGCACACCGCCACGCCGGCACGCAGCGTCTTCACGGTGCACAACCTGGCTTTCCAGGGCCTGTTCCCGGCACACGACTGGCCCATGCTCGGGCTGGCCTCGCACCTGATGTCGCCCACGGGCCTGGAATTCCACGGCCAGCTCAGTTTCATGAAGGCCGGGCTCAAGTTCGCCAACCGCATCACCACCGTCAGCCCCACCTATGCCCGCGAGATCGCCACGCACGAGTTCGGTTGCGGCCTGGACGGCGTGATCCGCGGCCGCGGCACCGACGTCACCGGCATCCTCAACGGCATCGACCCCGAACTCTGGAATCCGGCCACCGACCCCGCCATCGCCGGCCGCTACGACGCCGAACGTCTGCAGGGCAAGCTGGCCTGCCGTCGCGCGCTGCAGGCCGAACTGGGCCTGGACGTCGACGAGCAGGCCATGGTGCTGACGGTGGTGAGCCGGCTGACATCGCAGAAGGGCCTGGATCTCATCCTGGCCGCCCTGCAGGAACTGGTGCAGGCCGGCGTGCAGTTCGTCGTGCAGGGCACGGGCGAGCCGGCACTGGAGGCCGCCTTCCGCATGGCGCAGCGGGCGCACCCAGGGCGGGTGCACGTGCACATCGGTTACGACGAGGCGCGTGCGCACCGGCTCATCGCTGGTGCCGACCTCATCGCCGTGCCCTCGCGGTTCGAACCCTGCGGGCTGACCCAGCTCTACGGCCTGCGCTACGGCACGCTGCCGCTGGTGCGGCGCGTGGGCGGCCTGGCCGACACCGTCACCGACGCCACGCCCGAAGCGCTGGCGCAGGGCCTCGCCACCGGCTTCGCCTTCGACGCGGCCACGCCGGCAGCGCTGGCGGCCTGCGTGCGGCGGGCCATCGCCCAGCGCGCCGACGCCGCGGCCTGGCGCGGCATGCAGGCCACCGCGATGGCGCAGGACCTGTCGTGGCGCGGGCCGGCACGCGACTACCTGAAGCTGTACGAGACGCTGGTCGAACCGGCGGCCTGAGGCGAAACCCCAGGTGGCCGAGGGCGCGGCCTCCTGCGCCGCACGGCAGGCCTGCCCGGCGCTAATGTGCCCTACCGAACAGATACGCCACCCGGCTGGCCTTACCTTTGCGGCGTCGCCAGCCTGTCGACCGGGAGCCGGTGCTGAACGACAGCGCAGCGGCCGCTGGGTGCCGCTCCGACCGAAGGTCTCGCCATGTCGCCAGCCGTTCAGCCAGCCCCGGGCCGACCGCATCTCCCGGGGAGCGGGCCCCTTTTGGCGAGGTGCCCATGAACGTTGCCCCGCACCCGGCCTACGGTCCGCGAGACGGTGTGCGCCGCACGGCACCGGGGACGGCCCACCCGTCGACGACTTCGGCCATCGACCATGTGCTCGACTGCGTGGCGGGCTTTCATGCCAGCGAGGCCGACGCCCGCCGTGTCAGCGGCCAGATGATGGCGGCTCACGGTGTCCTGCCCTCGCAACTGCTGCTGCTGCAGCCGGCCGATGCGGCCTGGCTGCCCTTCCGGAAGCGACGTCGGCAATGGGCGCGCAGCGCCAATGCCGACGGCCAGACCTGGCTGGGTGACGCCTGGCTGATGGCGTCTCTGGGTGGCCTGGCGGCCGGCCTGCTCAGCGTCGTCTGGCTGTGGGTGGACAGCAGGCTGGGCCTGGGGCTGGGTGGCGGCTGGGAACTCGCGGTCTTCGCTGCCACCGTCATGCTCGGCGCCCTGACCGGGCATGCACTCGCGGGCATGACCGGCCGGACACCGCAACACGTCCACTTCGACGCCATCGTTCGCCATCAGCTGGCCAGCGGCCGCTGGGTGGTGCTGGCGCACGACCTGCGGTGGGAGCAGCAGGCCGGCGTGGTGACGCTGGCGCGCGAGCAAGGCCTGGATTGGTGCGCGGTGGCGTCGTCGCGGCGCTGGCTGTAGGTTATACGCGCCGGATGTTGGGTCGGAGGGTGGGCCGAAGACGAAAACGGGCCCGCAGGGCCCGTGTTTGCTAGCAGTCTGGCGGAAGGGGCGGGATTCGAACCCGCGGAGGGCTGTTAACCCTCACATGCTTTCCAGGCATGCGACTTAAACCGCTCATCCACCCTTCCGGAGCAGCCGATTCTAGCCACCGGCCGTCAAGACACCTCCAAGCAGCGCCGCCCGCGGCTCATAGGGTACCCATGAGCTTCGAGACTTCGGCTTGATGCCGGAAGCCGGCGCCCAACTGCGCCAAGCCGCGCAACTCCTCTCGCGCCTCGTCCTTTCTGCCGGCCGCGATCAGGTGGCGAGCGAGGTTCAGCTTCAGATTCGGGTCCTGCGGCGAGCCGGCGATGGCCCTTTGCTGTGAGGCAATGGCCTCCGGCAGCTTGCCCGCCGCGGCCTGTACCGTGGCCAGGGTGTCCAGAATGGGGGCGCGGTTCGGCAGCATCGTGTTGGCCAGTTCGGCCATCTCCAGGGCGCCCGGTTTGCCCTGCTTGTGCATCAGCCAGGCCAGGTTATTCATCACCAGCGCATTCTTCGGCTGGGTGTCCAGCACGGCACGGTAATGCGCCTCGGCCGCCGGGTAGTCGGAATTCTGCGTTGCCACGTCGCCCAAGTAGTAGCGGAAGACCGGATCCCGCGGGCGCTTCTTCTCCCAGTCGGCGGCCACCTTGTCGGCCTCGCCCGCCTTGTCGGCCGCTCGCAGCACGGTATGCAGCTTGATGGCGGCCTCGCTCGCGTCGGCGAGCTGCAAGGCAACCTGGTAGGCCTTGGCCGCCGCGAGCCAGTTCTTGCGCTGGACCTCGATGTCGCCTTCCACCGCGAACCCGAGCGCATCCTTGGGTTGCCGTTTCTGCATGTCGCGCGCGATGGTCAGTGCGTCCTGCGGGCGGTTGTCGCGCAGCGCCAGCATGGCCAGGCCGCGCCACGCGGCGCCCAGCTTGGGGTCGACCTCGGCGGCACGTTTCAACGCCCGTTCTGCGGCTTCGTAGTCCTTGGCCGCCACCTGTGCTTCGGCCAGGTTCATCTGCACCTGGGCGTTGCCGGGTTGCAGGGCACCAAGCTTGCGGAAAGTCGACGCCGCCTGCTGCGCCTCGCCGGCCAGCAACTGCGCCTGGGCCAGCGCGTCCATGATGGCCAGGTCGTTCGGCAGGGCCACCGCGGCGGCCTGTGCCGCGGCGAGCGCCGCCGGGCGGTTGACCTGCTGGATATGGCGGCCGATGAGCGCCAGGTGCGTCCTGGCGGTGCCCGGGTTGGCGCGCACGGCTTCGGCCAGCCGCTGCGTGGCGTCTTCGGCCGGCGCGCCGCTGTCGCCGGGTATCTCGGCCAGCAGCATCAGCGCCTGCGCGTTGTTCGGTGAAACCGTCAGAAACGCCGCCGCACGCAGACGCGCATCGGCGGGCTTGCCGGACGCCACGTCCATCGAAGCCAGGGCGGCCACGGCGGGAAAGTACTTGCCGTCCTTAGCCAGCGCCGTTTCGAAACTGCGCCTGGCGCCAGCCGCATCACGCAGCGAAACCAGTACCTGGCCTCGAAGTTGATGGGGAAGCGGCTGGCCGGGCATCTTGGCTTCGAGCCCGTCGATGGCGCCCAGCGCGCCGCGGAAGTCGCCCTGCGAGATACGCGCACTGACCAATGCCAGATCGCCGCGCGGCCCCTTGTCGGCGGAGGCCACCGCCTCCAGTTCGCGCAGCGCGAGCTCGGCGCGGCCGCCGCCCAACATGCCTAGCGCAACATCGGTGCGCACTTTGGCGCTGCCGGGCGCCAGCTGCGCTGCGCGACGGAACGCGGCGTCGGCCTGCTTCGGGTCGCCCAGCTGCATGTACGCGCTGCCGGCCAGCGCCAGGCTCTCGGCGTTGGCCTTCTCGCCGATGAGCGACGGCCCAAGCACCTCGACGGCCTTGTCGGGCTTGCCCGCGCGCAGGTAGCTCTGGGCCAGGATCTGACGTGACAGGGTCAACCCGGGCATCACCTTCAACGCCCGCCCCAGGAAGCCCTGCACCTGTTCGTCATTGCCCAGGTGGTACTCGGCGGCGGCGGCCAGTTCCAGCGCGCGGATGTGGTCTGGCGCCAGCTTCAGCAGCACGTCGGTGAGTTCACGCGAACGCCGGTATTCCTTGTCTACATAAGCGAACTGCGCTTCGAAGAACATCGTCTCGGGGTGATGGGGCGCCATCTTCTTCAGCAGTTCGAACTGCTGGCGCGCCTCGGCCGCCTGGCCCTGGCGGAAGAGGATGGTCACGATCTCGGCCTGGGCCGCCACGGTACCGGGTCGGGCCGCCAGCACCTTGCGGTGCGCTTCCAGTGCACCTGCCGCGTCGTTTTTGCCCAGCCACAACAGGTAACCCTTGGCCACGCCGACGTCTGCGTTGGTTGGGTCTTTCAGAAGCACCGCATCCAGCATCGCCAGGGCCCCGTCCACGTCACCCTCGCCGGCCCGCATGCGGGCCTGCACCATCACGGCAGCAGGGTTCAGCGGCTGGGCACGCAGCGCCGCGGCGATCTGCTCGTTGGCCGGCTGCATCTTGCCGAGTTGGGCGTAGGCGGAAGCCACCCAGGTCTTCAGTTCGGCCTGGGCGGTGGGGTCACGCAAGGACAGCTCGGCGAACTGCTCGATCACCTTGGGGGCCTGCCCCAACTGCAGCATCGCTCGGGCGAGGTCGTGAGCAAACTGCTCCCTGGGGGCGCCGAGTTCCTCTGCCTTGCGCAGTTCCACCTCGGCCGCGGCGGGGTCACGGTCTTCGAGCAGGGCCTGGCCCAGCAGCAGCCGTGCTTCCGCGGACCGTGCATTCTTGTCCAGCGCGCGCTTGAGTTCGATGACCGCGGCCGTGAACTCGCGCTTGGCCACGTAGGCGCGTGCCGAAGCGATGAGCCGTTCTTCCGAATCGCCACCGCAACCCGCCACCAGCGCAAGCGCCAGGCAGATGGCCGCCGGCGCAGCCCAGTGAGGTTTGATCATGGAACACACCCGGAGAAGCGATGAGCCCGACGATAGCGCCGATGAGACCGGGCCATCCCGTCGCGGATTCACGGTTTACGGGCAATGCCGCGCCCGTGACCCCCCCGCAGATCAGGTGGCCTGGTGTCGAACTGCTTTACAGACAAGGGTTCAGCTACCAGTGGGAGTTGTGCCAAGCGCTTGTTCTATCGATATTTTCGCCTTCTGGCACACCTTCTGCTTAGTCAGGGGACGAGCGTGGTGGTCACGCAGGTTCAACCGCAAAGGGCAAGAATCATGAGACAGATTCGAAAGTTTGCGCTGGGTGCCATCTCGGCGAGCGTGATGGCGTTCGCGCCGGTTGCGTCGCAGGCAGAGACCATCCAGTTGGGCTTTATCCTCGATCGATCGGGCAGCATCCAGAGTGGCAACTGGACGACCATCGTCAACGGCCTGTCCAACGCCATCAACACGCTGATCCCGGTCGGCGGCACGAACACGTACGAGATCTCGGTGGTCAGTTTCGCGAGCAGTGCCGCGATCAACGTCAACAGCGTCGTGATCGACAGCCTGGCTACGCGCACCTCAGTCGCTAACGCCATCGCGGCGATCGCCTTCACCGGCGGCTCCACCAATTTCACCGCCGCGTTCGGTTCGATGCAGACGGCGCTCACGGACGGTGTCGGTACCGCAGGCTTCATCACGGCTGGCAGCAGCACCACGAGCTACGTGAACTTCGCGACAGACGGGGTTCCGGACAACAACGTTACGGGCGAAGCTGCCCGTGACGCCATGATCACGGCCGGCGTCGACAACATCAGCATCGAGGGCATCGGCGGCGGCGTGGATGCTGCCAACCTGCAGACCAACTACTGCTACCCGCAGCCGTGCGACACCACTTCGCCCTACAACTTCCCGTCGCAGGGCTTCTACATCGGCGTGGCGAACGCACAGGCTTACGTGGCTGCGATCCGGAACAAGATTCTGGTGGTCACCGGACAAGTTCCTGAGCCCGGCACGATTGCTCTGGCTGGGTTGGCGCTGGTCGGCCTGGGCTTGGCGCGCCGTCGCAAGGCCGCCTGAGGGTAGTGACGGTCAGGTCATTCCTGACGTGAGAGAGGAGCCGGTCTGAGACCGGCTCTTTTTCATTCTTGGGCAAGAGACTCCCACCTGTCTCGGTTCAACGGCCATTGGTCGCTCCGCCGGTGCGGTCTCTCGTCGAAGCCGCCCGCAGCCACTCCATCAGCACGTACTCCAGCGCCCTGGCATGCGTGCACTCCAGCACCACCGGCGGTGCGCAGCCGTCTTCATAGGCCTCGCGCCAGCGCAGCGCGCACACGCACCAGCGGTCGCCGGGCTTCAGGCCCTTGAAGCGCATCTCGGGCCGCGGCGTGATGAGGTCGTTGCCGCGCTCCATCTGGAAGTTCAGGAACTCCACCGTCATCTTCGCGCAGATGACGTGGCTGCCGGCGTCCTGCGCGTCGGTGTGGCAGCAGCCGTCGCGGTACCAGCCGGTCAGCGGGTCGTAGCTGCAGGGCATCAGCGCGGTGCCGAGCACGTTCAAGGCGTTCTCTCGGCTCATCGGTCTGCGCTCACGCCGGCTTGGCGCCCTTGCCCATCAGCGTCATCGCCGTACCGATCAACGCCGACACCTCGGTCATGTTGCCCGGCACGATCATCGTGTTGTTGGCCTTGGCCAGGTGCGCGTAGGCGTCCACCGCCTTCTCGGCCACCTTCAGCTGCACGGCCTGTTCGCCGCCCGGCTGCTGGATGGCCGCGGCGATCTTGCGGATGGCTTCCGACGTGGCGTCGGCCACCGCGATGATGGCCGCGGCCTCGCCGGCGGCCTTGTTGATCTCGGCCTGCTTTTCGCCCTCGCTGCGCGCGATGAAGGCCTCGCGTTCGCCGGTGGCGATGTTGATCTGCTCCTGGCGCCGGCCCTCCGACGCGGCGATGAGCGCGCGCTTCTCGCGTTCGGCCGTGATCTGCGCCTGCATCGCGTGCAGGATGGCCGCCGGCGGCGTCAGGTCCTTGATCTCGTAGCGCAGCACCTTCACGCCCCAGGTCAGCGCCGCTTCGTCCAGTGCGCTGACCACCGCGGCGTTGATGAGGTCGCGTTCCTCGAAGGTCTTGTCCAGCTCCATGCGGCCGATCACGCTGCGCAGCGTGGTCTGCGCCAGCTGCGTGATGGCCACGATGTAGTCGCTGCTGCCGTAGCTGGCGCGCATCGGGTCGGTGACCTGGAAGTACAGGATGCCGTCGACCTGCAGCTGCGTGTTGTCCTTGGTGATGCAGACCTGGCTGGGCACGTCCAGCGGCACTTCCTTGAGCGAATGCTTGTAGGCCACGCGGTCGACGAAGGGCACCAGCAGGCTCAGCCCCGGTGTCAGCGTGCGGTCGAACTTGCCCAGGCGTTCGACGACCCAGGCGTTCTGCTGCGGCACGATCTTCAGCGAACGGGCGATAAAGATGATGGCGATGACGGCGAGGATGATGGCGATTTCCATGGGCGCTTTCTCGGGGTTTGGTTCAGTGCGCCCCGGTCGGGGCCACACGCAGTTCATTGCCGTCCAGCGCGACGATGACGAATTCGCCCGGCGACGGTGTGCCGCTACCAGCGTAGCGCACGGCCCACTGCGCGCCACGGTAGGGCACACGTGCCGTGCCCTCGGCATCCCAGGCGCCCACATGCAGGCGCTGGCCGATGTCGATGTTGACGTCGTGGTTGCTTTCGGCCGGCGCAGTCTTCGGCCTCAGCTTGCGCATGAAATGCCACACCACCACCGCGCCGCCGCCGACGACCGAGGCCGCGGTGATCTGCGCCTCGCTGTCGACGCCGGCGTAGGCTGCCATCGCACCGGCGGCCGCGCCCAGCGCCAGCATCAGCAGGTAGAAGGTGCCGGTGGCCAGTTCGGCCGCCACCAGGGCGCCGACGGCCAACCACCACAGCGAAGGTGCATCCAGGTCCAAGCGCTCTGCTCCTGCGGCACGGGTATGCCGTTGTGAATCGAGCAGTGTAGCCACCTGCATGCCGTCACCGTGCACGCCTACACTTCGCCCTTTTCATGCCCCGCCCGTTCACTGACAAGGCCGCGCCGATGCTTCGCTTCCGCTTTCCCATCGTCATCATCGACGAAGACTTCCGCTCCGAGAACACCTCGGGCTTCGGCATCCGCGCGCTGGCCCAGGCCATCGAGAAGGAAGGCTTCGAGATCCTGGGCGCCACCAGCTACGGCGACCTGAGCCAGTTCGCGCAGCAGCAAAGCCGCGCGAGTGCGTTCATTCTCTCGATCGACGACAACGAGTTCACGGCCGGCCCCGAGCTCGACCCCGCGGTGCTGAGCCTGCGCAAGTTCATCGGCGAGATCCGCTTCAAGAACGCCGACATCCCGATCTACATCTACGGCGAGACGCGAACCAGCCAGCACATCCCGAACGACGTGCTGCGCGAACTGCACGGCTTCATCCACATGTTCGAGGACACGCCCGAGTTCGTGGCCCGCCACATCATCCGCGAGGCCAAGAGTTACCTCGACGGCCTGGCGCCGCCTTTCTTCAAGGCGCTGATGGACTACGCGCAGGACGGCAGCTACAGCTGGCACTGCCCGGGCCACAGCGGCGGCGTCGCCTTCCTGAAGAGCCCGGTGGGGCAGATGTTCCACCAGTTCTTCGGCGAGAACATGCTGCGCGCCGACGTCTGCAACAGCGTCGAGGAGCTCGGCCAGCTGCTCGACCACACCGGCCCGGTGCTGCAGAGCGAACGCAACGCGGCGCGCATCTTCAACGCCGACCACTGCTTCTTCGTCACCAACGGCACCAGCACGTCGAACAAGATGGTCTGGCACCACGCGGTGGCGCCGGGCGACGTCGTGGTGGTCGACCGCAACTGCCACAAGAGCATCCTGCACAGCATCATCATGACCGGTGCGGTGCCGGTCTTCCTGCCGCCCACGCGCAACCACTACGGCATCATCGGCCCCATCCCGCAGGCCGAGTTCTCGCCCGAGGCCATCCGCGCCAAGATCGCCGCCAACCCGCTGCTGGCGGGGGTCGACCCCGACACCGTCAAGCCGCGCATCCTGACGCTGACGCAGAGCACCTACGACGGCGTGCTCTACAACACCGAGACCATCAAGCACGCGCTCGACGGCTACATCGACACGCTCCACTTCGACGAGGCCTGG
>LNFM01011951.1_pt1 | contig 11597 bp, 8 predicted proteins | sample 596031 | NCBI WGS metagenome assembly LNFM01 (sample SAMN04254537, study PRJNA301005) | activated carbon metagenome | isolation source: dual media filters at the Ann Arbor, Michigan drinking water treatment plant | place: USA: Ann Arbor | reverse complement strand
GACAGCCGGATGCCGTTCTCGCCGACCAGCGTGTCGTAGCCGGCGTCCATGCGCTCGATGAACTCGTGCGCGCCGGCGGCCTTCGCGGCGGCGACCACGGCCTCGCGCGAGGAAGCGGCCATGTCGCCATAGGCGATGTTCGCGGCGACCGTGTCGTTGAACAGCGTGACGTCCTGGCTGACCAGCGCGATGTTCCGGCGCAGGCTGGCCAGGGTGAAGCCCGCGCTGTCGCGGCCGTCGAACAGGATGCGGCCCTGTCCCGGCGAATGGAAGCGCGGGATCAGGTTGGCGATCGTCGTCTTGCCGCTGCCGGAGGTACCGACCAGCGCCACCGTCTCGCCCGGCGCGACCGAGAACGAGATGTCCTCCAGTGCCGGGGGTTGCCTGTCGTCGGTCGCCGGGTAGCGGAAGCCCACCGACTCGAATCGCACCGCGCCGGACAACCGCCCGGCATCGATCGTCCCCGGGTCGGGTTCCGCCGGCGTGTCGATCACCTCGAACACCGTCTGCGCGGCCGCAAGGCCCCGCTGCAGGTACTCGTTGATGCTGGTCAGCCGCTTCAGCGGCGCGGTCAGCAGCAGCATCGCGGTGACGAACGCGATGAAGGCCCCGACCGTGGTCTGGTCCTGCATCGCGCGGTTGGCCGCGATGTAGACCACGGTCGACACCGCGATGGCGGCGATCATCTGCACGATCGGCACGTTCGAGGCGGCGGCGACCACCTGCTTCATCGTGTAGCGGCGCATCCGGTTGGCCACGTCGAAGAAGCGCCGGCGTTCGAAGTCCTGCCCGCCGAACACCTTGACCACCTTCTGGTTCTCGACAGTCTCCTGCAGCACATGGGTGATGTCGCCCATCGACCGCTGCGCGCCCAGGCTCGCCTCGCGCAGCCGGCGGCTCACCAGGCGCACGATCCAGGCGATCAGCGGCGCCATCGCGAACACGATCAGCGTCAACTGCCAGTCGAGCCAGAGCAGCACGCAGAGCAGCGCGATGATGGTCACGCCATCCTTCACGATGATGGTGATCGCATCGGTCGCCGCGGTGGTCACCTGCGCGGCGTCGTAGGTGAGGCGCGAGATCAGGTTGCCGCTGGCATGGCGCTCGTAGAACGCGGCGGGCAATCGCACCAGGTTGTCGAACATGCGGGTGCGCAGGTCGAGCACCACCCGGCTGCCCACGTACTGCGTGCAGTAGCTGCCGATGAAGGTGGCCACGCCGCGCACCGCGAACAGGCCGATCAGCAGCACCGGGATCAGCATGATCCATTTCGGGTCGCGCTCGACGAAGGTGCCGTCGAGGATCGGCTTCATCACCGCCGGCAGCGCGGCCTCGCTGGCGGCGACCACCACCATGCCGAGGATCGCGCAGGCGAAGATCCAGGCATGCGGCTTCACGAAGCCGAGCAGGCGGCGGTACAGCGCGACGCTGTCGGCGGGCGGCGCGGGGGCAGGCCCGGTTGCAGGCACGGGGCTCGCCGAACCGGCGGAAGGTTGCTTCGAAGAAGCCACGGCAGGGAGGACAGCCGAACGACCGGCCCCGGAAACGTCCCGCGGCAGGCGGGCGAAGCGGCCATTATGCCCGACCGCCCGGCGCTGCCACCGGATCCGCATGGCGCGGTTCAGGTGGCAGGTGCCCGGCGCCGCGACGATCAGCGGAAGCGGTAGGCCACCGTGGCCAGTGCCGTGCGGCCCGGCAGCGGATAGGCGTTGTAGCGGTCGGGAACGAACTGGGAGCGCACCGCGTAGTTGAAGTAGCGCCGGTCGAACACGTTGTTCACCGCCAGCGCGAACTGCCAGCTGCGCGTGTCCCACGCGGCACGCAGGTCGAGCAGCGTGTGGCCCGGTATGCGCGCCGCGAGCGTGTTGCCCTCGTCGTTCTCCATCACCGCACTGCTGACCTTGCGCAGGCTGCCCGAAAGGGTGAGCTCGGCCATCGGCTTCCACGATGCGCCGAGCGCGATCTGCTGCGCAGGCACCAGCGGCACCGTGCGCCCGGTCAAGGCGACGTTGGTCTGCGTGAACGGCCCGCCGGGCAGCACGCCCTCGCGGAAGCGCGCCTCGATGTAGGTGTAGGCGAGGGTCAGCCGCAGCGCCGGTGCCGCCTGCCACCACCCACCCAGCTCCGCACCCTGGCGGCGCAGCGCCGGCAGGTTGGTGTTTCCGATGCCGGAGGTGAACGGGTCCAGGCGGATCTCGTCATCGACATCGAGCCGGTGCAGTGCGAGCCGGGCGCCGGCCACCGGGGACGTGTAGTCGAGGCCGATCTCGCCGCCGGTGGCCACCTGCGGCCTCAGGAACTGGAACTCGCGGGTGAAGGTGGCGCTGGTGCCGTAGATCTCGTCGATGTTGGCGAAGCGGAAGCTGCGCCCGGCGCGGCCCAGCGCCGACCAGCCGCCGCCCAGCGCCTGGCGCACCCCGAGCTCCCATGCATGCTGGTACAGCGACTGGTCGCCGGCCCTGGCACCGGATCCGCCCCCGCCCCCGGGCGCGCCCGGATCGTGGCTGTCGGTCGCGCTCGACTGGTAGCGCTCGCGGCGCAGCCCGGCGGTGAGCGTCGTGCCGGTGCCGGCGAAGGTGGCCGTGCTCGCCAGGTAGACCGCCGCATTTTCCTGGGCCGCGTCGACCGTGTTCGCCGGCCGTCCGATGTTGCCCGGCAGGTTGGTCGATGCCAGGCGGTAGTCCCAGCGGTAAAGGTCGACGCCGACGGTGGTCGACACGCTGGCCGGCCCCAGCGCATGGATGAAACGGACGCGCGGCGTGATCGACAGCACCGACAGTTCGCGTTCGGAGTAGTTCGGGAAGCCGCCGAAGTCGAAATAGGCATCCTGCTTCTTGTTGCGCCAGCCGACACCCAGGCTGAAATCGCCGAACGCGAGCACGCGGTCGAAGTCGATGCTTGCCCGCGCGCCGTCGCGCACCGCGTAGTCGAGCGGCGTCGTCGTGCCGCGCGGGTTCGCTTCCAGCTGGTTCACGCCCGCCGACGGCTGCACCTGCCGCGCGCCGGGCAACCGGTTCATCTGCCGGTCGAGCGACAGGCGTGCAGTCACGGTGTTCGGCCCGTCGCGCCAGCGCAGGTCGGCCTGTCCGATGTCCACCGTGCTGCCGCCGTTGGCCCGCCAGCCATCGGTCTCCTGGTGCGTGGCATACAGCCGCAGCGACAGCGGCCCGCTGCCGATGTTGCCGTTGAACGTCTGCGACCGGGTCGACAGGCTGCCGGCCTGCAGCGTCAGTTCGCCGGATCGCTCGCCCGCAACGGGCATGCGCGTGATCACGTTGATCACGCCGGCCGTCGCACCGGCACCGTACTGCACCGCACCGCTGCCGCGCAGGATCTCCACGCGTTCGATCGCGCTCAGCGGCAGCGTCGACCAGGCCACGGCCGACAGGTCGGCATCGTTCAGCGGCCGGCCGTCGATCAGCACCAGCGTGTTCTGCCCGGCGACCGCACCGAAGCCGCGCAGGTCGACGGTGGCGCCGGACGCACCGCCGCCGTACAGCTCGCGCAACGTGACGCCCGGCTGCAGGGACAGCAGTTCCGGCAGCGTGCGCGCCGGCGTGGTGGCGATCTCCTCTCGCGGGATCACGCTCAGGTTCACCGGACGTTCGCCGGCCGGCTCCTCGAACCGGGTCGCGGTGACCACGACCTCGCGCAGTGCGACCGGGGTCAGCTGCGCGAACATGGCCGGGGATGGCCGGACGACGGCGGCATCCTGTGCCGGCGCCTGTTGCTGGCCGGACGGAAAGGCCTGCGCGAGCGCCTGCGGGATCGGCGCGAGGCAGAGCACCACGGCCGACAGCGCGGCGGCGGGGCGGGGGTTGAAGCGCTTCATCTGTCTGCTCCTGGCAGCGGCGCGCCCTCCGCACGCCGGCATCCGACGGCGGGCCCGCAGGGGACGCCCTCGTCGATCCGTGCCGGCCACCGGTGCACGTGATGCCACGGTCAGGCCTTCAGGTCGACCGGTCGCCACCCGCAACGGTCCGCTGCCGACCACTGCCTGCCCCGACGTCGGGCAGCCGGGCAGCGATCTTCGTCCCTGGCCGGTCTCCGGGCTCGCGAGTCTTGACATGCCGCCTTCCCATGGTCATCCCACAGTGGCGCATTGGCATGTCCGCACTCGCTTACCGTTGCGGGGGCAGCACCGGCTTCATGGCAGACCACCCGATCGGCCATTCACCGGTTTCCCGTTTAACCCCGCCTTGGAAAGCGGCAGGGCACCTGGAACATGCGGCCAGTATAAACGCTTGCACCGCTTTGACGCACGGCGCCGGATTCCCCTATAGTCAGGTCATGGATCTCGACCTCAAGGGCCTTGAAGAGCGCGTCGCACAACTCATCGAGTTGAGCCGGCGGCTGCGCGCCGAGAACGGCAGCCTGCGCCAGCAACTGGTGGTCGCCCACAACGAGAACAAGCAGCTCGGCGAGCGCATGGAAGCGGCTCGCCTGCGCGTCGAGGCGCTGCTGGAACGCGTGCCGCCCGCGGCGCCACGCGAGACGGAGTGACGCCGTGAACATCGAACCAGATCCGGGCATACGACATGGGTGAAGCACGGCTTTCGGCAGACGGCAAGGCGCTCGAGGTCACCATCCTCGGCCGCGAGTTCCGCATCGCCTGCCCGCCCGGCCAGGAACAGGAACTGATCGACGCCGTCACCTACCTCGACAACAAGATGCGCGACATCCGCGACGGCGCGAAGGTGATGGGCGCCGAGCGGGTGGCGATCATGGCTGCGCTGAACATCGCGCACGAACACCTGACCACGCGCGTGGCCGGTCCGCTCGACGTGTCCGAGCTGCGCCGCCGCGTCGCCGTGCTGAATACTTCGCTCGACGAAGCGCTTTCCGAGCAGGACAAACTGTTCTAGTGGTGTAGTCTTGGTCCTCAAGTTTGCGCATCGATTGCCGTTGCAACAGTTCAATCCCCTGTGGTGCCGTACGGATCGGAATCTCTTGAACCAATGCGGTAACTACGGTTGCCGACCTACAGAGCGCTGTGTGCGCGTCCCACGCCGGACGTACCTGAGGTGCTCGGAAGGCGACCACTCTTGAACCTGATGGTTCAAGACTCGGGTCCGGATGGTATCCGCAGGGGTCCCCTATTCAGCAGCAAGGCGCGACGTTGACCTTCGACGTCGATGCAGCGCCCTCCCGGTTCCGGTTCGAACCGGCCACCACTGCGCTGCTCGTGATCGACATGCAGCGCGACTTCATCGAGCCCGGCGGCTTCGGCGAGACGCTGGGCAATGACGTCTCGCAGCTCGCCGCGATCGTCCCCACCGTGGCGGCACTGATCGCCTGGTGCCGCACCCGCGGCTTGCGCGTCATCCACACCCGCGAGGGACACCGGCCCGACCTGTCGGACTGCCCGCCCGCGAAGCGCCGACGCGGCGCCCCGTCGATGCGCATCGGCGATGCAGGCACGATGGGCCGCATCCTGGTCGACGGCGAACCGGGCAACGAGATCCTGCCCGCCGTCGCCCCGGCAGCCGGCGAAACGGTGATCGTCAAGCCGGGCAAGGGCGCGTTCCACGCAACGGCGCTGGACGAGATCCTTCGGCAGCACGGCATCACCCACCTGCTGTTCGCGGGCGTCACCACCGAGGTCTGCGTGCAGACGACGATGCGGGAGGCGAACGACCGCGGTTACGACTGCCTGCTGGTCGACGATGCCTGCGCCAGCTACTTCCCCGCGTTCCACCAGGCGACGCTCGAGATGGTGCGCGCGCAGGGCGGCATCGTCGGCTGGACGGCGCCGTTGGCGCGGATCGTCGCGGCAGGTTGAAGGCAGGCGTCGCAGACCCTGGATCACGCCCCGGGCGCCTCGTCGCTGCCCTTCCCGCCCGCGTCGAATGCCAGCCAGTACCGGGTGCCGCGCAGCACGCCGGTACGCCGCAGTGCGCCCAGGACGACCAGGTCGACCAGGTCGCGCCGCGCCGTCGCCGGCGGTGCCCCGGTGATGCTCTGGTAGTTGCCCGCAGACAAGCCGCCCCTGAAGCCTTCCGGCCCTTCGCGCAACATGCGCAACAGCGCCTTTTCCTGCCGCGGATTGATCCGGCCGCGCAGACGATCGAGCAACCGTGCCTTGCCGATCAGGAACTCGAGCCAGCGCAAGGTATGGCCCTGCGCAGACAGGACGGTGTCTGCGAACCAGTCGAGCCAACGGTCTGCCTCCAGCGCCTTGTTGGCGAGCTCGAGTTCACGGTAATACTGCTGGCGCTGCCGCTCGATCATCAACGACAGTGCGACCAGGCTGGGCTGCCCCGTTCCCTGGGCCAGCGCTTTCTCGGCGATCGCCCGCCCGATCCGGCCATTGCCATCTTCAAAGGGGTGGATGCACTCGAAGTACAGATGGGCAAGCCCGGCCCGCGCGAGTGCCGGCAAGGCTGAAGGTCCGCCCGGTGCGGTGTCGTTGAACCACTGGCAGAACCTGGCCATTTCGGCGGGCACGGCGCCAGCGGGCGGCGCTTCGAAGTGCACTTTCGGTGCGTGAACGGGCCCTGACACGACCTGCATCGGCTCTGGACCCGACCGCCACTGCCCGACCTGGAGATCGGTCCTGCCCTGCAGGAGCAGGCGGTGCCATGCGAAGAGCATGTCCTGCGTGAGCGGGGAGGCATGGCCGCGGTACAGATCGCCCAGCATCTCCGCGATGCCCCGCTCGGCCGGGGCGACACGGCGCGCGTCCACCTGCAGTCCGAACTGCCGGCGCAGGGACGACTGCACGCTGTCCCGGTCGAGCAGTTCGCCTTCGATCTCCGAAGTCTTGAGCGCTTCGGTGCTGATCAGCTCGATCACCAGTTGCAGGTGCTCGTCATCGGGCAGATGGCGGACGGTCCCTACGATCACCCCGCTTCCCTGCAGGAACCCAGCCTCACGAGCGGCGAGGCCGGCCGGCTGGAAGCGGAAATGAGGCCATTGGGGCAACTGCCAGTTCCATCGCATGAGCGATAGGCTAGCACTTTATCGCTCACTAAATGGCAAACAACCGGGCGATAACTCTCCTGTCGATCGCTCACGCGCGCTCGGCAGCGTTGCCGTCACCCTGCTTCGACGCGATTCCGGAGGTTCTTCGCCTCGCGCAACAGGGTCGGGAGATGCATCGTGGCGGCCTGCCAGACGATCCGGGTCCAGTCACGCGACACGGACCAGATCCTTCTGGACATGCTTCCGAGCACGAGGCTTCAGCCCTCGCTCGGTAACGAGGTCCACCGAGCGTCCGAGCAACGCCTCGAGATAGTCCTGCAGCTTGAAGTAACCTTCGTAGGTCGCGTCCCCTTCGAACTCGACGAGCACGTCCACATCGCTGTCGTCTCGCAACTGGTCGCGAGCAGCCGAGCCGAAGAGGCTCAACTGCTTCACGCCGAAGCGTTGTGCAAGCTCCTGGCGATGGGCAGACAACGTGTGAACAATCTGATCTCGGTCCGAGGACATCATGCCTCCATGTCCGAAGTTTAGCCCAGTCCAAGCGGCAGATGACCGGCGATTCATCGTCGGCACAGGACGCTGCACTCTACGATCCGCGCCGCCGATCGAACGCCAACTCGATATACTTTGTCTGCAACGCACGGTGCGCCATCTTCATGCAGCGTGCGAACTCGCTCCTCCCTGGCAGAGATTCCCGTTCCGTCCATGCGCCACTGGCTGATGAAGTCCGAACCCGATGTCTTCGGCATCGACCACCTCGCGAAGGAACCGGGACGCACGGCCGCCTGGTGGGGCGTGCGCAACTACCAGGCGCGCAACTTCATGCGCGACGACATGTCGGTCGGCGACCTCGCGTTCTTCTACCACTCGAGCTGCGCCGAGCCCGGCATCGCCGGCATCATGAAGGTGGCGAAGAAGGCCTATCCCGACGTCACCCAGTTCGATCCGGCCAGCGAGTACCACGACCCGAAGTCCACGCCCGAGGCGCCGCGCTGGATGAACGTCGACATGAAGCTGGTGAAGAAGACCCGGCTGGTGCCGCTGGCCGAACTGCGCGCGCATCCGGAACTCGCCGGCCTGCGCATCCTGCAGCGGGGCAACCGGTTGTCGATCACGCCGGTGGAGCCGGCCGAATGGGATTTCATCGCCGGGCTGATCGAACGGGCGGGCTGATCGAACGGCGGGCCGATCCCCGCAGCAGGAGGTCCCGCTGCGGACAGGCGCGCCCGGTCAGACGATGCCGTCGCGCTTCAACCGCTCGATCTCTTCCGCGCTCATCGACAACCGCTTTGCCAGCACCTCGGCCGTATGCTGGCCGAGCGTAGGCGGCGGCGTCTCGTAGGTGATCGGCGTCGCCGAGAAGCGCATCGGGCTCGCGACCATCGGCACCTTGCCCGCGGTCGGATGCGCGACCTCGATGCGCATGCCGCGCGCGATGACCTGCGGCTCCTCGAACACCTGCTTCAGGTCGTTGATCGGTCCGTTGGGCACGCCCGCACCGTCCAGCGCGGCCACCCATTCCTTCGTCGTGCGTTTCGCGAACACCGCATCGAGCGTGGCGGTGAGCACGCCGCGGTTCTCGACCCGCTTGCCGTTGGTCGCGAAGCGCGGATCGGTGGCCAGTTCCGCGCAACCGGCGACCTCGCAGAACTTGCGGAACAGGTTGTCGTTGCCGCAGGCCAGGATGATCGCGCCGTCGGACGTGCGGAACGTCTGGTAGGGCACGATGTTCGGATGGGTGTTGCCCAGTCGCACCGGTGCCTCGCCGGTGGCCAGGTAGTTCATCCCCTGGTTCGACAGGAAGGCCACCTGGGTGTCGAGCAGGGCCATGTCGATGTACTGGCCCTTGCCGGTCACTGCGCGGTGCGCGATCGCCGCGCAGACCGCGATCGAGGCATACATGCCGGTCATGATGTCGACGATCGGCACGCCCACCCGTTGCGGGCCACCGCCCGGCAGGTCGTCACGCTCACCGGTGACGCTCATCAGCCCGCCCATGCCCTGGGCCATGAAGTCGTAGCCCGGCCGGTCCTTGTACGGACCGGTCTGGCCGAAGCCGGTGATCGAGCAGTAGATCAGGCCCGGGTTCTCCTTCGACAGGTCGTCGTAGCCCAGGCCGTAGCGCGCGAGGTCTCCGACCTTGTAGTTCTCGAGCAGCACGTCCGACTGCGCGGCGAGCCGGCGCACGATCTGCTGCGCCTCGGGCTTCGACAGGTCGAGCGTCACCGACTGCTTGCCGCGGTTCGCGCAGACGAAGTAGGCGGCCTCGGCGGTGTCGTTGCCGGCGGCATCCTTGATCCACGGCGGGCCGAACGCACGCGAGTCGTCGCCCTTGCCCGGCCGTTCGACCTTGGTCACTTCGGCGCCGAGGTCGGCGAGGTTCTGGCCGCACCACGGGCCGGCGAGCACGCGCGTGAGGTCGAGGACACGGATATGGGACAGCGGACCAGCCAAGGGAGCCTCCGATCAGGGGTTCAGGATCGAACGGATTCGAGCCGGGCGGATGGTAGCACCGCCGCCGATCGGCCTCAGTCCGCCTCGAGGGCGGTGGTCACCGCCGCGGCGAAATGCGCCGCGAACCGTCCGCTGTCGAGCAGCAGGCTGTCCGCAAGCTGCGCGCGCAGGCGCAGACGGCCGGACGGATCCGAGACCGCTTCCCGGGCCGCGGCGCGGGCCGCCGCGACGAAGCCGGGACTGTCCTGCACCGACCACTCCGGACGACCGGCCGCGGCCAGCAGGCTGACGCCGACCCGGCTGGCATGGCGGTCGCCGGCCAGCGATATGACCGGCACGCCCATCCAGAGCGCCTCGCAGGTGGTGGTGGTGCCGTGGTAGGGCCAGGTGTCGAGCGCGACGTCGATGCCGCCGTAGCGCGCCAGGTGCCCGGGGATACCGGGCTCGCGCGGCAGGAACTGCAGGCGTGCCGGATCGATGCCTCGGCCCGCGAACGCCGCGCCCAGGCGCGCCTGCACGCCGGGTTGCTCGAACCCGCCTGCCTTCAGCGCCAGCCGTGAGCCAGGTTCCGCGGCGAGAAGCAGGCTCCACAGGTCGAGCGTGGCGGCGGAGACCTTCTGCAGGTTGTTGAACGAGCCGAACACGATCGGCCCGTCCTCGCCCGCCGCCCGGCGCAGCGCGACCGGCGGCGCATCGATCGGCGCCCGGTAGCAGAGGAAGCACCCTTCGATCCGCAGCAGCCGCTCGCTCGCCAGCGCCTGGGCCGCGTCGCCCGGATCGGTGAGGGCATCGACCAGCCGGAAGTCGATCGCGTCCAGCCCGGTGGTATTCGGATAGCCGAGCCATGTCGCCTGCTTCGGGGCGGGCCGGCGCGCGAACAGGCCCAGCCGCTGCCCGGCGCTGTGGCCGGACAGGTCGACCAGCAGGTCGATGCCGTCCGCACGCACCTGCCGCGCCGCGGCCGCATCGTCGAGCGTATCGATCGGATGCCAGCCGGCGCTGGCCGCCCGCAGTCGACCGGTCATCGCGTCGTCCACCGCCGAGTTCGAATAGCAGTGGACCTCGAACCGCGACCGGTCGAGCGCCTCGATCAGCGGCAGCAGGAACCACGCGACCGAATGGGTGCGCAGGTCGGCCGACACGAACCCGATGCGCAGGCGGGCCGCGCCCGCCCGGCGCGGGGAACCGGACACGGCCGGCGCGGGCGAGGCGCCGCGCAGGCCGGCCACCACCGGCGCGAACGCCCGGTGCAGGCGCAGGATCTCCGCCGCCGGCCGCGCATCGGCGTAGTTCGACGCGTACAGCAGGTTCTGCGCAGCCTGTGCATGCGCCGGATCGAGCCGCAGCACCTGCTGGAAGGTTTCGATCGCCGCGTCGACCAGGCCCAGCTGCAGCTGCTGGTTCGCCAGGTTGTAGCGGATCTCGGCACTGTCCGGATCGCATTCGGCTGCCCGGGCGAACGCGGCCAGGGCCTCGTCCAGGCGGCCGAGGTCGTGCAGCGCGTTGCCGCGCCCGTTGTGCACGGCCGAGGCGCCCGCGACGGCGCCGTCCGCGCCGCCCGACCCGGCGAGGGCAGCGAGGATCCGGTCGAAACAGTCCAGCGCTTCCGCCGCACGCTTCTGCACGACCAGCAGGCTCCCCAGGTTCAGCGCCGAGGGCAGGTGGCCGGGGACGGCCTGCAGCACGTCGCGCCACGCCGCTTCCGCCGCGGCCGGCTGGCCGGCGAGGCGCAGCAGGGTCCCGAGGTTGAAGCGCGCTTCCACCAGGGACGGTTCGAGGTCGAGCGCCCGGCGGAACGCAGCCATCGCCGCGGCCGCATCGCCTGCCGCATGGCTGACCACGCCGAGGTCGTGCGACAGCCGTGCATCCGCCGGTGCCAGCCGTACCGCGCGGGTCAGGCTGGCCACCGCGTCCTTGTGCCGACCGGTGGCCGACAGGGCGAGCCCGAGGTTCGAATGGGCGTCGGGTATGTCGGGCCGCAGCGCGACCGCCTTCTTCAGCGCCGCCACTGCCTCGCGCGGCGCACCGGTATTGAGACAGGCCAGTCCGAGGTTGATCAGCACATCGGGCCGTCGGCCATCGATCTGCTGAGCCTGCTCGAGCAGTGTCCTTGCATCCGACCACCAGCCCGCACCGATCGCATGGCTCGCCTGGGCGAGCAGGTCACTGACGGGATCGTGGGTGGTCATCGTTGAAACCTGGACGAAAAAACGGGCACC